>ERZ761602.5226-NODE-5226-length-15584-cov-3.431129_pt1 | contig 15584 bp, 10 predicted proteins | sample MGYA00512165_ERZ761602 | MGnify/ENA primary metagenome ERZ761602 (study PRJEB28899, sample SAMN02445085) | bioreactor sludge metagenome | biome: EBPR sludge; isolation source: Thorneside wastewater treatment plant | place: Australia: Brisbane, Thorneside...
TGTGGGCTTAGTCGTCGCGAATGGCGCGGGCAAGTCGGTGTTGTTCAAACTGATCTTGGGTGAACTTGAGCCGCTGGATGGCATCATCAAGGTTGGACCCAGCACGCGCATCGGCTACTACGCCCAGGAGCACGAGACGCTCGACACCGGTCGCACGGTGCTCGAGAACATGCAGAGCGCCGCGCCGCAACTCACCGACAGCGAGGCGCGCAGCGTGCTCGGCTCGTTCCTCTTCTCCGGCGACGACGCCCACAAGCCGGCCAAGGTGCTCTCCGGCGGCGAGAAGACCCGGCTGGCGCTCGCCTCCCTCGTGGTCTCCAGCGCCAACGTGCTGCTGCTCGACGAGCCCACCAACAACCTCGACCCCGCCTCCCGAGAGGAGGTGCTCGCCGCCATCCGCAGCTACGAGGGCGCCATCGTCCTGGTCACCCACGACGAGGGTGCCGTCCGCGCGCTCGAACCCGACCGGGTGCTGCTGCTGCCCGACGGCGACGAGGACCTCTGGAGCGAGGACTACGCCGACCTGGTGGCGTTGGCTTGAGCAGAGCCGTCCGAGGCACGAGGACGGGTCTGATCGATGGTGGTTGAGCAGGCCGTCCGACCGAGGGACGAGGTCGGAACCGGCCGTGTCGAAACCGCCGCAGCGAAGGCACCCAGGTTGACTGGCTCGGCTGCCGGGGTCTCGACAGGCTCGACCAGCGGGGGGCGTCGGGCGTTGTCGGTGCGAAGATCTACCCTCGCGTCATGAGTCTCACCGCCGACGACCTGGCCGCTGCTGGTCTGCACTTCGATGTGAGTGACGGCGTGGTGGCGACCGTGACGCTGAGCCGCCCCGACAAGCGCAACGCCCAGACGCCGGCGATGTGGCACGCCCTCGGCGCGATCGGCGAGCAGATTCCCGAGTCGGTGCGGGTCGTGGTGGTCAGGGGAGCGGGGCACAGCTTCAGCGCCGGTCTCGATCGGGCCATGCTGGATCCGGCGACCGGAGATGTGGCCCGGCTGCTCCACGAGAGCGACGAAGCCATCAGTGCGGCGATCGACGGCTACCAGCGCGGCTTCACCTGGTTGCGCGACCCCGCCTTCGTGAGCGTCGCGGCGGTCCAGGGCTATGCCATCGGCGCCGGCTTCCAGCTCGCGCTCAGCTGCGACCTGCGCGTCCTGGCCGACGACGCCCAGTTGTGCATGAAGGAGCCGGCGCTCGGCCTCGTGCCCGACCTGACGGGAACAAAGCCGCTGGTCGAGGCGGTTGGTTACCAGCGAGCGCTCGAGATCTGCGCCACCACCCGGATGGTTCCGGCAACCGAGGCGGTGGAGATCGGGCTGGCACTGGCCGCGGTGCCGGCCGACCGGCTGGAGGCGACCGTCGCCGACCTGGTCCAGGCGCTCACCGGCCCCATGGCGGGCGCGGTCCGCGACACCAAGCGGCTGTTGCAGTCGGCGGCCGAGCAGGATCTCGAGACGCAGCGACGGCTCGAGCGGGAGGCGCAGATCCTCCGGTTCCGCGAACTCGCGGCGCTCCTGCAGCCGGAGACGAGTCAGGAATAGGAGTCGCCAGTGAGCATGACGTCGGGTCCCGGCGCGGCGGCCGCCTGGCGGCACCTGCGCTCGGACCGCAGCGTCGTCAACAACCGGATCGACCGCCGTACGGTCGGCCGGATCGTCCGGTTTGCCCGGCCGCACCGCAAGCTGCTCGCGGTCTTCCTGGTGGTCACTGTCATCGACGCGGCCATGGTCGTGGTGACCCCGCTGCTGGTGAAGCGGATCGTCGACGACGGCATCCTGCAGGACGACCGTCGCCTGGTGGTCGAGCTGTCCCTGGCGATGGCGGCTGTCGCGGTGTTCAGCGCGGGGCTCAGCGTCCTCGCCGGGTGGCTCTCCAGCCGGATCGGGGAGGGGCTGATCTTCGACCTGCGCACCCGCGTGTTCGGCCACGTCCAGCGCCAATCCCTGGCGTTCTTCACCCGCACCCAGACCGGCGCCTTGGTGAGCCGACTCAACAATGACGTGATCGGCGCCCAGCGCGCCTTCACGAGCACGCTCTCCAGCACCGTCGCCAACACCATCGCGGTCGTCGTGGTGGGGGTGACCATGGTGGCGCTGAGCTGGGAGGTCACGGTGCTGTGCCTGGCGCTGTTCCCGATCCTGTTCCTGGTCAGCAGGTTCGTCAGCGGTCGGCTGGCCGGGCTGACCCGCCAGCAGATGGACGGCAACGCCGACCTCGGCAACGTGATGACCGAGCGGTTCAACGTCGGCGGCGCGATGCTGCTCAAACTGTTCGGCCGGCGGGCCGAAGAGGACCAGCTGTTCGCCGACAAGGCCAGCGTGGTGCGCGATCTCGGCGTCCGGATCTCCCTCACCACGCGGATCTTCGCCGCCTCGATGATGCTGGTGCCGGCGCTCGCCACCGCTCTCGTCTACGGCGTCGGCGGCAACCTCGCGATCAGCGGGACCCTCACGGTCGGCACCCTGCTGGCACTGGCCACCCTGCTGCTCCGGCTGCTCGGCCCGCTACAGGGGCTCTCCAACGTCCGCATCGACGTGATGACCGCATTGGTCAGCTTCGAGCGGGTCTTCGAGGTCCTCGACCTGCCCAGCCTGATCGAGGAGAAGCCCGACGCGGTCGTGCTCCCGGCCCAGTCCGGGCGGTTGGAGTTCGACCGGGTCGAGTTCACCTATCCCAAGGCCGACGACGTCTCGCTGGCCTCGCTCGAGGCGGTCGCGCGAGCCGACTCCCGCGATCACGCACAGGTGCTCCACGACATCTCGTTCCGGGCCGCGCCGGGGCAGATGGTCGCGCTCGTGGGTCCCTCGGGTGCCGGCAAGACCACGATCACCCACCTCGTCGCTCGGCTCTACGACGTCGGCGAGGGAGCCGTGCGCGTGGGCGGCCACGATGTCCGGGACGTGACGCTCCAGTCGCTCGAGGACGTCGTCGGCTACGTCACCCAGGACGCCCACATGTTCCACGACACGATCCGGGCCAACCTCCTCTACGCCAACCCCGCCGCCACCGACCCCGAGGTCTGGGAGGCGCTCGAGGCGGCCCAGATCGCCACCCTGGTCCGAGCCCTGCCCGACGGTCTGCAGACCGTGGTGGGCGACCGCGGCTACCGGCTCTCCGGCGGTGAGCGCCAGCGGCTGGCCATCGCTCGGCTGCTGCTGAAGTCGCCCGCGATCGTCGTCCTCGACGAGGCGACGGCACACCTCGACTCCGAATCGGAGGCGGCCGTGCAGCGCGCCCTCGACGCCGCGTTGTCCGGACGCACGTCGCTGGTCATCGCCCACCGACTGTCCACGGTCCGCCACGCCGATCTCATCCTCGTCGTCGACGGCGGTCGGATCGTCCAGTCGGGCACCCATGTCGAACTGCTCCGCGAGGGCGGGCTCTACGCCGACCTCTACCGCACCCAGTTCGTGGCGGACGTCCCTGCTTAGCTCCTTTAGCCGCTATTCCTCGGCCTCGTGGCCGAGCACGCGTTCGGTGAGCACGATGTCGCCGCTCCAGTCGCACGCGGCGCAGTAGCAGACGAAGACCCGGTCGCTGCCCAGCCAGTACTCCGTGGCCAGTCCGCGCCCGCCCTCGGCGAGCCCGAGCGGCGCCGCACAGGACGGGCAGAACTTCGGCGCGTCCCGGCGGTGCGATGCCGCGTCGGCCGGGAACCAGCCCCTAGCGACGTCGGGTCGCAGAGACACCGTCATACCTTCTGCCGGCCCTCCCATGCCGTGATGTGCAGTTTCTTGAGGGCATCCGCCTGCGGGCTGAACCGGCTCGAGGCCATGTCGATGAAGTCGAGGGCGAACTGCGGGCCGGCGTCGAACTTGTTCTTCTCGCAGGGCAGGTCGATCCGCTCGTGGGGCTCGCGGATGGTGCCCAGCGGGTCCTCGCCGTTCTCGACCTTGACCATCTCGGACTTGAACATCCGGCGCAGCATCGTGACGCCTACGTCGGAGCGACCGAGGTGTTCGACGGTGCGATCGGTGATCGCACCCTGGGTGACCCAGGCCATGATGTCCTGGCCCTCGACGTAATCGGTGCGGTGCCGCCCGTCCTCGGTGAAGACCGGGATCTCGTAGTCGGGCACGAGCGGCTGCTCCGGGAAGGCGATCCCGTCCGGCGCGTGCACCGAGTAGAGCATGAACCGGGTCGTGGTCCGGTCGATCGGGACCCGGATCTGCATCTGCTCGATGTTCGCGCCGCCGACCCGCATGTTGTACGGGAACACCAGGGGATGGCCGACCGCCCAGTCGTCGTCCTCTTCCGTGGCACCCTCGACCACGCGGCGCTTGATGATGCCCCACTCGAACGCGTCGAAGCCGACCTTCACATGCTTCTTGGCGAACGACGCGGGTGCCTCGAACCCGTGCTGCTGGCCCATGAACTGGAAGTAGCGGCCGTGCAGGAACTCCACGTGGTGCGGGTCGACCGCGTTCTCCATGATCTGGACGAAGTTGCACGGCAGGTCGGCCCAGCCGATGTCGCGTACACCGTCCATCACGAAGACGTCGAACCGTGGCAACTCCGGCGCCGGACACTCTTCGGTGTCGGGCCCGACGTAGGCCCACACCAGCCCGCCCAACTCCTGGGCCTTGCCGGCCTTGACCCGGACCCGCTCCCGGAAGTTGGTCTCGTCGCGCTCGGCCGGCTGCTCGAGGCACTCGCCGTCCAGCCCGAACAGCCAGCCGTGGTACGGGCACCGGATGCCGTTGGACTCCACCACTCCGTAGGCCATCGAGGCCCTGCGGTGCGGACAGGCCTCCGGAACGATGCCGTATCGACCGGACATGGTCTTGTAGACGGCCCAGTCCTCGCCCAGCAGCTTCGCGTGCTTGACGGGGAACTCCTCGAGCTCGCGGGTGAACGCGACCGGATACCAGTAGCGGCGCAGCAGCTCACCCATCGGCGTGCCCGGCGCGATGTCGGTCAACTCGTCGTTCTGCTCGGCGGTCAGCAAGGGAACTCCTCGGTGGTGGGGGCGTGCAGCTCAGTCGATGGCTCGGTCGATGGCTCAGTCGACAACCGTGACGACGCCGGTGTTGCCGTCGACGCGGAGCCGCTGGCCGGTCTTGATGTTCTTGGTGCCGAAGGCGGTGCCGGTCACGGCGGGCAGGCCATACTCGCGGCAGACGATGGCGGCGTGGCTCATGATCCCGCCGACGTCGGTGACGGTCGCGGCGATCTTGCCGAAGACCGGCGCCCACGAGGGGGCGGTGAGCGGTGCCACGAGGATCTCGCCCTCCTGGAGCTCGCCGATGCCCTCGGCGGAGAGGATCACCCGGGCCGGACCCTCGGCGACGCCGGGGGAGGCCGCGAAGCCGGACAGCGAGCCGTCGGGGCTGTCCGAGCCGCCCAGCCAGGCCTTGACCGAATCGGAGGTGACGCCCCAGAGCATCACCGAGAACGGCTCGGTGATGACCTCCGGCGGTACGCCGAGCGCCGGCGGCGCCGACCACGAGCGGAGGGCCTGCATGATGCCCTGGCGGCGCGGGATCTCGCGGCCCCAGTACTGCGGGCCGCGGGCCGGTACGCCGACCGACCAGCTGTGGAAGTAGTCGAAGATCGCGTCGGGCACCTCGTGCCGCCGGAGCAGGAAGATGTCGTCGGCCTTGGCGAAGAAGCCGGCGTCGACGAGCAGCTGACCGAGCTGGCGCATCTTGGCCCAGACCTGGGACATGCCCCAGTGCTCGACGTAGAAGTTGTGGTTCTCGACGTACGGGAAGACCACCCGGGCCAGCCCGAGCTTGCCCTCGAACGTCGCGCGGTTCTCGTCGTCGTCGATCAGCTCGGAGTCCCCCGCCCCGATCCGGTCGCGCTCGGCCTCGATCGCCGCGATCGGCCGGTCCAGCGACTCACCGCGGCCCAGCCGCTCGACGTACGACGAGATGAACCCCATGGGGATGTCCGGGTACTCCGCCCACACCTTGTCGGAGTGGTAGAAGCCCGAGCCGGACGAGAAGTTGAACCACGGGTGATGCGCCTCGTCCCACGCGGCCGCCCACTGCTTGCCGGCCTCGTCCGCGTCCATCGCGGCGAGCGTCGCGGTCGCGTCACTGCTGATCCGGTCGCCGATGCCGAGGTCCTGGGCCAGCCGCGCCAGCTTCTTCAGCTCCTCATCGGGACGGAACAGGTCGACGTCGATGCCCGCGACCATCTTGGCGATCGCCTGGTCCGGGATGGAGGGCCACAGCTGCTTGCAGAAGCCGAAGAAGTCGAGGTACGCCGCGTAGCCGAGGTTGAGGAACTCGAAGTGGTGGGCCCACAGCTTCGCGGTGAGCTGCACGAGCTTGTCGTACTCGAACATCATCAGCTGGCCCGAGCCAATGCCCCGGCCCTCGGTGATGACCGCCATGTCCTCACGGTGCGGCAGCGGCTGGAAGTCGATCGCCTCGAGCTCGGCGATGACGCCCTTGATCTTGTCCATCCACGCGTCGTACAGCGTGGGCCAGTTGGCGAAGTAGTGGCCGGCGCGCTCCATGAACTCCGGCACCCGCGACTCGATCTCGGCCGGGTCGGTGACCGGTACGGGGGAGAGGTACATGTGGCCGTTGAGGTAGCGGATGTCGACGCCGAGCGCCGGCGGGATGACGTAGTGGCGGGTGGTGTACTGGCCGAGGAAGGTGATCGCGAAGTCGAGGACGGTCGCGTCCCAGGGCTCGATCACCTCGGGCGTGTGCACGCCGTCCATGAACCAGAACATCGAGTCCTCGAGCTCGCGCCGGTCCTCGCTGAACACGGTGGAGTAGCCGTAGAGCCCCTCCCAGCCCTCGGCGCCGGTCGGCGTCACCACCTCGAACGGGCTCGGGAAACGGTCGGGCATGTGTCTCTCCTCTGGGCGGCGCTGACAGTCGGTGCAGTCAGTGCAGGTGAACGGTTTGGGTTCCCGAGGGGTGGAGCAGGTTGTGCACGATCGAGCTGAAGGTGTCGGCCGAGCAGTCGGCCACGTCGCGCTTCTTGCGGCTCCAGACGGTCTCCGGCCGGGCCTGGAGCAGAACGACGTTCGCGTCACTCGGCAGGGCCGGGTCGATCGCCCACTCCACGTCCTGGGGCCGCCCGTAGTGCTTCTCGGCGCGCCTGGCCAGGGCCGCCACGGCGCGGATCTCCTCGTCGGAGAGAGACGGCACCGTGCGGCGCGCCTCGTCGACCTCGCGCTCGACTACGCGGTCGTCGCCGTCGAGGACGTGCTCGACGGTCTTGTCGGAGATCACCCGAGAAGTGATGTCACCCATGACTTTGTCGACCAGGAAGTTGTCCGGTGTGACCGAACCGCTCACGACGGCCTCGCCCAGCCCCCACGAGGCGTCGATCGCGACCTGGGACCGGTCGCCGTTGATCGGGTTGAGGGTGAACGCCACCCCAGAGGTCCGCGGCATCACCATCTGCTGGATCCCGACACTCATGGCGGCGCCGTCCTCGCCGTACCGCATCTGGCGGCGGTAGCAGATCGCCCGCTCCGTGTAGAGGCTCGCCCAGCAGCGCAGCAGGTGCTCCCGCACGGCCTCCGCCGACCGCACCCACAGGTAGGTGTCGTGCTCCCCGGCGAAGCTGGCGTCCGGCTGGTCCTCGCAGGTGGCCGAGGAGCGTACGGCGACCGGCAGGTCCGCCTGGCCGCGCCGTTCGCTCAGCGTGGCGTACGCCTCGTCCAACTGGTCGGTCAGCCAGGCCGGTAGCGGCGTCCCGGTGATGGTGTCGCGCGCCTCGGCCGACACCCGGGTGAGCGCCGCGCCGTCGGTGACGTCGAGGTCGGCGACCATCTTGGCCAGCGCGGAGGAGACGCCGGTGTCGTCCTGCGCCCGGGTGTACGCCGCCGCAGTGACCGCGAAGCCGGGGGGACGGGAAGGCCGGCCATCGTCATGATCCCGAGGCTGGTGTTCTTGCCGCCGAGCACGGGCTCGAGGGCCGGGTCGTGCCGGTCGTACCAAGCGATGTGCTGGGCCATGCGTCATCCTGTGGCGCCGGTCACCTCGACCGGTCAGAATGTCCCGCGGAGCGGGACAACGATCTGGGCTTGATCGGGAGGAGGATCGATGCCGGAGTCGGACGGCGCGCGTTCGCCGCTGCTCTCGTCGGTGCGCAACGCCGCGCGGGTGCTCCGGGCGTTCTCCCACGCCGACCAGGAGCTGGGCGTGACCGAGCTGAGCCGGCGGCTCGGCCTCGGCAAGAGCACGACGCACCGGCTGGTCGCGACCCTCGAGGCCGAGCGGCTGCTGGAGCAGGACCCGGCGACCGGCAAGTACCGCCTGGGCCTGGCCCTCTACGAGCTGGGCACGACGGTCACCGAGCACGTCGACCTCCACCAGGCGGCGCTGCCGGTGCTGACGACGCTGCGCCACCGGACCGGCGAGATGGTGCACGTGGCGGTCCTCGACGGGCTGGAGGCGGTCTACGTCGAGCGACTGGAGAGCCCCTACATGCTCCCGGTCTTCCGCCGCGTCGGGCACCGGCTGCCGGCGCACTGGACCAGCTCCGGCAAGGTGCTCCTGGCGGCCCTGCCCCGTCCGGAGCTCGAACGCCGGCTCAAGGGAGCCGAGCTGGACGCGCGGACCAGCCACACGATCACCGACCACCGGGCCCTGGTCCGGGAGCTGGAGGCAGTCGGCAAGCAGGGTTGGGCCTCGAACTTCGAGGAGGGCGAGCTCGGCGTCAGCTCGGTCGGAGCGCCACTGCGAGGGGCCGACGGCCGCGTGATCGCCGCGGTGACCGTGGTGGGCAGCAGCGACCGGATCAACTCCGCGTCGGTGCGCCGCTACCGCGTCGCCGTGCTCGAGGCCGCCGCGGTGATCAGCCGGCGACTGGGCTACCGCGGTCGGATCCGCTGAATCTTCCGGGCCTCAGGGGACGCGCGAGACCGCTGTACATGGCCCAGATCGCCTATGTTCGCGCGCCATTTCACACGGGACCGTAGAGGTCATGAGCGACCTGATCGCCTTCCGTGCCAACCGCTCGCTGCGCAGAGCGACGCCCCACGACGACTCGGTGCTGATCACGGAGTGGAGCGAGACCGATCCAGCGATCCACACCCACGTCGTCCGCTGGGAGTGGGGTGGTGACGAGCTCATCCCGGCCCTGCGCGAACTCGGCAGCGGCGATGGGGCGCCAAGCGCGGCGCAGACCCTCGCAGCGGCGTACCTCGCGTCGCCGACCGCAGTGACGCTGGCGGCCCTGCATCGACCGGTCGATCCGGCTGCGGTGCTGCCCGAACCCGATGCTGACGGCAATGCGGTCCCGGTGCCGGGGCAGGTCGGGCTCGCGTTCCTCGATCGCCTCGACCGCTGGCTCGTGGTCAAGGACAACCGGCCCGGGCCGGACGAGTTCGACGCCTGGCTCGAGGTGGCCTGGGCGCGGCTGGCAGCTGATCTCGGGGCGACTCTCGACGCCGACGATCCTCCGTCGCTCGAACGGCGATCCACGCTGTTCGGTCTGTTGGGCCGGACCTGGGCGCGGCTCCTGGACTCGCTCGCGGCCGCGCTGCTGTCGCCGGCCGAGGGAGAGCTCGCGGCGCGGCTGACCCGGCTGATGCTGGTGGCCGGGCTCGTCGAGCGCCGTTCGCTGTATGCACGATCACTCACCGTGGAAGAGATCCTCGCCCTGCTCTCGCGGCGCACCCTGCTGCTTCCGGACCCGCCGTTCCCGGATGTGGTGCCGCCGAACCGCGTCAAGCTGGTCCGCCAGGCGACCACGAGCGACCTGTTCGTCGTACGCCGGGAGTGGCGCGGGTACGTCGCGGACGAGGTCGCCGACATCCGCAACGTGCTGGCCAAGGAGAGCAGCCTCACCCGGTTCGTGAGGATCGACGAGTCCGAACTGGTGCAGACCGACAGTCAGCGCCAGGACTCGACGACGGAGAACTCCTCGGAGGTCTCCGACGAGTCGTCGTTCGAGGAGCAGAGCAAGCGCGAGCTCAGCCTCGACCTCAGTGCTCACGCCCAGGTGGATGTCTCCGCGCAGTACAGCTCGGTGTCGATCGCGGCCTCCGCCGGCTTCGACGCGGACTTCTCGCTCGAGGACTCGACCGAGCGCGCGACGCAGGTCGCGAAGAAGGCGATCGCCCGAGCGGCGTCGAAGACCGAGACGCAGGTGCGTGAGGATCGCACCCGGCGCACCCTGACCCGCACCGAGTTGCGGCAGCGCCACCAGCTCGACAACGACACCAGCGAGCACGTCCGCGGCGTGTATCGGTGGGTGAAGCGAGTCGACCGGTTCCAGGTCTGGCGCTACCCGGACCGGTTCCAGCTGGAGTTCCAGCTGCCCGAGCCGGGGCGCTACCTCCTGTCCCAGCTCCAGGACCGTCCCGCCAAGCCGGGCGCGGTGTCCGAGCCGCCCGAGTTCGAACTACCCGACGGCATCACCGTCGACAACTACTTGGACCTCGCGTCGACGTACCACGCGACCGGACTGCCCGAGCCACCGCAGGCCACGCTGGGGGCGTCCGCGGCGATCACTCTGGTGCCGGACAAGTCGAGCGGCAGCACGGGCGGCGGAGGCGGCGGCAAGTGGAACCCGCCGGTCCTGACCAAGGAGACCGAACTTCCGATCACGCCGGGCTACGCGGTCACCTCGGTGGAGGTGGGCGTCGAGGCCACCCCGCTCATGGACCGGTGGGTCTATGAGTCGCCCAAGATCCAGTGGCTGCCGCTGGAGTCGTATCACACGATCACGGCGACGGTGGCGGTCGGCGACCAGGTGACCTTCGACGCCGCGGTGGGCACCGACGGGGGCAACAAGACGACCATCCAGGCGACCGGGACCTCGACGGCGATGATGCAGTACCTCGACGCGCACCTGCATGCCGCCAGCGGGGACCTTCAACTCGACCCCCCGGTCACGGCGAAGCTGCCGATCGGGGTCAGCCTGGTCGGCGCGCTGTCGGGGACGGTCGCCGTACGGGCCACCTGCACGCTGACCGCGCAGGCCGAGGACGCCTGGCGGCAGGAGGTGTACGACGCCCTGCGCGCTGGGTACGACGCCTGGGTCCGTGAGTGGCGGGCTCAGCAGGCGATGGCCGCCGCCCCGTCCGCGCTGGCCGAGCGGTCACCGGCGAGGAACGCCGAGCTGATCCGCGCCGAGCTTCGTCGTCACGTGATCTCCTGGCTCCTGGGCGAGTCGCCGTTCCGAGGCCGGAACGCCGTCGGGGCCGAAGAGCCGGACATCGAGGTCGACGAGGCGATCGACACCGCCGCCGCGATCCAGTTCCTGGAGCAGAGCCTGGAGTGGTCCAACCTCAGCTACGTCTGCTACCCGTACTACTGGGCCGACCGCGATCGCTGGCCGGACCTGATGGACCTCGAGACGGCAGATCCCGCACTCGGCGACTTCCTACGCGCCGGTTCGGTACGGGTGGTGGTCCCGGCTCGGCTCGGCTTCACCTGCGCGGTCACGCACTGGTTGACCTGGCGCCAGCCGTGGCTGGGCGGTGCCTTGGCACCTCTGCCCGGCGACGACCTCTATGTGTCGGTGGCCCGAGAGATCCAGGACCAACTCGTGCCGCCGGCCGACGGCGTACCGGGGGAGAGCTGGGAGGTAGCGCTGCCCACGACCCTGCAGTGGCTCGACGAGTCCGTCCTACCCCGCAACGAGCTCGGCCGGCTGGGCGACGCTCCGCACGAGCCGGCGGACCCGCTGCTGCCCGATCCCGCCTAGGCTCTGTCGACCGCGATGACCGAGATCGCCGACTTCGTCGTCCTCGAAGGTGGCGCCGTGGCCGCGCCAGTCGCGGCGGACGGTGCGCCGACCCTCACGGTCGACCTCACCCTCGGCGGTGCGGAGGCGCGACCCATCCGGCTTCCGGTCACCGAGGCTGCGGTCGGTCAGCTCGTGGACGTGCTGCACCGGCTTGGCGGACAGCAGCTGGTCGCCGAACTCGGCCACGCACTGGACGACCTCGTCCGGGACAGCCCGCGTTTCGCCGACGCGACCCTCGCCAGCCAGGCGATCCGGTTGCTGGAGCAGGCATCGGTGACCCTGCGCGGGGAGTCGATCACCTATCTGGAGGCGCTGGACACCTCGCTTCGTCGGGCCTTCGAGCGCGACCTCACCTCGGCTATGGCGGAGCTCAGGCCGGAGCGGTTCGGCATGGAGATCGATCAGGACGCGAAGGTCACCGTCCCGGGTCGATCGAAGGAGGAGCCGGACGAGCCCACCGACTACGAGGTGTTGCGCGACTTCGTCCAGGCCCTCGACGCCCTGCGCCGGCTGGTGAAGCAGTGGGCCTTTCCCATTCCGAAGAACGCCGCACAGGCGCGACGACAGTTCGAGCAGAGCGCGCTCGGACCGTTCACAGAGCTGCTGGACGCTGCGACTCAGTGGCGACCGGCCATGGTGGTGCTCGGTCCGCGCCTGCTGAAGGAGCTCGAAGGCCAGAGCCGCCGCGACATCGGCACCTGGGCCGACGAGGACAGCACCTCCACCCCGCTGGACACGATCATCCAGGACACGCTGGTCGAGGCGTTCCTCGAGCTGCGCGAGGAGCAGCCGGCCTATCGGGACACCGTGCTCAAGGAGGCCGACAAAGCCCTCGGCGTGGCGCGGTCGATGGTGGGGCGCTATTGGGAGGAGACGCCGGGCGCGGCCATGGGGCGGCGCCACCCGCTGTGCCGGCACGCCTTCGTGCTGCAGGCGGCCGTCGAGGAGCAGGGCTACCGACCCGGCGACCATGGGTACGCCGTCGCGGTGGAAGCCGGGGACGCCGCGACGTCAGAGCAGGGTCGCGAGCGGAGGGCCGCGGCCGAACTCGACCGGATGCTGGGCTGGTCCGCCCTCGGGTTCGGCGTCCTCGCGCTGGTCCCTGTCGTCGGACAGCTCGCGCTCGTGGCCGCGATCGCCGTGAGCGCGATCACGGCGGTCGAACACGCGGGGGAGTACTTCGAGACCAGGAACGCGGCCCGCGGGTTGGGTCACCAGGCGCCCCGCTATCGGGTGGCGCAACCCGACGCCCTCGGCCTGCTGCTCGACGTACTGTCCTTGACGTCGGACATCGCCCTTCCCGTGGTCGGCAAGCTCCTCGGCGCGACCGTTCTGAAGCCGGCCACGCGGGCCCTGGCTGCGGCGCGGGTCGGTACTGCCCTGCACCTCGGCGGCTTGGCTACCGACGTCGCCGGCGTCGCGCTCAGCGTCAACGCGGCATTGGTCGAGCGCGAGCTCGAGCGAGTCGGGCTGCTTCCGGTGGAGGGGAGATGAGCAAGTTCACCGACGGCTTTACCGCCTCGGCGAAGAAGTCCGCCGGTCACGTGCCCGTACCTGCCGCCAAGATCGGGCCGGAGCCGCCCAAGAAGCACGGCGGCAACCTCCCGCCCGCCAGCGCCGTACCGTCCGGCGCGGAGCTGCCCGTACTGGCCAGGCCGTTCCTCGACCGTGCCGGTCTCGAGCGATCGCTGGAGCGAGCCGGCCTCGAAGCGCCGCCTGGCACTGCGGCCAAGCTGATCCATACGGCAGAGGAGCGGCTCGCGGGCCGCACCCTCAACGCCCTCAGTGATGCTGAGCGTGAGGCGTTGGGCGACGTACTGCGCCAGGAGCTGGCCCGGACCTGTCCCGGTGCCGAGCTGCGGCAGAAGCAGCTGCGTGAGGCGGCGCGACAGGGTCAGTTCCTCGAGCTGGGCCGCGACGAGATCGCGACCACTACCGTGCCGGGCGGCGTCTGGATCTTCTGGTGGTCGCCCTCGAGCAAGGGGCCGACGATCCTCGGCGAGTCCTTCGTCCCGCGGAAGCCCGGCACGCCGGTGCCTGCTGCGCGGCCGAGCCCCACGCAAGCCGGGCTCAAGGGATCGCCCCGGTGGCGGACGAGCTCGGGCAAGGTCTCCACCACCCCGCCTCCGCTCCCGAAGAAGGCCGTCGTCGCGGCCAGCGGGCTCAGCCCGGATGCTCTGGACGCGATGCCGGACCTCGTCTTCGACGAGCTCCGCCGGGCCCGAGCAGCAGCGCTCGAGGCCGCCGAGAAGGAGTTCAAGGCGACTCCGCTGCGCGCGAAGCCAGGTTTGCGGCGCGCGGGTGAGCGGATCGCGACCATCGAGCAGTTCGCACCCAAGGTTCCCGGTGGCGAGTGGGACGAGCTGACCGTCGTACGCGGCAGGACCGGGCCCGAGGTCGAGCGGATGGCCTCGCACGAGCTCGACAAGGTCCTGCCCCCGCAGCGGGACCTGCCGCCGGAGATGCAGGGGATGGCCAGGCTCCATGTCTTCGGTCCCATCTTCGGCGACGAGACCCTCGCTGGTCTGGCCTACGGCCCCCACCAGGCCGCGAACCTGTTCCAGAAGGACACCGCCGAGGCGTTCGCCCGGTGGGACGCCAAGCGAGCCAATGGGCTCAACATCAAGGCGGGAATGCCCGTCAAGGTCAGCCAGTATGTGAAGCACCGCCGGGTCGGAGGGAGGAAGCTGCCGTTCGTGAAGACCGTGCGCTACGACTTCACCCTTGAGTCCGGGCAGATCCTCACTGCCGTCATCGACATCCCGGACACCATGTGGAAGGTGCCACCGACGGGCAAGGTGGACTTCTTCGTGCTGCCGCCGTGAGCGCTCCACTGAGCCTTCACTGAGGCGCCGGCTCGGCCGGGCGAAGGCCGAGCGACGCGATGGCGGCCACGATCAGCACCGCGCCGATCGCTCCGGTGACGGTGAGCTGCTCGCCGAGCACCAGGACGGCGATCGCGACCGCAGTGACCGGCTCGAGCAGGGTGGCCACGACCGCGGTGCGGCTCGGGGTGGTCCGCAGCCCGGCGTAGAGCAGCACGTACGCCAGCGCCATCGTGCCGACGCCGAGGTAGACCATCAGCAGCCAGGAGACCGGGTCGGTCGTCGTGACTGCCTCACCCCGGCTGCCGGCGACGAACGCACCGGTCGTGACCAGCACGACGGCGGCGACTGTCATCGTCACCGCCGCCACCGTGAGACCGTCGTGCTCGTTGAGCGGACCGACCAGCTCGGCCGACAGGCCGTACGCCGTACCGGAGGCGACGGCGGTCACGATGCCCAGGACGGGGTGTGGAGCGTCGGAGCCGCCACCGGCGAGGCTGATGAGCAACAGCCCGACGAGCGCGGCGGCCAACGTGACCAACTCGCTCGCGGGTGGTGGGCGGCGCTCGCGAGCGACCCGCACCAGTTGCAGCATGACCGGCGCCCAGCCGAGCGCCACGACGGTGGCCACGCTGACTCCCACCGAGACGACCGCCACGAAGAACAGCACCATGAAGGTCGCCGTGAGCACGCCCACGCCCACCGCCCGGCGTGGGTGCTCCGACAGCAGTTGCCGACACTGTCTGCCCCGGCGGGTCAGGAGCACCGCCAGGCCCAGAGCGGCCACGGCGGCCAGCGACCGGTACGCGCCGACCACCCACACCGAGAGCCCCGATCGGTCGTCGACGACGTCCACCGCCGGGCCGATGGTCCCCCAGATCACACCTGCGATGCAGACGAGCGTCAGCCCACGCCAGGCCGCCGACGTGTCCGTCTCGCCGGTGGTGTCGTGGGAGGGCACCGGTCGAGTCTGGAGCACACTCGCGCCGCACTCGGCGCCGGGAGCCGTGGTGGGGTGCGGCAACCCGATCCCCGAGTGTCTGACGCCGCCCAAAGGCAGGCTGGGTATCGGGTTGCCGCCG
>ERZ761602.5229-NODE-5229-length-15577-cov-8.606945_pt1 | contig 15577 bp, 12 predicted proteins | sample MGYA00512165_ERZ761602 | MGnify/ENA primary metagenome ERZ761602 (study PRJEB28899, sample SAMN02445085) | bioreactor sludge metagenome | biome: EBPR sludge; isolation source: Thorneside wastewater treatment plant | place: Australia: Brisbane, Thorneside...
CGATCCTCTTCGATCTCGACGGCACCCTCACGGATCCGAAGGAAGGCATCACGCGTTCCATCGCGCACGCGCTCGAGCGCATGGGCGTCGAGCCGCCGCCCCTCGACGATCTCGCGTTCGCGATCGGGCCGCCGCTGCGCGCCTCGCTCGCGCGCCTGCTCGCCACGGAATCGCGCGACGCCGTCGAACGCGCGCTGGCCCACTACCGCGAGCGCTTCGCCGACGTGGGCCTCTACGAGAACGCGCCCTACGAGGGCATCGCCGAGTCCCTCGCCGTCCTGCGCGCGGCGGGGCGCCCGCTCTTCGTGGCCAGGTCCAAGCCCGAGGTCTACGCCACGCGGATCGTGCGGCATTTCGCGCTCGAGGCGCACTTCGAGGCGGTGCACGGCTGCGAGCTGGACGGCACCCGCGAGGACAAGCGCGAGCTCATCGCGCACCTGCTTCGGCGGCACGGACTCGCGGGCGAGCGCGCCACGATGGTGGGCGACCGCGGCGTCGACATGGCGGCCGCACGGATGCACGGCCTGCGCGCCGTCGGTGCCACCTGGGGCTACGGAAGCCGGGAGGAACTGCTCGACGCCGGCGCCGGGCGGCTCCTCGATTCGCCGCGCGAACTGCCCGCGGCCCTCATCGACTAGCGCGCGAGCCTCGCCTGCCACTCGCCCGCACGATCGGCGAGGGCGCCCGTCAGCACGAAGGCCTCGAGCTTTCCGTGCTCACCCGCCTCGTAGCACGCCTCGCCGGGAACGCCGCCCGCGGTCCGCCACGCGAGCGGGCTTGCGGCGCCCGCCACCCGTCCCCAGGCCATCGGAAGGGCCGGCATCTTGAGTCGTACGAGCGGCGGCTCGGGCTCGAAGGCCGCCTCGCCGCCGGTGAGGATCGCCGCGCACGCCTCGGCCTGGGCCACGATGGGCTCGATGTAGCCGTAGCGCACGCCGCGGGCCGACGCGCATTCGCCGATGGCGTACACGTGGGGATCCGATGTGCGCAGCGAACCGGTCTCGACGGGGATGCCCGACGCGTCGGCGAGCCCCGCCTTCGCGACCAGGCGGGCGGCCGGCTCGAGTCCCGTGGCGCCCACGACGGCATCCACGCGTTCCTCGGTGCCGTCGTCGAATCCGAGCGAAAGGCCCGCCCCTTCGCGGCGGAGCGTGCGGGCCCGGGAAGACCAGCGCGTCGCGATGCCCAGCGCCGCGAGGCGGCTGGCCAGCGCCGCCGCGGCCTCGGGCGCGACCTGACCCGCCAACGGTCCCGCGGCGCAATCGACGAGCAGCACGCCGACGCCCGCCTCCGCCAGGTTGGCCGCCAGCTCGCAGCCCACCAGTCCGGCCCCGAGGATCGCGACGCGCCGGCCCCGCTTCGCGACCGAAGCGAGCCGGGCGTAACCCTCGAGGTCGTTCACGGCGATGACCTCGCCCGCCGCGTCGCCCTCGAGCGGCAGGCGCCGCGGCCGGGATCCCGTGGCCACGACGAGGTCGCGATAGGCGATCGTGCCGCGCGTCGTGACGAGCCGGCGGCGCACGGCGTCGATGCGAAGCGCCACGGCGCGGCAGACGAGGCGCACGCCGAGCTCGCGCGCTTTCGCGGCGCCGCCCGCCTGCACGAGGTCCTCCCGCCGCTTGCCCTTCGCGACGGACACCGAGAGCAGGGGCTTGTGGTACACGTCGCCGTCGCACGCGGTCACGAGCGTGACGGGCACGTCCGGATCGCGCTCGCGCACCGCGCGGGCGAACGCCCATCCCGCCGTGCCGGCGCCGACGACGACGATGCCCCGGCCCCGCGGCGCGGCGCAGGGGGCCGCCGTGCGCACCGGCGCCTCGGGCATCGGCATGAAGTCCGCCTTGCCCACGCCGCAGACGGGGCAGCGCCAATCCTCGGGGATGTCCTCGAAGCGCGTGCCCGGCGCGATGCCGGAATCGGGATCGCCCTTCGCCTCGTCGTACACGATGCCGCAGGCGCGGCAGACCCAGCGGGCGGCGGCCACGCTCAGGCCGCCCGGGCGAGGCGATCGAGCTCCTTGCGCAGGTGCTTGAGCGCCGGGGTCACGATCGCGACGAAATAGGATTCGCGCACCTTGCGCTGCGCGGGCGAGCTCATGAGGTAGCCGCGCGCGCCCTGGTGCAGCATCGCCGACTGCGCCGCGCGCAGCGACAGCTCGCCCGCGACCAGCCGCACCTCCAGCACCTCGCGGAAGAACTCGGGCGACGGATCGAGCGGCGCGTGGCACAGGGTGCCCACCTCGGAGAGCGCATCGGCGAGTTCCGCCTCGAGCGCGTCGGGCCCGTCGTCGCAGAAGTCGTTCACGTGCCCGAGCAGCGGCTCGACCTCGCGCATGAGCTGGATGCAGCTCGAGACGAGCCCGGCCGCCATGCCCGCCTGCAGCAGGATGAAGCCGCCGCGGATCGTCTGCAGGTACGGTCCGACGGGATCGGCCAGCACGCGCTCGCGGGGGATCATGACGTTCTCGAACTGGACGGCGTAGGTGCCGGTGCCGTCCATCGCCATGAACGGCGGGCAGGGCCGGAGGGACACGCCGGGCTCCGCGCAATCCACCAGCGCCATCACGTCGCGCGGCGATCCGCGGCCCGCCACGGAAAAGATGGTGCCGAACAGATGCCCCGGGCCGAGGTTGGAGACCCAGGGCAGCGTGCCGTTCACGAGGAAGCCCTCGGGCGTCTCCACCGCCGCGAGGCGAAGCGCCTCGATCTGCGAGTAGTGCTTCATCGGATTGGAAAGCCCCGTGCCGCCCAGACGCTCGCCGGCCGCGAGCTTCGGCAGCAGGTGCTCCCGGGGCCACGGATTGTCCGAGCACTCGAGATACCAGCCGCAAGCGTCCTGGCACCAGGTCATGAAGCCCGTGGAGAGGCACTCCGCGGAAACGGCCGCCATGGACTGGATGGCGCCGAGCAGGTCCGCCTGACCCGTGCCCGACTGCGACGCGAGGTGCTGGCGGAACGCCCCCGCCTCGCCCAGGGCCCGCAGCACGTCGGCGGGATAGTGGCCCTCGCGGTCGATGCGCGCCGCGAGCGGCGCCACCCGGGACTGCGCGAGCGCCCGCACGCGCTCGATGGTTCCGGCGATGTCGACGGCGGCCGGCGCGCGGGTGGCGGCTTCCATGGTGCCGCCCCTAGGCCAGCCCGACGGTCATCGGGATGGGATTGCGGAAGCTGTTGGCCACCGGGGAGAAGAAGTTCGCGTGGCGCACGATGTCCTCGAGCGCCTCGCGGGTGGCCTCGCCCTCGATGTCCACCTTCACCCGCACGGCCTGGAAGCCCATCTCGGGCGGCTGCTTGTCGGCACCGCCCGCGCCCCAGGCCGCCGGATTGCCGATGTCGCCTTCCAGGTGCAGCTCGAGCTTCGTGAGCGTCACGCGCTTCCAGGTGGCCACGGCGTGGATGCCCACGGACAGGCAGGCGCCCAGGGCCGCCAGCATCACCTCGGACGGCGCCGGCGCGGTGTCCTCGCCGAAGAGGTGCAGCGGCTCGTCGACGACGACGGGCGCGTGGTTGCCGATGTAGGTGAGGTTGCGGAACTGGCCCTCGCACACGGTGCGCGCCTTCATCGTGCCCTGGCTGCCCGGATTGCCGCAGCCCTTCGCGGCGAAGGCCGCGAGCCCTTCGCGGTCGATGGGGCGCAGGGTCGTGGATACGGTCTTGGGCGGGACGGCGAGGTCGGTCACGGCGGTTCCTTTCGGCGGAGGGTCGGGGCGCGGTTCGCGCGGTCGATGGAAAGGATTGCAAGGCCCGTGCCATGGGACCGTCCGGGGGAAACGGCGGCCGGGGCCCGGAAAAATGTCGACAATCCGGCGCGAATGTCGACATTCGCGTTCACATCCGGCCCGGCTCAGGCGCCGAGCTTCTTCAGCCGGTAGTCGAATTGCCGCAGCGTGAGCCCGAGCGCCTGCGCGGCGCGCGACTTGTTGCCCCTTGCCGCCGCCAGGGCCGCGCGAAGCGCGTCGGCATCGACGGGCCGTCCCGCGATGGCCGCCGCGGGCGCGACGCTCGCCTCCCGGACGGGCGAAGCGAAGAATCCCGCGTCGCCCGAGAGCACCGAGCGCACGTCGGCCGACGAGACGACGGGGCCTTCCGCGAGCAGCACGAGGCGCTCCACCACGTTGTGCAGCTGCCGCACGTTGCCCGGCCACCCGTGAGCGGCGAGCAGCCCGAGGGCGCCCTCGTCCAGGGACAGACGGCGCTGGTAGGCGAGGCAGGACTGCTGGAAGAAGTGGCGCGCGAGGAGCCCCGCATCGCCCCCGCGCTCGCGAAGCGCCGGCAGCGCGAGCGGCACGACGTTGAGCCGGTAATAGAGGTCGGCCCGGAACGCACCGCCCGCCACGGCCCGCGCGAGGTCGCGGTTGGTGGCCGCCACGACCCGCGTGTCGACGGCGACGTCTCGCTTGCCGCCGAGCCGCGTGACCGTGCGGTCCTGCAGCGCCCTCAGCAGCTTCGCCTGCACCGAAAGCGGCAGCTCTCCCACCTCGTCCAGGAAGAGCGTGCCGCCGTCGGCCTGCTCGAAGCGGCCCGCGTGCGCGCCCGCAGCACCGGTGAAGGCGCCCTTCTCGTAGCCGAAGAGCTCCGCCTCGACGAGCGTCTCCGGCAGCGCCGCGCAGTTCACCTTGACGAAGGGACCGTCGCGCCGCGCGCCCGCCAGGTGCAGCGCCTTCGCGAAGAGCTCCTTGCCGGTACCCGACTCGCCGAGCAGCAGCACGGTGGCCGTCGTGTCGGCGACCCGCGCGAGCTGCGCGAGGCAGGCGCGGATCGCGGGCGACTCGCCGAGCACCCCGAAGTTGGCCCGCGTGCGCTCGAGGGCGCTGCGCAGGTCGCGGTTCTCGTCCTCGAGCCGGGCGGTGCGATGCGCCACCGCCTCGCTCACCTGCAGAACCTGCGCGATCAGCACGGCGGCGAGGCGCAGCATCTCGACGTCGTCGGCCAGCGCCCGGCGCCGCTGGCGCAGGCGATGGGCCGCGAGCACGCCGACGATGCGCCCTTCGCGCTCCACGGGCAGCGCGAGGAAGGCCACGGTTTCGGCCGGCAGGCGCCGCCGGTCCACCGTGCGCGCGAGGTAGGCCGGCTCCGCGTCGATGTCCTGCACGATGCCCGTCTCGCCCGTGGCGTAGACGCGACCCGTCACCCCTTCGCCCGCGCGGAAGCGTCCCCTCGCCATCTCCGCCGCCGTGAGGCCGTAGGCCCATCGCACCGCGAGCTCGCCGCGTTTGTCCTCCCACAACAGCAGGCGCCCGCGGTTGAGCCCGAGGAGCTCCGAGGCGAGGTGCAGGATCCCGCGCACCACGACGGCCGGGTCGAGGGATCGGCCGAGCAGCTTCGCCACCTCGCGCACGAAGAGGATCTCGATGTCCCGCCAGCGCTCCGGGGACGTCACGCCGGAGCCCGCGACCTTGTCGACATTGTTCACGCCCCAGCCCTAGCAATTCGGAGACCACGGGGCTTTCCCGGCCAAAGGCCGCGGCTGCGCGCCGCATCGGTGCGCGGGCGCGGACCGCGCGCACCAAACGGGAACACGCGCAAGGCACGCCAGTGACCGGGCGCATGCGCGCCACACCTCATAAATGCGCACGCCGGCGAACCGTGGCATGGAAGCTGCATTGAGGTCTGCCGACGCGTTCCAACGACCTTCGGGAGGCACCATGTCGCTCTTCGGCAATCCCTACGACGCCCGCGCGAAACTCTCGTGCGCCTGCGGCGCCCATGCCACGCAGGCCGAGCACGACGAGGCCGCGCGCCTCGACGCCGAGCGGCTTTCCGCCCGCGCGCTCGAGGAGGCCGCGATGCGCGCGCTGTTCCCGAAGCGCGCCGAGCGCCGGCGCTTCCTGTCCGCCGTCGGCGCGCAGGCCGCCGCCGCCGCGATCGCGAGCGTGTTCCCGCTGGGCGCGCTGCAGGCGATGGCCCAGGAAAAGGGCAAGCCCGAGAAGAGGGACCTCAAGGTGGGCTTCATCCCCATCACCTGCGCGACGCCGCTCATCATGTCCTCGCCCCTGGGCTTCTACGAAAAGCAGGGCCTCAACGTGACGCTCGTGAAGACCGCCGGCTGGGCCCTCATCCGGGACAAGGTGATGAACGGCGAATACGACGCCTCGCACCTGCTGGCGCCCATGCCGCTCGCCATCACGCTGGGCGCCGGCTCCGCTCCCCTGCCCATGCACGTGGCGACGATCCAGAACTCCAATGGCCAGGCCATCACCCTCGCCATGAAGCACAAGGACAACCGCGACCCGAAGAAGTGGAAGGGCTTCAAGTTCGGCATCCCCTTCGACTTCTCGATCCACAACCTGCTGCTTCGCTATTACCTGGCCGAACACGGCCTCGATCCGGACAAGGACGTGCAGCTTCGCGTGATTCCGCCGCCCGAGATGGTGGCGAACCTGCGGGCCGGCAACATCGACGGCTTCCTCGGGCCCGATCCCTTCAACCAGCGCGCGGTCTTCGACCAGGTGGGATTCCTGCACGTCCTGTCGAAGGACCTCTGGGACGGCCACCCCTGCTGCTCCTTCGGCGTGCAGTCGGCCTGGGTCAAGCAGCATCCCAACAGCTTCGCGGCGCTCTTCCGCGCGGTGCTCAACGCCGCCGCCATGGCCGCGAACCCCGCCAACCGCCCGACGATCGCGAACGCGATCGCGCCGGCCAACTACCTCAACCAGCCGCCGGCCCTGCTCGAACAGGTGCTCACCGGCAAGTTCGCCGACGGCCTGGGCAACGTGAAGAACGTGCCCGACCGCGTGATCTTCGACCCGGTGCCCTGGGACGGGCTGGGCGTGTGGATCCTCACGCAGATGAAGCGCTGGGGCTACGTGAAGGGCGACGTGAAGTACCAGCAGATCGTCGACCAGGTCTACCTCATGACCGACGCGAAGAAGCGCATGAAGGAAGAGGGCATCATCGCGCCGGCCGAGAACCCGCGGAAGATCGTCGTGATGGGCAAGGCCTTCGACAAGGCGAAGCCCGAGGCGTACGTCGCGAGCTTCGCCATCAAGCGGACCTGAGATGGGCACGCGCGCCAAATCGGCGGTGCTGTCCGCGCTCATCGCGCTGGTGCTCGCGCTCGCCTGGCACATCGGCACGCTGCCCAAGGGCCCGCAGGCCGCGGGCGTGGACCCGGAATACGCGAAGCTCATGGGCCTGGACAAGCCCAAGGGCGACGGTCTGCCCACGCTCGCGGAGGTGGGCGCCACGGCGTGGAAGCAGGTCTCCGACCCGTTCTACGACGCGGGCTCGAACGACAAGGGCATCGGCATCCAGCTCGCCTACTCCCTGGGCCGCGTGGGGCTCGGGTTCGTCCTCGCCGCGCTCGTGGCGATCCCCCTGGGCTTCGTGATCGGGCTCTCGCCCGTGGCCCACGGGGCGCTCAACCCGTTCATCCAGGTCCTGAAGCCCATCTCGCCCCTGGCGTGGATGCCCCTCGCGCTCTACACGATCAAGGACTCGACCACCTCGTCGATCTTCGTGATCTTCATCTGCTCGATCTGGCCGATGCTCATCAACACGGCCCACGGGGTGGCGAGCGTGCGGCGCGACTGGCTCAACGTCGCCCGGACGCTGGAGGCCGGCACCGTGCGCACGGCCTTCCAGGTGATCCTGCCCGCGGCGGCCCCCACGATCCTCACGGGCATGCGCATCTCGATGGGCATCGCCTGGCTCGTGATCGTGGCCGCCGAAATGCTGGTGGGCAACCTGGGCGTGGGCTACTTCGTCTGGAACGAGTGGAACAACCTTTCCCTGTCGAACGTGATCTTCGCGATCGCCCTGATCGGCGTGGTCGGCATGCTGCTCGACCTCGCCTTCGGCTGGGCCCAGCGCGCGGTCACCTACGCCGAATGAGCGCCGCCTTCCTGCAGGTCCGGGGCCTCGCCAAGCGCTTCGCGCCCGGCGCCGCGCCCGTCTTCGACAACGTCTCCTTCGCCCTGGAGCGCGGCGAGTTCGTCTGCGTGATCGGCCACTCCGGTTGCGGCAAGACGACCATCCTCAACATCCTGGCGGGCCTCGATGCCGCGAGCGGCGGCGAGGTGATCATGGACGGCCGCGAGGTGGCCGGTCCGAGCCTGGACCGCGGCGTCGTCTTCCAGGGCCACGCGCTCATGCCCTGGCTCACGGTGCGCCGGAACATCGCCTTCGCGGTGAAGTCCCGCTGGCCCGACTGGGGCCGCGAGAAGATCGACGCCCACTGCCAGAAGTACATCGACCTCGTCCGCCTCACGGGCAACGAGGACAAGAAGCCCTCGGCCCTGTCCGGCGGCATGAAGCAGCGCGTGGGCATCGCGCGGGCCTTCGCGATCCAGCCGAAGATGCTCCTGCTCGACGAGCCCTTCGGGGCGCTCGATGCCCTGACGCGCGGGGCGATCCAGGAGGAGCTCACGGCAATCTGCGCCGAGACGCGCCAGACGGTCTTCATGATCACCCACGACGTGGACGAGGCGATCCTCCTCGCCGACAAGATCCTGCTGATGACCAACGGGCCGCGCGCCCGCATCGCCGAGATCGTGGTGAACACGCTGCCGCGGGCCCGCACCCGCCACGACGTGCACCACCACCCGCACTACTACCGCATCCGCAACCACCTGGTGGACTTCCTCGTGCACCGCTCGAAGCTGCTGCAGGCCGGCGAGGCCGAGGCGGCGTCGAACGACGACGGCCCCCGCGTGGTGATGCCGGGCCTCGACGCGGCCGAGGAGGCCGCCGAGCCCCGTGCGCCGCTGCTCAAGCAGGTGAAGTGACCCCCATCCGCCCCCGACCGAGGAGAACCCGATGAAGAACTCGATGAAGGAAACCGCCGCCGTCGCCGCCGTGGCGGGCATGAAGCCGATGACGCGCGAGGACGTGACCGACCTGATCTACTCGGCCAAGGTGCAGAAGGGCATCAAGTGGGCCGACGTCGCGAAGAAGGTGGGCGAGTCGAAGGAGTGGGTGACGGCCGCCTGCCTGGGCCAGATGACGCTCACGAAGGCGCAGGCGGAAAAGGTCGGGAAGATCTTCGGACTGCCGGAGCCCGCCGTGAAGCTCCTCCAGGTCGTGCCCTACAAGGGCTCGCTGCCCTCCGCCGTGCCGACGGACCCGCTGATCTACCGCTGGTACGAGATCGTCAATGTCTACGGCACCACGATCAAGGAGCTGATCCACGAGGAGTTCGGCGACGGCATCATGAGCGCGATCGACTTCTCCATGGACATCACCCGCGAGCCGGATCCGAAGGGCGACCGCGTGCACGTGGTGCTCTCCGGCAAGTTCCTGCCGTACAAGACGTACTGAGGCGGGTCGCGCATCCCGGGTGCCCGCTTCACGGATGCCGGCGGACTCGGGACGCCCGTTTCACGGGCTGCTTGCGGACTCGGGATGCAGGAGCATGGTGTGGGTCGCGTTTTTTCGGTTTCGGACCGAACAGGTCGGTTCCATCCGCTACCGCCGCACACCTCATCGACACTCGATCGAGCAGGCAGGCTCGCCGCAAGTCCACTCGGTCCGAAACCGAAAAAACGCGACCCACACCATGCTCCGGGCGCGAATCTCGGACTTCGGACCTTCTGGCTGGCAGCCTCGGTTATCCGACACGCCGGGCCTCAGGCCTGCAGCGCGCGATCAATCCCCGAACGCCGCCGACCGCATCGCGATGCCGTGGGCGCCGTGGCGACGGGCTTCCGCCAGGTCGACGCGCGTGAGGCCGCCGATGCCGTAGACGGGCATCGGCAGGTCGCGCACGAGGTCCGCGAACGCGCTCCATCCGAGGCCGGGTGCGCCGGGGTGCGAGGCCGTGGGCTTCACCGGGCCGAGGATCGCGTAGTCGAGGCCCAGGGTCGCGGCCTTCTCCAGTTCGGTGCGGTCGTGGCATGAGGCGCCGGCGATCGCGGTGCCGGGACGCTGCGTGGCCGCGGCGAGGTCGGCGGCGGTGAGATGCACGCCGTCCGCCTGCGCGAAGCGGCCGCAGGCGCTGTTCACGACGACGGGGCAGCCGAAGGGTTCGGTCCTCGCGAGGGTGCGCGAGAGCAGGTGCTGGACGCGCAGGGCGTCGAGGCCCTTTTCGCGCACCTGCACGATCACGCGGTCGCGGGCGAGGATGCCGGCGAGCCCGGCGATCCACGCGTCGAAGCTCGTGTCCGAGGCGCTCGTGACGAGCATCAGCGGCGGCAGCGCGAGGGCCGCGAGCACGGGCGCGTTGGCCGGCAGCATGGGCGAGACGGTCGTCGCGCCGGGGTGCTGCCAGGCGATGCCCTGGTCCTCGAGGGGCCGGGGCTCGCCGTCCCAGGCGGTCACGCGGAAGAAATGCAGGCGCACCGTGGCGTGCGTGTACGTGAACCCCCGCGTGATCCACGGCGTGGCCTCGCGCACCTCGATGCCGAGTTCCTCGCGCAGCTCGCGCACGAGGGCCGCGCGCGCGTCCTCGCCGGGCTCGATCTTGCCGCCGGGGAATTCCCAGTAGCCGGGGTAGGGCTTGCCTTCGGGACGGCACGCGAGGAGGAACTCGCCGTCGGGCCACTCGATGACGGCGGCCGCGACCTCGGTGACCTTCGTCACGGCTTCGACCGGCCGGCGCGGCCGACCCAGTCCCGCGCGAACTGCCAGGCCACGCGGCCCGAGCGCGCGCCGCGCTCCAGGGACCACAGCCGCGCGGCCGAGCGCATCGCCTCGCCGCCGCGCCCGCCGAGGGTGCGGACCCAATGCTCGGCGATCTCGAGGTACTGGTCCTGGTCGAAGGGATAGAAGGAAAGCCACAGCCCGAAGCGTTCCGACAAGGAGATCTTCTCCTCCGTCGTCTCGCCCGGATGGATCTCGCCGTCCACGTGGCGCGCCTGGAGATTCTCGTCCATGAACTCCGGCATCAGGTGACGGCGGTTCGAGGTGGCGTAGATCAGCAGGTTCTCGGCCGAGCCGGCGATCGTGCCGTCCAGCGCGACCTTCAGGGACTTGTAGCCCGGGTCCGAGGCCTCGAACGACAGGTCGTCGCAGAAGACGACGAAGCGCTCCGGCCGGTCGGCCACGAGGTCCACGATGTCGGGCAGGTCCACGAGGTCGGCCTTGTCCACCTCGACGAGGCGCAGGCCCTTCGGCGCGAACTCGGCGAGCGCCGCCTTGACCAGCGAGCTCTTGCCCGTGCCGCGGGCGCCCGTGAGCAGCACGTTGTTGGCGGGACGCCCGGCCACGAACTGCGCCGTGTTCTCCCGCACGCGCTTCTTCTGCTCGTCGATGTCCTTCAGGTCCGCGAAGCGGATGGCGTGGGGATGGCGGACGGCCTCGAGGAAGCCGCGCCCGGCGCGCTTGCGCCACCGGAAGGCGTGGGCGGCCTTCCAGTCGACGGGCCGGTCGCCGGGGGGCAGCAGGCGCTCGAGGCGCTCGACGAGGCCCTCGACGCGGGCGATGAGTCGTTCGGCGGGATCGGTCATTTCAGTCGCAGCACCAGGAGCCAGTAGTAGGCGGTTTCCTCGAGCCAGGCCTCGCGGGCGTGGGGCCGCGCGGCCTCGGCGAGCTCCGCCGGGGTGGGAAAGTTCTTGAGGACCTCGTGGGTCTCGCCCGAGAGCAGCGTGCGCACCTGCCAGGTGTCGCCGGCCGCGTCGCGACGGGACAGCGGGGTGCTGCTGCCTTCGACGTACCGATTGTCCAGAATGCCCACGAGCGCGCCGGGGGCGAGGGCCTCGCGCAGCACGCCGAGCCAGCGGCTCGCCTCGGCCCGGCGCAGGTGCGACCACCAGAAGCCGGCGAAGGCGGCGTCGCACCGGTCGCACACGGGACCGGGCGCGAACGCGTCGGCCTTCGCGAAGCGCACGCGCCGGGGCGGCAGGCGCTTCTCGCGGGCGACCTCGAGCACGGGCTCGTTGATGTCGCAGGCGGTGACGTGCGCGGCGCGGCGGGCGATCTCGCGGGTCCAGTAGCCGGTGCCGCAGGCCACCTCCAGCACACGCCGGCCGGCGAAGAGCCGCGGCACCCGGTCGCGGGCCCAGGCGAGCTCGTCCTGGCGCTCGGCCTTCGCGTAGACCTGGGATTCGTACTCGCGGGCCCGCTTCGCGTAGTAGGCCTCCAGCTGGGGCGTGCGATTCGGGCTCACGGGGCCGCCGCTAGCTGCGGTAATCGGCGTTGATCTTGACGTAGTCGTAGGAGAAGTCGCACGTCCAGACGGTGGCACTCTCCTCGCCTCGGCCCAGGCCCACGCGGACGGTGATCTCCGCGGGTGCCATCGCGGCCTTGCCCTGGTCCTCGGTGTAGGCCTGCGCGCGCCCGCCGCCTTCGGCCACGCGGGTCTCGCCCAGGTCCAGCGTGACGCGGGCGGGATCGAGGTCGGCGATGCCCGCGTTGCCCACCGCGCACAGGATGCGGCCGAGGTTCGGGTCCGAGGCGAAGAACGCGGTCTTCACCAGGGGCGAATGGGCGATGGCCTTGCCCACGCGCAGGCATTCCTCGCGGGTGGCGCCGCCCTCGACCTCGATCGCGATGAACTTGGTGGCGCCCTCGCCGTCGCGCACGATGGCCTGCGACAGGATGTGCGCGACTTCCAGCACGCATTCGGCCAGGCGCGTGAACTCGGCCGTGCCCTCGCCCACGATGCGCGGGTTGCCCGCGCGGCCCGTGGCGATGAGCACGAAGGAATCGTTGGTGGAGGTGTCGCCGTCCACGGTCACGCAGTTGAACGAGCGGTCGGCGACGTACTTCACCATGTCGCCGAGCGTGTCGTGGCCCACGGCGGCGTCGGTGGCGATGAAGCCGAGCATCGTGGCCATGTTGGGCTGGATCATCCCGGCGCCCTTGGCGATGCCCGTCACGGTGATCGTCGCCCCGTCGATGACCACCTGCCGCGAGACGGCCTTGGGCACCGTGTCGGTCGTCATGATGGCGGCGGCGGCCTCGGCCCAGGCGGCCTCGCGAAGGTCGGCGACGCAGGCCGGCACGGCGGCGGCGATGCGCTCGGCCGGCAGGTGCTCCATGATCACGCCCGTCGAGAAGGGCAGGACGGAGCCGGCCGGCACCGCGAGCGCGCCTTCGACGGCGGCGCAGACGGCGCGCGCGTTGGCGAGGCCGGCCTCGCCCGTGCCGGCATTGGCGATGCCGGTGTTCACGACGATCGCGCGGATGGCGCGCTCGTCGGCGAGCCGCTCGCGGCACACGAGCACCGGGGCGGCGCAATATCGGTTCTGCGTGAAGACTCCGGCGACGCGGCTGCCCTCGCCGATCTCGACGACGAGCAGGTCCTTGCGGTTCTTCTTGCGCACGCCGGCCTCGGCGATGCCGAGGCGGATGCCGGGGACGGGCAGGAGGTCTTCCGCGCGGGGCGGGGCGAGGTTCACGGGCATGGTGCCGAAATTATGGCACGCGAGGGGGGCCGCCGCGCGGCCCCCGGGACCCCGGCCTTCAGGTCAGCTTGCCGTGGCAGCTCTTGTACTTCTTGCCGGACCCGCAGGGGCACGGGTCGTTGCGGCCGATCTTCTGGCCGGCCCGCACGAAGGGCTGGGCGGGCTCGCCCGTGCCGTCGGCGCCTTCCGCCGCGCCGTCCGCCGCGCCCTCGCCGAGGGCCTCGTCGTAGTCGGCGTGGTGGTACTGGACGTTCTTCACGGCCTGGGCGGCCTCCTCGGCCTTGCGCTCGGCTTCCTCCACCTGCTCCTGCGTGCGGATCTGCACCGCCATCAGGTGCTGGGTGACTTCGCGCTTGATCGACTCGAGCATCCGCTCGAAGAGCTCGAAGGCCTCGCGTTTGTACTCCTGCTTGGGCTGCTTCTGGGCGTAGCCGCGCAGGTGGATGCCCTGGCGCAGGTAGTCCAGGGCCGCCAGGTGCTCGCGCCAGTGCGTGTCGATCGACTGCAGCATGACCGAGCGCTCGTACTGGTGCAGCACGTCCTTGTCGATGGGCGCGAACTTGGCGTCGTACTCCTCGGTGGCCGACGCGAGCACGCGCTCGGCGATCTTCTCGGCGTCCATCGTCTCGTCGCGCTCGACCCAGCTCTTCACCGGGACCTTGGCGAAGAAGTCCGCCTCGAGCTGGCGCTCGAGCGCCTCGAGGTCCCACTGCTCCTCGACGCTCTCGGGGGGCACGAAGCCGCGCACCACGCCGCCGAGCACGTCGCCGCGCATGGAGGTGATGGTCTCGGAGATGTCCGAGGACTCGAGCAGCTCGTTGCGCTGGGCGTAGATCACCTTGCGCTGGTCGTTCGCGACGTCGTCGAACTCCAGGAGCTGCTTGCGGATGTCGAAGTTGCGGGCCTCGACCTTGCGCTGCGCGTTCTCGATGGAGCGGCTCACCATCTTCGCCTCGATGGCCTCGCCCTCCGGGATCTTGAGCGAGCGCATCACGGCCTGCAGGCGCTCGCCGGCGAAGATCTTGAGCAGCGGGTCCTCGAAGGACAGGTAGAAGCGGGAGGAGCCCGGGTCGCCCTGGCGGCCGGCGCGGCCGCGCAGCTGGTTGTCGATCCGGCGGGATTCGTGGCGCTCGGAGCCGATGATGTGCAGGCCCCCCGCGGCCACGACCTGGTCGTGGAGCTTCTGCCAGCCGGCGCGCACCTCGGCCACCCGCGCATCGCGCGTCGCGGCGTCGAGGGATTCGTCCGCCTTCAGGCGCTGGATCTCCGGGTCGGGATTGCCGCCGAGCACGATGTCCGTGCCGCGGCCCGCCATGTTGGTCGCGATCGTGATCATCCCGGGCCGGCCGGCCTGCGTGACGATCTCCGCCTCGCGGGCGTGCTGCTTCGCGTTGAGCACCTGGTGCTCCAGGCCCTCCTTGGCGAGCAGGTCCGAGATGAGCTCGGAGTTCTCGATGGAGGTCGTGCCGAGCAGCACGGGCTGGCCGCGCGCGTGGCAGTCCTTCACGTCGAGGACGATGGCGCCGAGCTTCTCCTTCGTGGTGATGAAGACCTGGTCGTTCAGGTCCTTCCTCACCATCGGGCGGTGCGTGGGGATCAGCACCGTCTCGAGGTTGTAGATGTGGGAGAACTCGAAGGCCTCGGTGTCGGCCGTGCCCGTCATGCCCGAGAGCTTGCCGTACAGGCGGAAGTAGTTCTGGAAGGTGATCGAGGCGAGGGTCTGGCTCTCGTTCTTGATCGCGACGCCTTCCTTCGCCTCCACGGCCTGGTGCAGGCCGTCGGACCAGCGCCGGCCCTGCATCATTCGGCCGGTGAACTCGTCGACGATGACCACCTCGTCGCCCTGCACCACGTAGTGCTGGTCGCGGTGGTAGAGCGCGTGGGCGCGGATGCCCGCGTGCAGGTGGTGCATCAGCAGGATGTTGGCCGGGTCGTAGAGGCTCGCGCCGGGGGCGAGCAGCCCCGCCTTCGTCATGATGTCCTCGGCGTGCTCGTGGCCCTGCTCGGAGAGGGTCACGGTGTGCTGCTTGAGGTCCACCCAGTAGTCGCCGGGGCCCTTCTCCTCCTCCTGCTTGGCCAGGCGCGGCACCAGCTCGTTGATGCGGCGGTAGAGCTCGGTGGAATCCTCGGCCTGGCCGGAGATGATGAGGGGCGTCCTCGCCTCGTCGATGAGGATGGAGTCCACCTCGTCGACGATCGCGTAGTTCAGGCCGCGCTGGAAGCGCTCGGAGACCTGCGTGGCCATGTTGTCGCGCAGGTAGTCGAAGCCGAACTCGTTGTTGGTGCCGTAGGTGA
>ERZ761602.5232-NODE-5232-length-15554-cov-510.373379_pt1 | contig 15554 bp, 12 predicted proteins | sample MGYA00512165_ERZ761602 | MGnify/ENA primary metagenome ERZ761602 (study PRJEB28899, sample SAMN02445085) | bioreactor sludge metagenome | biome: EBPR sludge; isolation source: Thorneside wastewater treatment plant | place: Australia: Brisbane, Thorneside...
GCACCGCAGGCGGCGCGTCGCAGGCGGTCGGCGATCGCCGACCAGGCGGCGGTCGCTGGCACTTCCTCGACGACGATCAGCTCGGCACTCGACTGGTCGAGCTCGCGCAGTGCGGCGTAGAGCTCGCGCGCGTAGCGCGTCGGGTCGGCCGGCAACTGGCGAACCAGCAGCGCCGCCGTTTCGGCCGCCATCCGGCTGTGGCAGAGGACGGCGCAGCGCCGGCCAGTCGCCGGCGCGCCGGCGAGGCGGGCGATCTCGGTCGCCGGCAGCAGCCGCATCGGCGTCGCCGGCGCGTAGTGCGCCGCCAGCGCTCCGGGCACGCGCGGCACGACTTCGGCGCTCGCGCTCCGCGGCTGGCAGCCGACCTCGGGCAGACGGCCCATGACGGTGGCGATCTGTTGCGGCGTGATCGCTCCCGGACGCAGTACGCGCGGCACTTCGCCGGCGCCGCGGCTGAGGTCGAGGATCGTCGACTCGATGCCGACCGGGCAGCGACCGCCGTCGAGGATCAGCTGCACCGAGTCGCCGAGTTCGGCGCGCACGTGCGCCGCCTCGGTCGGGCTGATGCGCCCGAAGCGGTTGGCCGACGGCGCGGCGACACCGCAGAGGCCGCCAAGGCCGCCGCCGGCTTCGGCAAAGGCCCGCAGCAGCGTGAGCGCGAGCGGGTGCGCCGGCACCCGCAGACCGATCGTCTCCTGGCCGCCGGTGACGACGCTCGGTATGCCGCGGGCGCGCCTGAGGATCAGCGTCAGCGGCCCGGGCCAGAAGGCTTCGGTCAGCTCCCAGGCCTGCCGCGGGATGTCGCTCGCCCAGTGGTCGAGGTAGCCGTCGGCCGGTAGATGGACGATCAGCGGGTGGTCGGCGGGGCGCCCCTTGGCAGCGAAGATGCGGCCGACGGCGGCCGGGTTGGCGGCATCGGCACCGAGGCCGTAGACCGTCTCGGTCGGGAAGGCGACGAGTTCGCCGGCCTGCAGCAGCGCGACGGCGTGGTCGATGACGGCGGCTTCAGGCAGCATCGCCGATGCCGATCGCTGCCCGCGCCGCCATGGCGATGCTGCGGGCACTTTCCGCGTCGCCTGCAAGCACGGTGAAGTGGCCCATCTTGCGCCCGGGCCGGGCGTGGTGCTTGCCGTAGAGATGCAGCTTGAGGCCCGGGCAGGCGTACAGCGGCGACCAGTCGGGCTCGCGGTAGTGCTGCCCGGCGACGCCGTTCTCGTACCAGAGGTCGCCGAGCAGGTTGACCATCGCCGCCGCCGAATGCGGGCGCGGGTCGCCGAGCGGCAGGCCGCAGAGCGCGCGCACCTGCTGCTCGAACTGGCTGGTGATGCAGGCGTCGAGCGTGTAGTGACCGCTGTTGTGTGGCCGTGGCGCCATCTCGTTGATCAGCAGTTCGCCGCCGACGACGAAGAACTCGACCGCCAGCGTGCCGACGTAGCCCAGACGATCGGCGATCGTCGCCGCCAGCGCGGCGGCGCGCGCGTGCAGGGCAGCGGCGGCGCGTGCCGGCACCAGCGAGACGTCGAGAATGCCGTGGCGGTGGCTGTTCTCGGCGGTCGGGAAGCTCTGCACCAGCCCGGCCTCGTCGCGCGCCAGAACCACCGACACCTCGCAGTCGAGCGACAGCCTTTCTTCCAGCACACAGCTTTCGCCGTGGAAACGCTGGAAGGCGGCGATCGCCTGCTGGCGGTCGGCGACGACCGCCTGGCCCTTGCCGTCATAGCCGAAGCGGGCGACCTTGAGGATTCCCGGGAACAGTTCGTCGCCCGCCTGCCGCAGTTGCTGCTCGTTGTGCACCGTCACGCAGCGCGCGTGCGGCAGGCCGTTGTCACGCAGGAAGTCCTTCTCCGCGCTGCGGTTCTGGCAGACGCTGACCGCCGCCGCCGACGGGCGGACGACGACGAACTTGTCGAGGTAGTCGAGCGTGCCCGCGGGGACGTTCTCGAACTCGGTGCTGACGGCGGCACAGCCCTGTGCCAGCTCGTCGAGCGCGGCATAGTCGTCGTAGGCGGTGCACAGGTGGCGGTCGGCGAGCAGTGCCGCCGGGCTGTGCGGGTCGGGGTCGAGAACCCAGACGCGGTAGCCCATTTCGTGCGCCGCAGCGACGAAGAAGCGGCCGAGCTGACCGCCACCGAGCATGCCGAGCGTTGCGGGCGGAAGGATCATCGTCGGCGAAGCGGACCGCAGTGGCGGTTCATACCTCTGGCAGTTTCATCGCCATCACCTTGTCGGCCTGGGCGCGGCGGAAGTCGGCGAGACGCTGCGCCAGCGCGGCGTCGCCGGTGGCCAGCATGGCGACGGCGAACAGTGCGGCGTTGGCGGCGCCGGCCTCGCCGATGGCGAAGGTGGCGACCGGGACGCCTTTCGGCATCTGCACGATCGACAGCAGCGAATCCTGTCCCGACAGTGCCTTCGACTGCACCGGCACGCCGAGTACGGGGACCGTCGTCTTCGCTGCCAGCATGCCGGGCAGGTGGGCGGCACCGCCGGCGCCGGCGATGATCGCCCGCAGGCCGCGTCCTGCCGCCGCAGCGGCGTACTCGAAGAGCAGGTCGGGCGTGCGGTGCGCCGAAACGACGCGCGCCTCGAAAGGCACGGCGAATTCCTTGAGCAGCACGGCGGCCGCCTGCATCGTCGGCCAGTCGGAATCGGAGCCCATGACGACGCCGACGAGGGGCTCGCGGCCGGGCATCAGCGGACCTCCCGCTCGGCCGCCTCGAGGGTGTTGGCGAGCAGCATGGTGATCGTCATCGGGCCGACGCCGCCGGGTACCGGGGTGATCGCCGAGGCGACCTCGCTGACGCCGGCAAAATCGACGTCGCCGCAGAGCTTGCCATCCGGCAGGCGGTTGATGCCGACATCGATCACCACCGCGCCCGGCTTGACCATGTCGGCGGTGACGAAGCGGGCCTTGCCGAGCGCGGCGACGAGGATGTCGGCACGGCGGGTGTGGAAGGCGAGGTCGCGCGTCTGCGAGTGGCAGATGGTGACGGTGGCGCTGGCCTGCAGCAGCAGCATCGCCATCGGCTTGCCGACGATGTTCGAGCGGCCGAGGATCACCGCCTCCTTGCCACGCGGGTCGATGCCGGCATCGGCGAAGAACTGCATGACGCCATACGGTGTGCACGGGATGAAGCGCGGATGACCCTGCATCAGGGCGCCGACGTTCTCGGCGTGGAAGCCATCGACGTCCTTCGCGGGGGCGATCGCCTTCAGCACGGCGTCGCTGTCGAAGTGCTTCGGCAGCGGCAACTGCACCAGGATGCCATGGATCGCCGGGTCGGCATTGAGTTCGGCGAGCTTGTCGAAGACCACCCGCGGCTCGACGTCCGGCGGGTAGCTGATCTTCGCCGAGTGGAAGCCGGCCTGCGCACAGGCGTTGACCTTGTTGCGCACGTAGACCTGCGACGCCGGGTCTTCGCCGACGAGGATCACCGCCAGTCCCGGGCGGGTGCCGCGCGCCGCCAGCGCTTCGGCACGGGTCTTGAAATCGGCGCGCAGCCTTTGCGCCAGCGCGTTGCCGTCGAGGATTCTTGCGGTCACGTGGATTCTCTTCCGAGGAGGCCGGGGGAATGGGGAGCGAAGCGGGAAGGCTGCGATTCTAACGCAAATCAGGCGGCATCAGGCTCGCCGCGCAGCGCCTCGGCGGCGGCCGCGCGGCCGGCGGCGAAGGCGCGCCGGTTCATTTCGACGATCTCCGGTTTCTTGTGCGCGAAGCGTTGCAGGACGCAACGCTCGAGTACCTCGGCGGGGAAGGGCAGGTGATCGGCGATGGCGCCGAGCATGACGGTGTTGCCGAGCCGGATGTCGCCGAGTTCGAGGGCGATCGCCGAGGCGTCGAAGGACACCACGTGCGTGCCGGCAGCACGCACCTCCGCCACAGGGTCGTCGGGGTAGTCGTAAAGACCGAGCTCGACGATCGGTGGCACGAGGCGACCGGTGTTCATCAGCACCAGGCCGTCGGGCCGCAGCATGTGCCGCCAGCGCATCGCCTCGGCGGCCTCGAAGCCGAGCAGGACGTCGGCCGAGCCCGGGCTGATCTGCGGCGACAGCACCTTCTGGCCGAAGCGCAGGTGCGAGGAGACGACGCCGCCGCGTTGCGCCATGCCGGCGACCTCGGTCTTCTTGGCGTCATGGCCGAGGGCGATCGCCGCCTCGGCGAGGATCTCGGTGGCGGTCATGACGCCCTGGCCGCCGGTGCCGACGACGAGAATGTTGGTGGTGTCATACTTGCATCGGGCAGACATCGGATTCGGAACCTCTCAGCAGGGGAGGGCAGGCGGCCGCGGCGGCGGCAAGGCCCGCCGTGGCCGACGACTGCGCCGTCTAGGCGTTCTGGACGGGCACGGTGGTCTTGCGGACGACCTTGATCGGCATCGCCAGGGTGTCGACATGGACGATCGCGTCGGGCGCGCAGGGTTTGAGGCACAGCCCGCAGCCGGTGCAGGCGGCGCTCTCGATGCGCACGAAGGCGAGGTCGACCTCGCGGCCACTGGCCTTCGTCACCCGGTCGCGGCGCGTGACGTGGATCGCCGGACAGCCGACGTCGATGCAGTTGCCGCAGCCGGTGCAGCGCTCGTCGATCACCGTGTAGGGTTTCAGCGCATGGTAGTCCGGGATCAGGACGCAGGGCTGGCTGGTGATGATCACCGACGGTTCGGGGATCTTCGTCTCCTCGCGCAGGGTCTTCAGCAACACCGGCAGTTCATAGGCGTTGACCAGGTGCACGCGTTCGTCGCGCACGCCGAGTGCCTTGACGAGGCGGACGAAATCGACCCGCGGCGCCTCGTTGCCATGGATGTCGCGACCGCTGCCGGGATTGTCCTGGCCGCCGGTCATGCCGACGGCGCGATTGTCGAGCAGCAGGACGGTGACGTTGCCCTGGTTGTAGACGATGTCGAGCAGGCCCTGCATGCCCATGTGCAGGAAGGTCGAGTCGCCGATGACGGCGACGATCTTGCGATCCTTCTCGTTTTCGCCGCGGCCCTTGTCGAGACCGAGTGCCATGCCCATTGACGCGCCCATCGAGATGCAGGCATCGAGGGCGTTCCAGGGTTCTCCGAAGCCGAGCGTGTAGCAGCCGATGTCACCCGAGATGGTGACGTTGCGCAGTTGCGAGAGCGTGTAATAGACGCCAAGGTGCGGGCAGGCGACGCACATCGTCGGCGGCCGCGGAAAGACCTTCAGTGGTGCGGCGGTGGTGTCTGCGGGCACGGGTTCGCCGAGCAGGCGGGCGATCGCCGGCCGCAGCACCTGCGGCGACAGCTCACCGGACAGCGGCAGGATCTGCTTGCCGGTGACGGCGATTCCCTGTGCCTGCAGCTCGGTTTCGATCAGCGGCTCGACTTCCTCGACGACGACGACCCGCTCGCAGCCGGCGGCGAAGCGGCGCAGGCTGTCGAAGGGCAGTGGGAACGAGAGGCCGAGCTTGAACACCGGTGCCGCGGGAAAACTCTCGCGGACGTGCATGTAGGTCGGGCCGGAAGTGATGAAGCCGACCCGCCGGTCGCTGCCGGGCTCGGCGAAGTTCAGTGGCGAGACCTCGGACTCGGCACGCAGCCGGCGCTCACGCTCGAACATCAGCGGCAGCCGGCGGCCGGCGGCACTCGGCACCATCACCCAGCGGCCGACGTCCCTGGTGAAGCCGGCGGCGCTGTGGGCGCTGCGTTCGCCGGTGCGGACAACGCCCTTGACGTGGCAGATGCGGGTCGTCATGCGCAGGATCACCGGCACCTCGAAACGCTCGGAGAGCTCGAAGGCGGCGAGCGTCATGTCGTGTGCTTCCTGCGAGTCGGCCGGTTCGAGCACCGGCACATGCGCGAAGCGGCCCCAGTAGCGCGAGTCCTGCTCGTTCTGCGACGACGAGAGGCCGACATCGTCGGCGACGGCGATCACCAGGCCGCCGCTGACGCCGGTCAGCGTCATCGTCATCAGCGCGTCGGAGGCGACGTTGAGGCCGACATGCTTCATCGCGCAGAAGCTGCGCGAACCGGCCATCGCGGCTCCGAATGCGACTTCGAGCGAAACCTTTTCATTCACCGACCACTCGGTATACAGGTCGGGATAGGTCGCCAGACACTCGAGGATCTCGGTCGACGGCGTCCCCGGATAGGCCGCCGCGACGCGCGTCCCGGCCTCCCAGACGGCGCGCGCGACCGCCTCGTTGCCCGACATCAGGAGCCTGACCGCGGCGGCCGCTGGCGGCGTCGACGTCACTGCGTGTGCGCTCATTGTTTCTCCTGCGGAAAAAAATCCTGCGACAAAGGCTGGACCTTAGCCGCCGCGGTCGTCAACGGGGTTGACGCAGGTCAACTTCTGCCAGCGCGCGCTGTCAATGTCACTGAGCACCGGCGGCGCAGAGGATGCGGCGCAGCAGGCCGTGTTGCACGATGTAAAAGAACGTTTTACAATCCGGGACAATCTGATTGCTGCGCTGCGGTACCGCGGGGCGCAGCAAGGCATTACATTCCTCCCTGGCGCCGCTTCCGGCGTGCAGGCCGGCATCATTCATTCCACGATTCTGTAGATCAGGAGACATATTCATGGCAGCTCTGCCCGAAAACGCGCTGTCGGCCAGCTCCGGCGATGCCGACCCGCAGGAAACCCAGGAATGGCAAGACGCGCTGAGCGGCGTCATCGATCAGGAAGGGCCCGAACGTGCCCATTTCCTGATCCAGGGACTGATTGGCCAGGCGCGCCAGGAAGGGATCGACATCCCCTACAGCGCGACGACCGAGTACGTGAACACGATTCCGGTCGAGCGGCAGCCGAAGTACCCGGGCAATGCCGACATGGAAATCCGCATCCACAACTACATCCGCTGGAATTCGATGGCGATGGTGGTGCGCGCCAACCGGCACAGCAACGTCGGTGGCCACATCGCCTCGTTCGCTTCGGCGGCGGCGCTCTACGACGTTGGCTTCTCGTGGTTCTGGCACGCCCCGTCGGAAACGCATGGCGGCGACCTGATCTTCTTCCAGGGCCATTCGGTTCCCGGCGTTTACGCGCGGGCGCACCTGCTCGGCCGCCTGACCGACGAACAGATGGACTGCTTCCGGCAGGAAGTCGATGGCAAGGGCATCTCGTCGTATCCGCACCCGTGGCTGATGCCGGGCTTCTGGCAGTTCCCGACGGTGTCGATGGGCCTCGGGCCGATCCAGGCGATCTATCAGGCGCGCTTCATGAAGTATCTCGACAGCCGTGGCTTCATCAAGGCGGCCGACCGCAAGGTCTGGGCCTTCCTCGGCGACGGCGAGACCGACGAGGTCGAATCGCTCGGCGCCATCGGCATGGCGGCGCGCGAGCGGCTCGACAACCTGATCTTCGTCATCAACTGCAACCTGCAGCGGCTCGATGGGCCGGTGCGCGGCAACGGCAAGATCATCCAGGAACTCGAAGGCACCTTCCGCGGTGCCGGCTGGAACGTCATCAAGCTGATCTGGGGAACCAACTGGGACGCGCTCTTCCTGCGCGACAGGAAGGGCATCCTGAAGAAGCGGATGATGGAGATCGTCGACGGCGAGTACCAGACCTTCAAGGCGAAGGACGGCGCCTACGTCCGCGAGCACTTCTTCAACACGCCGGAGCTGAAGGAACTGGTCGCCGACTGGACCGACGACCAGGTCTGGGCGCTGAACCGCGGCGGCCACGACATCTTCAAGATCTACAGCGCCTACAAGGCCGCCGTCGAGCACCAGGGGCAGCCGACGCTGATCCTCGCCAAGACGATCAAGGGTTACGGCATGGGCCAGGCGGGCGAGGGGATGAACATCTCGCACCAGCAGAAGAAGCTCGACTTCGACGCGATCAAGCGCTTCCGCGATCGCTTCAGCCTGCCGGTCAGCGACGACCAGCTCTACGAGCTGCCGTACCTGAAGTTCGCCGAGGGGTCGGCCGAACTCAGCTACATGCGGCAGCGCCGCATGGATCTCGGCGGTTACCTGCCGAAACGCCGCGGCAGCGCGGCGCCGCTCGAAATTCCCGACCTCGCGGCCTTCGACGCCCTGCTCAAGGCATCCGGCGAAGGGCGTGAGGTGTCGACGACGATGGCCATCGTCCGCCTGCTCAACATCCTGCTCAAGGACAAGAAGGTCGGCCGGCACGTCGTCCCGATCGTTCCCGACGAGTCGCGCACCTTCGGCATGGAGGGTCTCTTCCGCCAGGTCGGCATCTGGAACCAGGAAGGGCAGAAGTACGTTCCGGAAGACCACGACCAGCTGATGTTCTACAAGGAGTCGAAGGACGGTCAGGTGCTGCAGGAGGGCATCAACGAGGCCGGCGCGATGAGCGACTGGATCGCCGCCGCGACGGCGTACTCGGTGCACGGCGTGCAGATGATCCCGTTCTACATCTGCTACTCGATGTTCGGGCTGCAACGGACGATGGACCTCTGCTGGGCGGCGGCCGACCAGCGCGCGCGTGGCTTCCTGATCGGTGGTACCGCCGGCCGCACGACGCTCAACGGCGAAGGCCTGCAGCACGAGGACGGCCATTCGCTGGTGCTCTCGAGCCTGATCCCGAACTGCCTCAGCTACGACCCGACCTTCTCCTTCGAAATCGCCGTCATCATGCGCGAAGGACTGCGGCGGATGTACCAGGAGCAGGAGGACATCTTCTACTACATCACGGTGATGAACGAGAACTACGAGCATCCCGAGATGCCCGCCGGTGCCGAGGCCGACATCCTCAAGGGAATGTACCTGCTGCGTCGCGGCCAGTCGTCGGACACCCGCCCGGTGACGCCGCGCGTGCAGCTCCTCGGCTCGGGAACGATCTTCCGCGAAGTCATCGCCGCCGCCGAGCTGCTGAAGAACGACTGGGGCGTCGATGCCGACCTCTGGGGTTGCCCGAGCTTCACCGAACTGGCGCGCGACGGCCTCGACGTGCAGCGCTGGAACATGCTCAACCCGCTGGCGAAGCCGCGTGTCTCGCACGTCGAGAGTTGCCTCGGCGATACGCGCGGCCCGATCGTCGCCGCCACCGACTACGTGCGCATGTTCGCCGAGCAGATTCGCCCGTTCATCAACCGTCGCTACGTGACCCTCGGTACCGACGGCTTCGGCCGCTCCGACACGCGCGAGAAGTTGCGCCATTTCTTCGAGGTCGATCGTCGCTGGGTCACCGTGGCGGCTCTGAAGGCGCTGGCCGACGACGGAACGATCGAGCGCGACAAGGTCGCGCATGCGATCGCCCGCTATGGCATCGACGTCAACAAACCCAACCCGACGACGGTTTAAGGGAGCCAGCGATGAGTCAACTGATCGAAGTAAGAGTCCCCGACATCGGCGACTACCATGACGTGCCGGTGATCGACCTCTGCGTCATCGTCGGCGACGTCGTCAAGCTCGATGATGCGCTGGTCACCCTCGAATCCGACAAGGCGACGATGGACGTACCGTCGCCGGCAGCCGGCGTCGTGCGCGAGATTCGCGTGGCGCTCGGCGAGAAGCTCTCCGCGGGGGCGGTCGTCGTGCTGCTCGAGGCGGCGGAAGTCGCCGCCGCTACCGCCGCCGCTGCTCCGCCAGCCACCCCGGTAGCGACTCCGCCGGCCCCGCCGGCAGCCGCTGCTGCCGCTCCTGCCGTTGCCGTTGCCACCGCCGCGGCGCCGGTCGTGGTGCAGGTGCCGGACATCGGCGACTATCACGACGTGCCGGTAATCGAAGTTTGCGTCCACGTCGGCGATACGATCAAGGTCGACGATGCTCTGGTGACCCTCGAGTCCGACAAGGCGACGATGGACGTTCCGTCGCCGGCAGCCGGCGTCGTGCGCGAGATTCGCGTCGCGCTCGGCGACAGGGTCTCGGCCGGCAGCGTCGTCGCGGTGATCGATCCGGGCAGCTTGGCTGTCGCCGGTGCGGCCGCTGCTGCCGCTGCCGTGGTCGCTGCCCCGGCAGCCGCCAGCATTGCCGCTGCCGCGCCGGCGCCGGTGGCCGCGGCAGCGGCAGCCGTCGCGGCGCCGCTTCCCGGCCTCGCGCTCGGTTCGCGGACGCACGCCAGCCCCTCGGTGCGCCTGCTGGCGCGCGAACTCGGCGTCGATCTGACGAAGGTTACGCCCAGCGGCCCGAAGGCTCGCATCGTCAAGGAGGATGTCACCGCCTATGTCAAGGGGGTCCTGACGGCGCCGGCGCCCGCTGCCGCGGTCGCTCCGTCGCTCGGCGGTGGTCTCGATCTGCTGCCCTGGCCGAAGGTCGACTTCACCAGGTTCGGCGCCATCGAAGTCAGGCCACTGTCGCGCATCAAGAAGATCTCGGCGCAAAACCTGGCCCGCAACTGGGTGATGATCCCGGCGGTGACCTACCACGAGGACGCCGACATCACCGACCTCGAAGCCTTCCGGGTCGCCATCAACCGCGAGAACGAGAAGTCGGGACTGAAGATCACCATGCTCGCCTTCCTGATCAAGGCCTGCGCGGTTGCCCTGAGGAAGTACCCGGAGTTCAACAGCTCGCTCGACGGCGACAACCTCGTTCTCAAGCAGTACTGCCACATCGCTTTCGCTGCCGATACGCCGAACGGCCTCGTCGTGCCGGTGATCCGGAACGCCGACCAGAAATCGGTCGCCGAACTCGCCAGCGAGAGCGGCGAACTGGCGAAGAAGGCGCGTGATGGCAAGCTCACTCCGGGCGAGATGTCCGGTGCCTGCTTCACCATCTCGAGCGTCGGCGGCATCGGCGGCACGATGTTCTCGCCGATCATCAACGCGCCCGAGGTGGCGATCCTCGGCGTCAACAAGTCGGTCATGAAGCCGGTCTGGAGCGGCCGCGAGTTCGCTCCGCGGCTCATCCTGCCGATGTCGCTGACCGCCGACCACCGCGTCATCGATGGCGCCGCGGCGACGCGCTTCAACGTCCATCTCGCCCAGTTGCTCGCCGACATGCGGCGCGTGCTGCTCTGACCGGGGACAAGACGATGAGCCAGATCATTGAAGCGACAGTCCCGGACATCGGCGACTACCACGACGTGCCGGTCATCGACGTCTGCGTCGCCGTCGGCGACACGGTCCAGGTCGACGACGCGCTCGTCACCCTCGAGTCCGACAAGGCGACGATGGACGTGCCGAGCAGCGTCGCCGGCACCATCCGCGAAATCCGGGTTGCCGTCGGCGACAAGGTCTCGGCCGGCGCGCTGGTGGCGCTGATCGAGACCGGATCTGCGGTGGCGGCGACGACCCCGGCGCAGGCGGACACGGCGCACGCGCCGACCGCCGCCACGGCGCCACCGGCGGCGCCGCCGGTCAGTGGCAAGGCCGACCTCGAATGCGAGATGCTGGTCCTCGGCGCCGGGCCGGGTGGTTACTCGGCGGCCTTCCGCAGCGCCGACCTCGGAATGCAGACGGTCCTCGTCGAGCGCTACCCGACGCTCGGCGGCGTCTGTCTCAACGTCGGCTGCATTCCGTCGAAGGCGCTGCTCCATGTCGCCGCGGTCATGGAAGAGGCGCAGCACATGGGCGACTGCGGCGTCAGTTTCGGCGCGCCGAACGTCGACCTCGACAGGCTGCGCGCGCACAAGGACAAGATCGTCGGCAAGCTGACCGGCGGTCTTGCTGGCATGGCCAAGGGGCGCAAGGTCGAGGTCGTGCAGGGGGTCGGCCAGTTCGTCGACGTCAACCATCTCGAGGTCGCTCTCGCCGCCGGCGGCAGCAAGCTGATCCGCTTCCAGAAGGCGATCATCGCCGCCGGTTCGCAGCCGATCGCGCTGCCCTTCATGCCCGACGACCCGCGCGTCGTCGACTCGACCGGCGCCCTCGAGCTGCGGCAGATTCCGCAACGCATGCTGGTCGTCGGCGGCGGCATCATCGGCCTCGAAATGGCGAGCGTCTACTCCGCGCTCGGCTCGCGCATCACCGTCGTCGAACTCGGCGGCGTGCTGATGCCCGGGGCCGACCGGGATCTGGTCAAGGTCTGGGAAAAGAAGAACGCCCACCGCTTCGACCGCATCCTGCTCAATACCGGCGTCGTCGCCGCCGTCGCGAGTCCCGAAGGTATCGAGGTCAGCTACAGCAGCGGCGAAAGCGAGCGCTTCGACCTCGTCCTCGTTGCCGTCGGCCGTGCGCCGAACGGCAGCAAGCTCGCCGCCGAGAAGGCCGGCGTCGCCGTCACTGAACGCGGTTTCATCCCGGTCGACACGCAGTTGCGCACCAATGTCCCGCACATCTTCGCCATCGGTGACATCGTTGGTCAGCCGATGCTGGCGCACAAGGGCGTGCACGAGGCGCACGTCGCCGCCGAAGCCGCGAACGGCGGCAAGCGCTGCTTCGACGCCCTGCAGATTCCGTCGGTTGCCTACACCGACCCCGAGATCGCCTGGGCCGGCAAGACCGAGGAGCAATGCCGCGTCGAAGGGATCACCTACGGCAAGAGCGTGTTCCCGTGGGCCGCGTCCGGGCGCGCGCTGGCGAACGGCCGCGAGGAGGGCTTCACCAAGCTGATCTTCGACGAGGCGACGCACCGCATCATCGGCGGCAGCATCGTCGGCACCGAAGCCGGCGACATGATCGGCGAAATCTGCCTCGCCATCGAGATGGGCTGCGACGCCGCCGACATCGCGCACACGATCCACCCGCATCCGACGCTCGGCGAATCGATCGGCATGGCGGCCGAGGTCTATGAGGGCGTGTGCACCGACCTGCCGGCGGTGAAGAAGAGGTAGGGGCGCAGCGGGTTCCTGTCGGACGACCACGCCGCCGCACGTGAGCTGCGGCGGCGTGGTCCTTTCGCGTCCGGTTGCTCGCCGACATACGGCGCGTGCTGCTCTGACCCGGCGAGTACGGCGAGCCCGCTCATTGCAGCGACAGTCCCCGACATCGGCGACAGACAGGCGAGCAGTCCGCGCGAGTTTCATATACTGTCACCGAAATGGGGTGTGACACCGGTGTTCGAGCGCGAACGCTTCGCGTGACTGATCGAGCACGGATTCAAGCGCGCCGGCTGCACGCAGACGTTGCTCACCGATTCCGGCCTGGAGATCCTGCGTCAGGCGAGCAAGGGGCTGCCCCGGCATGCGGCGCGCATTCTGCGTACCGCCATGCGTCTGGCGGTGCCGCGCGGGCTCAATCATCTGCCCGACGACCTGTTGCAATCGGCCATCGAGGAACTGCGATGAGCCGCCGCCGTAACAGCCTGTTCCCCGACGGCCTCTCCGACGAAACCGCCGTGGCGCTCTGCGATTTCCTCTTCCACCTCGCCACCGCCTGCGAGAGCCACTACCTCGTACAACTGCGCCGTCATCACGATCGCCAACGGAACCTTTACGATCCCGAGGAACCCTGGCGCTTCCCGCCCATCGATCCCCGATCCCGATAGGCCCCTTGTCCCACGCTGATGCCGGGCCCAATCCGCCCGACTACAGCGTGGGACTTTCCTCCTGTCTCACCCCGGAATAGCTCGGGACGAAGAGTCTCGAATAGGGCGGGACGTAACACGCCTGACGACGCCAAGTGCTGGATCTGCTGTTGCATCCGGACGACAGCCTGGACGTGTGTGAGATCGCCCGGCTGAGCGGCGTGCCCACCATGAAGATCGGGAGCAGACAATGGACCGGCTCGGACGGGATGTCCATGAACAGCGAAACCCTCCCGAGCAGCCAGATGCTCTTCGGCAACGAGCGATAGCCCGCCGGCGGCTGTCGGCGCCCCGGACTCGCCTGCGTCGGGTGCCGTCATGCATCTGCTCCCGCCGCTTCGCCGGAGTAGCCCGACGGTGTCAACGCCGGCCCTCGCCGGCGTTGACACGGCTACGCCACCGGGCGGGTCGCTGCCGTTGCTCTTTTTCGCGCTTGGCCTGTCGCTGTCCGGAGCGCTGCCAATCGGCAGCCTCGCGGCCGAAGTTCCGGGCACTTGGTGCCGCCACCATCCGAAGGTCGACGCCCTGGCCTCCGGACGCTTGGCGGCAAGACGGTGACGCTCGATTCGCTCAAGGGTCGCTGGGTCGTCCTCGAGTGGACCAACCGCGAGTGCACCTTCGTCCAGAAGCACTACGGATCCGGCAACATGCAGGCAACCCAGAAATTCGCCGCCGACAACCGGATGGTCTGGGTGCAGCTCGACTCGACCGGCCCGCGGCACAAGGATCACTACTCGCCGGCAAACCGGTGTCGGTCGCCGCGACGACGCCGTACGGTTGTTCGATCAAGTACTGAGCGTCGACGACACACACTCGCGGTTCCCAGGATGGGCCAAGACACGGTGGGCCGATTCGTATCCGGCCCTCGTCTGTTGTCAGAACACGATGTCGACGAATCTTACACCTCGCCTGTTCGAGTCCATGCAAGCGATTGAAGCGTAGAGGAAACAACTTTTGGCATGAAATGTGCTTATCGGATGTTACAACACCAACCATTCGGAGCTTGTCATGAAACTGAGTCGCACTTTCCTTGCCGCCATGCTGGCTTTCAGCGCCACGGCCACCCAGGCCAGCGTCCTCCTGTACTCGCAGAATTTCGAAAACCCGGACTTGCCCGCTTTCAATGCCAATACCGGTTTTGGCGGCAAGGATGCCAGCTATTCCAGCGTCAACGACATTTACGCCAACCAGCCAGCTGGCTTTACCTTCGCGCAACAATGGACGGTGGAGACCCTGCGTGTCGGCGGCAACCAGGCTTGGGGCGGCGCGGGTTTTCAGGATCCACAGAGCAGGGCAGGCAGCTACGTCATCGGCATGCTCTCAAGCGCCAATGATGATCGTCTGGGCCTGTCCTTCAACATCGGAGCTTACAAGTTCTTCAACTTCCAGCTCGACATCTCGTCCATCGACCTCAATTTCTGGGGTGGCCGTTTCGTGCCCACGGGTGGGCTGGCTCCTTCCTTCCGCCTGTCGCTGTATGACAATCCGACCGGCGTTGCCAATGTGGGCACCGCGACCCTGCTGGATTCCGTGGACATCACGGGCGTGCTGTCCTCGGCACCGAACGTGTTCAACTGGACCAACCACATTGCCGGCCTGGATACGACCGGCAACACCAACGGCAACGTCACCTTGGTCATCGACGAACTGGTTGGCGGCTATGCCGCGCTCGACAACTTCAGGATCGTGGCCTCCGATACGCAGGGCGATGTCGGGCAAGTGCCGGAACCGGCTGCTCTCGCGCTGCTCGGTATGGGGATGGCCGCTCTCGGGCTTTCCCGCCGCCGTCGAAGCGCCTGATCCGCGCTCCCGTCCTGAAACGACGACGGCGACCTAGGTCGCCGTCGTCGTTTCAGGACGGGGGTTCAGGGATGTGAATCGCCTTGACGGGGCGCCGGCGGCGGCAGTCCCTTGTGGGCGGTAGAGCAGCAACCGCGCCGCCGCGGTGGCGGCCAACGGCTCCGCCGGCGCTCCAGGTTCCCGCAGCGCCGAATGCGATCCGCGGCCACCCGGCGACGACGCTCGCCAGCATCGACGCGCCGAGGACGCCCGCCATGAAGATCGGGAGCAGACAATGGACCGGCTCGGACGGGATGTCCATGAACAGCGAAACCCTCCCGAGCAGCCAGATGCTCTTCGGCAACGAGCGATAGCCCGCCGGCGGCTGTCGGCGCCCCGGACTCGCCTGCGTCGGGTGCCGTCATGCGTCTGCTCCCG
>ERZ761602.5233-NODE-5233-length-15552-cov-7.085371_pt1 | contig 15552 bp, 12 predicted proteins | sample MGYA00512165_ERZ761602 | MGnify/ENA primary metagenome ERZ761602 (study PRJEB28899, sample SAMN02445085) | bioreactor sludge metagenome | biome: EBPR sludge; isolation source: Thorneside wastewater treatment plant | place: Australia: Brisbane, Thorneside...
CTGCGACCTTCGGGTTATGAGCCCGACGAGCTGCCAGACTGCTCCACCCCGCGCCCGTCTCGAACCCCCAACCAACTTTCGGGGCGTCGAGAGGTGAGATTATGGCATCTTGCGCATTTCCGCGCAAGCCCCGCCGCCCCCACCCGATCCGAAGGCCGCGCCCGACCGCCATGAGCCCGACCGAAATCACCTTCCTGCAGTCCGTCGCCCTCGCCAGCCTGCTCGCCTGGGCGAGCGGGCTGCGCCTCTATCTCGTCGTCTTCGCCGCAGGCCTTGCGGCCCGGGCCGGATGGATCGCGTTGCCGGCAGGGCTGGAAGTCCTTTCCCACCCGTACGTCCTCGTGGCGTCCGGACTGCTCCTCGCCGCCGAGTTCCTGGCTGACAAGATCCCCGGCCTGGACAGCGCCTGGGACGCCGTGCACACCTTCATCCGGATTCCCGCCGGGGCCTTGCTCGCCGCCGGAGCCGCCGGTGGCGACGGTGCGGCGCTCGCCGTGGCCGCCGGCCTGCTCGGGGGCACCATCACGGCCGGGACCCACTTCGCCAAGGCCGGCACGCGCGCGGCGATCAATACGTCGCCGGAGCCCTTCTCCAACGGCATCGCGAGCCTCACGGAAGATGCCGCGGTCCTGGGCGGCATCTGGCTCGCTTTCGCCCATCCGGTCGCCTTCCTCGGCGCGCTCGCGCTTTTCCTGCTCCTCGCGGCCTGGATCGTCGTGAGATTCACCCGTTTCGTGCGGGCCCGCCTGCGGCGGCCCGCGCGCGCGACGACCTAGGCGGGACGGCGCTCGATGAGCGCCTGGGCGAGCGTGCCCGCGTCCACGTGCTCGATCTCGCCGCCCACCGGCAGGCCCCGGGCGATACGTGTCACGCGAAGGCCCTTGTCCCCGAGCAACTCGGCGATGTAGTGCGCCGTGGCCTCGCCCTCGGCCGTGAAATTGGTCGCGAGGATCACTTCCTTCACCACGCCGTCGGTCGCCCGCTTGAGCAACCGGTCGAGGTGGATCTCGCGCGGACCGATTCCGTCGAGCGGCGACAGGCGTCCCATCAGCACGAAGTAGTAGCCGCCGAAGCTGCGGGTCTGCTCCATCACGAGCAGGTCGGCCGGCGATTCGACCACGCACAGTACGCTGCCATCCCGCCGCGCCGAGGCGCAGATGCCGCAGACCTCGTCCTCGGTGAACGTGTTGCAGCGGACGCAGTGCCGAACGCGCTCCAGCGCGCTGCCCAGCGAAGTCGCCAGGCGCCTGGCCCCGTCGTGGTCGCGCTGCAGCAGGTGGTAGGCCATGCGCGTGGCCGACTTGGGCCCCACGCCGGGCAGGCAGCGAAGGGCCTGGACCAGTTCGTCGAGCGACGAAGGCGTCTGCATCCGGCGGCCGCTAGAAGGGCAGCTTCATGCCCGGCGGCAGGTTCAGTCCCGAGGTGAAGGCCGACATCTTCTCGTTGGCCGTGGCCTCCGCCTTGCGCGCGGCGTCGTTGAAGGCCGCGGCGACGAGGTCCTCGAGCATGTCGCGGTCCTCCGCCACGAGGGAGGGGTCGATGCTCACGCGCTTGACCGCGTGCTTGCAGGTCATCACCACCTTCACGAGCCCGGCGCCGGACTGCCCCTCGACCTCCAGGGACTCGAGGCTCTCCTGGACCTTGCGCATGTTCTCCTGCATCTGCTGGGCCTGCTTCATCAGCGCGCCCAGGCCGCCCTTCATCATGGCTTGCTCCTCCGGTTGCCGTCGTGATCGTGGGCCCCGGGATCCGCCGGGCGGATCGACGCGGGGTCGAGTTTCGCGCCGAGGCCGTCCACCAGCTCCCGCACGAAAGGATCGCTTTCGAGCGAGGCGGTGGCGGCATCGAGCCGGCGCTGGGATTCGGTGCCGCGCACGGCGGCGACGCTCGTGCCCGCGGTCTCGCCCACCCGCACCGCGAGCCGGACGCTCCCGAAGCGCGATGCGAGCTCGGCGCGCAGCTTGTCCTGGTAGGCCTTTTCCGCGTACATGCGCTGGGCCTCGGGCACGACCAGCCGGAAATGCCCGCCTTCGTGCCCCTCCAACTCGGCGTGCCGGGCGAGCAGGCCCGCCATCCCCGGCAATGCCGCGCCCTCGACGAACGCGCTCCAGTCGCCATCGAAAGCCGTGCCGGCCGCCGTTGCCGGCGCTGGCGACTCGGCTTCGGGAACCGCTTCGCGCACCGGCGCCTTCGAGACCGTCGCCCCGCGGGCCGTTGCGGACGCTTCCGAAGAAGCCCCTCCCGGCGCGAGTGCCGCGCCGCCCGCCGGGCGTGCCGAGAACGAGAGCATGCGCATCACCGCCATGTCGAATCCGGCCATTTCGTCCGGCGCGAGGGACAGGTCCCGCCGCGCGAGGATCGCCACCTGGTACATGACCTGCACCTGGGCGGCGTCGAGCCGGCCGGCCAGTTCGCCGATCCGTGGCGCGTCCGGATCGCCCTCTTCGGCGACGCCGGTCTGGGCCAGGGCCGTCCGGTGGAGGATCGCGGCCAGGTCCTGCAGCGCCTGGTCGCAGGACAGGCCCCGCTCCCCGATTCGCGCCGCGGCGGCGAGCGCGCCCGGGCCGTCACCGTCCGCGATGCGCTCGAGCAGGGGCCACACGAGGTCCGTGCCGACCGCGCCCAGCATCCGCGAGACCTGCTCCGTCGTCACCCGGCCCGAGCCGAAGGCGATCGACTGGTCCGTGAGGCTCAGGCTGTCGCGCACGCTGCCGCCGGCCGCCTTCGCGATGAGGGCGAGCGCCGGTTCCTCGAAGGGGACCGATTCGGCCTCGAGCACGCGCTTCAGGTGCCCGGCGAGCGCCGCGGGCGGAAGCGACTTGAGATTGAACTGCAGGCACCGCGAGAGCACCGTCACCGGCAGGCGCTGCGGGTCCGTGGTGGCGAGGATGAACTTCACGTGCTCCGGCGGCTCCTCGAGCGTCTTGAGCATCGAGTTGAAGGCGTGCCGCGAGAGCATGTGCACTTCGTCGATGATGTAGACCTTGTAGCGTCCGGCCACCGGCATGTACTGCGCGGTGTCCAGGAGCTCGCGCATCTCGTCCACCTTGGTGTTCGTGGCCGCGTCGACTTCCAGCAGGTCCACGAAGCGGCCCGAATCGATTTCCGTGCAGGCCCGGCAACGACCGCAGGGCCTGGACGTGACGCCCGTCTCGCAATTGATCGACTTGGCGAGGATGCGCGCGAGCGTGGTCTTGCCCACCCCGCGCGTGCCGGTGAAGAGGTACGCATGGTGCAGCCGCCCCGTGTCGAGGGCGTTCGCGAGCGCCGTCACCACGTGGGGCTGCCCGACCAGCTGGTCGAACCCCCGGGGGCGCCACTTGCGCGCGAGGACCTGGTACGTCATGGAGCTTTCCGGCGGAGGGACCGCGCGCGGCGCGGCCCCGGAATCGGGAGAGGCGAGCCTGACCCCCGGCACTTGAAGGATTCGACTATGGCTGCTTCGTTCCCGACCTGACCAGGTTCATCGGCCTTCAATGCGGGGAGGCCCGCCGGGTCGGATTATCGCACAGCCTTTCCGCCGCCGAGCGCGCAGGTGCGGAAACCCGCGAAGACGTCCCGCCGCTCCGGCCGGTAGAAGTTGCGCCAGCGCCCGTGGACCAGCCGCGAACTCGTGGCGAAGGACCCGCCCCTGAGCACCGCGTGATCGCCGAACCACGGCTCGGAGTACTCGGCGTAGGCGTCCTTCTCGAATCCGGGGTAGGGCCCGAACGCGCTCGAGGTCCACTCCCAGACGCCGCCGATGAGCTGCGCGAGCCCGGAGCGGCTCCCGTCGGCGAAGGCGGGCCCGGGCGAGGCGTCGAGATGATCCAGGCACGGGCTGACCGCGGGCGATCCCGGACCCCACGGCAGGCGGTCCGCGCCGCCGTTGGTCGCGGCGAATTCCCACTCGCTCTCGGTCGGCAGGCGCCGCCCCGCCCAGCGGCACCACGCCTCGGCCTCGTGGCGATTGACGTGCACCAGCGTGTGATCGCCGGCGAGCGGTCGTTCCCCGTCGAACCAGCGTTCGACCCAGCCGGCCCCGTCCCGCCGCCACTGTCGCGGCGCGGCCGCATCGGCAGCCGACCGCCACGCCCACCCCTGCGGCGTCCACCACTGCGGCCGCTCGTAGCCCCCCTCCTCCACGAAAGCGAGGAACTCCCCGTTCGTCACGGGTCGCGAGGCGATTTCGAAGGGGGCCACGCGGACGTCATGGCCCCACTTCTCGTTGTCGAACGCGTGCTCGCCATCGCCGGGCGTCGCCCCTTGGCGGAAGACCCCGCCTTCGAACCCGACATCGACGAGCGGGGCCGGCGGGAGTTCCCGCGACCGGTGGGTCCTCGGCGGCGCCGGCAGCGCCAGCGTCTGCAGCGTCATGAGCAGCGCCTCGCCGTGCATGTCCTCGTGGAAGAGCGCGAGGCGGAAGGCGAAGCGTTCGCCCGGGCGGCTCCGCGCGAGCAGGTCCAGCGTGTCCTCCAGCGTGGCGTCGAGATACCCGCGCACCTCGTCCCACGACGGGTACGCGAGCCGCCAGCGATCGTCATGGGGAACGACGCGGGAATCGAAGAGCGCGTCGGCCCCCGGCAGGCGCGACGGCGTCCGGGCGCCGGCCGGATCGTCGGGCCGCCAGCGGCGGCAGAAGAACTCCTGGAAAAAGCCGATGTGCGCGAGTTCCCAGATCGGCGGGTTCACGATGTCGAGGAGCGGAACTTCCCGTTGCCGCGGCTCGAGGTGACCGTAGGTCGCGAGCGTATACTCGCGGCTCTCGCGCAGCGCGTCCGAAAGTTCCGCGGGTTCCTCGATCATGGGCACGGCGATCCACTCCCCATCACGCGTCTTCATCGCGACACCCGGAACCGCCGAAGCCAACAACGGCAATTGGCGGACGGCCCGGCGCTGGGCGACGTTCCTCCACGGCGCCACGCGGACGATTGTACAGAGCGCGTGGAGCGGCGAGGACGCCGACGTCCTCGTCGCCTTGCACGGCGCCCGCAGCGCCGCTTCCATCGCGCGCTTCCGCGACGCCCATCCGGACCGCCCCGTCGTGCTCGTGCTCACCGGGACCGACCTCTACCGCGACCTCCCCCGCGATCCGTCCGTCCGGCGTTCCCTCGCGATCGCCGATCGCGTGGTCGTTCTCCAGGCCGACGCGCTCGCCCACGTGCCGCCCGAGTTCCGCGCGAAGTGCCGCGTGATCTTCCAGTCGGCAAGGCCGCTCGCGGCCCGCCGGTCGCGCCCCGCCCGCCTGGAGGCCATCGCCGTCGGCCACCTTCGCGACGAGAAGGACCCGAGGACGATCTGGCGGGCCCTCGCCCGCCTCGAGCCGGGCCTCGACTTCGTGTTCCGGCACGTGGGCGACGCGCTCGATCCCGCGCTCGAGGCCGGCGCGCGCGAGGCGATGGCACGCGACGCGCGCTATCGCTGGATCGGCGCCCTGCCCCACGGCCTGGCACGCGCGGCGATCCGGGACGCTTCCCTCCTCGTCCACCCGTCGAAGATGGAGGGCGGCGCCAACGTGATCGTCGAGGCGGTGCTCTCCGGCACGCCGGTGCTCGCCTCCCGGATGTCCGGCAATGTCGGCATGCTCGGCGAGGACTACCCGGGACTCTTTCCCGTCGGCGACGACGGGGCCCTCGCGGAGGCGCTGACGCGCCTGGCGCGGGATCGCTCGTCGCTCGCGACCCTGCGCGCCGCGTGCCGTCGCCTCCGGTCGCGCTTCGCTCCCGAGGCGGAAATGCGCGCCGTCCGCGCCGTGGTATCGCCGCAACGCTAGAATCCCGTCCCAGACCCACGATTTCCGAACGGAGCACCCGATGGACCTCAACGTCCGGCTCACCCAGTTCAGCCACGGCGGCGGATGCGGCTGCAAGATCGCTCCCGGCGTGCTGGAGAAGATCCTCTCGAAGTCCCTGCCCGCCGCGGTCCCGAAGGACCTCCTCGTCGGCATCGAGACGGCCGACGACGCGGCCGTCTACCGCATCAACGACACGCAGGCCATCGTCGCGACGACGGATTTCTTCATGCCGATCGTCGACGATCCCTTCGACTTCGGCGCCATCGCGGCCACGAACGCCATCAGCGACGTCTACGCGATGGGCGGCCACCCCCTGTTCGCCCTCGCCCTCGTGGGCATGCCGGTGAACCAGCTGCCGCTCGAGGTGATCCGCCGCATCCTCGAAGGCGGGGAATCGGTCTGCGCGCGGGCCGGCATTCCCATCGCCGGCGGCCACACGATCGACTCGGTGGAACCCATCTACGGGCTGGTGGCGATCGGCCTGGTGGATCCGCGCAACCTCAAGCGCAATGCCGGCGCGAAGCCGGGCGACCGACTCGTGCTCGGCAAGCCCCTGGGCGTCGGCATCTACAGCGCGGCGCTCAAGAAGGGCGAACTGGGCGATGCCGGCTACCGCGCGATGATCGAGAGCACGACGAAGCTCAACACCCCGGGCTCCGCCCTGGGCAGGCTCGAAGGGGTCCACGCGCTCACCGACGTGACGGGCTTCGGCCTGGCCGGTCACCTGCTCGAGATCTGCCGCGGTTCCGGCGTGCGCGCGCAAGTGCGCTGGGCCGACCTGCCCCTGCTTCCGGACGTGCTCGCCATGGCGGCCCGCGGCTTCGTCACCGGCGCATCGGGGCGCAACTTCGCGGGGTACGGCGCGCAGGTGACGCTCGGCGCGGGCCTCGATCCCGCCGCCCAAGCCGTGCTCACGGACCCGCAGACGAGCGGCGGATTGCTCGTGGCCTGCGCGCCCGACAGCGTCGACGCCGTCCTCGCGACTTTCCGGGAGCACGGGTTCGCCCAGGCACGGGAGATCGGCGCGATCGAAGCCGGTTCACCGGGATTGGACGTCGCCTGAGGCGCCCGCGATGACAGCGCCCGTCACGAAGGACACGCGCGTGCCCTCCCGGCCCGCGGGGACGCTCGCTTCGCGCTTCGCGGGAATCCGCGATGCCACGCGCGCGCTCGCCGCGCCGCTCTCGCCGGAGGATTGCGCGCTGCAGTCGATGCCCGACGCGAGCCCGGTCAAATGGCACCTCGCCCACACGAGCTGGTTTTTCGAGACCTTCCTGCTCGTCCCTTCGCTCGCGGGCTACCGGCCCTTCGACCCGGCTTTCAAGGTCCTGTACAACTCGTACTACAACGCGGTGGGCGACAAGCACCCTCGGCCCGAACGGGGCCTCATCTCCCGCCCCGACCTCGCCCGCGTCCTCGAGTACCGCCGCCACGTCGACGAAGCGATGACGACCCTGCTCGCCGGCGACCGCGGTGAGCTCGCCTCCCTCGTCGAGCTGGGGCTCAACCACGAGCAACAGCATCAGGAACTCATCCTCACGGACCTGAAGCACCTGCTCTCGCGCAATCCCCTCGAGCCCGCCTACCGGGCGCCCTGGCCCCTTACGCCCATCCGTCCGTGCAAGGCCGCGTGGATCGGCATCGAAGGCGGCGTGAGGGAAATCGGCCACGGCGGGAACGGCTCCGCCTTCGACAACGAATCGCCCCGGCATCGCGTCTGGCTCGACGATTTCGAGATCGCCTCCCATCCCGTCACCCACGGGGACTTCATCGCCTTCATCGAGGACGGCGGCTACCGCCGTCCGGAACTCTGGCTGTCGCTCGGCTGGGACGCGGTGCAATCCCGGGGTTGGCACGCCCCCCTCTACTGGGAAAGGCGCGACGGGCGCTGGACCACGTTCACCCTGCACGGGCGCGTGGAGATCGACCCGAACACGCCCGCCTGCCACGTGAGCTTCTTCGAGGCGGAGGCCTTCGCGCGCTGGGCCGGCGCGCGGCTGCCGACGGAAGCGGAATGGGAAGTCGCCGCCGCGGATCATGCGATCGAAGGCAATTTCCTCGAAAGCGGTGCGTTCCATCCGCTCGCCGCCCGCGACGAGCCCGCCACCGGACGCCTCTCCCAGGCCTTCGGCGATGTCTGGGAGTGGACCCGCAGTGCCTACGACCCGTACCCCGGGTTCAAGGCGCCGGAAGGCGCGGTCGGCGAGTACAACGGCAAGTTCATGTGCTCGCAGTACGTGCTGCGGGGCGGCTCATGCGCGACGCCGGCCTCCCACATCCGCGCGACCTACCGCAACTTCTTTCCCCCCGACGCCCGGTGGCAGTTCTCGGGCCTGCGACTCGCCCGCTAGGACGCGAGGAAGACGTGGTAGCCGATCGGCGCGCTCCAGCGCCGGACGGCCGAAAAGCCCGCGGCCGAGAGCAGCGCTTCGAAATCCTCCGGCGCGTACTTGTACGAGTTCTCCGTATGGATGCGCTCGCCGGCGCGGAAGGCCCGAGGGACGCCCTCGAGCCGCACCGTGGTCGGTCGCACGGCCTCCAGGTGCATCTCGATCCGACCGGCCGCGGCATCGTACGAGCCGCGATGGGTGAAGGCGCGAATGTCGAAATCGAAGCCGAACCGCGCGTTGAGGTGGCGCAGCACGTTGAGGTTGAAGGCGGCCGTCACGCCCAGGGCGTCGTCGTAGGCCGCGTCGAGCACGGCGGCGTCCTTCTTGCCGTCCACGCCGATGAGCAGCGCGCTTCCCGGGCGCGACCTCGCCTCGTTGCGGATCCTCGCGAGAAAGGCCCTCGCCTCCATCGGCGAGAAGTTGCCGATGCTCGATCCCGGGTAGAAGAAGAGCGCGGGTCCCGGCCCGGCCATGCCGGCCAGGTCCAGCTCCCGCGAAAAGTCCGTGGCGAGTCCGGCGAGCGCAAGGCCGGGAAAGGCGGCGCCCAGGCGCCCGAGCGTGCGGGCGATCTCCCCGGCGGCGATGTCCACGGCGAGATACCCCGCCGCCTCGAGGGGGGCGAGCCAGCCCTCGGCCTTGCGCCCGTCGCCGGCGCCCAGGTCCACGACCTGCCGGCCGGGACCGATGGCCGCGGCGATTTCCCGGCGATGGGCTTCGAAGAGCGCGTGTTCCGTGCGCGTGGGGTAGTACTCGTCGAGCGCGCAGATCGCGCCGTAGAGCGCGCAGCCCGTCGCATCGTAGAAATACTTGGGCGCGATCGACGCCGATTCGCGGCGGAGCGCTTCGACGACCTCGGCCCGTTCCCGCGCCGGATCCGAGGGCAGGCGATCGAGGATGCGCGCGCCCGGCACCGGGCGATCGGGCCCGGGGGCCACCTTCTGGATTCCTGCGGTCATCGTCTCGTCGTTCGAACGGCGCGTCGTGTCAACGGAACCCGATCATAGTCGATTCCCCCGGCGGGCGAGCCGTCCCCCCTGATTCACCGCAAATCCCGGGCGGGGTCCGTCCGCTAGAATGGCGGGCTTTCCGTGACACCCGGCCCCATCGCCGGCACCCCCCCCGTCGCCGCCATGACCCCCCCCCCGCCCCGTCTCACGCTCGCCCACGGCCTTTCCTTCGAGGATCTCCACGCCCGGGACGGCCTCGTCCGGCTCGACGCGCGCTTCCTGGAAGCGCTCGGCGCGAGTGACGCGGGCCTTCGCGACCGCCTCGTCGCCGCCCGCGCCGAGCCCGCGTCGCTCGAGCACAAGGCGGAGGCGGAGCTGCTCATCGCGCTCGCCCCCTTCGTCGAGGATTTCCTCGCGTCGCTCTTCGGCATCGAAGCGGCGGTCGACCGGCTGGTCGCCACCCACACGGACCGCGAGCCCCTCTTCCGCGTGAAACGCAAGTTCGTCCAGCGCCGCGCGATGCTCAAGGTGAAGGCCGACGAGGCCGCGACGCTCGACGGCGCGGCCCTCGAGGCGGCCGTCGTGGCGGCGATGGGCGCGCCTTTCGACGAACTCGCCTTCGCCCGCGCCGTGCTCGGATGGCTCGCCGACGAGCCCGCCCACGCCGACGCGCTCGCGGCCGCCGAGCGGTTCGCGGCCTGGTCGGCCCACACCGCCCAGGGCCGCGCGCGGCACCGCGCCGGCGTCCTCTTCAAGCCGCCCCAGCGCGTCGACCCGGACCACCTCGTGCCGGTTGCGACGGACGCCTCGTCCGGATACGCGGTCCACACGCTGCACCATGTTCGCCGCCGCGACGGCTTCGCGCTCACCGATGCCGGGACGGATCTCACGGGGGCGCTCGACCAGGCCAACTACTGCATCTGGTGCCACGAGCAGGGCAAGGATTCCTGCTCGACGGGCCTGAAGGAAAAGCCCGCGGCCGACGGCACCATCGCCTTCAAGAAGAGCCCCTTCGGCGTGCCCCTCGCCGGCTGCCCGCTCGAGGAGCGCATCTCCGAGTTCCACAAGCTCAAGACGGAAGGCTGCGCCATCGGCGCCCTCGCGATGATCGTGGTGGACAACCCCACCGTGTGCGGCACCGGGCACCGCATCTGCAACGACTGCATGAAGTCCTGCATCTACCAGCGCCAGGACCCGGTCAACATCCCGCAGGCGGAAACCCGCACCCTGAAGGACGTGCTCGGCCTGCCTTGGGGCTTCGAGATCTATTCGCTGCTCACGCGCTGGAATCCCCTCAGCCTGCGCCGCCCCTTGCCGCTTCCGCCCACCGGCCAGCGCGTGCTCGTCGTGGGCATGGGTCCGGCGGGCTACACGCTCGCGCACCACCTCATGAACGACGGCCACGCGGTGGTCGGCATCGACGGCCTCAAGATCGAGCCGCTGCCGTCGACGCTCTCCGGCGTCCTTCCCACGGGCGAGCGCGTGCCGTTCGATCCCGTGCACGACCTGGACGCGCTGTGGGAACGCCTCGACGAAAGGCTGATGGCCGGCTTCGGCGGCGTCGCGGAATACGGCATCACCGTCCGCTGGGACAAGAACTTCCTCAAGCTCGCGCGCCTGCTGGTGGAGCGGCGGCGCGAGTTCGCCCTCATCGGGGGCGTTCGATTCGGCGGCACCCTCACCGCGGAGCAGGCCTTCGAGCTGGGCTTCGACCACGTGGCCCTCGCGGCGGGCGCGGGCAAGCCCACCGTGCTGGAGCTTCCGGGGGGCCTCGCCCGGGGCGTGCGCACGGCCTCGGACTTCCTCATGGGCCTGCAGCTCACGGGCGCCGCGCGGCGCGACACCATCGCGAACCTGCAGGTGCGACTGCCCATCGCCGTCGTGGGCGGCGGCCTCACGGCCATCGATACCGCCACGGAATCCCTCGCCTACTACCCGGTGCAGGTGGAGAAGTTCCTCGTGCGCTACGAGACGCTCGTCGCCGAGCAGGGCGAGGCCGCCGTGCGCGGCGCCTGGCGCGAGGACGAACGGGAGATCGCCGACGAGTTCCTCGCCCACGCCCGCGGGATCCGTGCCGAGCGCGAGGCGGCCGCGAAGGAAGGTCGCGAGGCCCGCGTGCTCGAGCTGCTGCAGGCCTGGGGCGGGGCCACGCTCGCGTACCGCAAGCGCATGGTGGACAGCCCCAGCTACACGCTCAACCACGAGGAGATCGAAAAGGCCCTCGAGGAAGGCATCCGCTTCGCCGAAGGCCTCACGCCCGTGCGCGTCGAGACGGACCGCGCCGGCTGGGCCGAGGCGCTCGTCGCGAAGACCGCCGACGGCGCGGAGCACCGCCTGCCCGCCCGGACGATCCTCATCGCCGCCGGCACGCAGCCCAACACGGTCCTCGCGCGGGAGGACGCCGCCCACTTCGCGCTGGACGGCAAGTACTTCCGCGCGGTGGACGAAGCGGGCGAGCCCGTAACCCCGGAGAAGTCGGCCAAGCCGGCCGACCCGAGCGTGCTGATGTGGCGCGGCGAACAGGATCGGTACATGAGCTTCTTCGGGGACCTGCATCCGTCCTGGGCCGGAAATGTCGTGAAGGCCATGGGCTCGGCCAAGCAGGGCTATCCCGTGGTGAGCCGCGTGCTCGCGAAGCGCCCCACCCGGAATCCCGCCGACGCCGTCGCCTTCCTCGAGCGGATGAACGGCCTGCTTCGCGCCCGCGTGCACTCGGTCGAGCGGTTGACGCCCACCATCGTCGAGGTCGTGATCCACGCGCCGCTCGCCGCGCAGGCCTTCAAGCCCGGCCAGTTCTACCGCCTGCAGAATTTCGAGTCCCTCGCCCCGGTCGCGGACGGCACGCGCCTGGTGATGGAAGGCCTCGCCCTCACCGGCGCCTGGGTCGACCGGGACAAGGGTCTCGTCTCGACGATCGTGCTGGAGATGGGCGGCTCGAGCGACCTGTGCGCCTTCCTCGAACCCGGCGAGCCCGTGATCCTCATGGGCCCCGCGGGCGAGCCGACCCACACGCCGGGCGGCGAGACCGTCGCGCTCGTCGGCGGCGGCCTGGGCAACGCGGTGCTCTTCTCCATCGGCGCGGCGCTCCGGGCCGCGGGCTCGCGCGTGCTCTACTTCGCCGGGTACAAGAAGGCCATCGACCGTTACAAGGTGCCCCAGATCGAGGCCGCCGCCGACGAAGTCGTGTGGTGCTGCGACGAGGCGCCGGGGTTCGTCCCGGGCCGCCCCGGCGACAAGGCCTTCGTCGGCAACATCGTCGAGGCGATGCGGGCGCATGCGGAGGGGCGCCTCGGCGCGCCTTCGGTGCATCTCAAGGACGCGGACCGCATCATCGCGATCGGATCCGACGGCATGATGGCCGCCGTGGGCGCCGCGCGCCACGGCGTGCTCGCCCCGCACGTCAAGGCCGCCCACGTCGCGATCGGGTCCATCAACTCGCCGATGCAATGCATGATGAAGGAGATCTGCGCCCAGTGCCTGCAGCCCCACAAGGATCCGCAGACCGGGCGCGTCACCTACGTCTTTTCCTGCTTCAACCAGGACCAGGAACTCGACCGCGTCGATTTCCCGGCGCTGCGCGAGCGCCTCGGCCAGAACGGCGTGCAGGAAAAACTCACTGCGCGCTGGATCGATCGCTGCCTTCGCCACCTGGGCAAGCGGCGCGCGGCCTGAGCCCCTTCGAGGCGAGCGCCGCGAGGATCGCGAAGGCGACGGCGCCGATCGCGAGGGCCGGAAGCGGCGAGAGCACGAGATAGTCGCCGCGCCGGGGGCCGGCCAGGCGCGCGCCGTAGAGCCCGTCGCGCCGCTGAAGGGCGAGCGTGGTCCGTCCACCCGGCTCCGGTAACCATCCTCCGGGCGCTGCCGCGACTCCCACCGGTGGCGCGACCACGAGACGACCCGACGCGAGGCCGGCGAGCGCGATCGCGACCACGAAGCCCCACGCCGCAACAGCCCCGCGGGCACTCGCCGCCACCGGTGCCGGCCGCGATCCCTGCCACAAGAGGGCCCCGCCCGTCGCCCCCAGCAAGTTCACGAGGATGTCGTTGAAGTCGACGTAGTCGCCATGGGGCACGTTGGTCCAGAGGTACTGGGCCAGTTCGTCCCCCGCGCCGAGCAGCGTGGTCCAGAGGACGGCCGGCACCACGACGTTCAGCGTCCGACCGGGATCGATCGCGCGCGCGACGAGCCATGCGACCAGCGCGTACTGGGGGTAGTGCGCGATCTCGGCGAGCGAATAGGTGAGATGGCCGTCCACCGCGACGACGGCCGCGACGAGCAGCAGCCAGGCGAGCGCGAGCGCACGGGGCTCCGGGGCGCGCCGCACCTGCCTCGCGACCACGAACAACAGCAGCAACGTCGCCGGCACTCCCACGAACCCGATCGCCCCCGAGAGCGCGCCACCTTCCCACGGCAGGCCCCGCGGGCGCACCAGCGCGAGCGACACGTCGCGGTGCCAGGCGCAACCGGCGAGCCACGCGGCGATGGCCACGGACCACGCGACGATCCGGGATCCTTCGAAGGCCTTGCTCAAGGCGCGCTCTCGCGGCTTCGGCACGGCGGCACCGCGACCGAGTCGAAGCGACCCACGTTCGCGAAACGAAGTCGCCTTGCATCCGGATCGGTGCGCCAGGCCGTGCCGAACGCGCGGCACCGGGCCGATTCGACGAGGAAGCGGTCCGATCCGCCCCGATCCCCGAACCACGCCACGCCGCCGTCGTGCGCGGCGCCGAAGCCCAGGTCGCCGAGCCGGTAATCGTCATCACCGCCATCGTCGTGCAGGACGCCGAGCGCCCGGTCGTGGGCTGCCGCGATCGAGGTCGAGTGACTCGCGCGGTAGGTATCTCGCCCCTCTCCGAGGTCCACCAGGATGCCCGCGCCCCCGTGGGCCGCGGCACCCTGCACGTACCACGCGCCTTCCCGCAGGTCGCTTCCGCCCAGGTCCACCAGCACGCCCGCTCCGCCGAGCAATCCCGCACCCTGCGCGAACACGTCGGCGCGATAGCGGTCGTCTCCGCCCAGTTCGATGAGCGCGCCGAGCCCCCCGGGCCGGTGCCGGTCCCCCTCGCCTCGCGCCCGGAGCCCCGCGCCACTGCCTTGCCCGAGGGAGGCATTGCGGCCGGGCAGCTGCGCGGACGGCTTCACGATCCGGTCGCTCGCGAGGACGTATTCGTCGTCACCTCCTTCGTCGACGAGGAACGCGACGCCGCCGGGACCCGCGCTGCCCTGGGCGTGCGTGCGGGCGAGGTGGCGGTCCCGGCCCGGCCCGGTCACCACAAGCGCCCAGCCGTTCATCGCGAAACCTTGCGCGAAGCCCTCGGCGTCGAAGCGATTGTCCCCGCTTTCGTCGACCAGCAGCGCGGCGCCGCCCAGGGCCGCACCCTGCGCGAAAGCGCCTCCCTGGTAAGCATCGTCGCCACCGGCATCCCAGAGCGCCCCGCAGCCGAGCACGCCCGTCGACGGATCGGCGCCCGAATCCCGGGAGAGGTAATGGTCGTTGCCCGCGAGGTCGATGAGCAGGCTCGTTCGCCCCGACGGCGGCGTGCCCGTGAATTCGTAGCGGTCGTTCCCGCCGCCATCCACGACGAGAAGGAAGGGACCGAGGATGCGGCGATCGTCCCGGCGCCCCAGGTCGACGACGATGAGGCCTTCGGGCGTGTCGGCCTGCCAGAGGATCGGCGGCAACTCGGTGCGGCGGGCGAAATCCCGGAACTGCTGCGCCGCCCGGGCCAGGATCCCGAGACCGGCGAGCATCGAGGCGCGATCGACCGATTCGTCGGCATCGCGCCAGCCCGCTTCGTCATCCGGCGACGACGTTGCCTCGATCGCTCGGGACAGCAGGCGTCCGGGATCGATCGCGGCCGCCTTCGCACCGAGACCATCACGGCACAATCGCCTCGCGTTCCTCGTTTCCCGGACCAGTCTCGCGACTTCCTCGCGCGCTTCGCCCCCCAGAAGCGTCCGCGGTGGCAGGCCCGCCAGGACATCGGGCCAGTCGCGGACGGCCTCGGCGAGCGGATCCCTCGCGGCGTCGAAAGGAAGGGGGGCCGGGGATTCGGGGGCTTTCGCGGCCCCGGCAGCGCCGACCCGTCCCATCGCGCGCAACCGGTCCACGACCGTCGTTCCCGGGCCCATCGAACGGGCGAGCGATTGCGCACGCGAGGGCGCCTCGCCCGGATCGGCGTGCAGCGACGCGATCCAGGGGACGTCCGGCGACGGATGGGGAAGATTCGGCGGAAGGGGCTGCGCCGCGACGACTGCCGGCGCGAGGAGCGTTCCGGCGAGGCGCCACGCGAACGATCGGAGCGCGCTGGGCATCGTCATTCGCGTTCGGCCGGGGACCTGGGGAAAACTGGCGGAGAGGGCGGGATTCGAACCCGCGTTAGGCTGTTAACCTAAACACGCTTTCCAGGCGTGCGACTTAAACCGCTCATCCACCTCTCCG
>ERZ761602.5234-NODE-5234-length-15552-cov-3.903207_pt1 | contig 15552 bp, 12 predicted proteins | sample MGYA00512165_ERZ761602 | MGnify/ENA primary metagenome ERZ761602 (study PRJEB28899, sample SAMN02445085) | bioreactor sludge metagenome | biome: EBPR sludge; isolation source: Thorneside wastewater treatment plant | place: Australia: Brisbane, Thorneside...
GCCATGGGTACCAACCGTCTCACGGTGCGGCCCGAACAGCGCGGCGGTTCAAGCGGCGTCCGCACGGGGACGGAACAGAACCTAACGGTTGAAGACGCCAAAGCGATACTCAAGGAAGTGCCGGGCGTTGAACAAGTCGCGCCAGTCGTCTCCGGTCGCGCGCAAATGAAGTATTTTGAAAACAACACGAATACAAGCGTAATGGGCGTAGCGGTCACCTATCTCCCGCTCCGCAATTTTGAAATTGAGAAGGGCCGACTCTTTACAAACGGCGAAGAAGAGCGGATGGCGCGGGTGATCATACTGGGCCCGCAAACTGCCGAAGACTTGATGGGTACGGAAGATCCAGTCGGTGCAACCGTAAAAGTCAACGGCATCAATTTTGAAGTCATCGGCGTAACCAAGGCGAAGGGCGATCAGGGCTGGTTTAATCCCGATGACAACGCATTCGTGCCCTATACCGTTGCGATGAAGCAGTTGTTTGGACAGGATTATCTGCGCGAGATTAGCGTGAAGTGCGCCAATCAGGAAGACCTCAATACGGTGCAGGACGCAATTTTCGAACTCATTCGCAAACGGCATCGCACCGAGCCCGGCGCGCCGGCGGACATCGAGATTCGAAATCAGGCGGATATGATCAACACTGCATCTGAAGTCACCCGCACATTTACAATTCTGCTGGGCGCTGTTGCCAGTATCTCGCTCCTCGTCGGCGGAATCGGCATCATGAACATCATGCTGGTCACCGTTACGGAACGAACACGCGAGATCGGCATTCGCAAGGCCATAGGCGCGCGAGATCGCGATATACTCCGCCAGTTCCTGTTCGAGGCCATTCTCATGAGTGCAATCGGCGGCGTTATCGGCGTGGCCGCCGGTGTGGGGGCCGCTCGAATGCTTTCGGCCATGACCAGTTTCACCACGGTCGTTGACCCACAAAATGTCGTCATGGCCATGATGTTCTCCGCTGCCGTCGGAATTTTCTTCGGATACTATCCGGCGCGACGCGCGGCAAAGTTAAACCCAATCGACGCCCTTCGCTACGAGTAGCGCCGGCTCGAACATTGAAAGCGCGAGGAGAAAACGTGAGTGTAGTGTCCGCGAGTGCGCGCTATGTCCTGCCGTTGCTGCTGCTTTTGGCGGCGGGATGTGCACGAGTCGAATTCTCCCGTGAGCCGGTTATACCCGACGTGTCAATGCCGCCCGCGGCCGATGGAACGGATACGCCTTCTCCCCCGCCACTCGCGGCCTTACCGGAAGTCGGTGAAACGCCGGTGGTTCCGGGAGACGCCTTGAATCTGACGATTGAAGGCGCCATCGTGATGGCCCTGCAGAACAACAAAGCCCTGATGGTGCAGGAACTTAGCCCCGCCATCCAACAGACATTTACGAAGGAGCAGCGGGCAGTTTTTGATCCGGTGTTGTCCGCAAACTACCTCTACACGCGGGACGAGTTCGACCGGGACCTTCTCATTCGGACACCGGTCAGTTTTCCGGATTGGCAGGGTGGCACAATTAACCTAGGCGAAGTTTGGGCACCCGTGTATACGGAAGTGGAGACTTCATCAGAAACGCGCGGCGCTACTTTGACTCAACGTCTCCCTACCGGTACCGATATCAGCATCGGCGTGAGTAAAGACCACACGGAGGTTCGAAATAAAAGTAGCAATCCCAATCAGGTATATGGGACGGATACGGACACAAACACGTCTAGTCTTGATTTCACCGTACGTCAGCAGTTGTTACGCGGGGGAGGGCTGGGCGTAAACCTCGCAAGCTTGAGACGCGCCAAACTTGCCGCCGTCTCGTCGGACTACGATCTCCGCGCGTTCACGGAAGACCTGGTTAGTCAGGTGGAGCAGACGTATTGGAACTGCATGCTCGCGCAACGGCAAATCACAATTTTTGAAAACTCCCTCGCAGTCGCACAGAGTCAAGCGGACGAAATAGAGGAACGTATTCGGGTTGGCCAATTTGCAGAAAGCGAACGCGCTGCGGCAGACGCGGAAGTTGCACAACGCCGGAGCTCGTTGATCGATGCGCGCAGCAATTACGACACGCTGCGGATTGCCTTCCTGCGCCTGCTGAGCCCCAATGCGGAGTCCCTGCATCCGGTGGGACTCAATTTGCTCAGCGACCCTATTCTGCCGCCGGTAAATCTCGCTGATGTTGACGTCGCGATTTTGGTGGCGCGTAGGCTTCGCCCGGATCTCAATCAGGCGCGCCTGCAAATACAACAGGACGACCTTTCCGTCGTACAAACGAAGAATGGCCTGCTGCCACAACTCGATCTGTTTCTGACGTTGTCGCAGTCGGTCAACAAAACCAACTACAAAGAACTCTATCTCGTCTCGTCGCAGAATGATCGCGACGAACGCACTACAACCCAGATTGGGGCTGAGTTCAGCTACCCTATCGGGAACCGCGCAGCGCGCGCAGCGCACAGCCGCTCCAAACTCTCACGCACCGCGAGTGTCCGTGCGCTGGCGAATCTGTCTCAGTTGGTCGAGCAGGACGTGCGCTCGGCCTACGTTGAAGTCGAGCGCTCCCGCCAACAAATCGACGCCACCGCCGCGACCCGCACCTTGCAGGAAACCACGCTGGAAGTCGAGCGGGAAAAGTTCCGCTTGGGGCGTTCCACAGTGCTCCTCGTCTCACAGGCGCAACGCGATCTCTTGTCTGCTCAGATCGCCGAAGTGGACGCGCGCGCCTCGTATTTGAACGCACTCGTGAATCTATACCGGCTCGAAGGCTCATTGCTGGAACGGCGAGGCGTCGATTGTCCTGGAAGAGAACCCATCGACATTGAAGAAGAACGCGAAACGTCGCCGGCTACTGCCGGTTCGTAAGGGGAGTCTGGAAATGAAATACCATCTTCGATTGGTGTCACACGCGAGGCCACAAAAAGCGGAACTTCAGCCGATTTGGGAATTCATCTTCGTAGGGCAGGCGCTGCTAGGATTCTTCAGCACTGCGACGAACGTAGGGCTGCAATACTTGACCGCAGCAGGATCCGCCGCGTCCATCTTTCTGGAGATTAAGGGCGGACTCTGGGATTCACAGGGCTAGACGCTGAAAGACTCACCGCACCCGCAGGTGCTGGATGCGTTCGGATTTTGGAATACGAATCCCTTGCTGTTAATGCCTTCCTTGTACTCTAGAATGATGCCTTTGAGATAGATCGAAGACTTTCGATCCATTAGAAACCGTATCCCGTCCTGCTCAAGTATGTGGTCACCTTCGCGCTGCTTGCTAAACTCCAACACATACGAAAGCCCCGAACATCCTCCACCCTTGACGCCTAGACGCACGCCGTCCATGTCCGGCGATTCTTTCGATTGCAGACGCTTCAATTCCTGGATGGCCCCTTCCGTGGCTTTCAACAGGGCCTTCGGCGCTGGAGTAACGGTATCCGTCGACATTTTCTGTTCGTATTCCTTTTGCTATGTACTTCAAAATTCAGGTGGCAAACCTGCCTAGGCTTCCGCAGGCTCGGTTTCTTTCGGTTTCATGAGCCCTTCAAGCATTTCCAGGAGCAGGTCCGCGTCCACGCCGTAGCCCCCGCAAACCTGTCCAATCGTTTCATACTGATTGATGCCGCAGTGTGAGCACCCACCCAGATGAAATGCCGCGAATACTTCCGCAACGCGCGGGTGCAAAGACATCGCTTCGCCAATCGTCATGTCGAGGCTGAAATAGGAAATCCCGGCCTGCCCGCGATGCTCAAAATCGCCGTGCTCGCGAACGTGCTCCTCCGACCAATGCTCATCAAATTCTTCTTTGGATGACTTCATCATGTAGGCCATGTTCGTCATCTTCTTCACGAGAGGGTCAGGAACACAGTCCACCTCCCCGGTCTCGGGGATAACGGTCATCTGGCGCACGATACTGAACTTTTCGTCGCACTCATAGTAGACCCACGCGTCACCCTTTCCAGGGACGGGCTGACTTATTTTGTAGTAAAGCATGTTCTCTGGGCCTCCCAATCTGTTCCCCAATCTAGGGAAACACCGCGAAAGTGTAGCATATTTCTGAAGCTCCGGCGTGGCTTATTGGGCCTGTGCCGTTTTCGCCGGAGCGTCCGCAATCACGGTCACCGGCGCGATTTTCTCCAGCGATTCGCGCACTTTGGCGGCTTCTCCCGCCACGACGATAGTGAGCGCGCCAGTGTCTATCACGTTTTCCGCAATGTTCTGAACGTCGGATTTTGTCGCATTCTTATAGGACTTCATCGCTTGGTCCAGATAGTCTTTGGGAAGGCCGCACGAATTGATCATCCATAGATAGGTGACCGCGTCCTGAGGGGTTTCGAGGTCAGCGGGAAAACTACCGGTTAGATAGGAGCGCGCTGTTCCGAGTTCTTCGTCTGTCGGCGGTGCGGTCTTCATTCCGTTGATCACATCGAGAATTGCCTGAACGGTTTCCGCCGTGCTTTCCGTCTTCGTAAATGTGCTGCTCGTAAAGCGACCGGCGAAGCGCATCGGGGAAAAACCGCCCCCTGCGCCGTATGTAAGTCCGCGCTCGATTCGAATGACTTTATTTAGCCTGCTATCAAATGCCCCGCCAAATATTTGGGAGAAGACGCGCGCGAAGTGATACCTCGGATCGCTGCGCGTAATGCTGACTTGCGCCACGCGAATCTGACTTTGCACCGCGCCTGGTTTGTCCACGAGGACTATTCGCGTGCCTGCGGACTTCGGAATCTCGGCTATCGCGACGTCAGGCACTTTGCCCTCCACGCTCCAATCTCCGAAATACTGTTCGGCCAGCGCAATTGCTTTTTCCGGTGTGACGTCACCGGCAAAATAAACCGTCATTGTGTCTGGCCGCGCGTACGTGGCCCAGAACTTCGCAATACCGGCGCGGTTCAGGTTGGGCACGTCCGCCAATTCTCCGTCCACGCTCCGCGCATATGGATGCGCACCATACAAGGTGCGCCGAAGCGCGCGATCAACGATATAACTCGCATCTTCTTCGTTCACCGATAGCGAGACTGAACGCTGATGCTTGAGTAGCTCAATCTCTTTTTCGGGAAAGGCGGGCCGACGGATTACTTCAGACAGCAGTTCCACCGCCAACGGCAGTTTATCGCTTAATGCCGTCGCCACAACCTGGCTAACGTCCAAAGTCGCGCTGCCCTCTATCGTGAGTGCATTGAACTCGATCAATTCCGCAAGTTGCTCGGCAGAATATTTTTCGGTTCCTTTTGTTAGCAGCGCCGACGCAGCAGACGCCGTTCCGGGCAAAGCAGCATCTTCGGCCCAAGCGCCGTACTTGAGTCCGCATAGTACCGTTACGTACGGCAACTCGGTGTTTGGAACCACCACTACATGGAGTCCGTTGGGAAGCGTCCTCTCAATTGACGCCGGCATGGGCAACTCATCAAGCACGGTATTCGACGGGGGCGTTTTCGGAATCGAGTTCGGACGATCAACACCAACTTTTGGGCCGGTTCGCTTCACGGGCTCGGCTTCCGGTTCGGCCACCGGCGCTCCGTCCTCATTCGGTAACGGCTTGTTTGGATTGGGAATGATCCGGAATACAGTCCGATGTTCCGGCACCAGATACTGCTTCGCTACCCGCAGAATATCGTCGTGCGTCACGGCCTCAATTGCAGCAAGCTGCAAATTGAGCCATTCAGGCGAACCGTGCGCGAGGGTTGCATCGCCAATCTGTCGCGCCTTGCTGGCTATAGTCAACATGCCGGTAACAACTTCCCGCTTAAGCCGGTTCTTTGCCTTCTCCAGTTCCCTCGATTCGACGCCTTTCTCCACAATCGCGGCGATGTGTCCGTCGATTGCAGCAATCATGGCTTCAGGCTCGACCCCAGGATTCAGAATTGCGCCCACGCCGAAAAGGCCGTCGTCTTTCATCCAAAAATATTCTGCTTGGGCCTGAGCCGCCTGATTCTTTGTGCGGACAAGATCGACGTTCAAGCGACTGCTCTCTCCAACACCAAGGGCAACATTCAAAAGTTGCAGCGGAATCGCGTCAGGGTTGTCCACTTTTACTCCGCGATACACAAGAGCAACCAGCGGCACAGGCCCGATCGGTTCATCCAAAGTGACTTCACGTTGACCGCGCTGCTGCGGCTCTTCCCGATTCACCCGATCGGTTATTTCGCCGGACGGCATCCATCCGAAGTACTTCCTGGCAAGGGCCTGCGCGTCGGTGTGCTTGACCGCACCCGCAATCACGAGTGTCGCGTTGGCCGGCACATACCACCGGTCCCAGAAATGTTGAAGTTCGCTGAGTTTGGCCTGCCGAAGCATCGGAATGTTACCGATCGGCGACCAACGGTACGGATGCTCCTTGAAGACAACCGGCAGACCCTGTTCGAGCATCGTGCCATACGGCTGATTGATGCCCATGCGCCGCTCTTCTTCTACTACTTTTCGTTCGGTGTCGAATCCCGCTTGGTCCACCCTCAGGAACATCAGGCGTTCGGCTTCTAACCAAAGCGCAAGTTCGAGCTGGTTCGCCGGTAACTGGTTGACATAGGCCGTATGGTCAAATGACGTGAAGGCGTTGCAATCGCCACCCGTCTTCCGGATCAGGCTAAAGTGTTCCTCGGGGCCGAGATTTTCTGTCCCCCGGAACATCATGTGCTCGAACATGTGGGCAAACCCCTGACGTTCAGGGTCTTCGTCTTTTGATCCAACCGCATACCAAACCTGCACCGCCACGATGGGCGAAGAAAAGTCTTCCAGGGTAATAACCCGCAGGCCGTTGTCCAGTTTGATGTCTTGAAAGTCGAAAAGTCGTGAGGGTTGAGCATGAGCCGCGAGAGCTGTTGAAACCACGATTGCCATAATTACTTTCCGCATGATGTACCTTTTATGCACAGCGTCGGACCGAAATGGGCCGCCGTTACCCATAAGGCTACCATTCGCACAGCGTAAAGGGAATCAGCGCGACTATTGCGCCATCGAAGCGACAAAGCGGACTCGCCTAGCGGATTTCCAGCATTCGGTCAATAGGTATCCGCGCTTCGCGAATGATATGTTCCGGTAGCTCGACTTTATATTGAATCTTTTGCAGGGCGACGAGCGTGTCGTCAAGCGTTATCTGCGCCATGTGCGGGCAGCGGTGGCTGCAAAGACGCAGCATTTCCTTCTCTGGATTCTCCGCTGCAATATTGTCGCCCATGCTGCATTCCGTGAGCAGTAAATAGCGGTCGGCATCCGTCTTTCGCACAAACTCGATCATTTGCTTCGTGCTACCGGATGCGTCACTCGCGGCCAATACTTCCGGGCTAACTTCTGGATGAGAAACAATAACGACGTCAGGGAACTGCTTGCGCACCGCGGTTACGTCTTCCACGGTGAATAACTCATGGACTTCGCAACGCGCGTTCCAGCCGATAATGGCTCGTTCCGGCAGCGGTAATGCGCCGGATTTCGACGCGCGCACAAACGGCAGTCCAACTTCGTTTGCCGTATTGTGTGCGAGGTACTCGTCAGGAAGGAAAATAATGTGGCGATGCCCTTTCGCGAGAAGGTGCTTGACGACAGCAGACGCGTTGCCAGAGGTGCAGCAGTAATCGGAAACCGCCTTTACGTCCGCATACGTGTTAACGTAGCTGACGACCGGCGCGCCGGGATACTGCTGCTTAAGCATCAGAACATCTGCCGCCGTGATTCCCGCGGCAAGCGAACATCCTGCCCGTTTTGAGGGTATAAGCACCGTCTTGTCAGGATTCAGAATCTTCGCGGTTTCTGCCATGAACTGCACGCCGCAAAACAGGATAATGTCCGCATCGGTCTCCGCGGAAACGCGGGAAAGTTCCAAAGAGTCGCCGACATAATCCGGCACCGAGTGAAACAGCGCCGGTTCCATGTAGTTGTGGCCAAGAATCACCGCATTCAGCTCGCGCTTGAGGATGTTAATCTCGTACGCGATACCCGCTTTCAGCTGCAATTCGGCGTCAGGCACAATACCCGAGAGCTTCGCGCGCATACGCGCGAGCGTCTCGTCGTGGCTGGGTGCCTGTTGTATTGTCAGCGTTCCGGCCATGGGCAATTCACTTTCTGCGCCTGATCGGCGCGTCGTCAAACCGCACAAACTCTGGGAAGTCGCTCAAAAGCTACACTTCGTTTTTATTTTACCGCGAAATCCACTTTGTCAGCAAATAGCGGTCATGATCGGCAAATCCAAGCTTGCGGTAGAAATGCTGTGCCCGCGTGTTGTCGCGTTCGACTTCCAAATGAAGCGCGCGGATACCTTTCTCACGACAGTACGCTTCCGCATGCGTAATCGCTTGCGCGCCAAAACCACGACCGCGATACGCGTCCAGAATGAATATTTCGTCTAGAAACGCGTCAATTCCTTGAAACTCTATGCTGTACCCAAAGGTAACAACCATATAGCCGACAACTGAGTCTCCCTCCAGGAGCAGGAAAACGCAGCCGTGTTTAGGCTCTGATACCAGTCCAGAGAGTGCGTTTCGCACGGCATCTGCGTCATAGCGGATGTTTTCGTGCGCGTATAAATGCGCGACAAGTCCGGCAACGATATCCAATTCTGGTGAGTCGGCATCGACCATTCGAAAGCCAAGCGACATTGTCACTCCGTGCTGACAGATCCAGCTTTGCCGTCGAGGGCGGACAACAGGGTATGCCACGCCAACGTCGCACATTTGATGCGAACAGGAAACTCGCGTACGCCGGCGAAAACCGCCAGCCGGCCAGCCTTTTCCTCGTCTACAGGGACATCCGGAGGAGAGGTAACCAACTTGTGAAACGACGCGAATAGCGCTTCGGCTTCAGACTTTGTCTTGCCTTTGATTAGCGTCGTCATCACCGATGCCGAGGATTTTGAAATTGCGCATCCTGCTCCGGCAAAACTGATATCTTCCACTATGTCCCCGTTCATCTTCACATAGATTGTGAAATGATCGCCGCACAGGGGATTGTAACCCTCGATGGCATTCGTTGCGTCTGGCATCTCTCGGAAGTTTCGGGGCTTCTTGTTGTGCTCGAGAATGACCTGTTCATACAGGGCGCGGTTCGGGGCCATCAGTCAAATACCTCTTTAACCTTCCTGATCCCTGCCGCAAGCGCATCGAGGTCTTCTCTTGTATTGTAGAATGCAAGCGAGGCGCGGGCCGTTGCGGCAACGCCGAAGCGCTGCATCAAGGGCTGTGCGCAATGATGACCCGCTCGAATCGCCACGCCCTCTTCGCTCAGTATCTGGCCGATATCGTGTGCGTGCGCATTATCCATCGTGAAGGAAAGCACCCCGGCCTTGTTTCTGGCCGTGCCGACAAGCTTCACGCCGTCGATCGACTCAAGCAACTGCGTGCCGTATTGCGTGATCTCGTGTTCATACGCGGCGATTCGCTCCATGCCGATGGCCTCGACGTACTCGACCGCCGCGCCAAGCCCAATTACACCGGCAATGTTTGGCGTGCCCGCCTCGAATTTGTACGGAAGACCATTGTATTGCGTCTTCTCGAAAGTCACGGACAAAATCATATCGCCACCGCCCATGAAGGGCGGCATCTTGTTTAGCAACTCTGCTCGGCCAAAAAGCACGCCGATGCCCGTCGGACCAAACATCTTGTGGCCCGAGCACGCGTAAAAATCGCAGCCAATATCCTTTACGTTCACGGCCATATGGGGCGTAGCTTGAGCGCCATCTATCAACACAGGTACACCGATGCGATGTGCCATTTCCGTCATCTGCTTGACCGGATTGACCGTGCCAAGCGCGTTGGAAACATGCAGAACGCTTACCAGCTTCGTTCGTGGCGTCAATAGCTTCTCATACTCTTCGAGTATGATTTCGCCCTCGTCGGTTATCGGGATAACCCGGAGCACCGATCCGGTCACTTCGCAAAGCATTTGCCAGGGAACGATGTTCGAATGGTGTTCCATGGCGGAGATGATGATTTCATCGCCCGCCCCAATGTTTTGTCTTCCGTAAGTCTGCGCCACGAGGTTTATCGCTTCGGTCGTCCCGCGCGTGAAGATTATCTCGCAACTCAGCGACGCCCCAAGGAAGCGCTGCATTTTCATGCGCGCATCCTCGTAGGCGCTTGTAGCGATTTCGCTCAGATAGTGCATGCCGCGATGCACATTTGCATTTTGCGCTTCGTAGTAATGACTTTCCGTCGCGATAACCGCACGCGGCTTCTGACTGGTTGCCGCGTTGTCGAGGTAGACCAGTTCCTTGTTGTGCCGCCGTACGTGTAACGCGGGAAAATCGTCGCGCAGGCGTGTGACGTCCAACGCGCTCAGGGGCGGCCGTCTCGGCGCGGTCGGCTTCCCTGTCGAACTGAAAATGGTTGTTCCACTAGCCATAACGCCTTATCCAGGGATCGGGCTGTAGGTGTCGAACACAAATTTCTCAAGGCGCTCACGGACCTCGTCAACCCCGATCTGGTTCACAACTTCATCCGCGAAACCATACGTCAACATACCAAGCGCCATGGCTTCGCTCATGCCACGCGTGCGGAAATAGAAGACGAGTTCCTCAGGGGGACGTCCCACCGTCGCTCCGTGCGTGCACTTCACGTCGTCCGCAAAGATCTCCAACAGTGGCTTCGTATCAATTGTCGCCTTGTCGGAGAGCAGCATGTTTTGATTGAGTTGGTTTGAATCCGTCTTCTGCGCGACACGGTGCACATACACCTTTCCGCTGAAAACGGCGTGACTCTTGTCGTCCAGCACGCCCTTATAGCCAATCCAGCTCGTGCAATGGGGCTTTGCGTGCTCAATGGCAATTGGGTTATCAACAAGTTGCTCGCCCCGCGTCATATAGAGCCCCTTCAGCGAGCTGTGCGCGCCCTCGCCATCCAGCAGGGTCTTTATCTCGTTGCGGATGATCTTGCCGGTCTGGCTAATCGCGAAAGAATTGATCGAAGCGCCGCGCTCGAGACGCACGTGCGTCGAAGCGAGATGATAGGCTTCGTTCGAATCATTGATCAGTTTGTAGGCATGTAACGCGGCGTTCTCGCCTATCACAATCTCGGTTACCGCGTTCGTAAAGTAACGCGCGCCCATATCGGCAGAAACGTGGCTCTCAACCACCGTCGCCTTTGCGCCGCGATCCAATATCAATAAGTTCCGCGGATGCGATGCGGAATCAGTGCTGCGCCCGGAATTCACATACAGCAGATGAATCGGCGCAGGTACCACCGCATCGGCTGTGACGTGCACGAACGCCCCGTCCTGCAAAAACGCCGTGTTCAGCGCGTTAAATGCGTTCGCGGTGCCATTGACTTGCTTTGCAAGAAGCGGCTCCACCCGATCGGTGTGCTTTTCCAGCGCTTCAGCAAGGTTGCACGCAATGAGACCGGAGGGTATGCGCGACAGGCTCGCCGCAAAAAATCCGTCGACAAATACCAATTCGGCCCAGGCCGCGTTCCCGTATCGAAACGGCGCAACGGTTTCTTCCGTCGCGGGTGCGCCCGGAGATATCGCCGTGCGAAAACTTGTGCGAAGTATGGGTGAAACGTTTGTAAAGCGCCATTCTTCCATGCGCCGATTCGGCAGTTCTAACTCCGCGAATTTCGCCGCATAGCTGGTCTGAATGCTTTTCACCCAGGCAGGATGAACTGTCCGCAGCTGATCCAGATCGCTCAGAAAAGATGCTTTTTCGTTGGCTGTGTTCTTAGAGTCGGACATCGCGCACCTGCTACCCTTCGTCCTCGGCGACACCAGCCGGCACCAATTCCTTGATCCAGTCGTAGCCTTTTGCTTCCAGTTCCAGGGCCAGTTCTTTGCCGCCGGATTTAACAATCCGACCGCGCCACAAAACGTGCACAAAGTCAGGAATGATGTAATCCAACAATCGCTGGTAGTGCGTTACCACGATCATGGAGCGCTGCGGGCTGCGCAAACGATTCACGCCGTCGGCGACGATTCGCAATGCATCGATATCCAGCCCGGAATCGCTCTCATCAAGGATGGCTAGCTTCGGTTCGAGTACGGCCATTTGAAGTATTTCGTTCCGCTTTTTCTCACCGCCGGAAAACCCTTCGTTCACCGGCCGATCGGCGAACTTGTGATCGATGGCGACAAGATCCATTTTCTCTTTCAAAAGGTCTCGAAATTCCAACGCGTCGAGCTCGTCCAAACCATGGCTCTTGCGGATTTCGTTGAGTCCAGCCTGCAGGAAGTAAGCGTTGGAAATGCCTGGAATCTCGACGGGGTACTGAAACGCCATGAATACGCCCAGGCGCGCGCGCTCTTCCGCCGGCATCTCCAAAAGGTCCTGCCCAAGAAAGGTGAAGCCACCCTCGGTTACTTCATACGCTTCATTACCGCTGAGTACCTGCGCGAGCGTACTCTTGCCCGATCCGTTAGGTCCCATGATCGCGTGAACTTCACCGGCGCCAATCTTCAAATCCACGCCGCGTAGAATCTCATTGCCTTCCACATTCGCGTGGAGGTTTGTTATCTCAAGCATTGCTAACCCACACTCCCTTCCAGACTCACGTTCAATAACTTCGTAGCTTCCACCGCAAACTCCATCGGCAGGTGATCAAACACTTCCTTGCAGAAACCGTTCACCACCATTGAAATGGCGTCCTCCGGCCCAATACCCCGCTGTTTGCAGTAAAACAATTGCGACTCGCTGATCTTCGATGTCGAGGCTTCGTGCTCGACGCTTGAAGTATTGTTTCTCACTTCAATGTATGGAAACGTATGCGCGCCGCATTGGTCGCCAATGAGGAGCGAATCGCATTGCGTATAGTTGCGCGCGTTCGCTGCCTTGGGCATCACCATCACCTGCCCGCGATAACTGTTGTTGCCATGACCGGCGGAAATGGTTTTGGAAATGATGGTGCTCTTTGTATTGCGTCCCATGTGCACCATCTTCGTGCCCGTGTCAGCCTGCTGATAGTTATTGCTGACGGCTACGGAGTAAAACTCGCCAACGGAATTGTCACCCATCAACAGGCAGCTTGGATACTTCCAGGTAATCGCGGAACCGGTCTCCACCTGCGTCCAGGAAATGCGCGAGTTCGCGCCTTCGCACTTGCCGCGCTTGGTCACAAAATTATAAATCCCGCCTTTGCCTTCCTTATCGCCCGCGTACCAGTTCTGCACGGTAGAATAATTGATGGTGGCATTGTCCAGCGCGACCAGTTCAACCACCGCGGCATGAAGCTGGTTCTCATCGCGCATAGGCGCCGTGCAGCCTTCCAGATAGTTCACATAAGAGCCCACGTCGCCGACAATTAACGTACGCTCGAATTGTCCGGTCTCAGCGGCATTGATTCGGAAATAGGTAGACAGATCCATCGGGCACTTTACGCCCTTCGGGATATAGCAAAAGGATCCATCGCTGAACACCGCGCTGTTCAACGCGGCGAAGAAGTTGTCACCGATCGGAACAACCGAACCCAGATATTTCTTGATCAGATCCGGGCACTCCAGAACCGCTTCGGAGAATGAACTGAAAATAACGCCCTTCTTCTTGAGAATCTCTTTGTGCGTCGTGGCAACGGATACGCTATCGAATACAGCGTCCACCGCGACACCCGTCAAGCGCTTCTGTTCGTCGAGCGGAATGCCAAGTTTCTCGAAAGTCTCGAGCAACTCCTTGTCCACCTCGTCAAGACTCGTCAGCTTCTTCTTTTCCCGTTTTGGAGCGGAATAGTATCGCTGCTGCTGGTAGTCGATCTTCGGGTAGTGCACGTTGGCCCATCCGGGCTCCGCCATCGTAAGCCATTGCCGATACGCCTTAATGCGCCAGTCCAGGAGCCAGGACGGCTCCTCTTTGCGCGCGGAGATTCTGGCGATGACGTCCTCGTTTAGGCCTGGCTCAAAGGTTTCCGCCTCAATATCCGTCGACCAACCGTACTTATACGTCTGGTTTGCCATCTCGGCAATCTCGCGGGTACTTTGCTCGACGCGCGTGCCCGTGTAACCGGCGTTTCCGAGAGTATCTTCCGTTTCGCTCATGCCCTGGTTCCTCTGGTCTTTGAACCCGATAGTATACGCTTCTCGAAGTTCTGAGGCCACTGTTGCGACTTTTTCATTCCGATTCACGCTTCGCGCAGCGGGATTCTCCACGCTGACAAGGCATAAGGGTGCTCTGAAAGGCGTCGCTGGCTCCCCGAAGCACCCCTGCTTCCCATCGTCCATTCGCACAACCGGCGCGAAGCGCTTTCCCTTGGCAACGCTGGAGTTAACCGCAATATTCCCAGCCTTTCTTGGCTGGCGGCCGCGACTGGATTACCGATAATCCAGTACTCTCGCCTTCGTCCAGTATCCGCCAAAATCGGCAAGGAATTTTTCGTGTATCGGATCCGGCAAATAAGACCGTAGTGCCGCCTCATCACGCAGGACAATCGTCATCCCAAGGGTATAACTGTCATCGATGACGGGCCGATCCCCGGCCAAGGGGGCGCCGTAAGTTAGCGAAACGACCCCGTCGATCGCGCGAAGGCTCTCAAGGCCCTTCTTAAATTCCTCGATTTGCACGTCGGTCAATTCGTGACTTAACCAAAAGTAAACGGTGTGCGTAACAGGTTTCAGCGTGTGCTCGCTGGGCGACGGCTGCTCATCCGAGGAGAACCGGTCTACAACACCGATTTCCTTGCCATCCGGCTGAAATGCAATCGATTCCGCCTCCCACGAATCCTCCCCCACCTTCACCCGTACATACTGGTTCACCAAACCTGCCGTATAACCTTTGAGGTTTTGCGCGCCCCCCACGGTCATATGCGGCCAATCCTTGACCACGGGCTCGCCATGATCCAGCCAACTGCCCCCACCCGTGATGCAATAGTAGACCCCGTTCTTGTAGCCACGCTCATACTCATGGGTGTGACCGCTGAAGCAAGCATCGACGCCGTAGCGTTCCATCAACGGCACGAGCTGAGAACGCAGCGTCGACTCTCCATCGATCCAGAGTTCGCAGTACGGCGGCTCGTGAATAAACAAGAATGTAAACTTGGCGTGCTGGTTCGCCTTGAGGTCCTGCTCCAACCAGTGAAAAACATCGGGGTACTGGGTGGCGTAATCGATACAAACAAAGTGGCACCCGGCGTAGTCGAAAGAGTAACTACCATATCCTGCCTCGTAACCGGGCACGTCTTCACTCGGAAACGACCCGAATTTCCGCAATGCGGACCCACGGTAATCGTCATGATTACCCCATGCCACAAAGAATGGCTTCTGCGTGCCAAGATGCTTCGCAACTCGGTCGAGATAGAACTTACGGGTGTCGTCGTATCCGCCGCCGTCTTCCGCCATATCGCCGCAGGCCACGCCAAAAGCTGCGTCAGACGCGCCCATGTGCCGCAGCATGCTATTGGTAGGTTCATAGGGGTCGGCAGAGTATGACCCCTTGTTGTGACCTTGACTGTCGCTCCAGACGCCAAACACAAAGGGGCGCGCCTCTACCGGCGCAGTTGCGAACGCGATCTTCCGCACCTCGTAGTAACCCTCGGATTCCAGCTCAACGGATGCCGCGTACGATGTATCCGCTTGTAATCCAGTTGCAACAGCGCGGTAAATATAGGTTCCGAACCCGGAAGGCTCTGCCGCAACCTCGAACTTCTCCCCGCCTTCAATCGAAAATGCCCCTGATAAC
>ERZ761602.5236-NODE-5236-length-15547-cov-4.114833_pt1 | contig 15547 bp, 14 predicted proteins | sample MGYA00512165_ERZ761602 | MGnify/ENA primary metagenome ERZ761602 (study PRJEB28899, sample SAMN02445085) | bioreactor sludge metagenome | biome: EBPR sludge; isolation source: Thorneside wastewater treatment plant | place: Australia: Brisbane, Thorneside...
GAACGCGAATAGCGCAATCGCCAGTAAAACCTGGAGCCCTATTCCCAGCAGGACAAGTTTAAAACGCAATGACCTGTACTTCACCAAGCCCTCCCAGCGCTTCGCGCCTGGACAGTAGGAATGAAGGGATTTCAGATACTACCGAAAAGTCCGACACACGCCCCACTAGTCCAGTCCAAATACTACGCAAAATAATCGATTAAGTCAATCTTATTTTATTTACAAAGCCCGCAACAGTTGTCATTTTTCGCACCAAAGAGCGCGGAAAACCATGCATGCTCGGGGAAGGCTGCCCTCGTTAAGGTGTGACCTGGAGGGATTTCGCGTGAAGCGGCACAGCCCATCCAAGGACATGTGGCATTGTTACCAATCCGTCGGCTAAACTCTCGCCCTATCAACGAAGTGACGAGGCGATACCGTTTTATGGAAATCCAGCACGAAACGCACAACGGTGTTGACGTGATTTCGATGCGCGGGCGGTTTGACGCGCCAGCAGCACCGGACGCGGAGCGCATGCTGAAAGAACTGTTACAGCACGGCATGACACGCGTTGTACTTGATCTTTCCGAGGTCGAATACATCAGCAGCGGCGGGTTGCGGGTGATCATCATGCTCACGAAGGCGCTGGAAAAGGTGAACGGCGATTTGAAACTTTGCGGACTGAGCCCATTCGTATCAGAAGTCTTCAAGATCACCAATCTTTCGAAACGTTACGATATTTGCAGCACGCGCGACGAGGCGCTTGCCTCGTTCTCTGTATCGTAGCGTCGTGCGGATATGAAACGCCTGCCGATCGATGGCTCCTCGGATTCCGGGGGCGACACCTCCACCACTCCCTTTACCCCCGGAGAATTTCACGACGAAATCAGCGATCTGCCGACGATGGTGGATTCGTGCAATGACGCGGCTGAATCGTTTCGCACCAGCGCCATCGGCTCCATGCTCGATGACCGGTACCGTGTGCTCGATGTGAAAGGCGGTCCCGGCCGAAGCGGCATGGGCGTCGTCTATATTGTAGAAGCCGATGGCGTCCGGCTTGCGGCCAAGACCTTTCAACATCAGTTCTCGCGAAACCTGTCGCTAGTCGAGCGTTTTCTGCGTGAGGCGCGAACGTGGTTGCTGACGGGGTTTCACGCCAACATTGTTCATGCTTACTACATCGACATAATTGGCGCGACGCCGTACTTGTTCATGGAGTACGTGGAATCCGACAAGGAAGGCCGAATATCACTTGCGGATCAATTGCGATATGGCGCGGTACCGTTGGACTCCGCCGTTGATTGGGCCATTCAGGCCTGTGAGGGGATGGAGCACGCGACTCAATCCGTGCCGGGCCTTGTGCATCGAGATCTCAAGCCAGAGAACCTGCTGATCGGCGCGGATGGACGACTAAAAATTACCGATTTTGGACTTGTTCGGTGCCACCTGGCGGAGGGGCTTGAGGCCTTCGTGGATGAAGGAATCGCGACGCGCCCAGGGCTTACACAGGTTGGCAGCGCATTTGGAACGCCTGCGTACATGGCGCCCGAACAGTTCTTTGCCGCGGAAGATGTTTCGCAAGTCGCGGACATCTATGCGCTGGGATGCTGTTTTTACGAGGCGATTAGCGGGGTGCGCGTCTTCACCATCCGTTCGACGACAGCGCTGGAGCATCTCATGGAGATGCGGCGCATGCACGAGAGCGAAACGCCGATGCCATTGTTGGATCGCGTGCGAGAATGCCCGCAGGATCTGGATCGCGTCATCATGAAATGCATAGAGAAAAGGCCGGAGGACCGTTGGCAATCGTTCACGGAACTCAAGGAACAGTTGCTCTTCGTGCAGGAACGCGTCATGCAGTCTACGCGAATGCCCCTCCCCGAGATGGAGCCGTCCGCCGCGCAAGTGGGCCAGCAGTTGCGCTCGCTGACACTTGCCGATGGATACAGCCGGGCAATTCGGTTGCAAGACCTGCGCGATAGCCAGGACACCAGTCCGTATGCTTTTCATCTTGCGATGGGCTCGTACTTTCGCACGGCGGATGAAGTCGAAGAAGAACGGCGTCAATTGGAGAAAGCGCTTCGTGTACGTACCGTGCAGGAAGGTCTTGAAGCGGCAAGCCGACTTGCGGAACTGTATTTAAGCGATGGGGAGTTTCGCAACGCGGAGGCCTTGCTGACTTCGTTCCTCGGGGAGAATCCCGGCGCTGCCGATGCGTTGCTGGAACCGTTGGTGCATTTGCGGATTGTCCGGCAGCAGTTCGACGACGCGCGAGCGCTGCTTGATGCCGCAGTGCCATCGTTTCGCGTCGATCTGCTCCGCGCGACGCTGCATCGCGCGCAGGGTCAGCTTGGCCAATCCACTGATATCTGGGATCGGCATATCCGCATTGTGTTGGAAGCAATCCGCGAGAAACTTGGCGAGATATCAGCGGGTGATCGCGTTGGCTGGGAACACGCGACGGATCCCCAGATACTTCGCGAAGTGATGGAGCATTTCGCGCCTGATTGCGATACCAGCTGCCTGGAATCCGTAGAGCACGCCGTTTGGCCCGACCTCGATGCTTACCCCGATTTCTCGGCAGACATGGCCTGGCTATCCAACGCAATGGGCGAGTTGGCTGACGCCAACGACCCCGACGATGAGCCTATATGCGAAAGCATTCGCCACTGCGCGAAATTGCTCGGATATCCCGAACGGCTGCGGCGACATTTGCAGCGTGACGAAACGTGGTTCTGGTCGAGCGAACCCAGCGAATAATCTCGGATTCGTTACGGCGTCGCGGGCGCGGGCTCCGATTCCGCCGCTGCTGGTGTTTCTGGCGCGGACGGCATCGATTCGCCCATTCCCAAAGGCGCCGCCTGTAGCTGCTCCTGGAACTTTTCGAGTTCTGGGTGTGCCTCGATAAACGTCGCGAACTCCATCAGCGTACAATCCGGATTGGACTTCACAAAGTCACGGATCGTCGTAATGTTTTTAATGTCCTCTTCCGCAAGTTCGCCCTTTTGAATAGATTGCACGCCCGCTACAAGCACCATGCTGACAGTGAACATACTTGAATTGGGATCTTGCGAAACGGCTACGAGATCGTCAAAGAGCGCAATATGTTCAGCAGGCACCTTATTTTCCGCTTTCAATTTCTCGTATTGGCTTGCAATTTGTACCCTGCCCTCTTTTGTCGCGATTTCCATACCTTTCTTGGCGGCGAAATATCCACCCACGACCAGAATCGCGAGACCTATGCACGCGACGACGGCACAACCTGCAAGAACTTTGACGACGGTACTGCCACTATTCTCATGCATAAGAAGATCCTTTCTCTTTCACCATGGGTTGAATCTGGTTTGACTTTGCTGGCATTTGTGTATACGCAACCCCACGAGCACCCGCGACTATGCGCATTGTACTATAAAACAGGCGCGAACTGCTGTGACCAAATTATCGTCAAACTATCTCGACCTTCATGCCATCTTCCGCGGCGATAATTTCCACGCCCAACTCATCCGTGAGGCGTTGCGCGATATCCGCTGGACCAGCCTCGAGCATGCTGACGCCGAAGTGGGTCAGGAGCACTTTCCGTGGTTTTGCCCCGCGCACGATTTCTTTAACGTCGTTGATACACAGGTGCAAAATGCGGGGATGTGGTGGTTCATCGAGAAACGTCACGTAGACCACAAGCACATCTGTGCCTTTGTACGCCGCGGGCAATTCGGGAAAGTAGCGCGTATCGACGAGAAAGGAAACCTTTTTGCCATTCGCATCGAAGGTTACACCGAATGTGTCGGTACCATGAATATGCGGTATCGAGGTTGAAAAGGAGAGTTCACCGAGTTGGTAATGATGGGACGGTTCCATCGTCACAATCTCATCGAGAAACGGGCGAAGGTAACTCATCACAACGCGGTTGTCGCCCTCGAGACACTCGCGCGGGGCAAACAGGGTGCCTCCCTTGTTGAATCCACCGCCCGTCATGGCGTCAATCATGATGCTGACATCGGAACAGTGATCGATATGCGCGTGGGTGACGATAATGCCATCCAGAAAGGAGGGATCGATGGGAGGATCGGCCTGAGCGCAGCGGACCAGCGCGCCTGGACCGGGGTCTAAATGCACCTTCTTGCCGCACAGATTCAGGAAAACGCCGCCAGACGCGCGCGTTTGCTTTGAGACAACCCAGCGCGAACCCGCGGTGCCGAGAAACTTGATGTAATTCGATGAACTCACAACGACCTCAAACGCACAAGCATATCAGAATATAGTGGCGTGGCGTGCACGGACTATACAGTCGCCGGGCGTATCCAAATTGCCGTATCCGTCACACCACTTGAGAACAGGTGTTTTTTCCAGCCCTTCAACACGAGCGAAACCTCGCCCCAGAGTGACGTGAGCGGAGCGGCGTCAACCGCAAGCGCCAGTGGCGCGCACGATGCGGATGGCAGATAACGGTGAACGTCGTCCACGATTAGGAGGCCGTTCTCCGCGATTTTTGGCAACGCGGCCCACGCGCATGCGTCGCGCTGATCGGATACACCGTCCACAAGCACAAAATCGAGCGTGTGATCGGGCTCGGCAAGAATGGTGTCCACGTACTCCCTATCGTCTTTGGCGATGCACTTGAGAATCACCGTTGATTCCGATCGTTCGAGCAGGTTGCGGTGCACGCGCTCATACCATTCCTGGTTATGTTCGATGCTCGTCAGACGCGCAACACGTGATGCGAACCACGTCGTGCTGCGGCCCGCGCCCCATTCAAACCCGACATGCGCGGGTTGCAGCCAAGCTTCAAGGAAGCGCGCCGCATCGGGCGCGATCCATGGCGCATCCGGGTGTTTGAACGCATATAATGCAAGCGCAATCCGAGCCTTCGCGTAGGGAATGTTCCAGTGCGCAAGTGAAGGCATGCCTACCTCATTTGCCCTTGGCAAAGGAACGGGCAGCGGCCGCGATGCCTGCCGATTCCGCGTCACCCTCATGCAAAAGAAGGCGATAGCGCAGCGTGAATGATTCACCCGGCTTCAGGGTGTGCGCGGAAGTATGCGGCCACGACGCGCCTAGAAATCCATAGTGACGAATCATCCAGCCGGGATGTGGAAAACCTGGATTCTCCGGGTGCTGCAAGATCGCCACGCCTTGTGTGCTGTCCGATGTCCAGGAGACGTCGACCCACGGCGTCTCACAGGCCATGCGGTCCTCGGCGATGTGTCCTTCTATGCCGGTGAATGCAAACGGTTTTCGGGTTGCGTCGGGCCTAAAGCAGATACCGCCATAGCCTTTTGCGCCGGGCCCGGCGCTGCCCGCTGAAGCAGGCGAACCCTGGAACGTCACTTCGGCATCGGCGGTGTTGGCGAAGGCGAGCTTGAAATCGATCGCGCGTTGCCCATTTCTTGCCGGTAGTACGACGATTTCGACACGCTCCTCGATTGGAGCAAAGCCGTCCTCATCGAACTGCCAAACGCTACGCGTCTCGGCGCGGAACTGCTTGCGCCGGGCCTCGATCGCAATCCATTCCTTGAACACGGAGCGGGCACCGTCCAGCTCCCACACATTCAGCTTTCTGCCTCTTATTGCGCAATTCGGCCACGCCCAGAAGACTCCGCGATGGTGGTAGTGATCCGCCGGGAAGTCTTCCGTAACGACTTCGCCGGCGGGGCTGTGCACGGGATGAAGATAGTTCGCGCGCCGGAATTTTTCCGCGATTCCTTCCGCGGGAAGCACTTGTGCATACCGATACGTGAAGACCGGCTCTCCCCGCTCCGAAACGTGAATGCACTTTCCGTCGTCCACCGAGGCGAACGCATCGGACTTCGAGGGCTTGTCGTCCGCGAATGCGGAAACAAGCGAGGCGGTGGAGAGGGCAAGAAAACTACGACGGTGAAAACGCATCGTGCGCTCCTTACGTGACAATGGGTGCCATTGCGCAGTGGGTATCCTACCGTGTCTTGGTTGGACAGTCGAGCAACACGCGGTCATACTGCGAAAACTGCCCCGAAATTTTGGCCCGTCACGAATTTGGTGCTTGAAATATCCATCTTCTTCCGGCAACCTTGTATGGTCTAACCGTGGGAGACGGAATATGCCGAGCAGCGAACTTGCGCCGCTTCGGATTTATTGTGTCTGCGGGCAGAAGATGAAAGTGTCCGAAGACATGTTTGGCCGGCCAGGCAAATGTATTGCCTGCCGTCTGAAAATACGCATCCCCCACCCGGACGAACTCCCGCAAAAAACGGACGTTATTTATCTGAAGGATCACCCCGAGTTCCTTCGCAAAGCCAAGAAACGCTCCTCGAAAGACCACGCGAAGGAAATTGAGGAAGTCGAAGTATCCCCGCATGCCGATGCCGATTCAAAGGAAAAAGTGCGTAAGGCATTGGGCCCGCTGGACACGCTGGAACCGCTCCGGAACCTGTACTGCCTGCTTACGGTAGTCGAGCGAAAACTTGCGTCAAGCAAAGCGGCTGGCAACGGAAAGTCCGAGGATGATGCTGCGAAGCGCGATCCAAAGATCGCGGAACTGCTGAATATCCGCGCCAAAGTACGCGCAGCCCAGCACGATCTGGAAGAAGAGCTGCGGCAGCGATTGATGGAAACAGCGATAGAGTTGGCCGCCACGCAGGAAAAACTCGCGGAGCTCAATCTTGCTGTGCGCGTAGGCGAGATTCCGTTCGAAGACTACCGCATGCAGGTAGATCGCATGCGGCGGCGGCGGGACAATCACGAGCGGCGCCAAACGAACCTGCGGGGTTGGTTAACGGTAGACGACGTGAACCGTGCGGGCGGATTTGTCGAAGTGCCGTTGGATCAATTCCCGAAAGGCAATTTTCGTATCGCGTTCGCAAATGAAATTGAGGATTCAGCGACATTGCTCGACGCCCATATTGATGGATTGCGTCAAGCGCTGGCGCGCAGGGCCAGTGCGGAGCGCACACTTAGCGAAGTCAAACGTCTAAAACCCGATGCGACTTCCGGCGCGCGTTCACAAGGCGAAATCCTGGCGGATGCAAAGGCGGAACACGAGCGAGCGCAGGCCCAAGTACAATATGCGCGCGAGCGCCTCGAACAATTGGCGGATGACTGTTCAAACGACGTGCAGGCAGCCGAAGCGCAACTCGATCACATGCGCGGGCGCTTGCAGGTCGGTCAGATAAAACGGGAGCAGTTCACCGCGGAGGAAGAGGTACTCGCCCGCGCGAAAACCGACCTTACCAAAGCGCGTGCGCTGGTTGTTCGCGCGTTAAACGCGAACGGAGCGGAAGAAGTGCCACGAGCGCGGGGCACGTTCGTAGCCCGATTGGCGCATGGCAAGCCCGGACTTCGCGCGCCCGTGGATGCCTGGGTTGCGTGGAGTGGCGCTGCTTTAGTGCTTGCGGCGCTCTTCGTACCTGTCACCGATGGAAAAACGGCGCTTCAGTTGGCCGGAGCAGACGCCGCCGTCTCGAATATGGCGCATTGGTTTGTTTCGTTTCCCATAGCGATCGCGGTAGCGGCAGCGGCAGTGGCGTTGATACCCCGGCTCTCGGTGCGCGGGCTCGCATATTGCGCTGTCTGGTTGTTGGGAAGTTTGCTGGCGGCGGCGTTCCTGCACGAATCAAACTATATGGACAGTCCGGCATCCGAAGCCCTGCGCATCGGCGGCCCACTCCTCTTACGGCCGGGAATTCTCGTGTATTCCGTGGGCCTTCTGGCTATTGCGGCTGCTGCGTTTGTGACGCTCATCGCCACAAAAGATGGACGCGTCATTTTGCCGCTGACAGCAATCGCATCGGTCGCGGGGCTCGGCGCGGTCGTGTCAGACATGGGTGGCGTGCGCGTTGCCAAACCGGAACTGCGGGTAGAATCTCAGGTGCTAATGGATGGTGCCCTGCCCTCACATCAGACGACTGTCACCGTCGTGAACACAGGTGGCCGTGAGTTGCTTCTTGCGCGGGATTCTACAGCCGCGAATGCATACAACCTTCAAGTCGAGCGAAGGATCGGCAGGAATTCGGGCATTGATGTCAGCGCGCCCATCAGCATTACAATCGGACAAACCCAGGTTCCAGTAAGTGGCGCAACGGTTCCGCGCATACCCGTGCTGCGCGGTCAGGCAGCGACTTTCGTGTACCGATTGACCGAAGGCGAGTACCGCGCGTCAATCCAAGGCATTCGCGCGACTGATCGGCAAGAGCGAACGTTCTCACTTGAAGCGCTGACGCCGGCGTCGGAAGCGTCGCCAGACGAACCTACAGTTACAATCTCACCGGATTCCGCGGTCACGCCAGAAGTTTCGGCGGCAATCCCTGAAGCTGCTGCGCAAGCTTCGCAGCAGCAGTCATTTGTCATGGAGGCACTCTCCGCCACCGCTACGCTGCGGGGTGTCGTCGCGGCGGGGAACCGCCCTGCACAGTTTTCGATCACCGTGACACTTCCGGATGGCGCTGCGAAAGACAACTCCTACGCCATTGGTGATGAGCTCTTCACCGGTTGGAAAATCACCGAGTTTAACCCGGACGAACAGACCGTGACCGTCGCCCGGCGTTCAGACATCGTGATATTGCGGCGGGGCGAGCCGCAACGCCTCGAACCGCGCTAGCTCGCGGAGCCAGATTAACCACACGTTTCGGGCGCAGAATGATTGGGTAAGCATGTCGTTTGATTCAAAACCGTTGCTCGAACAGTTAATGGATAGCCGCAACGATGCGGACATTATGGCAGCGGCGCGCGAACTGGCGCCTCGTCCGGATTTGGCGGCGCAAGCCGGTCGCCTGCTTGTAGACTTATTGAACACGGGCGCGGCGCAACGTGCCGCTGCTTCCGCCTTCATTCTGTCGGAATGGGCAGGCGCCGCGTTGGCAACAACACCCAACCTCATAGCTTCCCTGCGGCGACAAACCGCGCACCACAACGTAACGGTACGGCACTGGTGCGTCACAGCCTTGATGCGCCTGGGGCCACGCGCTTCCGCCGCGATACCAGAACTGGAGAAGTCACTGCGTGACCCGGATGACGGCATTCGCGCGATGAGCGCGCATGCGCTCCGCGAAATGGGAACAATGGCAGCCGCGGCAACTCCCGCGCTGATTGAAAACGTTTACGACATAAACGAAGAAGTGCGGCAAGGCGCTATCTCAGCGCTGCTTCGTGTCGACCCTCATGGGAAACGGGCAGTCCCTGCGATTGCGCGCGGGCTTACGTCGTCTTCGTCTCGGACGCGCCAGGCATCGCTGGATGCATTGGCGCGAATGCGGACGACCGCCCAGCCGGCAGCGCCCGCCGTGTATGCGTGCGTTCACGACTCGAATGCACGGGTTCGGCGACAGGCAGTGGCGGCGCTTCGGTGTTTACTGCCTGCGGAACGTCCGTTGCTCCACGCGCTGGGTGTCGCGATGCACGATCAGGACGACGAAGTCCGTGTGGAGGCAGTGCAAGGTCTTCTCGCGTTTGCCAATGCGCCGCTCGAGGCCGCTCCCCTTCTCATTGCGGCGCTGCGTGACGCATCTCAGCACGTGCGCTTTCACGCCATCGACATTCTCGAGAGACTCGCGCCCGACCTTGGCCCATTGACGGCCGCGGCGAGCATCGCGATTGGGAATTGCCTGCGCGACGAGTCCGCTTTGGTACAAACCCGCGCGGTGAAGGCCAGTGGGCGTATGGCGGAATGGACACATGCCGCGGACACACGACTGATCAATGCGTTGTTTGAATCGGATGGAAACATCCGACTTGCGGCGACGCTTGCCCTCGGCAAGCTGCACGGCGATGCGGTGACGGTTGATGCACTGCGTTTTCGACTGGCGGACGAACGCTCGGATGTGCGCGTCGCGGCCTGTCGGGCCTTGGCGGATTTAGGCGAGCGCGCTTCGTCCCTGCTACCGACACTGATCCACGCGCTCGGCGATTCCGATACCGAAGTACAACTTGCCGCGCTTTCTACACTCGAATCGCTCGGACCACTCGCGCAAGATGCACTGGATGCCGTTCAATCAAAACGCACCGATAGCAACCCGGACATTCGGGAAGCCGCTGTCCGCGCGCATGCGCGAATGGAGTGCCCTCCGGAAGCGGTGTAGAAGTTTCGTTCGCAGCGCTCACAATCTTCAGGGAAACAGCACACAGACCGGTGTTGCCACTTTCGCAGAGTTCCCCGTGGCTTGCGGTACGCCTGTCTCCGCGTTGATTCGAAACACGAAGATGGAATCGCTGTTCTGGTTCGCGGCCAGAAGAAATTTTCCAGACGGGTCGAGATTGAAATTTCGGGGCGTGCTCCCGCCCGTTGGCGTGTGCCCGGTTGCAGCAAGCTTTCCTGTTTCCTGGTCAATGCTAAACGAGGCGATGCTGTCGTGTCCGCGATTGGATGCGTAGAGGAACTTGCCCGACGGGTGAACGCGGATTTCCGCGGTGGTCGTGGGCTCCGTGTATCCCTCGGGTAGCGTCGATATCGTTTGAATCGCGTCAAGACTTCCAGTCTTTTCATCATAGGCAAACGCGGTTACCGTGCTTAACAATTCATTGACGACGTAAAAAAATCGGCCCGTCGGATGAAACTTCGCGTGGCGCGGGCCAGAGCCGGGTTCCAAAATGCCATGCGTGCTATTGGCTATCAAAGTCCCCGTACCGTCATAGCGATAGGTCATCACCTTGTCGATTCCAAGGTCGGCGGAGAAAAGGTACGCACCGTTATTGTCGAATTCGACGGAGTGCGCGTGGGGCTTCTCCTGGCGCGATTCATTAACGCTCTTACCCTCGTGCTGAATGAAGGCGCTCGATTCGGCCAGACTTCCATCTTCGAGAATGGGCAACAGGGCAACACTGCCGCCACCATAGTTTGCAACCGCGGCGTGCTTCCCGGAAGGCGCTACGGCCACATGGCACGGACCATTGCCAACGGTGGACTGACGGTTTATCAGGGTTAACGCGCCCGTGGCGGCATCGATACTGTAGGCACTGATTGTGCCGCCAACACTGCCTGGCGTCTCGACCATCTCACCCACCGCGTATACAACCGGTTTCGTCGGATGCTTCGCGAGAAATGAAGGATTCTCCGTCGTCGCGGCCAAGACAGGCTCAGATAGCGCACCCGTTTCGTGATTCATGGTCAGCATGTATATGCCGTCGCTGTCGCCTCTTGTGTAGGTGCCTATATAGACGCGCAAATCTTGCGCGTTTGCACTTGGACTAACGCCGAGGGCGGACATTACGGCCACCGCAGCTACGAGCTTTTTTGTAGTGAACATGAAGGTATCCTTCCGGTGTGACAGACGTACTGGGAATCAGGCTGGGCTGCATTCTAACCAACTTTGATGGCCCACGCATCCACATGGCTCTATTGCGAATGGTAGCGCTGCCATGATCGTGAAAGCTGAAACACCATCGCGGAAACGATGATGAGAAAACAGGCCAAACGATGGGCAGACGCGAAGGCAGGAGGCGCCTACGCGTCCTTGGCCGAATTGGTGTTGTCGGAATCGAGTTTTTCAGGGTCCTTGGGTTTGACGCTGTCCTTAAACTCGGTTATCGACTGCCCGACAGAACGCGCCAATGATGGCAAGCGCTTGGCGCCGAACACCAACAACAAAATGAACACAACGAGCATAAGTTCCCAGCCCGTTGGGATCCAATACCACATAGTCGATTACTCCAACCCGATGCAGGGCGTTACGCGCCGGTGTTCGGGGTGTCGGAAGGTTCGTCTTTCTTCTTCAGGCCATCCTTGAATTCGGTGATGGCGGTCCCCACGGAGCGGCCAAGCTGGGGAAGTTTGGACGGCCCGAAAATCACGAGCACGACCAGCAGGATAAGAATCCACTCTGCACCGCCTGGTAAACCGAATGCCATTGTATGTACCTCCACCTCGCTGGCGAACCGGCGGGTTAGTTTTCGACCTTAGCTCTAAAGGAAAGTATATTCCTGCAATCCGTTTGTATGCAACACCACGCCCGGGGAGGTGTTCCTGGCCGGGTTGCGGAAGCATTGCCGGACTGCGAGTTTTTTACACTATTCCCCAATCTGTAGCGTATAAGACATCTCCCGACACAAGATAGCGTGACTTTCCCTTGCGATAACCCCATCTGGCCCCTATAATCCCCACAGGGTACTGTCGTGTTTGGGAACGGTTTGCAACGGGGGTCCGTATCGTGACCTTGTCGCGCAAGGAAATGGTTGCAGCGATTCTGCTTGTCGCGGGATTCATCGTCTTGCTGGTCGCGCTCTACTTTTCTTTGACCCCCACCGACAATGCCGCAGGGTTCGAAGACAACTTTATTGTTCAACAACGTATCCGCATACAGAATCAGAACAAATAGTTTGCACATGAATTTTTGGGACTATGCCAGAGTGTCGAAAGTGAGCCAGCGCTCCTTGCTGTACTTCTGCGTGGGGCTTTTTGGCGCAAGCGCTATCGCTGAACCAAGAACCTTTAGCGCACGCGTCGGCGAAGATGTTTACACCTGCACAGTGGAAGAAACGAGCGTCGGCGGGCTGGCAAGCGTATCGCTGAAGGAAGTGGTGCGGCAACTCGGCGGACAAGTAAGAGTCGAATCGGGCGCGGTGCGCGTTACGCTACTTGGCGCAACCGCAAATATTGTGCTGGGAGACACGCGAATTGCCTCGACGCACAACGAGTTCACCATTCAACACCCAGCGCGAGAGTTTGAGAACGAGATATTTATCGCGGTGAGTGACGTTGCGCCTCTGTTCAATTACGGATTCAAACTGAACCTGCAACGTGGCGATGCCGCGCTTGCTCCACCGGTCACACCGGGGCAGCCGACAGTCGCGCCGTCTTCTGTTGCCGGACGCAAACTCATCGTTGTAATTGACGCGGGGCACGGTGGAACCGATCCAGGCGAGAGCGGCCCCGCTGGCGCGGAAGAACGGACCATATCGCTTGCAATCGCGTTGCGCGTGGCTGAATTGCTCAAGGAAGTTTGTACGCCCGTGCTGACGCGCTCGCAGGATCAGGGAATCAGCACGCGAGAACGCGTGGGGGCGGCAAATGTGACGCTGCGCGGTGACGTACTTGTCAGCATTCATACAGGCGCCAGCAGTTCGCCCGTGCCCAGCGGGTTCGAAGTATTCTGCCTCCCTCCACCCACGGCGCAAGACCCGCGACTTCAGATGATGGTGCAGCGCAGCCTCGCGCTGGGGCAAAGCATCGCGAACGCAATGACGGGGGCGACGGGCACACCCGCGCGCGGGGTACACCAAGTTCCCGCACTCATCTTTTCGAGCCTGCAGATGCCGGGTGTGATTGTTGAGACGGGGTTCATCACGAATCCTACGGAAGAAGCTTTGTTGGTAAATGCCGAGTATCAAGAGAAACTGGCACAAGGCATCGCAAACGGCGTCGTCGCATACGTCAAAGGGATGACTCAATGAGCGACGCGCCTAATAAATCGAACCTGCGAAGCATCGGCATGGTGGCTTGGGCCTTATTCACTCTCGTGTTGTTCTTCTGTGTGCTGCTGCTCGCCAATGAACTCATGAAATCTGGCAGGAACCCGCTGGAACTTGCCGAGAACGTGGACGGCCTCAGTGTTCCAGTGACGCCAAGCGCGCCAAGCGCATCGGAATTGCGCGACGTTCCTATTTACGTTGCGAGCGCCGATGGCCGCATGCTGCTGCCAGAGCGCCGTTCCATCCCATTTGGGGAATTCACGGTCGAGAACTGCCGGGCAGCGCTGGACGAATTGAGAAAGCCCAGCAACACAGGTTCGAACATGTCGGTTCTGCCTGCATCCGCTGAATACAACGCACTCTTCCTCACCGAGAACGGCGAGTTGGTGATTGACTTCGTAACAAGTTCACTGCAAACCACTGCGAAGAGCACCGGCTCGGAAGCGCTGATGGTTTACGGGATCGTCAATAGCCTTACACAAGATGTGTTGCGCGCGCAGAATGGCGGCCCGGTAAAGACAGTCCGCTTTTTGTTCGGCGGCGAGGCGCCGGGCGAAAGCTTTCCCGCGCACTTCGATCTTTCGCAGCCGATTGCACCCAATGCGGCCTGGATCCTCAAAACGGAGGCAACGCAGTAACCCAATGCCAAGTCCTGACGCGCCCCTCGGCATTTTCGACAGCGGCGTCGGGGGTCTCACTGTATTTCGACGCATTGCGGAGCGGCTTCCCAATGAATCGATCATTTATCTTGGCGATACGGCGCGCGTACCGTATGGCACCAAATCCTCGGACACGGTTGCGCGCTATGCGAGCGCGTGCGCGGAAGTCTTGATGGACCGTGGAATCAAAATGCTTGTGGTGGCGTGCAACACGGCGTCCGCCTATGCATTGGATGTGCTGCGTCGCAATCTGCACATTCCGGTAATCGGCGTGATCGAGCCAGGCGCGAAGCGCGCCGTCTCGGCAACGCGGAACGGCACCATTGGTGTTATCGGAACCGCCGGAACCATTAGAAGCGGTCAGTATCAGGCGGTGATCAAGGAGTATTCATCAAACGCCCGGGTGCTGGCCAAGCCGTGCCCGATGTTTGTCCCCCTGGCGGAAGAAGGCTGGCTGGAGGGAGACGTGCCTTTGAAAGTCGCACAGACCTACCTTGCCGGCCTTTGTAGTGAAGGCATCGATACGCTGGTGTTGGGATGTACGCATTATCCGCTGCTGAAAACCGTGATTGCGGAAGCGGTCGGACCTGGGGTCACCCTGGTCGACAGCGCGGAGGCCACCGCGGAGTCTGTCGCGGACGTCTTGCGCGTGCAGAAGCAGCAGAACTCCGGACTCACCGGAAGATCGCATCGTTTTTTGGTCACGGACGCGCCAGAGACTTTCTCGCGCGTAGGCAAAACCTTCTTGAGCAGTGAAATCGAAACAGTGGAATGGGTGGATATCTGACATGAGTGCAGCAAAGGTCCGCAATCAGAACCAAGGGCCCTCAGAGAATACCAAAGTTCCAAACTCGTGGGGCACTTTGTTAATGCTCGGCAGTGCGGTGCTTATCGCGGCGGGCGTGAGCGTGCTGCTCATGCAGGGCCCAGAACCTTCACACACGGCGTCTGCCGAATCCATTGCGGAAGTTACGCCTATTTCGGCTGCGGAGCGTTCACATATCGACCGTCGCACGAATTCGGATTCGGGTGTGGTATTTGCCGCATCAACGGTCGAGCCTCCCAGAATCGAAACAGCCAGCCTTCGTTCGGAAAGCAACCTGATTCGCAATGACCTGATCGCGCAAACTTCCCGGGTGACGGATCAGTTGGCGGATGCATTGCGCGCGGCGGGGTCCATTTCTGTCGAACCGCTTCGCACTGAATTGCGGCAGGACGAGACCGCGATGTGGCATTTTGCGAGACTCGAGGCCCATGTGGCAGTTCCCGCTGTCGCCCAAGATATGGCAGAGAAACTAGCCCGCGCGCTTTCCGATGCGCATGTAAAAGTGGAACGCAAGGACTTTGGCGCACAGGGCAATGCACGGCTTTCTGTAAGGTACCAGGGGCTGGAATGCGCGGATATTAGCGTAGTGTCAGGGGCATCGCCCAATCCAGCGATGCAATTGGCCGCATTGGCGGTTGTTCTGGCCGGTCTGGATCCGGATGATTATGTGCGCGAGTTGAATCCGGATCCTGAAATGCTGCCGCTGGATTCA
>ERZ761602.5237-NODE-5237-length-15546-cov-15.452585_pt1 | contig 15546 bp, 16 predicted proteins | sample MGYA00512165_ERZ761602 | MGnify/ENA primary metagenome ERZ761602 (study PRJEB28899, sample SAMN02445085) | bioreactor sludge metagenome | biome: EBPR sludge; isolation source: Thorneside wastewater treatment plant | place: Australia: Brisbane, Thorneside...
TCGGCGGCGGTGGTCCGCCCATCGGCGGCGGTGGTCCGCCCATCGGCGGCGGTGGCCCACCGGCGCCAGGCGGCGGACCTCCGAGCCCGCCCACGCCGGCGGCGAGCGGCGACATCGCCATCATCGTCTTCTGCTGCGCGCCGGCGGCGACGTAGCCGCCGGGGCCGGGCGCAGGCGCTGCCTGCGGAGCCATGCCCGCCGCGGGCGGAGGCATGCCGAGGCCAGGCGGGGCCATCCCGGCGATCATCGTCTTCTGCGCCGAGCCTGCCTGCTGGTAACCGGGCGGCGGTCCACCCATCGCCGGCGGCGGTCCACCCATGCCAGGTGGCGGACCGAAGCCCGGCGGCGGTCCTCCGGCAGCCGGCGGCGGCGCGCCGCCGAACGGTCCCTGCGCGATCATCGTCTTCGGCACGCCACCACCGCCGATGCTCTGTCCCTGGTTGAGCTCGGCGAACACCTGCTGGCAGTGCTGCATCATCTCGCCCGCCGACTGGTAGCGGCGCGACGGGTCCTTCTCGAGCGCTTTGCGCACGACGCTGGCGATGCCCTGCGAGACGTTGGGCGGCAGCGGCGGCAGCTCGGAGCGCAGGTGCATCTGCAGCACCGTCATCGGGTTGTCGTCGTTGAACGGCACGCGGCCGGTCAGCATCTCGTAGCCGAGGATGCCGAGCGCGTAGAGGTCGCTACGCGCGTCGAGCGGCAGCCCGCGCCCCTGCTCGGGCGACATGTACTGCGGCGTCCCGAAGACGACGCCCGCCTGCGTCTTCATGCGGTCGTTCTCCTGCAGGAGCTTGGCGACCGAGAAGTCGAGCAGCTTCACGAAGTCGGGCGAGCCGGCCATGTTCAGGAGGAACACGTTGTCGGGCTTGATGTCGCGGTGGATGATGCCGATCGCGTGCGCCTCGGCGAGCGACGCGCAGCACTGGATGAGGATCTTGGCGACCCGGTTCGGCGCCATCGGTCCTTGCTGGATCGCCGAGCGCAGCACCTGACCGTCGAGGAACTCCATGGTCAGGAAGTACCGGCCGTCCTGCGACTGACCGAAGTCGAACATGCGGATCGTGTTCGGGTGCTGGAGCCGCGAGCATGCGCGCGCCTCGTTGGCGAAGCGCTGCACCCATTGCTGATCCGCCGCCATCTGCGGGTTCAGCACCTTGATGGCGATGACGCGATCGATCGAGACCTGCTTCGCCTTGTAGACGACGCCCATCCCGCCTTCGCCGATGCGGGCCAGGATCTCGTAACGGCCGTCGAATACCTTGCCGATGAAAGGGTCTTGCACTCGGGCGTCGTCCTCGGTGCGCGCGCTAGCGGTTGACGCACGGGGCGCGCAGCCGCACGCGTGCGCCCTCGGGGATGCTGCCGGTCGGCACCTTCACCTTGGCGACCGCCGCCTGGTTGGTCACGACCGTCACCGTGAACTTGGAGTTCCGGATCGGCTGATCGCTGTCGTTCAGGAGCTCACCCGACCATCCTTTGTCGACGCCGTCGGCCTTGCCGGCGTTGATCGTCACGGTCGTGTTGTCGCCCTCGGGCACCTTGTTGGTGAGCTCGGCGATCACGTCGGGCGGACAGTACCGGTCGCAGTTCGGGTTCTTCTTCTTCTCGTCGGGCGGCATCGCCGCCTTGCACGGCGGGAAGTCCGCCGCCGTGCACTTCTTGAACTTGCGATCGGGCGGGTTGGGACACGGCATCGACTCGAGGCACGAGGGGATCGCGGGATCCGGCGGGGTCGGGCACACGCCGGCGCACGCCGGCCACGCCGGGTCGGCGGGCATCGGACACACCGTCGCGCAGGCCGGGTTCTTCTTGTCGAACTGGGTCGGGGTGCAATCGACCGGCGGCGGCGGGACGGCGGCGAGCTTGGGCGGATCGGCGATCGGCTCCTTCAGCCAGTCGAACGAGTCGACGGGCGCCGCGGTCGCGAACGTGACGGTGATCGAGTACTTCCCGGCGTCGCCGCGCTTGGGCGCGTAGATCTGCAGGAAGTACTTCCCCTTCGCGTTCTCGATCGTGATCTCCTTCTTGCGCTTCTTCGAGCGCCTGGGGAGCGGCTTGGTCTCCTGCACCACGTGGTTCCACTGGTTCAGGACGGCCACCTGCAGATCCAGGCCCGGTCGCGGCGGCGTCCACACGACCTTGACGGTCATCGTGCCGACCTGGTCCTTGGGCAGCTCGAACGTGCGCCAGTCGACGCGGTCGCCGCCGGGATACGTGACGATGCCCTTGGCGATGACCTCGTTGTTGGTCATCGTGAGCTCGACCGCGCCATCGGACTTGCCGTCCTCGCCGGTCTTGGCGTCCTGCTTGACGTTCCGCGCGCAGGCCGCGACGACGGCGAGCGCGAGGATGAGCGCGAGCGATACCCCTAGAACCCGAGCCATGACGGGATCTTGCGGCGAAGCACGGGACGGTGCAAGAGCCGGCGCCGGGATACTTGCGGGCTACTTCAGCTTGATGATGACGCCGTCCGCGCCGCGCACGTCGTCGATCGCGGCCTTGACCGTGGCGCGGCACGTGGAGGCGCCGCAGCCGCCGAGGGTGAAGCTCGAGTTGCGCACGCCCTTGATCGACCCCTTGAGGCCGTTCTCGAGGCCATCCGCGGTGCCGCCCGCGATCGTGATCTTCGTGCCACCCGAGGCGTCGGGCTGGATGTCGCTGATCTCCGCCATGATCGCGCCGCCACCACCCGACGGCGGATCCGGCGTCGTGGGCGGCCTGGGCGGCCGGGGCGGGCGCGGACCGGGAGGGCGGCCCGGCGGCTTCTTCTCCTCCGGCGCGTCGTCGAGCGGCGGGATCGCCGCGAGCGGACCGACGAACGCGACCTGGTTGGGGAAGTCCGACTTCCACGCGACCTCGCCGCGCGCGAAGCCGAGCTTCAGGTCGATGTCGGCGGCGTCGAGCCGGCCCTGCAGGTACACGTGGATGAGGTACCGCCCCTCGGGCAGCGCCTTCAGCGTGCGCTGCTTCTTCAGCTCGTTGGCGTCGTCGGCCTCGCGATCACTCGACGCCAGCACGTTGAACGACGCGCCGTCGAGGATCTCGAAGGCGACGTCGAGATCGAGCTCCTCGCCTTCCTCGGTCTGTCCGCCGCTGCCGCTGGTCGGCGTGACCTCCAGCTGCACCTCGAGCGTGCCGGGGCCGGGCAGGTCCACGGCGAGCCAGCGGGCGCGCTTGTAGCGGGCGTAGTCCAGATCGAAGCCGAGCTTGGCGGCGTTCTGCTCGAGCTTGAGGACCTTGGGCTTCTCCCAGGGCTTGCTCTTCGGTTTCTTGTAGCCCGAGTGCTGTGGCACCTGCGTGCCGCCGCACCCGGCGGCGGCGGGGACGAGGAGCCCGAGCACGACCATGCACGTACCCAACGCGCGCGTCATGACATGGAGACTACCACTACTGCGCGCGCAGCTTGATGAGCACGGCGCCCGCGCCGCGCACGTCGTCGATCGGCGCCTTCACCTTGGCGCGGCAGGTCGTCGGGCCGCAGCCGGTCAGCTTGAAGCCCGAGTTGCGCACGCCGCGGATCGAGCCCGAGAGCCCGTTCTCGAGACCGTCACCCGTGCCGGCGGCGATCGTGATGATCGTGCCGCCCGAGCCCTCGGGCTGCGTGTCGCTGATCTCGGCCATCACCGAGCCGCCGCCGCCGCCGGGATCGACCTCCTTGACCTCCTCCTTGCCGCGTCGCTTCTTGACGCTCACCCGCGTGACCCGCTTCCTCTCCACCTTCTCCGGCGTGTCGTCGAGCGGCGGGATGGCGGCGAGCGGCCCCACGAAGGCGACCTGGTTGGGGAAGTCCGACTTCCACGGGATCTCGCCCCGCTCGAAGCTGACCTTCAGGTCGATGTCGGCGACGTGGAAGCGCCCCTGCAAGTAGACGTGGATGAGGTACCGGCCCTGGGGCAGGTTCTCGAGCTTGTGCTCCTTCTTCAGATCGTGCGCGTCGTCGGACTCGAGGCCGCTCGCGGCGAGCACGTTGAACGACTTGCCGTCGAGGATCTCGAAGCCGACGTCGATGTCGCGCTCCTCGCCCTCCTCGTCGGGACCGCCGGTGCCGGAGGACGGCGTCACGTCGATCTGCGCCGTGAGGTTGCCCGGGCCCGGCAGATCGACCGCCAGCCAGCGGGCCCGCTTGTACTTGCCGTAGTGGAGCTCGAAGCCGCTCTTGCCCGCGTTCTTCTCGAGCTTCACGACCTTGGGCTTCTCCCACGGCCGCGGTTTCTTCCCCTTGTAGCCGTTGTGCGTCGGCGCCTGCGGGCCGCCACACGCCACGAGGAGAACGAGCAGGACCAGCCCCAGCGCGCGTGTCATGCGGCGAAAGGTAGCATCAGCGGGCGCCGGCTGCCGGCACGCTCGGCGTCTGCCGCAGCGTGATCGCCATCGTGACCTCGGCCTTCATCGCGAGCGCGCGACGCATCCGCTCGACGCGCTCGGGTGGGTGACGGAAGAAGTTGCGATCGAGGGCCGGATCGTCGCCGTAGGCGCGCACGATCTCGGCCTCGTCCCACCGGGTCGGGAACGCGGCGTAGAGCAGCGGCGGCTCGCGGATCCACCAGCCGGTGAAGCCGAATCGTGCGTGGTGTTCTTCGTAGATCCGGGTGCCGGGGTAGGGCACGACGATGCCGCGCGCGTTGAAGCCGCCGGTCAGCGGCGCGGCGCGCTCGAGGAACGCGAGGGTCGCGTCGAGCTCGGCGTCGGTCTCGTCGGGCCAGCCGAACATCAGGTTGACCACCGTGTGGAGGCCGAGCTCGCGCGCCCAGCCCAGGACGTCGAGCACGCGCTCGACGGTCACGCCCTTGCCGATGCGCAGGAGCATGCCGGGGTCGGCGCTCTCCATGCCGATGTCGACGCCGGTGCAGCCGGCGCGCTTCATGTCGGCGAGCACGTCGCGGTCGAGGTGCGCGGGGTGCGCCGTGCACGTCCAGTACACGCGCTCGTCGAGCCCCGCGAGCGCGTCGCAGAGCTCGCGGACGCGGCGCTTGCCGACGGCGAACGAGTCGTCGAAGAAGGAGAACGCCGTCAGCCCGTGCACGCGGTGCAGGTGCGCGACCTCGGCGGCGACGGCGGACGCGCTGCGATAGCGAAACCGGCGGCCGGTGACGTCGTTCGAGCAGAACGTGCAGGCCGCGGGGCAGCCGCGGCTCGACAGGAGCCCCGCCGGTGCGATGCGGACCCCGGGGACGAGCGCGTCGTACCAGGCCGGATCGAACAGGTCGAGCGCCGAGAGCGGCGCCGGCAGCCGATCGAGCTCGGCGAGGAACGGCCGCGTCGGGTTGTGGCGGACCATGCCGCGATCGCGCCACGACAGCCCGGCGATGGCGTCGAACGGGCGCCGGCCGTCGATCGCGTCGGCGAGCTCGACCAGCGCCTCCTCGCCTTCACCGCGGATGGCCCAGCGGAAGCCGCGGCCGAGCGGCTCGTCGGGGACGATGGTCGCGTGCGGGCCGCCGGCGACGAGCGGGAAGGCGTCGGCGAGCGCGGCGGCGAGCGCGTACGCCGGCTGCACGTGCAACGTCTTGAGGTGCAGCCCGACGAGGTCGGGCGCGAACGCGGCGACCCGCGCGCGGATCGTCTCGTGATCGTGGGGCGCGTGCGGCGCCGAGGCGTCGAGCAGGGCGACCCGGTGTCCGGCGGCGCGCAGCGACGCGGCGAGGTGGCAGAACGAGAGCAGCGGCGAGCGCACCGGCTCCGGCGACGGCGGGTTCACCAGGAAGACGCGCGCCATGACGATCCATCTTACGCTGGAACCGCCGTCCGGCTCCCCCGGCGCGCGAACAGGACGACGCCGTCGGGGGCGGCGGCCAGGCGGCGCTCCTCGATCGCCGGGAGCCCGGCCGAGGTCAGCCACGTCCGCAGCTGCGTCACCGGGTAGACGTCGCCGCCGTCGGTGTAGACCGCCATGTTGAGCGCGAAGAGGAGCCCCTCGAGCGGGCCGCCGCGATCCTCGTCGACGCGCAGGTCCTTGATCACGACCACGCCGTCGTCGGCGACGGCCCGGGCCGCGGTCAGGCACAGCTCGGCGCCGACGCGCTCGTCGTGCAGGTGGAGGACGTTGGCGAGCAGCACCGCGCCGTGGCCGGCGCCGACGGGCGCCGTGCGCGCGTCGCCGGCGACGAGGCGCACGCGGTCACGGTGACGCGCCAGCTCGGCGCCGGCCAGCGCGACGATGTCGGGTCGATCGCAGAGGGTCGCGGACGCGCCCGGCGTCGCGTCGAGGAACGCGGCGCTGTAGGTGCCGAGGCCGCAGCCGAGATCGAGGAGCGGGCCGCGGCCCAGCAGCGGCGCCAGCTCGCGCGCCGCGTCGGCGCCGGCGACGGCGAGGTGCCGCTGGTAGCGCAGGGCGACGTCGCCCTCCTCGGGCGGCAGCGCGCGGTCGGCGCGGATCACGTCGGCGAGCTGTCCCCACCCGGCGCGCGGCACGCCGGCACGCGGCGGCGTCGACGAGGCGGCGGCGAAGCGCGCGACGCGTGGCGCGGGACGCGTGATGGCGCCGATCGCGGCCAGCACGTCGCACAGGGCGCGTAGCCGGCGGTGACCGGTTCCGACGCCGGCCGCGCGGGCGAGCTCGTCGAGCGTGGCGGGAGCCGCGGCGAGGCGCGCGAAGATCCCGAGCTCGTGCGCCGCGTCGATCGCGGCGGCTCGCAGGAAGTCGCCGCCGACCGCGACCGGGTTGCCGAAGACGTCCACGGTGTCGGCGTAGGATACTCGGCCGATGGAGCCCGTGCTCGTCTGTCCCGCGTGCCGGACGCGCACGCCCGAGCGTATCGACGTGCGCACGCTCGAGCGCGCCGGCGAGGTCCTCGCGTGCGCCTGCGGCCGGCGCTATCCGATCGTCGATGGCGTGCCGCTGGTGCTCGCCGATCCGGGCCCGATGCTGCGCGACGAGGCGGCGATGGTGCTCGAGCGCGACGTCGAGCCCGAGGTCGCCGCGCTCCTCGCCGAGGGCGGGCCCGACGACGCGCGCTACACCCGCTGGCTCGAGGTGCTCTCGGTCTACATGGACGCGCACTGGGGCGAGCGCGCGTCGCCGCCGCCGGATGGCGCGGGCGCCGCGCAGGGTGCGGCGGCGCTCGTCGCCAAGCTCGCGGCGCGCCGCGAGGCCCGGGTCGCGCTCGCGGTCGAGCTCGGCTGCAGCGTCGGGCGCATGCTCGCGGAGCTCGCCGCCGGGGCCGACCACGTCGTCGGCGTCGACCTCAAGCACGGCGCCCTGCGGCGCGCGCGCCGGCTCCTGGCCGGCGAGCCCGTGAGCTACGCGCGGCGCATCGTGGGGCGCCACTACGCGCCGGCGACGGCGCACGCCGGCGAGCTCGCCGTCGGGCCGGGGCGCGTCGTGCTCGCGTGCGCGGACGCGCTCGATCCGCCGCTGCTCCACGGCTGGTTCGATCGCGTGGTGGCGCTCAACCTGATCGATCAGGTCAGCCATCCCCGGCAGCTGCTCGCGGTGTGCGACGGGCTCTGCGCGCCCGGCGGCGAGATCATCCTGTCGTCGCCGTACGCGTGGCAGAGCGGGACGACCCTCGAGGAGGAGCGCTTCGGCGGCGAGGATCCGGCGGCCGAGCTGACCCGGATCCTGCGCACGGGCGAGCGGTTGAGCGGGCCCTACACGATCGAGGACGAGGACGAGCTCCCGTGGATCCTGCGGCGCGAGCGTCGCTCGCTCGTATCGTATCGAGTCCACTACGTCCGGGCGCGAAAGGCCTGAAGGGAAGGTTCACCCCGTCCGATCCGTATATGATTGCGGAGCACCCATGCCACCTCAAGGACGACTCGCGGACAAGGCCAAGCAAGGCCCCCACGATCACTGCTGCGGCGTGCCGCACACCGTGGTCGGCCCGGCCATCCTGGGCTCGCCCGACGTGTTCGTGAACAAGATGCCCGCCCTGCGCAAGACCGATCTGGGCATCGCGGTCGCGTGCTGCGGCGCCAACATGTGGGAGGCCGACGCGGGCAGCGGCACGGTGTTCATCAACGGCAAGGAAGCGCACCGCCTCGGCGACAAGACCAAGCACTGCGGCAGCTTCCCCGGGCAGCTCATCGAGGGCTCCAACAACGTGATCACGGGCGGCTGACCATGCCCGGGATGCAGATGATCAAGATGGCGGGCCACGCGAAGTTCCTCTCGCACGGCCTCAAGCTCCCGGCGAAGTGGAAGGATCCGAGCGGCGATCCGGCGGGCAAGCACTACGGCGACGCCATCAAGCCGGAGGAGAAGGTGGCGGTGCCCAAGCTCATCCCGCCCTTCTTCCTGCCGCACAACATGAACAAGTACCACCAGCAGACGTGCGACGACGTCGGCAAGATCTACAAGGAGATCCACGACGGCTGCCTCGACGCGATCGCCTACGCCCACAACATGTGGAAGCTGCAGGCCAAGTTCAAGGACCTGAAGATCATGTCGGTCTCGGCGATCGGCGCGCCGGGATGCCTCGACGGCCCCGAGCTCGAGAGCCTCATCAAGAACGCGCCGATGGTGGCCTCGTGGCAGGACGGCAAGGCCAAGCACCGCGACGCGGTGGCCAAGGGTGTCTCGAAGTGCTTCAAGGACTGGCAGTCCAAGGTCACCGTGCCGGGGCTACCGTGGTATCCGGCGTTCGCCGCGTTCCCGGGCCCGATGGCGCCGCCGATGCCGAACGTGCCCACGCCGCTCGTCGCCTGCCCGTCGGCGATGATGACCGCGATGGCCACGCCGATGTCGATGAAGTCGGAGATGGACAGCGCGCTCGACGGCGGCCTCAAGAACGAGGACCCGATCAAGCAGCACGAGGCGCTCCACGACGCGATCGCGACCGTGGTCTCGGCGGCGTTCATGCTCTGGCTGCCGTCGCAGATGGTCGTCGGCGTGCTGGGCAAGGGCCCCGTGCCGTCGTTCGCGCCGCCCTACGTGCCGGTCGGCCCCGTCGTCGGCGGCGACAACATCGCGACGCCGGGGCATCTGGCGACTTGAGAAGAGAGACGGGGAGCTGAGGCGCCCGTTACGCAAGGAGGCGTCAGGCGTCAGGCGTCAGGTCCCGGAGGAGAGGGCCGCGGTGTGCTAGATGAGGCGGGTGCGAGTGTTCGTCTGGATCGTCGTCTCGAGTCTTGGTTTGACGGTCGGGTGTGATCGCAAGGTCGCCGGGGGAAGCACCGACGGGGCGGAGGTGTTCAAGGCGGCGTGCGCCAGCTGCCACGGCGAGCGCGGGAAGCCGCCGCAGGCGATGGCGGATCAGCTCGGCGTGCGCGATCTGACCGGCGCCGAGTTCCGCGCGCGGCGGACGAAGGAGCTGGTGCACGGGCAGGTGACGCGTGGTTCCGCGAACGGGCGGATGCCCGGGTTCCAGGGCGCGCTGACCGACGCGCAGATCGACGCGGTCACGGCGTACGTGCTGACGATGGAGCCGTGAGCGTCGCGAGCGCGGCGGTCAGCTCGGCGCGGGTCGAGGCGTCGCGCTCGGTGGCGAGCGCGTGGGCGAGCGCGGTGGCGGCGGTGGAGGGATCGACGGCGGTGCGGGCGGCGAGCGCGCCCAGCGCCCACGCGGCGTGACCGCGCACGAGCGCTTCCGGGTGAGCGAGCAAGGAGATCACGGCGGGTGCGGCGCGGGGCTCGCCGCTGTTGCCGAGCGCGACGGCGACGTTGCGGAGGAGCCGGCGGCGATCGACGCGGCGGAGCGCCGTGCGCTTGACGAACTGGCGGAGCTGGTTGGCGCCGGCGGCGGCCAGCGCGACCAGGTCGGGGAAGGCGTGGTCGACGTCGCGCGGCGTGAGCTCGGCGGCGGGCGCGTGGCGATCGGGCGCCGCCGCGTTGTAAGGGCACACCTCCTGGCAGATGTCGCAGCCGAAGATCATCGCGCCGAGCTTCGGGCGCAGCTCGACGGGGATGGGGCCGTCGTGCTCGATCGTCAGGTACGAGATGCAGCGGCGCGCGTCGAGGACGAAGGCGTCGACGAACGCGCCGGTCGGGCACGCGTCGAGGCAGGCCCGGCACTGGCCGCAGCCCTTGTCGCGCGCCGGCGGGGGCGTGGCGGCGAGCTCGAGATCGACGAGCAGCTCGCCGAGCACGACGAACGAGCCGAGGCCGGGCGCGATCACCATCGTGTTCTTGGCGGTGAAGCCGAGGCCCGCGCGCTCGGCCAGCTCGCGCTCGGCGAGCGGCGCCGAGTCGACGCACACGCGCGTGGCGACCGGGCGTCCGGCGGCGGCGGCGAGCTCGGCGGCGACGCGCTGCAGGCGGTCGCGCACGACCATGTGATAGTCGGTGCCGCGGGCGTAACGCGCGATGAGGCCGCGCACCGCGCCCGGCGGCGGCGACGGCGCGTCCTTGCCGTAGGCGAGGGCGACGACGATGACGGTGCGCGCCGACGCGAGCAGCGCGCGCGCGTCGGTTCGCCCCGCGACGTGCTCGTCGCTCGCCAGGTACGTCATCTCGCCATGGCGGCCGGCGGTGAGCCAGTCGCGGTAGAGGTCGGCGCGGCGGCTCGGCTCGACCGGCACGATGCCGACGCGGTGGAAGCCGTGGCGCCGCGCCGAGGCGACGACGAGCTCGCGCAGCGCGGTCGCGTCGTCCGCGGCGGCGGTCACGGCAGGTCGAGGACCTCGGCCGAGCCCTCGCGATCGTCGTCCTCGGGCACGCCGGCGAAGAAGACGCGATCGTAGGCGACGGTGCAGTCCTGGGCCCGCGCCTCGGGGTACTCGACGAGCTTGCCGCGGTAGGTGCGCACGACGACGGCGTCGGGGCGGCGCTCGACGATGTACGTCGGGCCGATCGGCAGCTTGCCGCCGCCGCCGGGCGCGTCGATCACGAGGTGCGGCACGGCCATGCTGTTCATCCAGCCGCGCAGGCCGGCGTACAGCTCGATCGCCGCGTCGACGGGCGTGCGCAGGTGATCGGTGCCGATCACGGTGTCGCCCTGGAAGAGGTAGTAGGGCTTCACCCGCCAGCGCAGGAGACCGCGGAAGAGCGCGCGCAGCGAGCGCACCGACGAGTTGATGCCGCGCAGGAGCACGGTCTGGTTCCCGACCGGGATGCCGGCGTCGACCATCCGCTCGCACGCGGCGCGCGCCTCGGGCGTGAGCTCCTTGGCGTGGTTGAAGTGCGTGTTGACGAAGACCGGGTGGTGCTTGCGCAGCGCCGCGACCAGCTCGTCGTCCACGCGCATCGGGCACACGACCGGGATGCGCGTGCCGATGCGGATCGTCTCGAGGTGCGGGATCGCCCGCAGGCGTCCGAGCAAGTCGTCGAGCTTGGCCGTCGACAGGAGCAGGGGATCGCCGCCCGAGATCAGCACGTCGCGGATGCGCGGCGTCCGGCGCAGGTACGCGAGGCCGGCCTCGATCTCGCTCGCGTTCGGCGGGTCGTCGCCGCCCACCAGGCGCCGGCGGTTGCAGTGCCGGCAGTAGATCGCACAGCGATCCACGACGAGGAACAGCGCGCGGTCCGGGTACTTGTGCACGACGCACGGCGCGGGACGGTGGCTGTCCTCGCCCAGCGGATCGCGCAGCTCCTCGCCGCGGATCTCGAGCTCGGCGGCGCGCGGGATCGCCTGCATGCGGACCGGACAGCTCGCGTCGTCGGCGTCCATCAGGTCGGCGTAGTAGGGCGTGAGCCCGGTCCGGAACAGCGCCTTCGACGCGGCGAGCCCGTGCCGCTCGTCGTCCGACAGCCGCACCACGCGCGCCAGCTCCTCGGCGGTCGTAAGCATGTGGCGCATCTGCCACCGCCAGTCGGCCCACTCCTTCGCGCTCACGTCGGCGCGCCGCACGCTCGGGCCGCCGCCGTGGTCATCGGCACATCCTCGCGAATCGACGACGGGGAGCAGCACGGCAGGGCGGGTTACCCCACCATGGCGCCTACGTCAACCGGCGCGCTCTCGCGATGACGTCGGCCAGCCCCTCGGTCGTCGGTAACGCCGCCAGCTCCGCATCGTCGACCCACCTCACCGCGCGAACGTCGTCTCCCGCCACCAGCTCACCGCCGATCACGCGCGCCACGTGCGCGTGGATCACGTAGTGCCACGTCTCGCCCATCCGCTCCAGCACCTCGACGAGCGCCCCCACCTCGACCAGGAGCCCCGTCTCCTCCCTCACCTCCCTCGCGACGCCATCCCTCACGCGCTCCCCCAGCTCCAACCTCCCGCCGGGTACGCTCCACAGCCCCTCTCCCGGCGGCTTCCCGCGCTCCACCACCAGCACCCTCTCCCCCTCGAGCACGATCGCGGACACCGCGACGACGGGCGCGATCATCTTCCCTTCTTCGCCTTCGGCTTGCCCTTCACCTTCGGCTCGCCCTTCGCCTTCGGCTTGCCCTTCGCCTTCGGCTCGCCCTTCGCCTTGGGCTTGCCCTTCGGCTTCTCTTTCTCCTTCTCTTTCGCCTTCGCCTTCTCCTTCTCCGTCACGGTCTCCATCTCCCTCCCCGGGACATCCGCCGACGGGCACATCGGCGCCAGATCGCACAGCCCGCACGCCGGCTGCTTGGCGAAGCACACCCGTCGTCCGTGCCAGATCAACCGGTCCGCGAACGGGCGCCACTGGTCCTTCGGCAGCTGCGCCATCAGGTCCTTCTCGATCTTCGCCGGATCCGTCTCGCGCGTGAGCCCGAGCCGCTGCGACAGCCGCGCCACGTGCGTGTCGACCACCACGCCCTCGTCCTTCCCGAACACCGTCCCGAGGATCACGTTCGCCGTCTTGCGCGCGACGCCGGGGAGCTCACACAGCGCCTCCATGTCCGCCGGCACCTCGCCGTCGTGACGCTCGACGAGCGCGCGCGCCATGCCCAGCAGGTGTCGCGCCTTCATGCGGAAGAAGCCGGTGGAGTGCACGGCGTGCTCGAGCTCGTCCTGCGGCGCCGCCGCCAGGGCGCGGGCGTCCGGCCAGTGCTTGAACAGGGCGGGGGTCACCGTGTTGACCAGCCGGTCCGTCGACTGGGCCGCCAGGATGGTCGCGCACAGGAGCTCGAACGCGTTCGTGTGATCGAGCTCGCAGCGGGCGTCCGGCCAGCGAGCCGCGAGCCGCTCGCAGATGGCATCGACGGGCACGGCTCGTGTGGTATTCCCTGGGCGGGCCATGTCGCCTCGCATCATGAACGATTTCCGGGCTCGCCGCGTGGTCGCGGTAGCGATCTCCTCCCTCGTCGTCGCCGCGCTCGCGTCGTGCGGCGTGAACAAGAAGGAGGTCGAGACGGCCAAGACCTCCGTCTACGACGCCGAGTTCGCGATCGTGTTCTCGGCGGCGGTCGCGGCCATCCGCGAGCTCTACCCGCGCGTGGAGGAAGACGCGCGGACCGGCGTCATCAAGACGGCGTGGCACCAGGTCAAGTACAACGACCCCGGCGCCGACGATCCCAAGTCGGTCCGGTCGCGCGATCAGACCGCGGGCGTGGGTGCGGCGTCGCCGGGCGGCGCGCTCGGCCACAATCCTTCGCTCGCGCGGCGAGTCAACTTCATCCGCTTCGACGTCCACGTCGCGGGCGGACGGCCGTGGCGGGTCCGCGTCATCGGGACCGCCTCGCAGCTCGAGCCCGGCAACGCGCTGCCCACCGAGCTGCGCGGCGCCAACAAGCCGCACTGGCTGCCCGGCCGCGTCGACGCGCTCACCGTCGCGATCCACCGTCGCCTCAGCAAGTACGCGCAGCCGGCGCCGAAGATCATCGAGGTCGAGGAGGAGCCCCCGCCCAAGGCGCAGGTCGGCGGCGACATCCCGGACGGCGCGCGCGAGATCGCGCAGGCGATCGTCGCCGCGATCCAGACTCGCGACTACGACGCCCTGCGCGCGACCTGCGCCGACGACGTGCTCTGGAGCCTGGGTGCGGCCCCCGGCGTCGACGGCGCGATGGCGATGTGGCAGGCCGACCCCGGCGTGTTCGCCCAGATGCAGAAGGCGATCGCCGCCGGCTGCGCCCAGGACGGCGAGGACGTCGTGTGCCCCGCAGGCGCGGCGCGCGGCGCGTGGCAGCTGCGCATCGCGCGGCGAGGCAGCGCCTGGAAGCTCGCGGCGTTCCTCACCGTCGAGTAGCGGCGCGGGTCAGCTCAGCTTGGCGCCGAGCACGTCGACGTGCTCGATGCGCGGCGGCTCGGCCAGGAGCTCGGCGGCCCTGGCCATGAGCGCCGCGGCGATCGGGCCCGACAGGTGCGCCTGGCGCCCCGCCTCGTGCGGGAAGGCGTCGAACACGCCGAACTCGCGCTCGCCGAGGCGGAGCGCGAACCAGACCGTGGTGTCGGCCTCGGCGCGGGCGAGCGGGAGCGCGCTCTCGAGGAAGGCGGCCACCTCGGCTTCCTTGCCGGGGCGAGCGACGAGACGGGCGAGGAGGGCGTAGCGGACCATGGTGACCTTGCTTTCTGACCCGGTTGGGTCTGGCTGGAACGGAGCCCAACCTACGTCCGGTGGCCGCCGGCGACCAGATGACGGAAACGACAACGATGATATGGTTTCCGACATGGAGATCACGGTGCTCGTGCTCGACGACGTCTTCGACACCGGGCTGGCCGCGCTGCTCGACACCTTCGAGACCGCCGGCGCGCTCGCCGAGGGCGGAGCGCCGGCGCGGGTGACGGTCGCCGGTGTGCGCAAGCAGGTGCGGACCCACCAGGGGCTGCGCGTGCCCGTGGTGCCGCCCCCGCGCGCGCGTCCGGACGTCGTCGTGGTGCCGGCGCTCGGGTGCAAGACGCCGGCGACGGTGGCCGCTGCGCTCGAGCGCGCCGACGTGCGGGACGGTTGCGAGCTCCTGCGTGGCTGGTCGCGAGCCGGCGCGCGCGTGACGGCGGCGTGCACGGCCACGTTCGTGCTCGGGCGGGCCGGGCTGCTCGACGGGCGCGAGGCGACGACGACCTGGTGGCTCGCGCCGTTCTTTCGCGAGCGGTTCCCCACGGCGCGGCTCGACGACACGCGCATGATCGTCGAGTCGGGTCGCGTGGTCACCGCGGGCACGGCGCTGGCGCACCTCGATCTCGCGCTCTGGCTCGTCCGCCGGCACAGCCCGGCGCTCGCCCGCGCCGTCGCGCGCTACCTGCTCTTCGACGCGCGGCCCTCGCAGGCCGCGTACGTGATGCCCGATCACCTGGCGCACGCCGATCCGCTCGTCGAGAAGTTCGAGGCCTGGGCGCGGCGCCACCTCGTCGACTTCTCGATGAAGGCGGCGGCCCGCGCGGTCGGCGCGAGCGAGCGCACGATCGAGCGGCGCGTCCGTACGGTGCTGGGACGGTCGCCCGTGTCGTACGTGCGCGACCTGCGCGTCGAGCGTGCGATCCACCGGCTGCAGACGAGCGACGACACGCTCGACGACATCGCGGCGATGGTGGGTTACGCCGACGCGGTCACGCTGCGCACGCTCCTGCGGCAGAAGACCGGGCGCGGCGTGCGCGAGCTGCGGCGGTCAGGGGGCCGCTGAGAGACGCCTGCGGAGAGACGCCTGCGGAGAGACGCCTGCGGAGAGACGTCTGTGGACAACCGGACCGGAGCGTGCCAGCTGGGCAGGGCCCGAGAACCGGCCGAGAACCGGACAGCGGCGTGCCCACGTGGGCACGGCCGAGAACCGGCCGAGAACCGGCCGAGAACCGGACAGCAGCGTGCCCACGTGGGCACGGCCGA
>ERZ761602.5238-NODE-5238-length-15546-cov-6.375637_pt1 | contig 15546 bp, 18 predicted proteins | sample MGYA00512165_ERZ761602 | MGnify/ENA primary metagenome ERZ761602 (study PRJEB28899, sample SAMN02445085) | bioreactor sludge metagenome | biome: EBPR sludge; isolation source: Thorneside wastewater treatment plant | place: Australia: Brisbane, Thorneside...
TGTATAAGAGACAGTGTCCGTTTTTTCTTTTTTTAGATTTTTATAAAAATTATATCCGGAGACTTTGGGCATGAGCACATCCGTCAAAATCAAATCCGGCTTTTCCTGACGAACCGCCTCCAAAGCCATGTCGCCGTCATTGGCTGTCACCACGCTGAACTGCTCTTTTAAAACTTCTTTGATTGCCGCGCGGATTTCCGGCTCATCATCCACAACTAATATTTTTTTCATGTCTTGAAAAGACCTTTCAAAGATTTCTCTTACTTTTTAACTTCGGCTGAATCAGCTCTTAGCTTAACCGCGGGCAACAGGATATCTATCCCAAAACATGAATATTTTTCCATTTCCCCGAGCGGTAACGCAGCCAGGCGCCGGAAGATAAAACCAGAAAAATAGCGATCAGCCACGCCCAGCCCTGAACAGCCGAGGCGCCTAAATAGCGCGTAGAAACATAAAGGACCGCCACACAAGTCCAATGCAATGAAATATGGTAACTCATCGCCCACAATGTATCGCCCGCCCCGCGCAAAGCGCCGACAAAAACAATCACAATCACGACGCTTAAAACATAAAACGCGATCATCTTCAGCATCGCGACGGCAATCGGCTGAGCTTCCGCAAAAGCAACACTTGCCTCCGCGGGATGAAAAAGCTGCGCGAGCGGAACCGGAAAAAAAGTAAACAAGGCTAAAAGCCCGAGCGCGTAGACACAGCCAACCTTTAATCCGGACATCGTGGAGCGATGCGCAAGATCCAACTGCTTGGCACCGATATAACGCCCCACCAAACTTGTCACGCCTATTTCCATCCCCATCAACGGAACATAAGCCACCATATCCCAATTCAAAACAATGCTCGATGCCGTTGCCACCACCGGCCCCATTGACTGAAACGCCATAACCAGTCCATTAAATGCCAAAAGAGAAAGAAACATCTCAATGCCCGCGGGATATCCGTATCGAAGCCACTTCTTGATGACTTGCGAGCTAAACGTGAAGGCACTTCGAACATCAAAGCGCGTGTCATTGCTTTTTTCGAAATAAAAAAATGCGGCAACGAGCACCGCGCTCACACTGCCTGTGATCGTACCGATCGCGGCACCGCGTATTCCAAGCGCGGGAAATCCCAGCTTTCCGTAAATTAAAACAAAGCTGACAATCACATTCACGATTAAGGCCGTCAGCGAAGAAAACATCACAATGCCGGTGCGGCCGATACCGGAAAAAAACCCGCAAAACGACTGGCGCAGCAAAACAAAAACACTGCCGTAAACCAAAATATCAAAAAAGACAATCTGGTCTTCAAGCTGTGTTACGGGAACCTGCAAAACACGGAACAAATCATGCACAAAGGGGCGGATCAATAAAATAACCGGATAAAATGCGGCGATAAAAATCCAGGTCTGCGCCGTGACGCGAGGGCAAGTCTTCAGTTCTCCGGCGCCAAAATACTGCGCCACGAGCGCGGTGCTGTACCCGATTAATCCAAACGCAAAGCTCAAAAGTAAAAATGCCGCGATGCTTCCACCCACCGCCGCGTTCATGAAATCCGGGCCCAGCCTTGATAAAAGCAGGCGGTCGGTAAACATCATGAACGTGTCACAGGCATAAGAAACCACCATGGGCAGAGCGATAAGCATCATTTCACGCACTCCGCCGGGAGTGATTCTAGGAGAGCTCATAATTTCTTACGCGGTGAAAGAAAAGAAATCGAATACGGTTATGCCTTTTTCTCAGCAATATCTCCGACAATCGGAAGTTTAAATTTCTCACCCTGATAAGCTTTGATCATCATCACAACCCAAAGCACCACGCTCGCAAGACTGACTAAAGGCGTTAAAATTCCGCCGAAAAAAGGAATCACGGGCAAAACAACCTGAAGAACAAAAAGCGCTCCGAACACAACCGCGGATTGAACCGCGTGAAAACGGATAAATTTATTCTCTTTTTCAATCAGAAAAAAAATAACTCCTGTGATTAATCCAAGAGAGTAGCACAAAAGTCCCGCGACATTCGCGTTCAATCCCGTTGACGACTTGCCTAAATCTTCGTTCATATCCGCCTCCATTTAAATTACTGAAGCTGTTTTAAAACTCGAGCGGGATTCCCCGCCACAACCACGCCGTTCGGCACATCTTTGGTCACCACCGCGCCGGCTCCGATCACGCTTTTGCTTCCGATCGTGACGCCCGGACAAATCACGGCGTTACCGCCGATCCACACATCATCGCCAATCGTAATCGGTTTGCCGAATTCCACCTTGCGCCGTTCCTGCCAATCTAACGGGTGTCCCGCGGTATAAATTTGAACATTCGGCGCCATAAAAACAAAAGAACCGACAGTCACTTTCGCGACATCAAGAATTACACAATTAAAATTAAGAAAAACGGAATCCCCGAAAGTAATGTTTTTCCCGTAATCACAGAAAAAAGGCGGCTGAAGCCATACATTTTTTCCGACCGCCCCCAGCAAATCTTTCACAAGCTCAAAGCGCGGGCCGGTACGGATATCTTCAACTGACTGATTGATTTGCGTTAAAAGCTTGCGCGCGCGCAGACGCATTTCAATCAGCTCGGGGTCCATCGCGTTATACATTTCACCCGCGATCATCTTCTCATATTCACGCATGAACAATTAATTCTTTGGTTTTCTGAAATGTTCAATCGCGATCAAAGTCGCTTTACCGACAAGCCAAATCATCACGAGGCAAAGCAAAATACCAACAAAAAACCGCAGAAAAAAACCCATCAGTAAAAGCAGCGGAAATAAAAACGCGCCCAAAAGCGCGATGACCCCGATCAGTACAATCACAAACAATCCGACAAAAAACTCAATCATGGAAACTCCTTGCCTGTACGGGCTGATGAATAAAGATTCGAAATTTTGATTTCATTTTTTGTCGCTTTTTAAGAATTCGCGCGCATCACCGCGTCAAATAGGCGGCATTAACATCCTGATTTTGTGATTGAATCTGCCGATCCGACTCATGACTAAGCATCCGCTCTTCAAGGCGCTTTTCCGCGAGATATTGCTGATGCGCTTGCAGTTTCAAATTATCGCTTTCCATCGATGAAACTTCACCGCGCGCCGTCCTTTGATCAATTTCCGCGACCGCGCTTTCATATTTCAAAAGTGCCGGCCCTTTCACTCCCGCGCATCCTGCCGCGAAAACGAGCATTGAAAAGAACAGAAACTTCAAAATCTCTCCGCAACTTTAAAAAACAGGCTTAACCGAAAAACCCGGGGCGTCGTTTTCATTCGCCTCGGACTTAGCTTCGTCCGCAACGGGCGCCGGTGTTTCATCCGCGGGCTCAACCCAAACATACTCCGGCTTGGGGCTTTCTTCCGCGCGGGCAAAGCCCACAAAAACCATCATTACAAAAAACAGAACTAAGGTTGATTTCAAACTGTCTCCTTTTGTTTTTTTCCGATTCCCTGAAACAGCTCAATGGCGGAGGGGGTTGTTTTTAAATGCAAATCGCGCTGGGGAAATGGAATTTCAATGCCTTCTTTGGCAAATGCTTCGTAAATCGCGTAATTGACCTCACTGCGCAGGCATTTTTGTTTATCCGGAGAACCGGTCCAAACCAAAAGCTCCAAATCAAGCGAGGACTCCCCGAAATTTAAAAAGGCAACTTCCGGCGCCGGGTCTTGAATCGCATCCGAAGCTTCGGCAGCGACCCGCAAAAGAATTGCTGTCACTTTCTGTATGTCAGAACCATAAGCCACACCCACCGGACAATGCACGCGCACTTTCGGATCGCCGTGCGACCAATTAATCACATGGCCTTCGATAAATTTACTGTTAGGAACAATGATCGAAACCCGGTCGGCGGTTTCAATAACAGTCGTGCGGATATTAATTTGCAGCACCTTGCCGACATGCCCCTCCACACTGACCATATCGCCGACATTAATCGGACGCTCCAGCAAAAGAATCAGTCCGGCAATAAAATTGGACGTTACGTTCTGTAACCCGAATCCGATTCCCACGCTCAAAAATCCGAACACCACCGCAAAACTGCCGAGATTGATCCCGATGCATTGTGTCGCCAAAATCGCGCCGCAAACGAGCATCACATAATGCACCACGCGGGTCAGCGCGTAAATCATACCCGATTCCATTTTGAACTGATTCGCGACACGGCGAATCAAAACTTTCTGCAGCACGCCGGAAAGAAAAAGAAATACCACAAAAACAATCACGGCCGTGAGTATGCCGCTGAGCGTCACCGGAGATGCCCCGACATGAATCAGGGGGAGGTTCATCCATTTTAAAATTTGTTCGTAAATATTAGTCTGATCCATTTTTTGCCTCGTTGATAAATAAAAGTTTAAAAACCCATCAAGCTGAATAACCGCGCGCGCATATAAGCGCTGTCAATTTTTCGGTCAACCCGCCCAATCTCCGTCACCAGCTTGCTGTTGACATCATTCAGTCCCCGTTCCGTTAACCGCAATTTTTCAAATTCAATTCCGCCGACGGAAATATATTCGCGGATTTTTTCGATTTCCCCCTCGTCATACCAGGTTCCATGTTTGGAACATTTATCCACAACCACACCGGAGTGTTTCCCCCAAACCCTGCGGTTCATCATCTCATGGCAAAGAGGACAAGGCACATACCGCGCCGGCTCGGTTTTTCCGAGCGGTTCATAAACCGATCTCAGCTTTCTCAATTCATCCACGGAAAAAACCTGGGGCTGAATTTGAAGCACCTCTTTTTCCTCGGCAAGGTCAACCCAAATACCGCGGCAGGAAGGACACACATCCACTTCACACTCGCCTTCAATGGCAACATCAAGAGGGTGCGAACATTTTGGGCAATTCAATTTATGTTTCATCATTCTTTTATCTATAAATCATCATGGGTAAAAATATTTCCGGATAAAACAGCCTGATACTCCTCCGCTTTTGTTGCTATAATATCGAGTCAGACCGCTAAAATCTAAACTAAATTAGCTCAGGAGAACATGAGCAAACACTTTCACTGGTTTCTTATTTTTATGGTTGTTTTTGGGGCGGTCCCCATCGCTCTCGGCGCCGAGGAAAATACCCCTAAAAAAGCTAAAAAACTTGAAGAAATGTCCGCCGAAGAATTCCGGGCGGTTCTGAAGCAATCTCATGCTGAAAGTGCGTCACGCCTCGGCGGAAGCGGCGCACTTAGCGAAACCGACGACTCCTCAAAAAAATCCTCCTCCTTATCGGAAAAACGCGCGTATGAAACCTCCGCCCAAAGCCGCATTGATCTATTGAGCCACAAAATCAGATCTTTGGATAATCACTACCACGACAATTGGGGCTACGCGCAAAAAGACGCCGCTAAATTACGTGAAATTCAATATAAAGCCCGCGACTATTTGATGAAGATCAGGCTCGATAATTCCGAAAGCTGGAAAGTGCACAAAAACGCCCTGGAAAGCTTACTGCGGCAAACCTCAGACTATTAAATTTTTTGGTTAGTAAACCACTCTCGGTGCGGATAAAATTCTCAAAGCCGGACTGCAAATGAACAAAAATCCTAAAATGGCATACAGCCACGAGAAAAATAAAGCCGAAGCCCCTTCGTAGGTCACTTCTTCCGTCTTTCCAAGAAACTTTTTCTTTTTGTAAGTAAACCTTTTCTCACGGATTCCTTTTATTCCCTTATAAAGAAAAAAAGATCCGAACACGACCGCGAATAAAATTTGAAGCATTTTGTTTCCCCTGCTTTATGACAGCATCACGTCACAAAGTCTATCGGCAAAAACAACGCGCGGATTAAGAGAAGAGCGGGCGAAGAAGCGTTTCAATCCCTGTTCAATTTCTGTCAAAGCGAATCAATGGTACGGCGAGTGCGGTAAAACTGAATCCAGCCGGCAGTAAAAACAATTACCCCCGCAAACAAGAACACTCCGCCCAGAACACGCATTGGAATCATCGTGAAAAACTGGATGAAAGTCAGCCCCGCAATCACCAATGTCAAAGCTGTGCGAACAAATGCTAAAAAGGTTCGCTTGTTCGCCAAATGCGTCCGCAACACGTCTAATCCCTGAGGATTTTTTGATTTTTCCATATTCATAAAAAGCGCATCCCCTTCGTTATTAAATCATTCCCGCCCCGCATGGACGCAAACCGTCTTACAGTTTCTGAAGAATATAAACATTTTGGCGCATCCCCTCAACCGCGGAAAGCCGGGGACCTTCGCCTTTTGGCTTTTCACTTTCTATCAACTGAATGTCAAATGCGTCTGCGTAAAGCCGCTCAATCTCAGAGATACTAATACTAAACGGAGGCCCTTCCATTTTTGATTGGTCATATTCATACACAACCAAAAGATACTTGCCGTTCTTTTTAAGCGCCGCTGTGATCACGCGAGCATAGTCGGTCCGCATAGAATCAGGCAAAGCCACCAAGGCGGCGCGGTCATAAACAAAATCAAAAGTTTCCCGCGAATCAAATTTAAAAAAATCACCGCAATTAATCTTAATATTTTTATGTGAATACTCGACAAAATCAGCGCTTTGAGTTTTTTGCACCACCAGTTTATTTTCTGTGAAAAAATCCTCTACCGCGCCCTCATACAGTTCCACACCGTGAACTTGAAGCCCCTGACTCGCAAGCCAAACCATGTCAATCGTCTTACCGCATAGCGGCACCAGAACACTTTGCCCCGCCTGCGGTTTCAATTGAGGGAAATACTGCGTCAGCTTCGCGTGATACTGCTGCTGATTAAACGCCGTTCGGCTCTCTTTCCAAGACTTGATCCAAAATTCAGAATCCACAAATCATTCCTTTTGTCAGGCTGACGACCGAAGACTAAAGACCAACCCTTCGACTTCGCTCAGGGCAAGCGACTAACGTCTCCCCGCCGCCTGTCCCGAGCGACTTGTGGTGAGTCCTTCGGCTGCGCTCAGGATAAACTCTGCCGAACCAAGTCGAGGGAGACGGCGTCCGGTTTTCCTTTTTATTTCCAACCGCCGGAAGCGCCTTCTCCGCAATTAAGCATAATAACTTTGCGGTCGACATCGATTTTGGCACGGATTGGTCCAGTCTTAGGATTACCTGATTGGAATTGCCACTCGTCCCCCTCTTTTTGAGGTGCGCCGAAAAAACCGGCTAAATCACTTAGTTTAATACCGGGTCTCAGACTTTCACAAAAGCTGGTTCTGGCTGTCAAGTTCTGTTGAATACGTGTTTCACGGATGCTGTTCATTTCGATTTGATGCATGCAAAAAAATACCCCCGAAACGAAAGCAAACAAAACTAACGCGAATAGTATCAACTCTTTTTTTGCTCCAGGAATGTTACGGATTGCACTCCCACAGGTGGCGATTATATTCAACACAAGAACGATGATGATCGACCACACCGCACTATTAACCGCAAAATCTATAAATGGCCATTGGGCCAACCCGGTAAAGAAATACAAAAAGCTTAGTAGAAACTGAATTTGAAAAACCAAAGCAGAATTGCCGGAGCCGTCCATCGCCAGAATTCCCACGTAAGACAGAAAATAAAACATCGGCTGGCTTACGGTAAAATGCACAAACCAAACAATTGCCGTCTGAACGAAAAGCCAAGTTGGCTTGCTGACTTTTAACTGATCCTTCCATGCCATAAGCTACCCCGCTCCGCGATATCAAACCGCGTTTTTCCAATTAATACTAACGCTTCCCTGCCGCCTGTCCCGAGCAAAGCCGAGGGAGACAGCGTCCCGTTTTCTATGCCTGTCCCTTTTTGGGTGACTGTCACCTGTTTTCTAAACTTTTTCCTTTAACCCGGCACTTTTAGAAATGTTCCGATCTCTACAAAAAACCAAGCCCCAAGATATTTAGGGAATCTCTTCATTTATTTAACCCGGCACTTCCGGTACCGGTACCTTTTTTGAAATCAGACCACATTTTGAAATCAGACCACAGACCGACGACCAAAGACTGACGACGACTTCAAACCCAGCGCTTTTATCAGCCGGAGCTGTGCTCCGGACCAATGGTCGTAGACCAGAAATGTTCCGAACTCCAGAAACGAGACATCGTAATTCGTACAACGTAAATCGAAAGACTTTGTACGCTTTACTATTTACTTAATTAAACCCGGCACTTCCGGTACCGGTACCTTTTTCCTGAAAAGGTGCGCCGGCGCACCTTTTTAGCTAACGTCTCCCTGCGGACGGCATCCCGTTATTCAGTAGCATTTTTATTTTCGTAATGCTTAACCAAAGCTAATCCTAAACATACAAGCAAAAAAGGGCTCACTCCCAACGACACGAGTGAAATGATTTTTTCATTTAAATTAGAATAGCTCCCAGACAGGGCTACAAAAGCTAAAAAAAGCACCAGGAACGAACAAAATAGGCAAAAAATACCCAAAACCATTACTGGTTTCCTTCTCTTAATTACTCGTTGCTCGTCAAGTTTTGCGCCAATGTCATTTATTTTTTCAACCACATTGAAAATTAAGCCAAATATCCCCCACAAAATAGCCCCATACAACGAGACAATAACCATTATTTCAACAGTTCCAAATCCAGGCGTTTCTGCTAAACACCAAAGTAAAATAAAGCCCGTAAACGCTGTGGAAAAACTTACGGCACCATAGAAAAAATGGGGCTTTTTAAAAATAATAAGGTCTAGGAGAAGGACTATAGCCAACACCAAAAAATAGCCCACAAAAAACCAAGCCCCAAGATATTTAGGGAATCTCTTCATTTATTTAACCCGGCACTTCCGGTACCGGTACCTTTTTTCAAAAGCTTAGTAGAAACTGAATTTGAAAAACCAAAGCAGAATTGCCGGAGCCGTCCATCGCCAGAATTCCCACGTAAGACAGAAAATAAAACATCGGCTGGCTTACGGTAAAATGCACAAACCAAACAATTGCCGTCTGAACGAAAAGCCAAGTTGGCTTGCTGACTTTTAACTGATCCTTCCATGCCATAAGCTACCCCGCTCCGCGATATCAAACCGCGTTTTTCCAATTAATACTAACCGACTAACGCTTCCCTGCCGCCTGTCCCGAGCAAAGCCGAGGGAAACAGCGTCCCGTTTTCTATGCCTGTCCCTTTTTGGGTGACTGTCACCTGTTTTTCTTCCATAATCACTTTAAACCCCGCTATTTTTGAAACATGGCTTTTTATTCATCATTTAGCCAAGCAGACATATCTCCTTTCACCCGGCACTTCCGGTACCGGTACCTTTTTGCATATTTTCAACCTGGCACTTTTGGAAATGTTCCAATCTCTCTATGACGGCTCAGGAAATTTATCAAAGTCTATATAATCACAATCACCGCTAAAAATCGATGACTGGGGCAACAAAACAGAGGGTCCGCCTCGAACCTGTGTCAAAGTAAATTTGTTTTTCCCATCGTTATCAGTATAGAAAGTATAAACTTCAATCGCATTGCCCGGATAATAAACAAGAACTGAAACCTCATTCTCGCCTTTATTTAAAATCTGCACTACGCCGCCATCAGCACGCGATGACACAATTCGCTCTGCCGCATCCACAAATCTCACATCTAACAGTCCTTCGTTAATTACGACCTCAAACAAACCATTGCCAATACCATTCTCTTGCCAGCCCGAGTCTTGTTTTTGAACAAGTCCTTTATATAGAAAAAATGTTTTTCCCTCAGGGCTTTTTCCCTTAGCAATTCTTTCCTCCTGCGCAAAAGCAGAAACCGAAACCAACATAACTAAAACAGCCACCAACCCAAAAACTTTTTTCATTTACCTACCCCTCCCGCCGGACGGCGTCCCGTTTTATTTCTTGTTAATTTTCTCTACGTAGAGAAAATTCAACCTGGCACTTCCGGTACCGGTACCTTTTTCTTAGGAGGAACAAGAAAAGAGAAATGAAAATCGCAATTACAATTAAAACAATTGAACCATCATTTGCCTGCGCTTGCATTTAACCCCTCCCCGCCGGACGGCGTCCCGTTATCCGATTATTTATTATCCCTTGTCTTTCAACCATTCGAATACAGGCCCAAGAAACACAATCGCCTTCCAAAATAAATAAAGCGAAGAAATAGAACCCAGGGTCAATAAAAACCAAAGCGTTTTCTGAAGCCACCAAGGATATTGCGGAGTTGGCAAAGCCACGACTTCAGTGGCAAAGCCTTCGCTGTGACGAATTCCAGCATGAATTTGACTATACAACAATGGCGGAAAATAAAGATAAGAAATTGACACCTGTTCATTGGGAACTAGCGTTGGAAATACAATCTCAGCCCCACCACTTGGAATATTTTCTACTCTGTGCTCCAAGACAGGATAAACCCGAAAGTCTCGTGGCAAGGTGTGATGTCTGATGCGAACATCGACAGCTGGTTTTTTACCTGTATTTTTTAATACAATCCCATGCGTATGAACAGTCACAGGAGAGTTACCTGTTAAATTAAATGCTGCAGAATGCGAAAAATAAGCAATTAATCGTGCTTTGCATTCAATAACACGATTTAAAAGCGCTCCCAAAAACAGTGCTATTATGGGAGAAGCAATTGTAGCAATGACAGCCCAATCAATTTTCATTATTCCCTCACTTGCTTATTATTTCACTCTAATTCAAGACAATTTCCGACGCTCTTTCAACTCTTTCGGCACTGCTCTGCCGGGCCGAAAGAGTTATCAAAACAGGAAACCTTTTCGAGAGAAAAGTTTCTCCGTTTCACAGCCCCCCACCCCTCTTTGATCGAGGGGTTCAAGTCCGTTCTTTCGAAGCTGCGAGTTCTGCGCCATCAGGACGCAGCTGTCTGAGCAGACCGAAAGAACGGATTGAACCGAACAGCTCATATCGAACTGGATTCCCGCCTCCGCGAGAATGACAAACAAAAAAACCGGTGATTGCTCACCGGTTTTTCAAATTTTAACGAACTTGAATTGGTCTTAAACTTCGTTTAATCCCAATTCAATGTCCCACCAACTTGATACTCAGTTACGCGTGTTTCGAAAAAATTCTTCTCTTTTCTCAGATCAATCACTTCACTCATCCATGGAAACGGATTTTCAGTCTTACCGTACTGCTTCGAGAGATTCAATTTCTCCATGCGGCGATCAGCGATATGCTTAATGTATTGTTCAAGCATGGTATGCGTTAAACCCATGAGCCCGTTCGGGAGAAGGTCTTTCGCGTAAGCGATTTCAAGCGCTACGCCTTCACGAAACATTTCTTCGCATTGTGCTTTGAACGCATCAGTCCAAACTTCAGGGTTTTCTTTGATGATCGAGTTGATCAAATCAATACCGAAGTTAAGATGCATACTTTCATCGCGCAAAATATACTGAACTTGTTCACAAGTACCCGGCAAACGGTTTTGACGGCCGAAAGAAAGCAACATCACAAACGCGGCGTAAAAGAAAACGCCTTCCATGACGCCGCTAAAAGCGATCATATTGCGCAAAAGGCGCTGCTTGCCTTCAAGCGTGTCGGTTGTGAGATTCGGATTGCAAAGATCTTCGGTGTAGCGCGCTTCGAACTCAGCTTTATCATGCATCGTTTTGCATTCGCGGTACATGTTATAAAGTTCCGCTTCATCAAAACCGAGTGACTGCGGAATATATTGATACGCGTGCGTGTGAATCGCCTCTTCGAAAGCCTGACGCAAAAGATATTGGCGGCATTCGGGAGCGGAAATCTGTTTGTACAAGCCCAACACAAGATTATTCGCGACCAAAGTATCGGCGGTGGTGAAGAAACCGAGATTGCGCTTAATCATCAGACGCTCGTCATCAGTAAAAGCTTTGGGGTCTTTCCATTGCTCAATATCGCGCTGCATGGAAACTTCCTGCGGCATCCAGTGATTAGCGCAGCTATCCAAATAATATTGCCATGCCCATTCATACTTAATGGGAATGAGCTGGTTTACGTCGGATTTATTGTTAATCAGCGTTTTATCTTCTTTGCTGATTTTTGCCGTTGTAAACGGGATGATATCTTTATCTCTTTTTAACATACTAAAAACTCCTGGTTCAAAAAATTATTAAAGCTATTCAACCGCCAAAACTTACACGATCAAACTCATAACCGCAAATAGTATGCCAAACAAAAAGCACCACTATTCCTGCGCTCTGCAGAGAAAAAAATAGCCGGACTTCGAATCCGACTACCTTTTTATAAGCTAAACAATCTTACAGCGTGTCTCAGCTGCCGGTTGCGGCTTTGCCGCAGAGGCAAAAACAAAACTGCTGACATCGTCAATAAACGCATCAGCGTTTATTGACATGCTTCACAGTCCGGTCCGTTCTCGATACTGCAAACCATTTTCGCGCGTGCCGCGGCTTCTGCATCCGCGTCCACAGCCGGTGCTTCGGTCTTTTTATTGCGGCCGAGCGGATCACCGTACTTATTCGCGTCGAGCGTTGATTTCTCAATACGCGTCGCGCCAAGCGAACGGAGATAGTAAGTGGTTTTAAGACCGCGGGTCCACGCGAGCTGATACATTTGGCTCAGGCGTTTTCCATTCGGCTCTTCCATATACAAGTTGAGTGATTGGCCCATGTCGATCCACTTTTGACGGCGGCTCGCGCATTCAATAATCCACTCATGGCTGATTTCAAACGCCGTGAGATAGCGTTCTTTGATTGCCACAGGAATGCGGTTGATTTCCTGCAAATTACCGTCGAAGTATTTGAGGTCGTCTATCATTTGCTGATCCCAGAGACCGAGAGCCTTCAGTTCGTCCACAAGATACGGATTCGCGATCGTAAACTCGCCCGACAAATTACTCTTCACGTAAATGTGTTTGTACATCGGCTCAATCGACTGCGTCACGCCGGCAATATTGCCGATGGTCGCGGTCGGCGCGATGGCCATACAATTGGAATTGCGCATACCGTATTGCTTGATATGTTCACGTACCGGCTTCCAGTCGAGACGGCTGGAAGTGTCCATATCAAGATAGCCGCCGCGTTCATCCGCCAGCAATTTGATCGTATCAATCGGCAAAAGCCCGCGATCCCACTTAGAACCTTTGTAACTGCCGTAAGCGCCTTTTTCTTTCGCGAGTTTGCTTGAACCCAAAATCGCGTAATAAGAAATGGCTTCCATGCTCGCGTCGGCAAAATCCACCGCCGCTTGTGAAGCATAGCTGATCGCCTGAATATAAAGCGCGTCCTGAAAGCCCATCACTCCGAGTCCCACCGGACGATGACGAGTATTGGCCGTTTTGGCTTCAACGGTCGGATAAAAGTTAATGTCGATCACGTTATCAAGCATACGCATCGCGGTTTGAACCGTGTCCGCCAAAAGCTTTTGATTAAGACCTGATTCAGTCGTATGCGCAGCCAGGTTAACGGAACCAAGATTACATACCGCGGTTTCTTCATTGGAAGTGTTGAGCAAAATTTCCGTGCAAAGATTCGAGCTATGCACTACGCCCGCGTGATCCTGCGGAGAACGGATGTTCGAAGGATCTTTGAAAGTAATCCACGGATGACCGGTTTCAAAAACCTGAGTCAACATTTTGCGCCAAAGCTGAACGGCGGGAATCTTTTTGAAAAGATTGATTTCTCCGCGCGCGGCTTTCTCTTCATAAGCGGCATAACGCGCTTCAAAGTCTTTGCCGTAAGTGTCATGAAGGTCTTTGGTTTCATTCGGGCTGAACAAAGTCCAATCTTCATTCGCCAAGACGCGCTTCATGAAAAGATCGGGAATCCAGTTCGCGGTATGCATATCATGCGTACGGCGGCGGTCATCACCGGTGTTTTTACGAAGTTCGAGAAAATCCTCAACGTCAATGTGCCAGCATTCAAGATAAGCGCAAACCGCGCCTTTGCGTTTGCCGCCCTGATTCACCGCAACCGCGGTGTCATTGGCCACTTTCAAGAAAGGCACCAAGCCCTGACTGCGTCCGTTGGTTCCCTTAATGACGGAACCCATGCCGCGCACGCGAGTCCAGTCATTGCCAAGACCGCCCGACCATTTGGAAAGCTGAGCATTGTCTTTTACGCACTTGAAGATGTGATCAAGATCGTCATCCACCGTGGTTAAGAAGCAGGAAGAAAGCTGGGAATGCAAAGTGCCCGCGTTGAAAAGCGTCGGAGTCGAGCTGACGAAACGGAAAGAAGAAAGCACTTCATAAAACTCAATCGCGCGCTCGGTCTTGTTTTTGCCTTCAACAAGCGAAAGCCCCATCGCCACGCGCATCCAGAATGATTGCGGCGTTTCGAGACGGCGGCCTTTTTCATGAATGAAGTAGCGGTCATACAAAGTCTGTAAACCGATATATCCGAAAAGCAAATCGCGCTCAGGCTTCAAAGCCGCGCCGATTTTCTCAAGGTCGAATTCGAGAAGATCAGGAGAAAGACGCTCAAACTTCACCATCGCGGTTAAAGAAGCGACAAATGAAATAGGGTATTCTTTTTTCATGTCCTTCATCGTGAGCGAACGGCCGACGACTTCGGCATAGAGCTTGCGAAGAAGAATGCGCGCGGCAACCGAGCTATACGCGGGTTCTTTTTCAATCAGCACGCGGGTCGCGAGCAACATCGCTTCGGTGAGCTGATTTTCTTTGATACCGTTGAAACAATTGCGGACGGTGCCTTTTAAAATTTCTTCAACTGAAACTTTATCTTCAAGACCATGGCAAGTTTCAGCGATGATCAATTTCAACTTCTCAACATCAAGACGCTCCGTAGAGCCGTCTTCATGCGCCACGCGGATATTCGTAAGGCTGGCAAGCGGCTGAGCTTGCTCATTGGCTTCGGCAAAACGCTGTTGGCGCTGTTTTTCACGGTAAACAATGTAATCGCGCGCGACATCATGCTGCGCGGTTTCCATCAAAGACAATTCAACGATGTCCTGAATTTCTTCGATGTCGATCGTGTGAACGCCGGTATATTGATTTTTCAAGTAGTTCACGACTTTGTCGGAAAGCATCAACACAACCTGCTGTGTCTCCGGATTCAAAGGATATTGATTCTTGCAAGCGGCAAAAGCTTTCGCGAGCGCGATTGTGATTTTTTCAGGCTTGAAAGAAACCACGCGGCCGTCGCGCTTCTTCACCGTGAGACGCTCATGCTCAAAACGGCGCATTTCATGTTCGCGGCGATAATTGTCATATTCTTTTGAAATATCTTCGAAGCCGGCGGCCTGAAGTTCACGCACGACGGTATTTTGAATATCTTCGATAAAAACAATACTGCCCTTCGCGCCTTCGGTTTCGCACCAGGCAACTACTTTGCCGGTAATGTCTTTGATTTTGGTTTGAGAGTCAGCGTCGAGCTCAGATTCCTGAGGAATGCTTAAGTGAGACTTGAAAGCCGCTTCAATCGCGTTAAAAATTCGCACATCAAAAAAAGGAACCTGTTGTCCGTTGCGTTTTTTAACGGTAAGCGATGAGCTCACATAAGACGGGGTTTGCATGCTGGAAATCTCCTCAACTTTTAAAGACAAAAACTCTTAAAAAAAACTAAAAAAACAGAAAAACTTTAGGCGCTTGACGGTGGGTCAAAAACTCGCGGAAGTGAAAAGAAAATAAAACGGTCTTAGGCATACAAAATAGACTGTTTTTCACTCCAACCGCCTCTCCTCTCGGAAAGTTTGATTTTTCAGCATACTTCTAT
>ERZ761602.5239-NODE-5239-length-15546-cov-3.589116_pt1 | contig 15546 bp, 12 predicted proteins | sample MGYA00512165_ERZ761602 | MGnify/ENA primary metagenome ERZ761602 (study PRJEB28899, sample SAMN02445085) | bioreactor sludge metagenome | biome: EBPR sludge; isolation source: Thorneside wastewater treatment plant | place: Australia: Brisbane, Thorneside...
TGTCGAAGGGGACGCTCGCCAGGATGGCTTGCACCTCCGGCATCATGCACGGCGAGAGGCAGGGCATGGGCGGCGGCTTCTTCGCGTTGGCGGCCTGCTTCTGCCACTCTTGCTCACCGAGCGGGCCGAACGCGGCGGCGGTCTTGGCGAGATGCGCTTCGAGGCGCGCGATCAGCTCGGCCTGGTAACGGTTGTGGGCTTGCCGTCGGGCGACGAGCGACGCCGTCTCGCCGTTGGCGCCGCCGCACCCGCCGACCATGGGCCCGCGCGTCGCGTCGAGGACCTGCTTCAGGCGCTCGCCGGCCGCGCGCCACCGCGGGCGACAATCGGGCGCGGCGGCGTCGCAGTCCGGGACGGCGCCCCAGAGCGCCTCGATCGCCTGGTACTGTTCCGACGCCCGCTTCTCCATCCACTCGAGCTGAGACTGCTCTTTTCCGTCCGCACCTTTCGGCATGCCGAGCGGTGGGGCCTTGGCCATGACCTCGGTCCACGCTGACAGCGGTGCGGGCAGCTCCGCGCTCGGCGTGTCGGACGCGCTCGCGAGGGCCGTCGATGTCGGACCGACGGTGCTCGTCGCGGTCGTCTCGACCGTGTTGGTCCGGTCGCCCTGGCTGCTGCACGAGAGCGCCGCGAGCGCGCTCGACAGGAGCAGGGCGCGCCGCGCCATGATCGCTTCGCGGTCGGTCGTGTCGTCGTGCGAGCTCACGGAGCGGACGGTATCTCGGTCCGCGGATAGCGGTAAACCGTTGCGGGCTTGGTCTCGGCGCTCTCCAGGTCGAAGGGGACCGGGACCTGGTACGTCCGAACGGGGAGCAGACCCTTCGGAAAGTAGGCGCGCCCCGGATCGCCGACGAGCACCAGCTTGCCGTCCGCGTCGAGCGCGCGGAACCAAGGGTCGAACCTGGCGGCGGCGCCCTGATCGTAGAAGACGTCGCCCGCCAGGATGACGTCGAAGCCGTCGAGAGGATCGCCGACTCGGTCCTTGCCCTCCGGCTCGAGCGTCACGCCCGCGAGCGCGGCGTTGAGACGCGCGGCGGTGCAGGCGAACGGATCGATGTCGCTCGCCACCACGCGGGCGGCCCCCGACAAGCAAGCTGCGATCCCGACGAGGGCGCTCCCGCTCGCGAAGTCGAGGGCGGTGCGCCCTCGAACGCTGGTCGGCTCGTCGAGCACGAATCTGGCAAGGGCCTGGCCACCTGCCCACGCGAACGCCCAAAAGGGAGGCTCGAGGTCGTGCAGATCGAGCGTGGCCTGGGTCGCCGTCCAGAGCGGCGTCACCAGCGACGCGGCCCAGATGGAAATCTCCGGCGCGAGCGGCACCGGCTCGACGCGGGTTTGCGCGCAAATGAATGCTTCCTTGTCATGCTCCGAACGCATGCGGTTGCTCGATCGCCGATCCGATTGCTCGATCGAAGGGCCAGCCTTGCGGCATACACCTTCGACCCTATCCTTATCCGACCGCGCGACCGCCTGGCAGACGTTGGCACACTCTTTCCTTCACCGGCCCCGTCAACTTGCTGCCGCCGGCCCATTTTCTCCGCTCCTTTCACAGGGCACGTTAGTTGTAGGGGCGCGTATCACGAACGCCCGGGCCTCCCGCCGCCACACATCAGGAACCCCGATGCTAGAGCTGCTTCGACGCTTCGCACTGCCCCTCGCCCTCGGCGCGGTCATCGCCGGCTGTGGCGACGACTCCGAGACCAAGACACCGGGCCCCGACCCCGACCCCGACCCGGACCCGACGCCGTCCGACATCACGCCGGCGCCCGGTGGTCTGCGCAAGCTGACGGCGCCGCAGTACGTCTCGACGATCCGCATGCTCCTCGGCGACGCTGCGGCCGACGCGGCCAACGTCCCTGACGACTCGGCGTTGAGCGGGCTCAAGGTGCTCGGCGCGGCCGAGCTGACCATCCCGGCCGCCGACGTCGAAACGTACGAGCTCTCTGCGCGTCGCATCGCCGAGGCGGCGGTCGGTGATGCCGCGATCAAGGCCGCGCTCGTCCCGTGCACGCCGACGGGCCCGACCGACGCCGCGTGCTTCAACACCGTGGCGCAAAACTTCGGTCGGCTCGCTTGGCGCCGCACGCTCGACGCGGCAGAGGTGCAAACGCTCGTCACCGCCGCCACCGCGGGTGCCACCGCCTACGGCTCCTTCGACGCCGGCGTCGTCTCGCTCGTCTCGGCGACGCTCCAGGCACCCGACTTCCTCTACCAGATCGAGCTCGGCGAGCCCGACCCGGACGCCCCCGCGGGGGTGTCGCGCCGCCGCTTGAAGCAGACCGAGCTCGCCTCTCGCCTCTCGTTCTTCATCGCCGGTCGCGCCCCTCACAAGGCGCTCATCGATCGCGCCGAAGCGGGCGGCCTCGCCGACGACGCCGCGATCCGCCAGGTCGCGGCCGAGCTCGTGGCCCTGCCCGAGGCGCGTGACGCGCTCGCCGGCTTCTACGCCGAGGTGTTCCATTTCGACGACACGGCCAGCATCCAGAAGGACACCGCGAAGTTCCCGCTCTTCACCGACGCGACCCGCGCCGCCATCGCACAAGAGACCAAGCTCTTTCTCGACGACATCGTGTGGACGCGCAACGCCGACGCGCGCGAGATGTTCGACGGCAAGTTCACGTACGTGAACCAGGACAACGCGTGGATCTACGGGCTCGCCATCAGCGGTCCGGAGTTCCAACGGGTCGAGATCGCGAACCGCAGCGGCCTGCTCACGCAGCCCACCTTCCTCTCGAAGCACGCGCACCCGGGGTTCACCTCGCCCACGCGCCGCGGTCTCTTCTTGATCACCAACCTCCTCTGCGGCGCCGTCCCGCCGCCTCCGCCGGGCGTCGTCCCCACGCTTCCGCCCGACGACGGCACGCCCAAGACGATGAAGCAAAAGATGGCGATCCACGCGACCGAGGACGCGTGCGCCGCCTGCCACGCCCGCACCGACCCGCTCGGCTGGTCGATGGAGCACTTCAACACGGTGGGCCAGTGGCAGGACACCGACCAGGGCCTGGCGATCGAGACGTTCGGCTCCACGCCCGAGGTCGGCGAGTTCGCGTCGGTCTCGGATATCGGGCCGCTGCTGCGTGAGAACCCCAAGGCGACGAGCTGCATGGCACGCTTCCTGTTCCGCCAATCGACGGGGCACGTCGAGACCCAGGGTGAAGAGCCCGCGATGGTCGCCATCGACGAAGCGTTCGCCGCCGGCGGCTACAAGGTCCAACAGCTGATGGTGGAGATCGCGGCGAGCCCCGCGTTCCGCCTCGTCGGAGAGCCCAAGTGAGGCGCATCATGAAGACCAGGGCACTGAATCGAAGGGCGATGCTCCGGGGCATGATGGGCGGCGCGACCGTCGCGGTCGGCCTCCCGCTGCTCGAGGCGATGTTGAACTCGCACGGCACGGCCCTCGCCGGCGGCGGAACGTTGCCGGTGCGGCTCGTGACGTGGTTCTTTGGCAACGGCGTCAACAAGGCGCGCTGGGTTCCGGGCGGCATGCTGACCCCTGTCAGCGGGCCCGGTTACCCGGTTCCGTCCGCGCTCGCGCCGCTCTCCGACGTCATCGACTACGTGAGCGTCCCGACCGGGTTCCGCAACCACTGTGCGGATCAGATCACCCACCACGAGGGCATGACCCTCTTCAACGGGTTCACGTTCACCCAGCAGTGCTTCGGCGACCCGGAGTGCGGTCAGGGCTTCTATTCGAACTCGGGCGGGCCCACGATCGATCAGGTCGCGGCGAGCGCGATCGGTTCGCTCACGCCGGTGCCGAGCATCGAGATCGGCATCTCCAAGCGCATCAGCGGCGCCGACTTCGGCACGACGATGCACGCGCTCTCTCACAAGTCGACGACCGAGCCGCTCTTTCCCGAGCGGAACCCGCAGGACGTCTTCTATCGCCTCTTCGGCAACTTCATGCCGCCCGACGATCCGGCCAAGCCCTCGCGCATCGCAGTGCTGAACGCGGTTCGCGAGCAGGCGGCGCGCCTCGAGGGCCGCCTGGGTGTGCGCGACAAGCAGCGCCTCGACGCCCACCTCCAAGGGATCAGCGAGCTCGAGGCGAAGATCAACACCCTCCCGCCTGCCTGCGTCCTGCCCGGCGAGCCGAGCGAGACGAACACCGACATGGGTGGGGTCGAGCCGCTCCAAGCGGTCAACCAGGTGATGAGCGATCTCCTCGCGTACGCGTTCAGCTGCGACGTCACGCGCATCGGCAGCATCCTGTTCCACGAGGGTGCGAGCGATACGGTGTTCCCCGGCTGCAGCTCGCAGGGGCACCACAACGCGTCGCACAGCTTCCAGGTCACGTCGGGCGGCGTCGAGCAGGACTTCGGCGGGCTCGCCGATTTCAACACCGGGCTCGGCTTCACGATGACCCAGTTCGCGTACCTCTTGCAGAAGCTGCGAGACACGCCGGACGGCACCGGCAACCTGCTCGACAACTCGGCGATCCTCGCGGGGAGCGACTGCATGGATGGGTGGAGCCACGACTTCGACAGCCAGCGTCACCTCGCCTGTCTGGTCGCCGGCGGCGGGGGCGGGCGGCTCGCCTATCCCGGTGTCCACACCGTGCAAGAGGGGCGCAACGTCTCCGATGTCGCGCTCACCGTGCTGCAAGCGGTCGTGCCGGAGATCACCGCGATCGGCAACGTCGGTCAGGACCCGGCCGCGTCGCAGACGCCCGTGGCCGAGCTGACCTCTACCTGACGTCGCGCGGCTCTTGCCGCTCCCCCTCGCCCTCGGTGAGGGGGAGCTTCCCGCGGCGATCGCGTAGCCACGTCAGCCACGAGAAACTCAGCGTGCCGAGGATCATAGAGGGCGCGAAGACGTGCGCGGGGTCGCCACGGTAGACGTGCATGACGGCCGAGCCGACGAGCCACATCGCGACCGGCACGAAGTAGAGACGGTCGACGCCGATGGCGATGCACGCGACCACCGCGGCGATGATGAGCAGGTCGTCCGCGAGCATCACCGGAAGCGAAGGCTGGAAGAGAAAGCCGTAGACACGGTGGAGCGTCACGATCGCGATGCAGATCGCGAGCATGCTCATGATCCGTCGCGTCGCGACGTTGGCGAGCAAGCGCTGCCGGCCCAGCCAAGAGCCGCCCGCCATCGCCAGGATGAACGGCACCGTGACACAGAGGGCGACGAGGTGCGCGTTCTCCATCGTGCGCACCGCCAGAGCCCCCGCGACGGTGAGCAGACAGCAGACGACGAACAGCGCAGCGAGGAGCGCGCGTGGCCCTCGGGCGACGTCGGCGTCGTGCTGGTAAGCAAGGTCGCGCAGGCTGTGGAGCGCTTGCTTCTGGTGCGCTCGTTCGGCGCGCGCGCGAGAGAGGCCCTCTGCCACGCGGGGTGAACGGAGCGCGGCTTCGTCGGCGAGCGCCTCGGCAGCGTCGAGGTTGTCATGGCGAAGCTCGGTCTCGATCATGGTCTCGACGGCGCGAGCCAACCCACGCCGAGCGCGTTCGTTCTCGCGCCACTCCGACAGGGCGCGGGTAAAGGCGAAGCGGCACTCGACGAAGACCCGGCGCTGCTCGGTGAGCGCCCCTCGCTCGGTCGACCCCGCGAGCGCTTCGGCTTCGCCCGCGAGCCGCTCGGCCTCGGCGGTGAGATCGAGCGACCCCTTGTGACGCGTGTAGGTGACGACGGCGTCGTGGAGCGCCATCGCGCTCGAGAACCGCGCGCTCTTGTCGCGCGCGGTCGCGCGGTTGCAGATGTGGGCCAGCTCCTCGGGGACCTCGGGCGGGTACGCGTGAGGCTCGGACTCGATCGCCGCGCGGAGGACAGTCGCCAGATCGGCGCCCTGGTGGCGAGCTTGGCCGGTGAGCATCCGGTGGAGCGTCGCGCCGAGAAGGTAGACGTCGGTCGCGGCGTCGATGACGCCATCTCCGACGATCATCTCGGGGGCCATGAAGCTGGGCGTGCCGAGGGGGAGAGCGACGGCGCCTCGCTTCGCGTGGCCGAACGCGGGCGTCCCCAGCTCGACGGCGGCGCCCCAGTCGAGCAGGTAGACCTCGCCGAAGTCACCCACCATGACGTTGTCCGGCTTGATGTCGCGGTGGGCGTACCCCTGGGCGTGGGCGAACGCCACCGCGCGGCACACCTCGAGGAAGACCTCGAGGTGGCGAACGATCGGGTCGTTCGACCACACCATGCCGTCCGGCTTGCTGTGGCGGATGTCGAGCTTCGACCACGCCTTGCCCTCGACGCGCTTCATCACGATCACAGGGCGCCCATCGGCGTCGACGCCGAGCGCGTGGACGGGGACGATGTTGGGATGCTCGAGCCTGCTCGTGATCACGCCCTCGCGCAGGAGGGCGGCGTGGAACGCGGGTGATTGCTCGTCGGGCTTGAGCCGCTTGATCGCCACCTTGCGGTTCATCAGCCGCTGGCGCGCGAGGTGGACCTCACCCATGCCGCCGCGCCCCAAGACACCGAGGACTTCGTATTCGGCTCCGACGTCCCACCGGGCGTCGATGACAGGCGGCGGGTCCAGTGTCTCGGTCTGGGTCGCCTCGATGGCGTCGGCGGCGTGGGCGCTCCGGATCGACTCGTCGACGCCCAGCGCGCAGGTGCGGGCCAGGTCGAAAAGGTCGTCCGTCCAGTTGCCCGAGGCCGTCACACCATCGCCCTCCGCCGCGTCTCCGAGACCTACCACGAAGGACACTTTTTTTCGTCACACGCTCGAGGGACGCGTCTCTACCTGGCGCGCCCGAGCAGAGGGCGCTTGTCGAGGAGACCCATGAACACCCTGCGATTCACCCTGGGCGCCGCGCTCGCGGCAGCGACTCTCTTGCCGTCGTGCAAGAGCAAGCTCGAAAAGTGCAACGACGTCTGCGCCAAGATGGAGGCCGAGGACAAGGCCGCGTGCGGAGGGGACAAGGAGTGCATCAAGAGCGTCGAGGAGAAGGACGAGGCCTGCAAGGCGCTCTGCGACACGGCGGTCGGTGAGGGTGCCAAGGAGCGCAAGAGCAAGAAGGACGACGACGACGACAAGTCGGGGTCGAGCGGGACGCCGGCCGACAAGGACGAGAAGGCGTGCGAGAAGGACGACGCGGAGGCGTGCGCCAACACCGGGGGCCGCTACCTGCTGGGCAAGGACGGTCGCAGCAAGGACGAGGCGAAGGGGGCCCAGATCCTCAAGAAGGCGTGCGATCTCGGGTCGGGCTTCGGTTGCGAGATCTACGGGCGCGCCCTCAACGACGGGCGCGGGGTCCCGAAAGATCAGAAGGCCGCGCAAGAAATGTTCACGAAGGCCTGCGACAAGAAGTCGGGCGGGGCGTGCCGCTCGCTCGCTCTCGCGTTCGATACGTCCGACCCGAAGCGCATCCCGCTCCTGGTGAAGGCGTGCGAGCTCGACGACGGGATCGGGTGCATGGGTCTCGGCGCCGCGTACCTGCACGGCGATCAGGGCGCGCCCAAAGATCTGAAGAAGGCCAAGGAGACCCTCCAGAAGGCGTGCAAGCTCGGTCAAAAGAGCTCATGCGACAAGGCCGCCGAGATCCCCTGATACGATGGGTGGGTGCAAGAGGCCGTGGAGCTCCAGGTCGCGGAGGCGCTTCGCCGAGGTCGCTTCGACGAGGCGGCCTCGGCCGGTCTGCGCGGCTACGGGCCCGAGATATTGGGCTTCTTGATCGCGCTCGGGCCGAGCACCGCCGAGGACGCGTTCTCGCAGTTCTGCGAGGACCTCTGGCGGGGTCTGCCGGGGTTTCGCGCGCAGGCGAGCTTTCGGACCTGGGCGTACACGCTGGCGCGCCACGCCGTCGTTCGGGTGCGTCGCGACCCCTGGTCGCGGCGCGCGAGCCCCCTGTCGGACCTCGGTCCCATCTCCGGGATCGCCGAGGAGCTGCGCTCGTCGACGGCGTCATTCTTGGCGGCGCGGGTGCGAGACCGCGTGACCCAGCTTCGCGACCAGCTCGAGGAGGAGGACCGCGCGCTCTTGGTGCTGCGGATCGATCGACAGATGGCGTGGGGTGATATCGCGCGCGTCATGGTCGGGGCCGACGCGCCCGACGCCGAGATCACCAAGCGCTCGGCAGCGCTCCGCAAACGCTTCGAGCGTCTCAAGCTCGAGATCCGTGAGCGCGCAGAGCGCGAGGGGCTCGTCGACAAGAGACCGCCGAGCGAGAAGAAGCCGGGGCGCGGCTGAATGGGTCGGGGTCGCAACATCCTCCGCGTGTCGGCGGCCGTCTGCGCCCTCGTGGGGATCATCTGGGGGATGTGGGTCATGCAGGCCACCGACGCGCGGCAGCTCACCGTGCTCGGAGGCGCGGTCGCAGCGCTCTCGGCTGCGGCGGGGCTCGCCCTCGGCGCGGCTTCGGGAGCCCCGCGGCTCGGCACCCTCGCCGCGGCCCCCACCGCGCTCTTGCTCGGTCTGAAGCCGTACCTGCGGCCGCTCTGGTACCGCGGATACAAGGGCGACGTCTCCGTCTTTTCGCCCGCCGCCGAGACGCACCTCTACTACCTCGTTCCCGGCTTCGTCCTCGGCGTCATCGCGATCGCGGTGGCGTTCGTTCCGCTCACCGGGAGGCGTGGCGAGGCCCGCGACGATCTGCTCCTCTTCTTCCGAGCCTCCGGCGGCGGGCTCGGGCTCTTCGCGGCGACAGGGCTGCTCCTCATCTTCACCAACTCGCGTGGCGAGCTCGAGATGGTCCTCACCGCGCTCGTGCCGAGCGCGCTCGTGGGCGTCGCCTCGCTCGCGTCGATCGTAGGCGGAGGCGCAGGCGACAAGGCGCCGCTCAGCGCCGGGCAGCAGCCCTACCGCATGGCCGCGCCGATGGTCTCGTCGATCTCGGCTCCGATGGGTGAGGCGACGGATGCCCTGATGCGCGCGCTCGCGCACGCGCCGGCGCCGGGGCTCGACCGCATCCCGCCCGCGCTCTTGGAGCTCCCTCCCGGCAGTCGCGTGGGGAGCTTCGTCGTGCGCGACCGGCTCGGCGCCGGCGGCATGGGCATCGTCTACCGCGCCCGTGACGAGCGCCTCGGCCGTGAGGTCGCGCTCAAGCTCTTGCCCCCGCACCTCGCCGCGGATCCGACCCGGCGCGCTCGCTTCTTTCGTGAAGCGCGCACCGCCGCGAGCGTCCTGCACGCCAACGTCGCGGCCGTGTACGAGCTCGGCGAGGCCGACCCGCCCTACATCGCGATGGAGCTCGTCCCGGGCGAGACCCTCGCGCGGCGCATCGCGCGTGGTTTCGTCGGCGTCCCCGAGGTTCACCGGATCGCGCTCGCCGTCGCATCGGGGCTCGCCGCCGCCCACGATCGCGGCGTCGTCCATCGCGATCTGAAGCCCGAGAACGTGATGATCGCCGCCGACGGCAGCACCAAGATCGTCGACTTCGGCCTCGCTCGAGCCGATGGTGGCCTCCTCGATCCCACCGGCGTCACCGCCATCCAAGGTAGCCTCACCCAGAGCGGGTTCATCGTGGGCACGCCTCGGTACATGGCGCCCGAGCAAGCCATGGGCGGTGAGGTCGACGCGCGCGCCGATGTCTACGCGTTCGGGCTCCTCGTCCTCGAGCTCTGCACCGGCGCAGGCCTGGACCCAGCGACACCTGCGATTCGCCGTGGCGACGCGGCGCGTGGGCTGGTCGGGCGGGTGGTGCCTGGGCTCGGCGACCTGGTGGCGAGGTGCCTGGCGTTCGACCCCGAGGCGCGGTTCGCGGACGCGCGGCAGCTCGTCGAGGCGCTCCAGGAGGCGGCGGTGAAGAGGGGCGCGGCGTAGGGGAGCGCGACCGTCTTGCGCCTCGGGTTGATCGTGCTTTCCTTGTCGCCATGCGCTTTCTTGGACTCGTGGCGGTGGCGGCGTGGGGGCTCATCGCCTGTGGCGGTAGCAGCGATGGCGACGGCGGTAGCGGGGGCGCCGGGGCGGGTGGTGACGGCGGTGGCGGCGGGGCACCGGACCCCGACCCGCAGGGCTGTCAGCCGCCCGACGCAGCCGAGGGTTTCGAGGTCGGGACGGGTGAGCTCTGCTTCGCCGAGGTAAATGACGGCGGCGTCATTCAACAGATGCACGGGCCCCAGGGCGGCTACCACGTGTGGCTCGCGCTCGGTTGTATCGACTGCGGCGACCAGGTTTGGGTGCGCGGCTCGGTGCTCGACCCTGCGACGGGCAGCCCGCTGCCGAACACCTACACCACCGACAACATCGTGACCCTGAGCAAGGGGGCTTGGCCGCAGATCGCCGGTATCCAGCAGGGCATGCCTGGCGACGATTTTCTGGATGAGCCGGGGTACGAGCCGCTCCCGCCGGGCACCCCGTTCATCCTGCGGGCGCAGGTGTTCGCCCTCGACGGCGCCACGCTGCTTCACGAGGCCGAGGTGTCGGCCGTGCTCGGCGACACCGTCGATTGGGACCCTTGCGACGCCGACCCGACCGGCCCCTGCTGCAGCCCCGACGACATGTGCCTCGGCAACGACGGCTGACCGCCAAACAGCTCGGCCCGCCACCTCGTAGAAGCGGCGGGCCGATGATGCCGATCGATGGCGACGAGCTCAGCTCACTGCGGCGGCTCGACGACCACGCCCTGGGGCGGGATCAAGAAGTAGACGTTGCGTGAGTCGAGCGGCGAGCCGTCGCCGGTGACGGTGACGATGGCGCGGTAGAGCTGCGCGTCGTCGGTGGCGGGGACGGTGGTGTTCTCTGCCACCGCGACGAGGTCCCAGCAGACGCCCGTGCCGGGGAACAGCGACGGGAACGTCTCGTTGTAGGTGTTCATGTCCTCATCGGTCTTGGGGTTCACGTCGGTGCAGGGGAAGCCCGAGCCGTTGATGACCAGGTGATCGATGAACTGGGTGGCGTCGACGGCGTTGCCGGGATCGCCCGGATCGTTCGGATCGTCGGCGGCGCCGATGGTGGTGAACAGCGGGACGCCGCGGACGATCTCGAGGATGCCGAGCTTGGCCTGGTCGACGACGGCCGCGTCGAGCGCCGCGTAGGTGAACGGCTGGTTGCTCATGTCGACGGTGCCGGAGGCGATGCCGAGCGCGTCGGCGCAAGCCTCGGTCGAGTCGGCCACGATGGGGCCCGCACCGTCGGGGTCGCCGCAGCCGCTGCCGCCGCCGTCGTCACCCGTGCCCCAGAGGCTGGCGAACTTGATGTCGAGCGACGAGAGGGCGGTGCCGGCGTTGGCGACGGTGGCCTGCCCGCCGCACGTGCCGCCCTGGTTGTCTGCGTCGGTGATCTGCATGAGCACGCGCACCGCGTCGCCACGGAAGCCGGGGCAGCCGACCGGGTTGGGGTTGTTCGGGTCGGCGCCGCACTGGTTGTTGTTCGAGCAGTAGTTCTCGTCGGCGACGCACATCGCCGCTTGGACCACTGCTTCGGAGCTGCCGCCGCCCGTCCCGGGCACCGCGTTGGCGGTCGTCTGGGGGTTGGGCTGGAGGCTGACGAGGTTCGTGTAGGTGTTGCAGTTGTCGAAGCGCCCGACGCCCGTCCACATGTCGGGGATGCAGCCGGCGCCCATGTTGGCGACGAGCGGATCATCGACGCACGCGTTCTGGAAGCAGATGTAGTTGGCGGGGCAGTCGGGGTCGATCATGCACGGCGTGTTGCCGGCGTCGGGCTTGCAGCGCAGCTCGTCGACGATCGCGGGGACGCTGGTCGCCATCGCGTTCAGCTCGGCGCTCATCGAGCCCGTCGTGTCGAAGCTGAAGTAGACGTCGGCGAACTGGACACTGGTGCGGAACTCGAGCGTGTCTTGCGGGGGCACCGTCGGCTCCTGGTAGGGCACGATGAAGACGAAGTCGCCGTTGGCCACCGGGTTGTCGGCGGGGTCGTTCGGGTTGGTGCCGGCAGCGTCTTCGATGAGGTCGCTGACGCCGTCACCGTCGGTGTCCCCGTTCGTCGGGTCGGTGCCGAGGAGGACCTCCTCGGAGTCGTCGAGGCCGTCGTTGTCGGAGTCGAGATCGATGTAGTTGGGCTCGCCATCCATGTCCGAGTCGATGGGCGGGGTGCTGACGTCGGCGTCGCCGGCCTCGATCGCGTCGAAGATGCCGTCGTTGTCGCTGTCCTCGTCGTAGCGGTTGCGGATGCCGTCGCCGTCGGAGTCGAGCTGGCCCTCGTGCAGATCGCCGATCGAGTCGCCGTCGGAGTCCTGATCCAGGTAGTCGAGGATGCCGTCGGCGTCGCAGTCCTTGGGCGCGGCGGGCGTGCCATTGTCGGTGTCGACGACGCCGTCGCCGTCGCAGTCGCTGCCCTGGCCGACGATCTCGTCGCCGTCGATGATCGCGTCGTTGTCGTCGTCGACGTCGGCGTAGTCGAGCCGGCCGTCGTTGTCGAAGTCCTCGAGCGAGTCGTCTTGATCGAGGATGCCGTTGTTGTCCGAGTCGGTGTCGAGGAAGTTCGGCGTGCCGTCGCTGTCGCCATCCTGCGGCGCGGTGTTCAGATCGGCGTCGCCGGCCTCGACCGAGTCGGGGATGCCGTCGCCGTCCGAGTCGGTGTCGTCGGCGTTGGGGATGCCGTCGCCGTCGACGTCGTCCTCGCCCTCGTCGCTGTCCTTGATCGTGTCGCCGTCGCGGTCCGCGTTTCCATCGGAGCCGGCGCCCTGCCCGCCGCTGCCTGTCGTGCCCGAGTCATCTCCGCACGCAGCGGCGGCGAAGAGGATCGCAACGAGCGGAAGCGAATAAGCGAAACGTCGAGACGAACGGGACATTCGGACCTCCGAGGTCGAGAGAAAGGACTCTCGGATCGTAGCGCCGCAGGTCCGATTGAGAACGGAAAATTACAACCCCACCACAGCCGACCACCCCCGCGCCGAATCGGAGGCCGAGGGTGGTGGGGTGGTTTCGCCTCTCACTTCTTGCCGATGTGCATCGACGCGGCGCACGTGCCCTCGAGGACGGCTGGCACGGTTTTCAGCACCTTTGCGACGCATGCTTCGATCTTTGGATCGCTCGACTTCGCCTCCGCGGCGGTGATCTTGCCGCCGGCAGCCGTCCAACGAACGCGCACATCTGCGCCCTTTGGCGCACACGCGTCGAGCGCCCCCTTCTTTTTTCCGAGCGCGCCGGCGACGGCGGGCCCGAGCAACAGCGCCCCGAGTCCGGCCCCCTGGGCGTTGCACTGCATGTCGTTGAGGGTGAAACCATCGGCGGTGACGGAGCCCATCTTGATGTTGGCGCCGGGCACGTCGAGGCCGCCCGCGACCTTCTTCTCGTTCTCGCACGCGCTCTTGTCGCCCGCGGCGCACGCCTTCTTGAAGAGCTCGGCGGCCTTGTCTTTGTCCTGCTTCACGCCGCCCTTGCCCTCGAGGTGGAGCACGCCGAGCAGGTTGCAGCCCGAGCTGCGGGTGTCGGTGCACGAAGCGAGCGCCATGTCGGCGGCGGCCGCCGCGTCACCCGACTCGTAGGCGTGCACGCCGCCGCGCCCGCAGGCGAGACCGACGAGCATCGCTTTTTCGCCGGCGCCCTTACACGCCTTGGCGTAGAGCGGCGTCGCCTCCTTGGGCTTGCGTTCTCGGATCTGCTCCGCGGCGTTGAAGCACGACCCCGCGTCGCCGAGGTCGCAGCCCTTGAGCCAGAGCTTCTCGGCGGTCGCGCTGTCCTTGTCCAACGACTGCACGATGGACGCGAGCTCCGAGCAGCCCTCGCCATTGCCCTGATCGCAGGCTGCCTGGAACAGGGGTCGCGCCTTTTCGAGGTCCTTGGCTTCGCGAGCAGACTTGCCTGCCGCGTAGCACGCGGCGGCGTCGCCGCAGGCGTGCTTCGGCTCGCCCGACGTATCCGGCTTGTCGGTCGGCGAATCGCCGAGCGGCGTCTCCGCGTCGGGCGTGGGCGCGGGCGGGGGCGGCACCTCGGCCGACGAGCAGGCGAACGTGAGCGACGAGAGGACCGCGACGAGGGCACGCTTTCGCATGCCAGCGGGGTATCACGAGCGGCCGCCTCGCGATACGGCCGCGGTCACACTCTCGCGTCGCGTGGCGATGTCTCTCCAGACACCCGATGCGCGTTCTCTCTTTGGTGTGCGTAGCCGTCGCCGTCCTCGCCTCGACCGCCTGTCACGACCTCGAGCTCCCGCGCACGAAGGCGGCGGTGCCCGAGCCCTTGCGGCCCGTGGTCGGCGCACCCTTGGAGGCCCCCGCCGCGCCGACTTCGCTGCTACCGGCTGCGCCCGACCCCGTGGAGCCGCGCGTCGGGACCAAGGCGAAGCGTACGATCCGCGAGCCCACCGATTGGCAGGGTGACGACTCCGTACCCGGCGCCCGTCGCGCCGAGGCCGCGGATCGAAACCGCAGAGCCGTCGTACAAGAGATGTTCCGCGAGGCCGGTGTCGCCTTTCCGCCCGGCGAGCTGTTCATGCGCGTCTTCAAAGAGGAGAGCGAGCTCGAGGCGTGGGCATCCTCCGAAAAGGGCGGCGAGATGAAGCGCATCGCGACCTACGAGATCTGTCGCATGAGCGGCGACGTGGGCCCCAAGCGGCGCGAGGGCGACTACCAAGTCCCCGAGGGCTTCTATCGCATCGAGTACTTCTGGCCCGACAGCGCCTTCTATCTGGCGGGCAAGGTCTCGTACCCCAACGCGCTCGATCGCCAGCTCGGCGGCGCCACCCCCGGCGGCGACATCATGCTCCACGGCGGATGCGCCTCGATCGGCTGCATCTCGATGAGCGACGAGCGGATGGAGGAGCTGTTCGTCATGGGCACCAGCGTCGCGGCGCGCGGCGACAAGGTCGAGATGCACATCTTTCCTACGCGTGACATCCGCGGCCTCATCGAGCGCGGCGAGAAGCCGGAGCACCACGCGTTCTGGGCGAACCTCGCTGAGGGAATGGAAGCTTTCGAATCGAGCAAGCGTGTCCCGCGGGTGACGGTTGGTTGGAAGGGCAAGTACGACGTGGTGGCAAAGGGCGGGTGAGGGGCGAAGAAGCCCAAGTTACCAAGCGCCGCGGTAGCGAGGCCCCGGAGCGGGGAACGACCCGAATTGATTGGGCTACAAAGCTGCCGCTCGCGGGGCTAAGCAAGTCGTCATGCGCACCGCGATCGGGATCAGCCCCCACACCGGTTGGGCCGCATGCGTCGTCGTCGGCGGGTCGCTCGCCAAGCCCGTCATCGTCGCCAACGAGGTGATCGACATCCTCGGTGACGACGAGCGCTTCTGCTTTCACATGGCGGCCGAGATGAGCTTGCCCGAGGCGCGGGCGTGGCTACCGAAGGTGAGGAAGAAGGCCATCGCGAACGCGAGGCGGGCGCTCGCGCCGCTGCTGGGCCCCGACGTGGTGGCGTGCGCGATCGTCGCCAAGGCGGGGGCGGCGCTCCCGATCGAGAAGGCGCTCGACACCCACGCGGGGCTCCACTCGGCAGAGGGGAACCTGTTTCGCGATGTGCTGATCGAGGCGTGCACCGTGCCGGTTACGCTGGTGGCGCCGCGATCGTTGGTGGTGACGGGGGTGGGCAAGCTCGCGCCGCCGCCGTGGGGGAGAGATCAGAAGCTGGCGGCGGTCGCGGCTTGGGGGCTGTTGCAGGGTAGCGGTGCGAAGGTCAAACCGGCGCGCCCTCGATGATCGAGACCATCGGTGTTGGGACGATGCGCGTGAGCTCGAAGCCGGCAGCGCGGTAGAGA
>ERZ761602.5241-NODE-5241-length-15542-cov-23.311358_pt1 | contig 15542 bp, 11 predicted proteins | sample MGYA00512165_ERZ761602 | MGnify/ENA primary metagenome ERZ761602 (study PRJEB28899, sample SAMN02445085) | bioreactor sludge metagenome | biome: EBPR sludge; isolation source: Thorneside wastewater treatment plant | place: Australia: Brisbane, Thorneside...
GTTATTATGACTTCAATTAAATATAATTTATAATTTTATCCATTAGTTTAAAGGTAGTATGTATGTTACAAAACATTTGTTTGTTCATAGTATTATGTACATTTTTTTCCTGTCAGTCATTTGTGACTCACAATACATTAAGTAAACTCGAAAAGGGTATGACACCTGAAAAAGTGTATGAAATTACCGATGAAAAGCCGAAAAAGGAGTTTTCTATCAAAGTAAATGGTAAATTGTATGATGTGAGTGTGCTAGACTTAAAAACAGGTCAATCAACATCAACATATACGTCTGGTACAGGTACCCAGATGATGACATATTCGCAGACAAATCACCATACAAATAATTTTTACCTACTATACCAAGGTGGTAAATTACGATACTGGGGTATGAGAAATGAGTTTTCTAAATCGGAAGATCCGGAAATTGCAAGTTTATCTTCTGAATTGTATAGTCTTAGCGATGATATTAAATAACAAGTAATTTTTATATTTAGGATATTATATGAAAAAAATTATTCTCTCTTTCATTTGTGTAACTAGTCTAGCATCGTGTACACAATTCACTTTATCAGATTCGAATAGCATTCAAAAAGGCATGTCAATTGAAGAGGTTAGTCAAAAAGTCTCTAAGGGTCCAATATCAGAGTTTGATATGTCAATATACTCTGCACCCTCAAAAAAATATTTTGTACAAGTGTATAGTATTCACACAGGAGGTTATAATTCAGATTACTTTGCTGTCTATGAAAATGGTAAACTTCTCTACTGGGGTTATCCTTATGAATTTAACAGACATCCAGATGCAATGCTCAATGAAATTGGAAGAACAGCAGTTGCTGAATACGAAAAAATAAAGTAACTAAACTTATTCTGATGGTGGCTCTTGCTAAAGAGCCACTGATATTTTTAAATGAAATTTCTAGGATGTAATGACTATACCGAGAAACCAAGAGACAATCAAATCGACATCCACTATCATTCATTAAAAGTGTAAATGAATGAAGCACATAAGATTAAAGCCAAGGTTGTTATCGTCATTGGCGAAAAAGTAATGTGAACAAAACAATATAAAGAGAACAAACAATGCTACATAAGGAAATAATTCTGAGTTTACGGACAAACATTCTAAACATTATCTATTAATTTATAAGAGGTTAGTATGATCATTAAAATTGCTGCCTTTATAGTTCTAAGTACTCTTTTTTCGTGTCAATCAAATTTGACATTCAAAAAAATGTCAAAATTAGACAAGGGTATGACACGAGAAGAAGTCATGTCTATTGTTGGTATTCGACCAGAAAAAGAATTTAGATTTCAATCCAAAGGTAAATCTTATGATGTTACAATTACTCCATGGAAGCCAGGCAGTACATCTGCACTCGCTCTATTACAGACTACCGCCTATCTTAAAACACAGTTTTATGTTTTGTATCTTAACGGCAAAGTTCGGTACTGGGGTATGTTAAATGATTTTTCTAAATCTGAGGATTCCGAAATAAATGACTTGGCAAATGAGATACATGCTAAAACTGAACAACTGTAATTATGGGTCAAGAGCAGTAACATTTACATAATTATTTTAATATGACTAAAACTAACTTAACAATATTATGAAAACTATCGTTTTACTTACATTTTATTTAACTTTTTTGACATCTTGTTCTCAGTTTACCTATGTTCAGATAAATTCCATGAAAAAGGGAATGACCGTTGCTGAAGTAAATGAAAATGTATCTCAAGAACCCGAAGCTGAGTTTGATATATCTCTTAAATCTACACCAACAAAGAAGTATTTTGTCCAAGTATATATTCTTTTCGGAGGAGCATATAAATCAGACTACTTTGCCGTCTATGAAAATGGAAAGTTATTCTATTGGGGACATGAATATGAATTTAACAGACACCCCGATGCAACGCTCAATGAAATTGGAAGAACAGCAGTTGCTGAATACGAAAAGATAAAATAAATTAACTTATTCTGATGGTGGCTCTACCTTAAGAGCCACTGTTATTTTCATATGAAATTTCTCTATGTAATGACTAAATTGAGTAACCAAGAAACAATCAAATCGACATCCACTATCATTCATTAAAAGTGCAAATGAATGAAGCACATAAGATTAGAGCCAAGACCCTGATTGTTGTCGGTGAAGAAAAAATAAAAACAAAACAATATAAGGTCATGAATATTGAAAACTGTTCTGAAACTCTTAGTTCAGAATTTATAGGATAAAATGAGATAAGTATGACACAAATGAAAGATTGTATCCAAGGTAATACGGTACTTGCAACATTGGGGTATTTTCTCTGAAACATATCCACAGAACCTTTTGAACAACAATAAGTTAATATAAAATTTAATTTCAAAACATTTTAAAGCATCTATTAACGATTACATACTAAGCATCCCTATTATTCATCTCTGGTATGTAAGAATTTTGTAAAAAGTCAGTTACTTTGTAGTCTTGTACTTTGAAGTAATTAGAAAACTACTTATATTTGTCATAGTTTTAGTTGTGGTTGTTGGCACAATACAAGATTCAAGTCGTTATGATGGTTATTTCGATAAGATACGGTTATGGTGTGTACGAGCAACTTCGTTTTTTAACCAAATCGTATTATTCATATGAAACACCTGTTACTTCTGTGTGTAAGTGTTTTTGTTTTTATAGCTTGTTATACCGGCTACAGCCAAGAGGGCTTTTACAAAAGGCAATATGATGTCTTCGAATGGCAGTCTATTACCTCAAAGAATACGGAGGTGTATTATACTGAAAATAATCTTAAGATTGCTGAATTTGCTGCACAAAATGCAGAACGCGCTCTGGAATATCTCAAATGGAAGTTAGGATTACCCCAAATTGACCTACTTCAAGTCTTTATATACGGATCCCACAATGAGTTTCAACAAACTAATCTCACATCATCTATACTATCAGAAGGTACGGGTGGTTTCACCGAATTAAAATACAGTCGTATTGTAATTCCTTTCTCCGGTGATTACGATGAATTTAGACATGTTATTTATCACGAAGTAGTCCACTCTTACCTCAATAAATACCTCCAAGAAAATGCTTCATTCTGGTCATCATCAATCTGGGGTACTAATTTATTGCCATATTGGCTCAATGAAGGTATTGCCGATTATTTTAGTAAAGGCAGCACTATGGATTATGAAACCGATATGTATATGCGTAGTTATCTATTTGGATCGAAAGCTATTGACCCTGAAAATCTCTATGGATATTCGGCATATCGTTACGGTGAAGCATTTTGCAATTGGTTAACATTGCGATATGATCGTAATAAACTAAGCACGCTCATCAAAGAATACACAGAAAAACCAAAGAATAAATCTAAGAATTATAAAGTTACCAAAATTGTTGGATACCATAGTATTACAACTGCATTCCAAGATGAATTGAAAAAGATATACAATGAAGAAGCAGATAAATTTCAGACTCCTGATATATTCGGTGATATAGTAAAAAGAGCAAAAGTAACATCTAACTATTATACAACAAATCCTCAAATATCACCGGATGGCAAGAAAATCATTTATATCGGCAATGACAATGATGCTTTAGGGCTTTACATCCATGACGTAGGGTCACCAAAGAAAAATAGAATTCTTATTGATGGCTGGTCAACGATGGGATTTCAAGAACTCGTAGTAAGTAAACATACAGTAAGCTGGCATCCGTCAAGTGAAAAATTTGTGTTTACTGCAAAAACAAATGGATATGACCAATTATATATATATAATATAAAGACCGAAGATTATGAGCAAAGGTATCTCAACTTTCGATCAATTCAATCAACACATTGGTCACCGGATGGTAATTCAATTGTAATTTCTGCACTTAAGAATAATCAGCAAGACATTTTCATCTATTCTTTATCTGACAATTCACTTATACAATGTACCAATGATATATATTACGATCAATCGGCTGTATGGTCAAGGGATGGAAAATCAATATTTTTCACGTCAAGAAGAGAAAAAAGCGCGGCAAATATAAACAGTGAAAAAGAAGACTACTTTTCTACAAACGAATTTCATGCCGTTTATAAATACTCGGTATTAACTAAATCTACAACTCAGTTGACGTCCTTTTTTTCTTATAGAATCGAGCGTATTGTTCCCTCAAGTAATGATTCAAATTTAATGATACTGCACGATAAAAATGGTATCTATAATGTATACCGTTACAACATTGAAAAACGTAACGAAACACCATTATCGAACACAAGGTATGCTATAAAGGATTTTTCTCTATCTTATGATAACTCAAAGCTAGCATTTACAGCTTATAATGGAACAGGTATTGATTTATTCGTCTTGAATGACCCAAATACAAAAAAAGCCACTACAGATACATTACCATTTACACGATTCAAGTTATTCAACATTAATCCTAAACGCTTTCCTCTTTTTACAAAGGACTCAGTAGTTAAGGATTCATCATCAGTTGCTTTCACTCTATCAGATACAAAAACTCTTGACTCAATGAATATGCGAATAATGAGCAGATATCCAATGATGAATGAAATCAATTTTCCTAATCCATTAGCCTATGATGATTTCTCAGTATATCTGGGTTACAGCGGTTTTTCTTTTACCCCCACAATAAACAGTAAGATTACTTTTCGTGATCTGTTTCGTGATAAAAATATCTATACGTATTTAACCATTGGAGGACCAACACTTGCGAAATCTGATACAAATGCGCCACCAATTATGTATAGAGCGTCACTCTACTATGAAATGAAAGACTACATAATTGATTATACGTTTAGACTTTATAGAAGTAGTTATATTTTTCCAAATTATACTGAAACCGGAGTGTTTGCTGAAGGTGAGTATGTATTAGATCAGAAACAAAAGCTACAGTTAAGCACGTTCATACTATCAGCCGATAGACCTAATCAAGGAGCTGTTTTCTTTACACCGACACTCAATTATACGTATAATACTCGCAAACGTCACAGTTCCGTGAATTATACGGGTAATTATGTGACCTCTGAAATACAATTATCACCTGCAATTGGCAAATATGGTGCGAATTTTGGACTATGGACAATCAGTGCAAGTTCTGATCATTACTTAGCTCCGTTTACCTCTATCGGATTTGACGTGAATGCAGGCACATCATTTGGAAACGCCCCCCCGGCTTTTAGGATTGGCGGAACTCCCGGTTGGATTGTACGCCCTAATACCAATCCATATCTAAAAAGTGATTTGGATAACCGAGCTATTACAGAGTCAGAATTATTTCCAACTCTTCAAGATGCAGTTTTTCATCAACGATATTTTGTACGTGGTTATGCAGTTAATCAATTATCAAATGAAAATTTTGTTACGGGCTCTGTTTACGTAAAACTACCGGTAATTATTCTTGGGAGTTGGGCTTCATTCTTTTATGATATTGGTACTGCATTTAAGTCATTCGATGAAATTGGTGTTCCACAAAATACTGTAATACAAAGCATAGGCGCAGCCTGTGAATACAACTTAGGGATTTATACCTTGAGATTAGAATTAGCATATAGTTTAAATTCTTACCCTGCTATAGAATCACCATACACTTTGATGGTTGCATATGGTACATACTTTTAACAACTTTTCAACTAAAGTCATAGATGATAGCTATATTCTAAATGATATTATTCGTACACACATAATGGTTCATAATAAATAATAGAATAAAAATACATGATCTTTATATTATAAATTTTTACACAGTGTTCATTAATTAAAAGGTGGTTAATATGCTACAAAAAATTGTTGTATTTATAGTTCTATGTACTTTGTTTTCGTGTAAGTCGTATTTAATAATTAATACTATAAACAAACTACATAAAGGTATGACAAAGGAAGCCGTTTTAAAGGTATTAGAATATAAACCTGTCAAAGAGTTTACTATAACTGTAAATGGTCAAACTTATGATGTCTATGACTTTGAAGTAAAAACTTATGAAGTAAAAACTTATAGTGGTTTTGTCGGGGTCGGACGCACTAATTATTTTACACAGGTTCAAGACAATATAGATGATTACTATCTTCTTTACTTCAATGGTAAACTAAGGTACTGGGGTACTCTTGTAGAATACAGTGAAACGGAAGATTACGAAATTTCAGTTATCTCTAAGGAGCTATATAATAAAGTGAATTTACTAAATAATGTCAAATAAGAATCATTGATTATTAATAACCAAGTTAGGATATTTCATGAATAAAATCATATGTATATTGTTTTGTACAATATCGTTACTCTCATGTTTTTCAAATCCCAAAATTTCAATATATCAATCAAAAGTGTTACAAAAGGGCATGACATACTCTGAAGTTGTAAGCAGACTAAGAAACAATCATGTAAATGAATTTGAAATTAGACTAAACTCTTCACCGTCAAATAAATATTTAATTCAAGTGTATGAAACTCAAGCTAGCCTAGGTATTCTTGGTCTGGAGGGTGAATATGATTCTGATTACTTTGCTGTATTTAAAAATGATACTCTGATGTACATGGGTTATCCATTTGACATGAACAGACACCCCGATACATTGCTCAATGAAATAGGAACAACGGCAGTTGCTGAATATGAAAAGATAAAATAAACAAACTTATTCTGATGGTGGCTCTTGTTAAAGAGCCACTGTTATTTTTCAAGAGGTATAATCTCAATAATTGCACTTCTATTATATTGTCTGCCTTCCGGTAAAGTACTGCTGATTATTGAATATGTTTTATCATCACCAAAAGGAACTACTTGAATATCGCATATCACAGAACGTTTTTTGAGTTCTTTTTGAAGAATATCAAGCACATATTCAGCACGTTTTTTTGATAAAGCATAAATTTGTTTGCTGTCGCCTTCGCTATCTGCATGACCATGTATAATGATTTTTTCTCCCGAAACAATCATGGCTCCTATTTTATTTTTAATATAATTCTCATCCGAAGATTGCAGCAATGATTCTTTTTCGTTGAACAATACCGTAAATCGTTTCGCTGTTTTTTCTAATCGTTTCCGGTCAAGTTTAAATTCTTTCTCTGCGGTTTGAATGCTTCCATCTTTTTTCGTAGCAGTTACCGTTGCATTAAAATAACCTTCCAATTTTGTTCCCAAAAGAATAGTAGGCTCTATTCTTTGTGCCAACGTTGTGAATGGTCCGAATGACATATCAAATTTTTCACCAAGAACACGCATTTTCCAAGACGCAATACTGTCGCGTGCCTCTAAACTGACAAGAATATCATTGTCGAAGGGTGAATTCTCCATCATTTTTAACAGAACAGGTGCGGTGGCGGTGGGTAATCCGGGTTCAATTTCGACCCTGCGCATATCTTGTGTTATTCTTTGCTTTTGTCCTTGATTGTCTTGCATTCCCGACTCAATAAATATTCTGTTTGGATCTATCCCATGACTATTCACATAATAGTCTTTTATGTTTTTTCCCATTATCAAAGACTCATCTGCAGTTATTCCATAGCCAACTAATTTTAATGTTAAAGAGGGGTTGCTGCGCAATCGAGATGCATAGACATTCAAAATATGATAATACGCATTTGATTGTGCAGAAATGCGCCCCTGTCGGTTAATACCCGAACTGTAATTGACATTTTCAATATTTTTTTCATCGAATCTTTTGGCAGTTTCTGCACCTAATTGCGAATATCGAGCCGGTATTTTTGATGAACCCGCATCAAAGAACACGGTATTACTTAATGGGAAATATTCCTCAGTCGGACGTGTTACAATAGTACCCCGTTCAGGAAGAGAAAAAGACAAGCCAATAAACGGATTTTGACGCGGTGGCTCAGGTTCATAGACGGGTTCAGTACCGAAAGAAAATGCAATCGAAGCTCCCACCCTAAGCGATATTGTTGATAAAACATCCGTCAATGGATTTTGCCCTTGCCCCGCATTTGCCGACCTCTGATTAAAAAGCCAACTGCCCTCAATAAATGGTATAGCATGCCACTGATTTCTTTTATCTAAGCTAAATCTATAATTCGTCCCCAATGCAAACCCATACGACAATGTTGGTATATCGGTCAGTTCCCTTCCGGCAATTCGAACGGGTGGTCTTGCATTTTCTTGGACATACTCAAATGATGACGAAGTATTCAGGGCAAGAATCGGACGGAATTGTAAACCCACATTCTTCATAATCGCATATTCTATAAGCGGCTCAAACGTGAGATAATTGATATAAAGATTGATATTCGGTTGCTCCGCTAAAGAATAATCCACAAGATTGCTCCGGCGACTGTCTAATCCCAAACGCCCGCCCACTCTCAAACGTTCATTCAGCGGAAACAAATAGGATAAACCGCCCGTCGCCGCTTCTCCCCCACCGTCAATAAAACGGAATGTCACAAAATTACTCGATGGCAATGGTGGTTCAAGCCCAAAACTCTGATACCCGGCTCCTGTCCAATTATACTGATAACCGCCATCAAATCGCAGCTCCTTGTGAAGATTTTGCGCAAACACACCCACCGTACACAATGATTGAATTGCTAAAAGGAAAATTATACTCTGTTTTTTCATAGTCATATTGCTCTTTGTTGTAGTGACTGCAAAAATGCCATATAATCAAGACATATCACACTTTCGCTACAATGACACTCAATGCCTGCCTTTTCTCAAAATTATTGACATTGTCATTGTAATTTTGCACTTGATGAAGCAAACAAGACGTTTTGGACTCTTCAACTAATGTACATTGAAACACGTCTATATAGCTAATATTATGGTCAGAAAACTCTTGCTATACTTACAAACGAACTATCACAAAATACAAACAGGCGGAACGGTAGCCGCCGATTATTTCATTTTTTTATAGGTTACTTTTATGGCTTTTGACATTTCCATGATTCGCAAAGTCTATGACGGCTTAGCTCAACGTGTGGCGGAAACACGTACTCTTGTAGCAAGACCGTTAACTCTTGCCGAAAAAATCCTCTATGCACACATTGACGGGACTCCCGCGCAATTACAAAACGTTCCCGCTCGCGGACAAGCATACGTTGATTTTCTGCCCGACCGAGTCGCAATGCAAGATGCAACTGCCCAAATGGCTTTACTACAATTCATGAGCGCAGGCATACCCAAAGTTGCCGTGCCGTCAACCGTTCACTGCGACCACCTCATCAGAGCAGAACACGGAGCCCAATCAGACCTTGCTAACTCCTTAATCGAAAACGACGAAGTCTTCAACTTCCTTGGCTCGGTCTCCAACAAATACGGCATCGGATTCTGGAAACCCGGCGCGGGCATTATCCACCAAGTAGTTCTCGAAAACTACGCATTCCCCGGCGGCATGATGATAGGCACCGACTCACACACACCCAATGCCGGCGGTCTCGGGATGATTGCCATCGGTGTCGGCGGCGCAGACGCAGTGGATGTCATGGCAGGATTGCCATGGGAACTCAAAATGCCTAAACTCATCGGCGTAAAACTCACCGGAAAAATGAATGGTTGGACATCAGCAAAAGACGTCATACTCAAACTCGCAGGCATACTCACCGTCAAAGGCGGCACCGGTGCCATCGTCGAATACTTCGGCGAAGGATGCGCATCATTCAGCGCAACAGGCAAAGGTACAATATGCAACATGGGTGCCGAAATCGGAGCCACAACATCCATCTTCCCCTTCGACGAATCCATGGCACGCTACCTCGAATCAACAGACCGCGCCGACGTCGCTGACCTTGCTCGCCAAGTTGCCGAACACCTCCGCGCAGACGACGAAGTCATCGCCAACCCCGAAGAATACTATGACCAAGTAATCCATATAGACCTCACATCGCTCGAACCGCATATCAACGGTCCATTCACACCCGACCGCGCAATGCCAATCAGCGAATTTGTCCAAGCAGTAAAACAAAACAACTGGCCCGCAGAGCTCCGCGTCGGACTCATCGGTTCATGCACCAACTCAAGTTACGAAGACATGAGCCGCGTAGCCGAAATAGCAGACTATGCAGCCCAACAAGGACTCAAAACAAAAAGCGAATTCACCATCACACCCGGCTCAGAGCAAGTACGAGCAACCATCGAACGTGACGGCATACTCGCAAAACTCGAATCCGTCGGCGGCACCGTCCTTGCCAATGCCTGCGGACCATGCATCGGACAATGGAAAAGACATGATGTACAAAAAGGTGACCGCAACTCCATCATCACATCATTCAACCGCAACTTCACATCACGCAATGACGGCAACCCCGAAACCCACGCCTTCGTCGCATCGCCCGAAACCGTCATAGGATTCGCGCTCACAGGCGACCTCACCGTGGACTTCACCAAACAGCCCATCAACGGCATAGCACTCAACCCACCCATCGGCACAGAACTACCCCAAGGCGGATTCGTACCCGATGCAAACGGATTCATAGCTCCTGCCGAAGACGGATCAGCAGTCCAAGTCGTCATAGCACCAGATTCCAACAGACTACAAAAACTCGAAGCATTCAAAGCACCAAACCCCGAAGAATACAACAATATGCCCGTACTCATCAAAGTAAAAGGCAAATGCACCACCGACCATATCTCCATGGCAGGACCTTGGTTACGTTTTCGCGGGCACTTAGACAATATCTCCAACAATATGCTCATCGGCGCAATCAACTACGCCAATGACACAGCCAACTCCGTCAAAAACATCTTCACCGGCGAATACAACGAAGTGCCTGCCGTAGCACGCGACTACAAAGCACGCGGCACAGCATGGGTAGTCATCGGCGAAGAAAACTACGGCGAAGGATCATCACGCGAACACGCAGCAATGGAACCGCGATTCCTTGGCGGCAAAGCCATCATCGTCAAATCCTTTGCGCGAATCCACGAAACAAATCTCAAAAAACAAGGCATGCTCCCACTCACCTTTGTCAACCCCGCGGACTATGATCTTATACGCGAAGACGACAAAGTATCCATAGACATAGCAACACTCAAAACCGGTGAAAACATCAATCTCACCATCAATCACAGCGATGGCACCACACACACCATCGAGCTAAAACACACCATGAACCAACAACAAATAGGATGGTTCAAAGCAGGTAGCGCACTCAATCTCATCGCAGGAAGATAAGCAAACAACAAAACCAAACATCACAACGGGCATCGTCACACGACGATGTCCGTTTTTATTTCTACCCCCAACCAAAAACCACACACATCCAAAAAAACTTCTTCCCCATTTTGGGGGAGACACAGAGGGGGCAATAAAACAAAAACCACGTCCAACCAAAAACCACACACATCCAAAAAAACTTCTCCCCCATTTCGGGGGAGACACAGAGGGGGCAAAAAAACAAAAACCACGTCCAACCAAAGCCAAATGCCTTTCAACAAAAACCAAACGCCAATTAACCAAAACCTATAAGGTTTCAAAAACCTTATAGGTTTCTATAACTACGCCATATCCGCTTCCAACCAAAAACCACACACATCCAAAAAAACTTCTCCCCCATTTCGGGGGAGACACAGAGGGGGCAAAAAAACAAAAACCACGTCCAACAATACCATACGCAGCACCAGAAAGAGCGTATGCAGCACCATCAAAAGAGTATGCAGCACCATCAAAAGAGTATGCAACACCATCAAAAGAGTATGCAGCACCAGAAAGAGCGTACGCAGAACCATCAAAAGAGTAAAAATCATCAACAAAAGCTCTTTTTACTCATTCTTACCCTCTTTTTACATAAAACACGGCTTTTTTTGCATATATCTACCCTTTTTTTACAAATCACTACTCAATTTCTACTCATTCTTACTCTCTTTTGATAAAGAACACAGCTTTTGACATATCAATTTTGATTCTTTTTACTAAGTTTGTGTCATATATTACTACGACATTGATTCTAATGACATAATCAATGCCCTTTGTTATATAAAAAACCGTTTGGGTGATATAGAAAATAACCTATATCATAAACCGGAATACATTATTTGCACAGAAACTGTAACATTTCGTAAAAAAAAATAATCGTTACAGAAAAGAAATCAACGCATATTTCATATATATTCAAGGATACCGCGATGGAAAGCCTAAACAATCGCACTTACATTATGCCCGAAGCGAACATAAAGCCCTTTTGCCCTGCTGCATCTGATGTTGCGAGCAAGAGATTCCCTCATACTCTTTCAGGACTTGGGAACAACAAAGCCGTAACAACATTCATTGCCGTAATCTGCTTTCTCATGGCAGCCAACATTAATGCCCAAACACTTGAGTGGGTAAAATCTACCGGAGGAGGCGAAGACGATGAAGGAAAATCCATAACAGTTGATGCTACTGGCAATGTATATATCACGGGATTTTTTAAAAATTCTGTAGATTTTGATCCCGGACCTGATGAGAAGAACCTACATTCGGTTGGAGCACGAGACATTTTTGTACAGAAATTGGATGCTAATGGAAATTTCCTCTGGGCGAAATCTTTCGGGGGGAAAGGTGAAGATTTGGGTGTTTCAATTGCCCTTGATGAGGCGAGTAATGTTTATATCACAGGGGGTTTTGATGACACTGTTGACTTTGACCCGGGAATAGGAGTGACGAATCTAACTGCTGTTGGTAAAAAAGACATTTTCATTCAGAAATTGGATGCTAATGGTAATTTCCTCTGGGCGAAATCTTTCGGGGGGAATAGCTCCGACCAAGGTAAATGTATTTCCATTGACACTCGGGGTAATGTCTATACTACCGGCTCATTTATTGACAAAGTAGATTTTGACCCCGGCACAGGTGTAGCTGTCCTTTCTTCCGAAGGTGAAACCGATGTTTTTGTGCAGAAATTGGATGCAAATGGAAATTTCCTCTGGGCGAAATCTTGTGGAGGCAAACGCGGTGATGTGGTGAATTCCATCGCAATAGATAAAGAAAGCAATGTCTATACCACAGGAACTTTTAAAAGTTTCTTCAATTATGCTGCTGACTTTGACCCGGGACCTGATTCGATGAAGTTAGCTTCGGCAGGCGAACAAGACATCTTTATTCTGAAATTAGATGCAAACGGTAATTTCCTCTGGGCGAAATCTTGCGGTGCAGAATATTATGACAATAGTATGAGCATCGCTGTTGACGACAAGGGAAATGTCTATACCACAGGATTATTTACAGGTATAGTAGATTTTGACCCGGGAATCAATGTGATGAAGCTATCTTCCGAAGCAAACATGGCAGGACAACATGATATGTTTATTCTGAAATTAGATGCAAATGGAAATTTTATATGGGCAAAATCTTGCGGTGGGAAGCATTCTGAAGCAGGACTTTCGATAGCTATTGATGAAGCTGGCAATGTCTTCACAACGGGATATTTTGGACATGAAGTAGATTTCGATCCGGGAACAGGAGTGACAAATCTTTCTGCTATTAGAGAAACTGATATTTTCATTCAGAAATTAGATTCTAAAGGAAATTTCCTTTGGGCGAAATCTTTTGGAGGAAACGCTTCTGAATTGGGAAATTCCATCACTGTGGATAAAAAGGGAAATGTCTTTATCACTGGGTACTTTAGTGATGAAATAGAATTTGAATTAGGATCTTCTGAGATAAATATTTCTGCATTAGGAAAAGACTTTTATATTCTTAAACTGAAATAAGTAATTAGATTGTACTATTCAGATTGACAAATTTTTGTTCAGATTATTTATCATCAAACATTATTTTTTCCCAATATATTCAAGGATACCGCGATGGAAAGCCTCAATAATCGCACTTACATTATGCCCGAAGCGGACATAAAGCCCTTTTTCCCTGCTGATTCTGTTGTTGCGAGCGATCGAATCCTTCATACTCTCACAGGACTTGGGAACAATAAAGCCGTAGCAACATTCATTGCTGTAATCTGCTTTCTCATGACAGCCAACCTCAATGCCCAAACACTCGACTGGGTAAAAACTTTTGGAGGGATAGGTGATGATTTCTGTGAATCCATGGTTATTGATGCTGTCGGCAATGTTTATACAGTAGGCGGTTTTCAAAATACCGTTGATTTTGATCCGGGAATAGATTCAATGATGCTATCTGCTCTCGGATGGAGAAATATTTTCATTCAGAAATTAGATAAAAATGGTAATTTCCTCTGGGCGAAATCTATCGGGGGAAAAGGTAATGATTTTGGGGGGGGCATTGCTCTTGATGCGGCGAGTAATGTTTATATCACAGGTGGCTTTGATGACACTGTTGACTTTGACCCCGGAATGGGAGTGACGAAACTAACTGCTGTTGGTAAAAAAGACATTTTCATTCAGAAATTGGATGCTAATGGTAATTTCCTTTGGGCAAAATCTTTTGGAGGTCGTGATTATGACCGTGGCACTTCTATCGCTGTTGATGCTGATGGAAATGTTTACACAACAGGATACTTTATTGATACAGTTGATTTTGACCCGGGTCCCGATTCGATGAAAATTTCTGCTGTCGGTTTATGGGATTCGTTTATTCAAAAATTGGATGCTAATGGTAATTTACTCTGGGCTAAATCTATCGGGGGGAATAATGAAAGTTATTCATTTTTATTAGCAATTGATGCCAAGGGAAATGTCTATACTTCAGGAAATTTTACTGATTCTATAAAATTCGACCCGGGAACGGGAGTGAAAAATCTTTCAGCGAAAGGTGATGAAGATGTTTTTATTCTGAAATATAATGATAAAGGAAACTTACTTTGGGCGAAATCTTTCGGGGGGAAATCAAATGATTATTCACAATCTATCGCTTTTGATGATAAAGGTAATGTCTATACCATAGGAAGTTTTAGTGAAGCTGTTGACTTTAACTTGGGAAATGATACAGTGAGGATTTCTGCTGTTGGTGCATCAGATATTTATATTCAGAAAATGGATGCCGATGGAAATTTTATCTGGGCAAAATCCTTTGGAGGAATGACTTCTGATGGAGGAAATTCCATCGCCATTGACAATAAAGGCAATATCTTTACCACAGGTTCTTTTCGAGAATCCGTTGATTTTGACCCGGGAATAGGTATGGCAAATCTTTCTGCCATTGGAGAATCTGACATTTTCATTCAGAAATTAGATGAAAATGGTAATTTTCTCTGGGCTAAATCCTTTGGAGGGAATTTAAGTGACGTAGGGAGTTCTATTTTCATTGATACTGTAGGAGATGTTTTTACTACAGGAAGTTTAAGAGGAACCGTTGATTTTGATCCGGGGACGGATGTGAAAAATCTCACATCTGTAGGCGGAGAAGACATTTTTGTGCATAAAATGAAACAAACGGCGACGGGTGTGGCGGATATGGGCAATGGTATTGATATTTCTCTTTATCCCAATCCGAGTAATGGTTTTATTCATATTGCTTTGAACGAGGCTGTTGGCGAAGCGGCTATTACTATTACAGATTTGCAAGGAAAAATAATTCACTCCGAACAAATGAGCGCAGCTACTAAATCAAGCATGGATATTCAAGCTCCGAATGGTGTGTATTTTATTCATGAACTTGTTTAAAGATTGGTCAAAAGTACGATAGCGCACGCAATATGCCAAAAG
>ERZ761602.5242-NODE-5242-length-15539-cov-4.210088_pt1 | contig 15539 bp, 13 predicted proteins | sample MGYA00512165_ERZ761602 | MGnify/ENA primary metagenome ERZ761602 (study PRJEB28899, sample SAMN02445085) | bioreactor sludge metagenome | biome: EBPR sludge; isolation source: Thorneside wastewater treatment plant | place: Australia: Brisbane, Thorneside...
GAACACGGCCGCGAGCGCGGCGGCGTCCCCGCCGCCGGCCTCGCCGCCGGTGCCCGCGTTCGCCTCCTCCACCGATGGGGTGGGCTCGGGCATCTGTGCGGCGTTCCTCATCCGCTGTACGTTCCTCCGCAAGGGCGCGCGGCGGCACGCCGAAGTTGCAGAACGGGCCGGCACCGCCAATGCGGCAGACTAGAGTGCCATGGTTAAGGACAGGTTGTCGCGCCGCTCGGGGCCGGGTGCAACCTTTTTTGGATGGCGCGGGCGCTGCGGGCTCGCGCCGCGGCCGGCGGCGCGCCAATCTAACGCATTGCAACGTACCGGGCGGTGGCGGACGCAGCTTCATGGACCAATGGATCGAAGACGTGCTCCGCTTCATCTCGGCGAACCGCCTGGTCGCGGGGCCGGTCGTCTTCGGGCTGGCCTTCGCCGAATCGATGGCGTTCCTCTCGTTGCTCGTGCCGTTCACTGCGATGATCGTGGGCGCCGGCGCGCTGGTGGGCTCGGGCGCGCTCGATGCGTGGATCGTGATTCCGTGGGGCATCGCCGGCGCGGCCTTCGGCGATTCGGTCTCGTATTGGATCGGGCTCTACTTCAAGGATCGCGTGCCGCGCATGTGGCCGTTCCGCGACAAGCCTGAACAGCTCGAACGCGGATACGAGTTCTTCCGGCGCTGGGGCGTGTTGAGCGTGTTCATCGGCCGCTTCTTCGGCCCGCTGCGCGCGGTGGTGCCGATCGTGGCCGGCATGATGAAGATGACGCAGTGGAAGTTCCAGGTGGCCAACGTCGTCTCGGCCATCGTCTGGCTGCCGATGCTGCTCGTCCCCGGCGCCGTGGCGGGAATCTATTTCAAGGACGTGCACAATATCGGCCAGAAGGTGTTCGGCTACGTGTTCGTCTTCTTCATCGGCACCACCGTGATCGGCGCGGTGGCCGTGTGGGTGCGCGGACGGATGAAGAAGCGGGCGGCAGAGCGGGCGAGCCCCAAGTGACGGTTTTGCCGGCGGCGCTCCAGATGTTTCCTAAGGAGAATGGTGCCGCTGGAGGGATTTGAACCCCCGGCCCGCGCATTACGAATGCGCTGCTCTACCCCTGAGCTACAGCGGCGCCGGTACATTCGATCCGGCAGGATCGGGCCGGTCCCTCGGGACCGGCGAACGGCGAGATCGGCAGTCTAGCCCCTACGGTCAAGGCGGCGAAAGCGCCTAAGGCTGCGGGCTTCTAGCCGCCGCATTCGGCCCCGTCAATTGCGCCAATGGCATCGGCGAGTCGGCCGCGGCCGGGGGACGGGGCGGCATGTCGGGCCCCGCGGCCGCCGGCCCGGCGACCGCCGCCTCGGCGGCCAAGACCGTGCCCGAGGGCGCCGCCGCGAGCGGCGCCACGCGCGGGGCCTGGCCCCAGGCCAGCGAATCGAAACCGCCGCAATGGCCGCACAGCGCCGACCATTCGCGCGCGCTGGCGCCGCAGCCGCGGCACAGCCAGGCCGGCTCGGGATCGGCCTCCGACGCGCGGGCGAGCCAATCGCGCGCCGCCGCGGTGTTGGCGGCCTCGCTCTGCTCGAGCTCGGCCATGAGCCGGCAGAAGCCGGCGTCGCGCGCTTCGCCGGCGGCCTTGATGTGCCGCCGCGCCTCGCCCCCCAGCTTCGCCTCGAGCGCGGCGCGCGCCAACGCGCGGTGCGCCTCGGCGTGCTCGGGCGCCATCTCTTCGAGCGCGGCCAGCGCGCGATAGCGTTTCACCGGATCGGGCTCGGCCAGCGCCAGCGCGTAGAGCCGGGCCAGATCGGGATGCGGCTGGCGCCGCCACGCGGCCTCGATCACCTTGCGCGCGCGGCGCGGCTCGTTGCCGGCGAGATGCAGCGCCGCGAGTTGAAGGCTGGCCGGCAGCAGCGCCTCGTCGAGCGACAGCGCGCGGCGGGCGCGCTCGAGCGCCAGCGTGCGATCGCCGTTGCGCTCGGCCATCAGCGAGAGCTGCACGAGAAGCACGGCGTCGCTGTGCTTGCCGGTGCCTTCGGCGACGGCCTTGGCGGCGATGGCCTGGCGCAGCGTCGTCTCCGCCGCCTCCCAGCGCCGCGACGCGATCTGGAGATGAAAGAGGCGCGTCAGCACCCAGGGGGCCCTGGGCGCGAGCGCGCGCGCCTTTTCGGCCAGCTCGATCGCCTGCGCGCGGTCGCCCTCCTGTTCCGCCAGCGCGAGCAGGCCGCGCAGACCGAGCAGCTCGGTTTCCTTGGCCTGCAGCATGGCCGCGTAGAACTTGCGCGCCTCGTCGGGCCGGCCTTCGAGCTGCGCGGCCTGCGCGCCGATGAGAAGCGCGCCGGGCGGCCGGCCGAGCAGCTCGCTCGCGCGCCTGGCGAAGCGCCGCGCCTCCGCCGCGTCGCCGGCGGCGATCGCGACCATGCCCTTCGTCAGCGCGAAATAGCCGGCTTCGTTGCGGCGCCGCGCGCGCGCCTGGGCGAGGCGCCGCGGCAGGATGCGGATGCCGTGCAGCACCGCGTAGAGCAGCGCGCCCGTCGCCAGCACGGCGAGCAGGGCCGCGGCGACGAAGCTCGCCGAGGTGTCGATGCGCCAGCCGTGCCATTCGAGCGCCACCTCGCCTGGCGTTTCGGCGAGCTGCCACGCCAGCACGGCGAGCGCGGCGAGGGCGACGAATACGACGATCGCGCGGAGGAAGAAGCTCATGGCCGCGACTTCGGATCGGGTCGGCCGAGCAGGCCGAGAGCCGCGCGTTCGATCTCGGCCAGCGCCGCGTCGGTGACGAGGCGTGCGCGCGCATCCGCGAGCCAGCCCTCGGCGGCCGCGCGGGCGGGCCCGGCGAGCGCGTTCAACTGCTTCGCGGCCTCGCCGAGATCGCCGCGCGACAGCGCCGCTTCGGCGCGCGACAGCGCCTCCGCGGCGCCTTCGCCTTCGACCTCGCCGACGCGCCGCACCGTGACCAGCGACGAGACGCGCGCCCAGATGCGGTCCCACATGTCGGCGTCGGGCTTGGCGGCGGCGGCGGCGCGCAACACCGAGACGGCGAGCTTGTCGAAGCGCTGGCGGAGCTGCGCCGCGGTCGGCACGCCCTGATCGGCCCGCGCCCCGAGCATCGCAAGCCCGGCTTCGAACTCCTTGCGCTCTTTCGCCAGCGCCTTGGCCGCGTCGAGCGCGGGGCGATAGGCGCCGCCTTCCTGCACCGCGCGGCGAAGCTGGCCGAGCGCCACGAGCAGCGTGCCGGTTTCGTTGGCGGCGCTGCCGGCGCGGCGCACCTCGTCCGCGATGGCGCCGACGCGCGATTGCAGCGCGGCCAGGTCCTTCCTCAGCTGCTCGGCCTCGCCGGCGAGTTTCTGGCCCTGGGCGCGGGCCTCGGCGGCGAGCCGGTCGAGCGCGGCCTTGCCCTCGGCCGCTTGCTTGTCGAGCGCGGACTTCAACTCGCTCTCGGCGCCCGGCCGCGCCTGCGCGAGCTCTCCCAGGCGGCGCTCGAGCGCGGCCATGCGCTCGCCGGCCTGCCGGAGCTGCGCCGACAGCGCCGCGAGCGCCTCGCCGCCGGGCGCCTCTTTCGGCAATGCCTCGAGCCGCCGGGCGAGCGCGTCGATCTGCTCGCGGACGCCCTTCAGGTCCTCGGGGCTTGCCGCGGCGCGCTGCGCGAGAGACTTGAGATCGGTGTCGATCTTCTCGATGCGCGCGGCGAGCGCCGCGGCCGAGGCGGCAAGGCCGGCGAGGCGCTCGCGCTGCTCGCCGATCGCGCGCTCAGCCTGCTCGATGCGATTGAGGCGCGCCTGCACCTGGGCGGCTTCGGCCTGCTGGCGCTTCTGCTGCTCTTCGAGCTGCGCGGTGACGCTGTTGATGCGCGATTGCAGGCGGTCGAGCGCGCCCTGGCGGTCGGTTTCGCCGCCGCTGCGCCCGCCGATGCCGAGCGACGCCGCAACGACGGCGCCGGCCACGAACGCCGCGCCGAAGCCGGCGCCGAACATCGCCCAGCGCATGCGGCCGGGCTCGACGGGGCGCGGCGGCGGCGGCGCATCGAGGCGCGGCGGCGGCGGCGGAGCCGCTTCGGCCGCGCGCAGGCCCGGCTCGGGTCCGGCCGAAACCTTCTCGGCCGCGAGCGCCTCGGCCGGGGCCGCCGGCGCCGGTTCGGCTGCGGGCGGCTCGGTGGGCGGCTCGGCGAGCGCCGCCGCGAGATCGATGCCGACGCGCGCAGCGCTTTCGCGGATCTCGCCCATCCGCTTCAGCGGAATGGCGCCGCGCTCCTTCCAACCCTGCACCGTGCCGACGGCGATACCCAGCGCCTTGGCCATCGGGCGGATGCCGCCGAAGGCCGCGATGATGCGCTCCGCCTCGTTCGGCGTGCTGACCGGCTCGTCGTTCATAGGCTTGCGCTCCTCGGTCTCGGCGGCGCGGATCGCGGCGATCAGCGCCTCGGCATTGGGCCGCGCGGCGAGGCGCACCGCGCGAAACGTGGCTTTGCCTTCGAGCGCCGCCGCCACGGCGCGCGAAAGGCAGTAGGCGTCGAGCGTCGCGAGCTTCGCGGCGAGCCCCGCCGCCGCCGCGCGATCCGCGAACAGTCCCGCGCTGCGCGGCGAGAACAGGGCGACACCGGCGACGCTGCCCGCCTCGATCGCCGCGCGCGCCGGCGCCGGAAGCTCGGGCGCGGGCGCGGCGCGATACAGCACCGCCTGCCGCACCTCGTACCCGCGCGCGCGCAACGCGCCCGGAAGATCGCCGGCCTGGTCGGCGCCCGCGACGTGCAGCAGCGGCCCGTGCGCCGGATCGATGCGATCGACGAGCAGGGCGGCGAGGCCCTCGGCGTCGCTGCCGGCGCTGATGGCATTAGCGAAACCCGCCTCGCGCGCCGCCGCCGCGGTCGCCTCGCCGACGGCATAGGCCGGGACATCGCGCCTTGTTTCGCGCGCGGCGTAGGCGCGCACGCCGTTGGCGCTGGTGAAGACGAGGGCCTGCACCGCATCGAGCGGCGGCAGCGGCGTTTCGACCGGCTCGATCGTCAACAGCGGGGCGATCACCGAATCGATGCCGTGGCCGGCAAGCTGCGCCGCGAAACGCTGCGCTTCGGACGCGGGGCGGGTGACGAGGATGCGCATCGTCAGGCCGCCAGGAGATCGGCCGGCGCGCGCGCGCGCAGATCGGCGGCGGCGTCGGCGCCCATTGCCGCCGCATCGCCCGGCGTTCCGACCCGCTCGGCATGGAGGATCAACGAGCCGTCGGCGCGTGCGAGCAGTGCGCGCAAGCGCAGCGCGCCGCCGGGCAGCGCCGCGGCGAGCGCGCCGATCGGCGTCTTGCAGGAGCCGTCGAGCCCCGCGAGCAACGCGCGTTCCGCCGCCATCGCCGCCGCCGAAGCGGCATCGCCGCAAGCCGCGAGCAGTTCGCGCACGTGCCCGTCGCGCTCGCGGCATTCGAGCGCGACCAGGCCCTGTCCCGGCGCCGGCAGGAAAACGTCGGGATCGAGCGGGGTCGCTTCCGGCACCGAAAGTCCGAGCCGCTCGAGGCCCGCCATCGCGAGCAGCGTCGCCGCGGCGGCGCCGCCGCGAATCTTCGTCAGCCGCGTATCGACATTGCCGCGCAACGGGCCGATCGCGAGGTCCGGCCGCAGCGCGCGCAATTGCGCGGCACGGCGGATCGAGCCGGTGGCAACCGAAGCGCCCTCGGGCAGGTCGGCCAGCGACCGGGCGGCAGGCGCGATCAAGGCGTCGCGCGGATCGGCGCGCGGCAGCACGGCGCCGATCACCAGGCCGGGCGGCAGGCGGGTCTCGAGGTCTTTCAGCGAGTGGACGGCGCAGTCGATCGTGTCGGCCAGCAGCGCCTGTTCGATCTCTTTGGCAAACAGCCCTTTTCCGCCGAGTTCGGCCAACGGGCGGTCCTGGACGCGGTCGCCCGTCGTCTTGATGACCACGACTACCGGTTCGGGAAGCCCGGCATGCGCGGATTTGAGCCGGGCCACGAACAAGCGTACCTGGGCCAGCGCCAGAGCGCTGCCACGCGTACCGATCCGCAGAGGCCGCTGTGGAGGCTTGATCATAACTCTCTGATTTATCGATATTTACGTTCGTACGTATGTGCCATCATAGCGCGTTCGTGCGTACGCATGCGCGCCGAAAATGAAGCATCTTGCCGCGCCGTCGTTGGCATGGCACCGGGGCGCGGGATTCATTATCTCAGGGGCATGCGCGTACCCGTCATCCTCGGCATCGAGACGAGCTGCGACGAGACCGCCGCCGCCATCGTGACGGGCGACCGCACGGTCTTGGCCGAACGCCTGTTGTCGCAACTCGGCGAGCACGCGCCCTATGGCGGCGTGGTGCCCGAGATCGCAGCTCGCGCGCATCTGCAGCATCTCGACCGCCTCATTGCCGAAACGATGGCGGCGGCGAACATGACGTTTCGCGACCTCACAGCCATCGCCGCCACCGGCGGGCCCGGCCTCATCGGCGGCGTGATGGTGGGCGTGATGACGGCCAAGGCCATCGCGGCCGTGCACAAGCTGCCCTTCCTGGCGGTCAATCATCTCGAGGGCCATGCGCTGTCGCCGCGCCTCGCCGGCGACGTGCCGTTCCCCTATCTGCTGCTGCTGGTCTCGGGCGGGCATTGCCAGCTTCTCGCCGTGGAGGGCGTCGGGCGCTATGTGCGGCTCGGCGGCACCGTCGACGATGCCGCCGGCGAAGCGTTCGACAAGGTCGCGAAGATGCTAGGCCTCGGCTATCCCGGCGGGCCGGCGGTGGAGCGCGCGGCAGGTCGGGGCGTGCCGGGGCGCTTCCGCTTGCCGCGCCCGATGAAGGGCCGCGCGGGCGCCGATTTCTCGTTCGCCGGCCTCAAGACCGCGGTGCGCCAGGCGATTGCGGCCCTGCCCGGCGGCGGCGCTGCGCCCCAGGACGCCGCCGATCTCTGCCGCGATTTCCAGGATGCCGTGGCCGACATCGTCGGCGACCGCGTGCGCCACGCGCTCGCGCGTTTCCGCCGCGAATGGCCGGACGGCCGCACGCTCGTCGTCGCCGGCGGCGTCGCCGCCAACGCGGCCTTGCGGACCGTGCTCGACGGCGCGGCGCGCGAAGCCGGCCTCGCTTTCGCGGCACCGCCGCTGCGCTATTGCACCGACAATGCGGCGATGATCGCCTGGGCCGGGCTCGAGCGCCTCGCGCTGGGCCAGCGCGACGGGCTCGATTTCGCGCCGCGCCCGCGCTGGCCGCTGGCCGAGGTACTGCCCGGAGCGGCGGCATGACGGCGCTGAAACGCTTCGCCGTCGTCGGCGCCGGCGCATGGGGCACCGCTCTGGCGCTCGTGGCGACGCGCGCCGGGCGGCAGGCGATCCTGTGGGCGCGCGAACGCGAGGTGGTCGATTCGATCATCCAGCGCCGCGAAAATGCGGCGTTTCTGCCCGGCATCGTGCTCGAGCCGCGCTTCGCGGTGACCGAAGAGATCCGCGCCGCGATCGAGGAAGTGGATGCGGTGATCCTCGCCGTGCCGGCGCAGTTCCTGCGCGCGATGCTGCCCGATGTCGCGCGCTACATTCCGCCGGGCGCGACGCTCGTGCTGGCGGCCAAGGGCATCGAGCGGCAGACCGGCGCGCCGCTCTCCGAGGCGATCGCCCAGGCGCTGCCGAAACATCCGCTCGCGATCCTTTCGGGGCCGAGCTTCGCGGCCGAGGTGGCGCGCGGCCTGCCGACGGCCGTGACCGTCGCCGCGCGCGAGATGGAGACGGCCGACGCGGTCGCGCAGGCCCTCCGCGGGCGTGCATTCCGCCCCTATCATTCGGACGACCCGGTCGGTGTCGAGATCGGCGGCGCGGTCAAGAACGTGATCGCGATCGCGTGCGGCGTCGTGGTGGGCCGCGGACTCGGCGAGAGCGCGCGCGCCGCGCTGCTGACGCGCGGACTCGCCGAGATGACGCGCCTGGGCGTCGCGAAAGGCGCCAAGGCCGAAACGTTCATGGGGCTTTCCGGATTGGGCGATCTCGCGCTCACCTGCGGCTCGCCGCAATCGCGCAACATGTCTTTGGGCGTGGCGCTGGGGCAGGGCAAGCCGCTCGCCGAAATCCTGGCCTCGCGCCGCTCGGTGGCCGAAGGCGTCGCGACCGCGCCCGCCGTGCTCGCGCTCGCCAAGCGCCTGGGCGTCGACATGCCGATCTCGGCCGCCGTCGACGCCGTGCTGCACGAGGGCGCCGACATCGACGAGACGATCCAAGCGCTGCTGGCCCGTCCGCTCAAGGCGGAAGGGAATTGAACAGGAGGAGGGGAAAAGAAGGCAAGGTTCGCCACCAAGACACGAAGACACCAGGAAGAAACAGATTGCGCCGCGAGGGCGGCGCCAGGAATGTGGCTGCTTCCTTCCGCGCGCCTCTTGGGGCGCAATACTTCACCGACTTGGCGCCTTCGTGTCTTGGTGGTGAGCCTGCCACTTCAGCTTTCTTCTCCCCGGCTCCCCGGCTCCCCGGTTCCCCGTTCCCTTACTCTTTCTTCGCGTGCGCGGAGAGATCGCGGATCGTGGCGTTGGGGCCGCACAACGGGCAGGCGGAATCGCGCTTGGCCTTGAGCTTGCGGAAATTCGTCGAGAGCGCGTCGTAGATCACGAGCTTGCCGGAGAGCGATTCGCCGAGACCGAGAATTTCCTTCAGCACTTCGGCGGCCTGCAGCGTGCCGATCGCGCCCGCGACCGCGCCGAAGATTCCCGCCTGGTCGCAGCGCGGCACCGCGCCTTCGGGCGGCGGCGCCGGGAACAGGCAGCGGAAGCACGGATGATTTCCCGCCTCGTGCGCGCGGTAGGTCGTGAGCTGGCCTTCGAAGCGCAGCAATGCGCCGGCGACGAGCGGCTTCTTCGCGAGATAGCACGCGTCGTTGACCAAATAGCGCGTCGGGAAATTGTCGCTGCCATCGGCGACGAGATCGTAATCGGCGATGACGCGCAGCGCGTTCTCTGCCGTGAGCCGCTCGCGGTAGGCGACGACCCGCACCTCGGGATTGAGTGCGCGGATTGCGGCCTCGGCGCTCGCCACCTTGGGCGTGCCGATGCGCGCCGTCGTGTGGATCACCTGGCGCTGCAGGTTCGTGAGATCGACGTTGTCGTGGTCGATGACACCGAGCGTTCCCACTCCGGCCGCGGCGAGATAGAGCAGCAGCGGCGCGCCGAGACCGCCGGCGCCGACCACGAGCACCTTGGCGGCCAAGAGCTTCGCCTGACCTTCCTCGCCGACCTCGTCGAGGATCACGTGCCGCGCGTAGCGGGCGAGCTGCTCGTCGGTGATCGGATGGCTCATGGCTTCGCTCCCGTGCCGGCCGCTCCCGAGCCGGTCGAGCCGAAGCCGCCCTCGCCGCGCTCCGAAGCGGGCAGGGCGTCCACCTCGCGCCAGCGGCCGCGCGTGACGGGCGCCACGATCATCTGCGCGATGCGCATGCCGCGCGCGACCGTGAACGGCGCGGTGCCGTGGTTGATCAGCAGCACCTGGACCTCGCCGCGGTAGTCGGCGTCGATCGTGCCGGGCGAATTCAATCCCGTGATGCCGTGCTTGAGCGCGAGGCCCGAGCGCGGGCGCACCTGAGCCTCGTAGCCCGGCGGCAGCGCGATCGCGATGCCGGTCGGCACCAGCGTGCGCGCGCCCGGCATCAGCACGAGATCGGCCGAGACCGCCGCGCGCAAGTCCATCCCCGCCGCGAACGCGCTTTCATACGCCGGCAACGGCAGGTCGCTTCCATGCGGCAGGCGCGTGATCTGGATTTCGATTTCGCTCATGCGCGGCGAAGTAAAGAAAGGGGAACAGGGAGCCGGGGAGCCGGGGAGAAGAGCGGAAGGTTCAGCACCAAGACACCAAGTAGAACGGGGCTGCGCCGCAAGGGCTTCGCGAAGAAAGGCGCGATGTTACTTTCGCACGCCGCTTGGCGCGCAGCACTTTCCTTCTTGGTGCCGCGGTGCCTTGGCGGTGAGGCTTTCCTGCCTTCTCCCCGGCTCCCCGGCTCCCCGGTTCCCTGTTCCCTTGATCTTGCTTCACGCCGCGGCGGGGCGGAGGGTTTCGGCGATGCGTTCGGCGAGCTTGCGGGCGACTTGGTCTTTCGCCAGCGTCGGCCAGGTCTCGACGCCTTTCTCGGTGACGAGGTGGATCGTGTTGCGGTCGCCGCCGAACGTGCCGGTGCCGGGCGCCACGTCGTTGGCGAGAATCCAGTCGCAGCCCTTCTTCGCGCGCTTCACCCGCGCATTGACGACGACGTTCTCGGTCTCGGCCGCGAAGCCGACGACGAGGCGCGGGCGGCGGTTGCCGGGCTGCGACAGCGTGGCGAGGATGTCGGGATTCTCGGCGAGCGTCAGCGAGGGCGCATCGGGGCCGCCGTTCTTCTTGATCTTCTGGTCGGCTGCGGCCGCGACGCGCCAATCGGCGACGGCGGCGGCGCACACCGCGACTTCCACCGGCAGGGCGCGCTCGCACGCCGTCAGCATGTCGCGCGCCGATTCGATGCGGAACACCGAGACGCCGGGCGGATCGGCGAGCGCGGTGGGGCCGGAAACGAGGACGGTTTCGGCGCCCAGTTCGGCGAGCGCGGCGGCGATCGCATGGCCCTGCTTGCCCGACGAGCGGTTGGCGATATAGCGCACCGGGTCGATCGCCTCGTGGGTGGGCCCGCTCGTCACCAGCGCGCGCAGCCCGGCGAGGCGGCCACCCGCGCGGAACTGCGCCTCGATCGCGGCGAGGATTTCTTCGGGCTCGGCCATGCGGCCGATGCCCATCTCGTCTTCGGCCAGCGGGCCCTGGTTGGGGCCGACGCGCTTCACGCCGCGCAGCTCGAGCTTGTGCATGTTCTCGAGCGTGGCCGGATGCAGCCACATGCGGTGGTTCATCGCCGGCGCCACGAGGATCGGCGCGGCCGAGGCGAGCAGCACCGTGGTGGCCAGCTCGTCGGCGAGGCCGTGCGCCATCTTCGCGAGGATGTCGGCCGTCGCCGGCGCCACGACGACGAGGTCGGCCTCTTGCGAGAGGCGGAGGTGCCCCATTTCGCTTTCGTCGGTGAGCGAGAACTGGTCGATATAGGCCTTCTCGTGGCTGAGCGCCGAGACCGAGAGCGGCGTCACGAACTGCGCGCCGCCTTTGGACAGGATGCAGCGCACATTGGCGCCGCGCTCGCGCAGGCGGCGGATCAGGATCAGGCTCTTGTAAGCCGCGATCCCGCCGGAGATGACGAGGAGAATGCGCTTGCCGTCGAGCATGGGCGTCTGCCGCTGGTCCGCCGCGAAGCTATGGTGTGCGCTGCGCCGCGGCAAGCCGGGGTTTCAGAGGTCGAACTCCCGGCCATACGGAAGCGGGTCGTGCGTCCGGTGGCCAGAGCTTATCATAGTGTAGGGTCTGGCACCTTTTCATTATTGATTATCAATAAACTGTAATGAAATTCGAGATGGACGGTGGGACTTGGGCCGGCTTTCACTTGGCCTTACGGCGGAGCGCGGGCCCCTGATCGACCGAGATCGTATTGGCGCCGCGGTCGATGGCGATCGTGATCGTGCGGTCGGCTTCGCTGAAATTGCCCTTCTGCGCGTGGAGCGTGAGCGCGATCGCCGCCGCCTCCGCGCGTGCGACGCGATACCGGCCTTCGGACAGAAGCGGCGGGTAGCCGCTCTGGCGGAACGCGCCCGAGGCGAAAGTCCACTCGATCATGAACGACATCGGCCGGTGCAGCGGCTCGCCCGGCACGGTGCCCGAATAGGACCATGTGCCCTGGATGAAGCGCTCCGCCTCCAAAGGCTCGCCGCAGGCCGCCGCGTCCACGCCCAGCGCCAGCGCGAGCAGCAGCGCGGCTGACCGCGTTCTCATTTCTTCGCTCCGAACTGATCCCAGAACGCCTTCTGGATCTGCTCGAAGGTTTGCGTTCCGGTGGCCAGCCACTGCTTCAGCAGCGCTTCCGGCTCGGTGCCGGCCATCGCCTTCATCATGCGCTCGCGCAGCGCCTCCATCACCTCGCGCTGCAGTGGCCCGAAATCGGGCAGGCCGAGGAACGCGCGCGCCTCTTCCGGCGTGCAATCGATGTCGATCGTGACCTTCATGGCGGCGCCCGCTTCCCAGGTGACAGTCGAATCCTACGAAACTTGCCGCCTCTGCGAAAGCGGGCGCCCGGCCGCGCGCCAAGAGGCGCGCCTCCGCCAAATCGCGCGCGCGCGCTTCGACCGCGAGCAGCACCCTTGCGCAGCGGCGCTACCGCCCGACGAGCGCACGGAAGATCTTCTGGCCGGCGCGGCCGGTTTCGGGCCAGCCGAGCGCGCGCTCGGCGGCGCGGATCGCGGCGCGGCTCTGCTCGCCGATCTTGCCGTCGGCCTCGCCCTGCAAATGCCCGCGCGCGATCAGCAGCTTCTGGAGCTGCAGGCGCTCGGCACGCGACAGGCCGGGATCGTCGGTCGGCCACGGCGTGCGGAAACCGGGCAGGCCCTGAATGCGGTCGGCGAGGTGCGCGATCGCCAGCGCATAGGATTCGGCGTGGTTGTAGGCGTAGATCGCGTCGAAATTGGCGAACACCAGAAACGCCGGGCCGGCGGCGCCGGCCGGCAGCAGCAAGCCGCCAGGCGGACCGGCGCCGAGCGGCTTGCCGTCGGCACGCAAGATGCCGCGCGCGGCCCAGGCGGCGAGCGGCAGTCGGTTGCGGCGCCCCTGCGGGCCCGCATAGCCGGGCGGCACCTTCACCTCGATCATCCACGGCGCGCCGGTCTGCCATTTCGCGCGGCCGAGATAGTTCGCCGTCGACGCGAGCGCGTCGGGCACCGAGGCGATGAGATCGCGCCGCCCGTCGCCGTCGAAATCGACCGCGAGACGCCGATACACGCTGGGCATGAATTGCGTTTGCCCGAACGCGCCCGCCCACGAGCCGCGCAGCCGCTCGAGCGCGAAATCGCCGCGCTGCACCAGCGCGAGCGCCGCCAGCAGCTCGCTGCGCCAGAAATTCGCGCGGCGCCCGCCGGCGCAGGCGAGCGTGGCCAGCGCATGGGGCAGGAAATGCTCGCCCATCTCGCGGCCGTAGTTTGATTCCACGCCCCACACCGCGACGACGATGTGGCGGTCGACGCCGAAGCGGCGCTCGGCCTCCGCGAGCACGCGCGCATGGCGCTGCAGCAGCGCGCGCCCGTCGCGGACGCGCTCTTCGTCGACGAGGAAGGCCATGTAGTCCCAGATCGGCGTCTTGAATTCGGGCTGCACGGCCGAGAGTTCGAGCACCTTCTCGTTCGGCTCCTTGAGCGCGAGCGCGCGCTCGGCCAGGGCCGGCGAAACACCCGAGCGTATGGCCGCCTGCTTCAGACCCGCGATGCAGCCGGAGAAGTCGGCACGCGCCGCCGGCGCCGCCGCGAGCACGGCGAGCGCGGGGATGAGGAAATGAAGATTGCGCATCATTCTCCTTCTTACGTAGCGCCGGACGATACGCCTTCTCCTGCCGGTGCCGAAAGCGATAACGTGCCGCCACCCGCCGCGCAAACGGCGGCACCGCGGCACGTCGTACGGCGGTCCGCGGCCTCCCCGTGCCGCCGACGGACGCGCTCCTGGGCGCCGGTCCCAACTTTGTATTTGGATTTCCCATGACCGCCGCCCCGAGCCGACGCCAGCTACATCTCGGCCTGTTTACCCTGGCCACCGGCCATCATGCCGACGGTTGGCGCATGCCCGGCGCTTTGGCGCGCGCCGACGATTTCCCCTCGCTGCTGGCCATTGCCGAAACGGCGGAGCGGGCGAAGTTCGATTTCGTCTTTTTCGCCGACGCGCCGTCCTCCGCGCCCGACGGCCCGCCGGGCTTCATGCTGAACCTCGAGCCGATGATCGTGCTGGCGGCGCTGGCTGCCCGCACCGCGCGCGTGGGCTTGGTCGCGACCGTCTCTTCGACCTTCACCGAGCCGTACAATCTCGCGCGCTACATCGCCTCGATCGACCGGATCAGCGGCGGGCGCGTCGGCTGGAACGTCGTCACCACGTCCGACGCGCCGTCGGCGGCTAATTTCGGCCGCGACCTGCCGCTGCACGACACCCGCTACGACATCGCCGACGAGTACCTGCAGGTCGTGCAGGCGTTGTGGGACAGCTGGGAAGACGGCGCGGTGATTGCCGACGCCGCCACCGGGCACTACATCGACAAGGCGAAGCGGCACGCGATTGACCATGCCGGCGCCTATTTCAAGGTCAAGGGTCCGCTCAGCGTCGGCCGTTCGCCGCAGGGACAGCCCGTCATCGTGCAGGCCGGCTCGTCGGCCGCCGGGCAGAGCTTCGCCGCCAGATACGCCGAAGTCGTTTTCACGGTGCAGCAGGACATCGGCGAGGCGCAGCGCTTCTATCGCGGCATGAAGGAGAAGGCAGCGCGCCACCGTTCGCCCGACCATCTCAAGATCCTGCCCGGCCTGTTTCCCGTGGTCGGGCGCACCGAGGCGGAAGCGCGCGCGAAATACGCGATGCTGCGAAGCTACATCCGGCCGGGCGCCGCGCTGGCCTCGATGTCGCAGCGGCTCGGCCACGACATGTCTGGCTTTCCGATGGACGCGCCGTTTCCGCTGCTGCCGGACTCGACGACGGGAACGCAGACCTACGCCAAGATCATGTATGCGAAGGCGCAGCGCGAGGGCCTGACGTTGCGCGACATCCACGACTTGTTCGCGATGTCGCGCGGCTACCTGCTCGCGGTCGGGACACCGCCGCAGGTCGCCGACGTGATCGAGGAATGGGTGGCGAGCCGCGCCTGCGACGGCTTCATGCTGACGCCGGCCTATTTCCCGGGCGAGTTCGACGTCTTTTGCGACCTCGTCGTGCCCGAGTTGCAGCGGCGCGGCCTTTTCCGGAGAGACTACGCCGGCACCACGCTGCGCAGCCATTTCGGCCTGCCGGTGCCGGGGAACAGGTTCGCCCGCTGAGAGCCTCCGCGTCGGCTGCACTTTTCCGGCCGGCGCCGGAGCGCAACGCGCTCTTTCTCCGGCACACCTTGCCGGTCCGCTTGCGCGCCGGCGTGGCTACCGCCGCAGCTTCGCCAGCAGATCGTCGAGCTGCTCGAGCGTCTTGTAGCGGATCGTGACGTCGCCGGCTTCGCCCCTGGTCTTGATCTGTACGACCAGACCCAGGCGTTCGGAGACGTCGTGCTCGAGTTCGACGAGATCCGGCGAGCGGCCGCTGCCGCGGCCGCTATCGCGGTTGCCGCCGCTCTTCTTGTCGAGCGCCGCCCAGCCGCCGTCGCGGACTTTCTGCGCGAGCGCCTCGGTTTCGCGCACCGAGAGCCCGGCCGCGGCCACGCGCTCGGCGAGGCGCTCGGCCTCGTCGAGCCCCACGAGCGGGCGCGCATGGCCGGCAGTGAGCCGCCCGTCATCGAGCATCGCCTGCACCGGCGCCGGCAGCGTCAGCAACCGCAGCGTGTTGGCGACGTGCGAGCGCGACTTGCCGACGATCTCGGCGACGTCTTCCTGCGTGCGGCGGAAATCGTCCATCATGCGCCGATAGCCGCGCGCCTCTTCGATCGCGGTGAGATCCTGGCGCTGGAGGTTCTCGACCAGCGCCACTTCGAGCGTGTCGCGGTCGGCGAGGTCGCGCACCAGCGCCGGAATCTCGTGGAGCTGCGCCTGCTGCGCCGC
>ERZ761602.5243-NODE-5243-length-15538-cov-7.377575_pt1 | contig 15538 bp, 14 predicted proteins | sample MGYA00512165_ERZ761602 | MGnify/ENA primary metagenome ERZ761602 (study PRJEB28899, sample SAMN02445085) | bioreactor sludge metagenome | biome: EBPR sludge; isolation source: Thorneside wastewater treatment plant | place: Australia: Brisbane, Thorneside...
GATCAATTCAGACAGTTTCGCCGGAGGAACCGGCGATGCGGACAAGAGTGTCCGCACTCCATCCCCGAAAGCCCCGCACCGATGATCAAAATGTCAAAATGTTCCATAAACCGGAGTGCGGACACTCCTGTCCGCATGAGTGCGAAGCACGAAAAAGAGCCTTCGCGATTCGGGGGCTCAATTTAGCCTCGCAGCTCTAAACGCCAGCGATTCCTCGCCGGAGGAACCGGCGATGCGGACAAGAGTGTCCGCACTCCATCCCCGAAAGCCCCGCCCCGACTATGAGTACGTCAAAATGTTCCATAAACCGGAGCGCGGACACTCCTGTCCGCATGAGCGTCGCTTCGACGCGAACCGGCGCTGTTAACCTTCACTCGTCGATCAATTCAGACAGTTTCGCCGGAGGAACCGGCGATGCGGACAAGAGTGTCCGCACTCCATCCCCGAAAGCCCCGCCCCAACAATTAAGACATCAAAGTGTTCCATAACACGGAGCGCGGACACTCCTGTCCGCATGAGTGCGAAGCACGAAAAAGCCTTCGCGATTCGGGGGCTCAATTTAGCCTCGCAGCTCTAAACGCCAGCCATTCCTCGCCGGAGGAACCGGCGATGCGGACAAGAGTGTCCGCATGAGTGCGAAGCACGAAAAAGAGCCTTCGCGATTCGGGGGCTCAATTTAGCCTCGCAGCTCTAAACGCCAGCGATTCCTCGCCGGAGGAACCGGCGATGCGGACAAGAGTGTCCGCACTCCATCCCCGAAAGCCCCGCCCCGACTATGAGTACGTCAAAATGTTCCATAATGTCAGAACCGGGAGCGATAGCAACTGGGCCTTCGACTTCACCATCCTACGTCTGACAGCTATTTTCAAGCCTTTTGAAATTATTTCCAAACGTCTGGAGAGTATTCCCAAGCATTTTGACTCGAACTTCAAGGATCCGGAAACCATCTTCAAGCCTTTGATAACGATTTCCAAGCATTTGGAAACCTTTTCCTAGCATCTGGAAATCATTTCCAAGCGTTTGGAAGCCTTTTCCAAGCGTCTGGATATCTTTATCTTACGCAGGAAAACCTCTTCCAAACGCCATTTTTACTGCTAATTGCTCAATTCAATACATTTCCGTCCAAAAAATCTCTTTACTTTTGAAAAGTTTTTGTTTATAAAACCTGTGCAGCCTAACACTCTTTAATTTTTGGAATCGTTCCTAAAAGGAGACTTTCACACGATGGCAAAGAGTTTGCAGGACCTTTCTGACAGCGAATTGATCGATGTCGCCAACCAGCTGATCGCCGCTTTGACCGCCGATCCGGCAGCTTACAACGCAACTCCGGCCGATATTACGGCCCTAACAAATGCAAAGGATACCTTTGAAACTGACGTCACCGCACAGGTCGCAGCACAGGCGGCTGCGAAGGCCGCGACCGCGAAAAAAACCGGTAGCCGGACTCCGCTTGAGCTCGCAATGCGAACTCGCCGCGACGTAGCCAAAGCCCACGGTGCGACCGAGGCTCAATTGGCAGCGACCGGTCTGCCTTTCGGCGGCGTAAAAGTTCCGTCAAATGCGACCGTTCCCGTCGGCTCGGTCGATACTTCCGAACGGCTCCGACACACGATCAGTTGGACCGAGGCCACTACGCCGGACAACAAACGGCGTCCGCGAGGCTCGATCGGCGCCGAAATATTCGTCAAGATCGACGGCCCGCCACCAACCGACGTTAAGGAATGCACTTATCTCGCGACCGATTCCCAAACGCCGTATGTAATTGATTACCCAGGCTCCGAAGCCGGAAAAATGGCCCATTACATGCTCCGCTGGGCCATGAAAGACGGCTCAACCCGCGCCTTCTCCGAAACCATCAGCGCCACGATTACTGGTTAGCACTGTCAACTGCGTTTCGAGAAAGAGTCGGAGAATAAGCACCGGGGCGCTTTAGGAGAATAAATAATGGGAATTTTGAAGCAAGTTCGTTCATGGAAACTTTTGTTATTGTCGTTGCATCGCCTCTTTTCTTGGCCGCTTGCGGAGACGCTTCTCCGGGAGTTCCTTCATCACCGGCCAATACGATCGCGAATGTAATACCGCGAGATCAAATCGTAGTTGATTATTCAAACTGGCTGGATGACGGAGCCTCTATCTCGTGGAAAGTTGAGCCAGGCAACTACAAACTTGAGATGACGGCCAACAATGACGGAGCAACTGTCGAATGGGTTGGCGCGAGTTGTGCGAAGACTCAGCCAATGAGGGAACTTACCATAACCTGTGAAATGCCTCGAACGGGACAGCTAATTGTTACCAATCCGTCGGTCTTTGGCCTCGGTAAGCAAGTCAGCGTTACGATTAGGGTTACAAAACTAGCTCGATGAGTCGTTTCGTTTAATCACCAACCCAAAATATAAGCAAACATCAGCGGGGCGACTATTGATGCGTCGCTCTCGACGATGTATTTGGGTGTAGAGGCTTCGAGCTTGCCCCAGGTTATCTTTTCGTTGGGGACGGCGCCGGAGTAGGAGCCGTAGCTGGTGGTTGAGTCGCTGATCTGGCAGAAGTAGCCCCAGACGGGGACGTTCTCAAGCTGGAGGTCCTGGTGGAGCATCGGGACGACACAGATCGGGAAATCACCCGCGATGCCGCCGCCGATCTGGAAAAAGCCGACTCGTGAATCCTCGGTTGCGTTCGCCGTGTACCACTCGGCAAGCATCGTCATATATTCGATGCCGGTGCGGACGGTGTGGACGTTCTCGACGTCGCCCGTGATCACATGGCCGGCGAACATATTGCCCATCGTCGAATCTTCCCAGCCCGGCACGACCATCGGCAGGTTCCGCTCCATCGCGGCGTACATCCACGAGTCCTTAACGTCGATCTGGTAATACTCCTCAAGCGAGCCGTTTCGGAGCACCTCATACATAAATTCGTGCGGAAACATCCGCCGGCCTTCAACATCGGCCCGCGTCCATACCTCGACCATCGCCTTCTCAAGCCGCCGCATTGCTTCGTGCTCAGGAATGCAGGTATCTGTCACGCGGTTCATGTGGCGGTCAAGCAATGCCTGCTCGTCCGCCGGCGTCAGGTCGCGGTAATTCGGCACGCGTTCGTAAAAATCGTGGGCGACCAGGTTGAAAAGATCTTCTTCAAGGTTCGCACCCGTGCACGAGATGATCTGCACCTTGTCCTGCCGGATCATCTCGGCAAGCGACAATCCCAACTCTGCCGTGCTCATCGCACCCGCCAGCGTGATCATCATCTTCCCGCCGCCCTCAAGATGCTTCTTATACCCCTCGGCCGCGTCGATCAAAGCCGCCGCATTAAAGTGCCGATAGTGATGCTTGATGAAGTCAGTTACTGTTGCGTTCATTTCCAACGATTATAAATGTGTAGCGACCATCCGCGAAACGACGTTGGCCATCACCGGACAGCATCTCCAGAATCGCTTAAATGAAACCGGCCCGCTTGTGACTGCGGTCACAGACAACGATCCGGATCGCGTGAAAATAACAATAGGCGAGTAGATTTACACGCCGGATTCAGGCTTTAGGCGTAAGACGCTCTGAGGGGGGTGAAAGACGACCGGACGATAACTGCTCGCTGCAGGAGGTATCGTTATGCGGTCAGGAAAAATCAACAACCCCTTTAGTTTCAGCGGCCATTCGGCCATCGGTCAATTCTTTTTAACAGCAGTATTTTGGATATCGGTCATCGTCGGGCATGTGGCCGCACAAGGCACACCGCCCGCTTATGAACTGCGCTTTTTGGGCTCCGGCTCGCCGACCGCGATCAACTCGCAGCGCGTCGTGATCGGAACGCGAACGACCGGTGGCAACTACGAACCGCTCGTCAGTGTCAACGCGTCTCCATGGACCCAGCTTCCCGTCCCATCCGGCTCAATGAGTACGATCCCGACCGACGTCAATGATCTAGGTGTTATTGTCGGCGTGTCGTTCAGCCCGCAATGGAATGCCTCGGCCGTGCGGTGGACGCCCGGAACCGGCGGCTATTCACTTCAGGTTCTGCCCCTGATGCCTGGCGACACGGCGGCCTATGCAACCGCGATAAACAACGCCGGACAGATAGTCGGCTCACGAAGCTCGCTCGGCTACCAGCCGACCGGAACGGGCTGGGTCTATAGCGATCAGGCCGGTTTTCGGCGGCTTACCGATTTCGGCTTCTGGATCGTTCCCCGCGATATAAATGACTCCGGTCTCGTGATCGGCGGCCAGGAACGGCTGAACCTCGCAACCGGGCAGGTCGATGTAACCGGCCAGGGGCCCTCAAACTACCAGGCGATCTCAAACATCGGCATAAATTCAAGCGGGATGATGATCGGCTCATCGCCGCTCCGGTCAACTTCGCTCAATATCGTCTCGGTCTTTCGATATACGCCCGGGCCCGGATGGGAGTTCATCGCCGGCTCAACGCGCTATACGGTCGGCTATGACATCAACGACCTAGGCGACATTACCTATGGCGAATTCGGTGCGGGCATTTTCCTCGATGGGCTGGGAACCTTCGCCGTCGGAAGCTTACTCAGTCCCGAGACCATCGGAAATGGCTGGGTCATCACCGGCAACGGCTCGTATGTTAACAACAGCCGCGAGATCGCGACCATCGCTCGCAACAATACGACCGGGCAAACCGGTGCCGTTCTGCTTTTGCCCATTGGGGCGATCCCGCCGCCGACTGCCCCGGCCGGGCTCGTCGGCGTTGCACATCCTGCAACCCGCATGGAGCCCTTTAATTCGATCGAGCTTTCCTGGGTCAATACAAGTACGCTGACCCGCGGATGGGAGCTTCAACGGACCGTTGCGGGTACCTCGAACTGGGAGATCCTGCCGCTTGTTCCGCCGGGAACTGCCGCACGCCATTCGGACACGACAGTGGGCGTAAACATCACATACAACTACCGCGTAAGGGCCGTTGGCCTCGGCGGTACGAGCGAATGGTCTGACACAATCACCGTTGTATCTCCGGCAACGCCGCTCGATACGACGCCGCCAGAGGTAATCCTGCTCGAACCGGCCGGAGGATCGACCGTCTCGGGGATCGTGACGACACGCTCATCGGCGTCCGACAATGTTGCCGTTGAGTATCAGGAGATCAGCTTCTGGAATCAGTACACGGGCCAACAGGTCGTCATCGGTTCCTCGAATACCGGAGGCGAGATAGTGTTCACGTGGGACACGACACAACTCACTCCGGCGACCTACCGCATAATGGCGATGGCCTATGACACGATGGGTAACGTAAGCCGCAGCGAGGCGGACGTTATTGTTGCAGGCTCGACGAGCGGCACGATGCGGGTCAGTTCGATAAGGATGTACAGCGAGCGGACGCGGAGCGGTTACTGGGTCTATGGAGACGTAGCCGTCCTTGATAAGGCCGGCAGCCCCGTAGCCGAAGCAACGGTCTCGGTTCGGTGGCGTACACCCAACGGAAGGAACGTTCTACAAACGGCCCGGACCGACGCAAGAGGCATCGCTACTTTTGGGGTGCAGTCAGTTGCAGGTACGTATCGCCTATACATTACCGATGTGTCAAAGACCGGTTATGAGTTTGACCCGAGGAGCAGCCAGCTTTCGGCCAGGTACTGGAGGGGATCGCAATGACCTCACATCACTGACCTCACGGGCCCGGCCAACGCAGTCGGGCCCTTTTTCTTTTTATAAATGAGTGAGCAGCTGACTCCGGGAAAGAACCGCCCGTCACCTTCGCGGGCGGGAGATCTTTTACGAACGGGAGCAATCAGCTACTATTGTCCGGAGCTTTCCATCGGAAGGGTTTGATCTTTCCTTTCGAACACGATGCCCACGATCTTTACACATCCCGCAATTCCACTTGCCATTGGCTTTGGCCTCGGGAAAAACATCATTCCGCCGCGGCTCATGGCGGCGGGCTTTGCGGCGTCAGTCATCCCCGATCTTGACGTCATCGCCTTTCGATTTAACATCGCCTATTCGAGCGAATGGGGCCACCGCGGCTTTAGCAACCCGCTTTCCTTTGCAGAAAAGGCATATGAGAAATAAGGAGGTCGCCAAACGAGCAACACTTGCGGATGGGCTCTTATTTAGAGTGTTGAATAAGGCTCTGGGAACCAATAACTTGAGCGTCACGGGTTGAAACTCTACAAACAGAGATCCCGCTTTTGGGCCGTGGTTGAACATCCTTTCTGTTTATGGACAGGTATTAGAAAATAGAAAAGAAATCGGCCAAAACAAAACTAAAACACAATATGAGCTGAGGATCAGAGAGGGTTCGGCTCGCTTTCGATGTATGATCAAAGAGCGAAAAATTACCCGGAATCGTGGTCAGGTTTTTTCTCGAAAAGTTCCTTTCAATGCCTCCTCACAGTTGATCGGAAAAGGTGCGGTGCTCTCATTATTGTTCAAAGGCGATCAGTTCGATCCCGGTTACGTCATGGTCGGGATTTATGAACTGAGGATCGGAGGACAACCCTTTGGCTTTCGCGATGATGAAGTAACCACGTCCGGCTACGACCCCTTCAAATCGAAATCGACCGAACGGGTTGGTAATCGCAATGCGGGTGTTGCCCTCAACATCCGAAAGCACGACCGTTGACATACCGAGAGGCGAGCCGAAGGCGGACACGACCCGGCCCTCGATGGAAATTCCGGCCGCTGTCGGGCTAAGGCTGAAGCTCCAGAAACCGGTCTGCACGAAGTACGGTAATACAGCGTCAGTTCGGCCGACCACGGCCTGCCCGACGGTCCCAGTGACATCGTATCGGGCATCGCTCGACAGCCCGCCGCCTGAAGCAATTACCGATTGCGTCACGGAATACTGCCCGCCCGTCTGTGCCGCGGCTTGGATGAACAAATTCAATATCACGATCAAGAATTTGATTGATTTCATTTTTTCTAACTCCTAGCAAAACTTCCACTTTTTCAAAATTCATTGCTGAAAAGCGGGAGGCAGCCGTATAACGGTGTTGCCGTTGGTGCTTGTCGCCCACATATTCGTTCCGTCAAAGGCAATGCTTGTTGGTAATGCTCCGAGTGCAAACGATGCGACAGTTACGCCGTCTGAAGCGCGGACTTTCGCTGCGACTCCCGAAACGAAATCGTTATTTATAACCCACAAATGCGTGCCGTCGAAGGCGATTTGATAAGCCCCGGAAGCGATCGGGTAGGAGTTCAGAATCGCGCCGTCGAACGTGCGAATTCTGACGACGCTTCCGGCAGTCGTATTGGCAATCCAAATACTGCTGCCGTCGAAGACGACACCGCCTCCGGTCGTCATCGAATAATCTACCGATGTGCCGTCCGCGACATTTAATTTTTTCAAACCGGCAGCTCCAAAATGCGTAATCCACATAAAAGCACCGTCAAAAGCAATTCCCGCCGGCGAACTTCCCGCCGGAAACGTGCCGAGATTTGCTCCGTCGCTTACCCGCAGTTTGGTTACATTGTTGCCGTTCAAAACCCACATATTCTCACCGTCGAAAGCAAGATTGAATGCCGCATTCGGTGTGGGGAAAGTGCCGAGAACCGCGCCATCCGAAACGCGCACTTTTATAACGCCTTCGCTTGGCGTAGTACTTGTTACCCACATATTCGCGCCGTCAAACGCAATGAATCGCAGAGCGTTTCCGACCGTGAACGTGCCGAGATCCGCGCCGTCCGAAGCTCTTATTTTTTTGACGGTCGAGCCGTTAAATTCGACAACCCACATATTCGCACCGTCGAAGGCAATTCCATACGGCTGATTACCGATGTTAAATACGCGCTGTGCTCTTAATAGATCCCAACGTAGAGAGCCGAGAACCCTTAAATTGTAGGTATTCGGAAGTGTGTCGGGAGAGAGCTGCGTTGTCGTTATCGAACCGGCGATGATGTTTGCTCCGTTGAGATTTGTCAGCCCATCGCCGTTGCCGTGAAATTGATCAGCCGAAACGATGCCGTTTGGCACATCCAAGGATCCGTTGATCGTCAGAGTTTGATTAAGCGTAACTCCGCTGTTGAAAGTTACTCCGTTGTTGAACGTCTTGTTTCCAAAAACGCTTTGATTGGAAAAAAGATCAACGAAATTCTTCGTGGAGCTGCCTGTGCCGCCGTTTGTTATCGGTAAGATACCGGTAAGTTTGCTTGCATCGATCGACTGAATTTTTGCATCCGTGACGCATAATACACATGAAGTGGAGAGCGAATCGGCGGCGGCTGCTCTCAGACTTTTCATTGAAAACGGCGAGCTGTTTATCTCTTGTCGCGGTGAAAGCCGCGTGTATTCGTCTGTGCTTGCGCCGGGTCGGACGTGTATCTCTAAAAATCTTTGTTCGCCGTTGATAAAAGCTGCTTCACCAAAACTCAAATTGACGGTAAAGATGCCGCCAGAAACAGAAACATCATCGCAAACGGCATCAGGGCTGCCCGACGCCACGCCGTTGCACGCGGCGGCTCCGTCGATCTGGCCACCACCCTCGGCTGTATCAAACAACCGAAACATCAGGTCATACTGCCCGTTGGCGGCGAGACTCATATCGGTCAGCTTGCCCTGGTAAGTAAACGCTGTCGTCTGCGCCGCCGCGGAAAAGTGGCACAGCATTACAATCGACAGACTCAAAAAAAATAGTATTGTTTTTTGCATGTCATTTCTCCTTGCATACATCCGCTTCCCGTCTTAATTCGCAGAGAAGTTTTTTCAACACGTCGACCTGCTGCTGCTGATTTTGGATCATCTTCTTCTGCTCCTCGATCTGCGCCTGCTGTTCTTTGACCACGTTGATCAACACGACGCCGATACGGTCATATTTCACACCCTCGATCTCGCTGTCGCCGTTGCGAGTCACAAGCAGGGGCTCGACCTCAGCGACCTCCTCGGCGACCAGACCCAGATCGAGCGAGCCGCCTTGTTTCCAGTTGAAAGTGACCGGTCGAAGCCGGTTGATTAGGCTTAAACCAGATTCGAACGACGCGATGTTTTGCTTGTAGCGAAGACTGGAGCTGCAAGTTGCCAGACGGGACAGCGCATTTTGACAAACGTTGGTTGCACCGCCGGAATCAAGAAAAAGTGACACCCTTCCATTCACGGCCAGTCTCTCTGAAGGTCCAAAGTTACCTATACCGACGTTGCCGTTCTCCAGGACGGTAAGCCGGCCGCCAGGGAACCCGGGGGAGTCTATCCGAAATTCTCCGTTCCCGCCGAAGGTGGCGACCGTTCCACCCGTCGTGTTCGTTTGGACCCGCAGGCCCGTGTTGCCGCCATCGACAACATGCATTTTGAATCCGGGATTGGTCGTGCCGACAGCGAGACTGTTCTCGACATATGTATTGCCGCCCCAGAAATACCCGGCCCAGTTCGTCGGCGCTCCGGACGCAAATCCTTCTACGCCTATATTCGTGTTGGAGGAAGGACCGACCGCGCGGCCCATTACACCCGTTCCGCTGACGGCCCCGGAGCCGGGATTGGCCTCGCCCCAGACACCATAGCGAAACCCTGCGGTACCGATTGCATTGCCGTAAACGCCAATTGTGGTGCCGGTGCCCGGGCCTGAGTCCGCCCGTGCGAAAACGCCGTATCGGCCGCCCGTGAAAAAGCCGCCCGTGCCCCCACCAGGACCATTTACTGAGCGTCCTTGCACCGCAAAACCGTCGTTGGGGCCCGTGAAGGTGTTTTCGACGTTTAGGATCGTGCTTCCCGCACTCGCTCCGGTCACATGCAGTCTCGAGCCGGGCGTGGTCGTGCCGATCCCGATATTGCCGGACGTGCTGAACCGCATGACCTCGATATTGTTCGGCCGAAGGGTCAGGTCTTTGCCGTTCGTGCCCAGCTCAACGGTGTCGTTTCTCGTGCCGAGTCCGGCGTTTGCACCGATATAACCGATGTAGCCGCGATAGGTATTCGTATGGTCCGAAAATATTGTTTGCGAATAGTAACTGTCCTGCGCTTGAAAGTTAACGATTGCATTACCGAGAAGCGGGCGAACGAGCAGTCCGACAATTCTGTTGTTTAAACCGTAAGCAAAAAAATCGCCGTAATGCTGAGTTCTTCCGGCAAAATCCTTGTTGCCGCCGACGGTTTGATCGGTCGAAAGATCGACAAAATTGTTTGTCGAGCTGCCCGTGCCGCCGTTAGCGATCGCTAGCGTTCCGCTCGTAATGTTCGCGGCGTTGAGGTTCGTCAGGCCCGAGCCGTTGGCGGCGAGCAGCCCCGGAATCACTACCGTGTCCTCGCCGGTGCTTCGGCCGAGGGCTATGGTGTTGCTCGATGAGACAGTGGAGAGAGCTCCGATTGCGGTAGCGAAGTTCAGATTGTTGCTGAGGACATTCGCCCCCGCCCCGATGATGGTGTTGTTCGATCCCGTTAGATTTGCATCGCCCGTTCCGGCGCCGATGAATGTGTTGTTCGACCCGCTGGAATTGTTGAAGCCCGCGGAACTTCCGAAGAACGCGTTGAGCTGCCCGTTAGTGTTCTGCACACCGGAGCTCCTCCCGAAGAACGAGTTGCAGCAGGCCAGATTTGAAAGGCCCGCTTGAAACCCGAAGAACGCATTCTCGCTGCCGTCCACATTTGACTGTCCCGCGCCGATTCCGAAGAACGAATTCGTTTGCCCGCCAGAATTGGACTGACCGGCGTTGATCCCGGCGAAGAAGTTGAACGTCCCGGGAGCACTCAATACCCGGTTCCCGCCCAGGTTGAATTGGCTCACCGCATTGAAAATATTCGCGGTGCCGTTGCCGCTGATGTTGAAGTTGCTCGAAGTTTGCTGCGTCGTTGTGTTCTGGATGTAGTTCGGGCTGTTCGGCAGCGGTTCGCGGGCGTCGGTCATTCGCGGATCGGTTGTGACGACGTATTGGCTTGCGGCCACACCGCCGAGTTGGGTTGAATTCAACGCCGTTTCGGCGATTTCAGCGTTCAGGCTTTTTAGCGAATACGGCGTGCTTGTGATCGGCTGACGCGGGCTGAGCGTCGTAAACTCGGGGTCGGAAGGTCTCTTTACGGCGATCTCAAGCCAGCGCGGAGAACCGTCAAAGGCTTCTGGGGCCGTGAAGTTGAGTTCGGCAGTAAAAATGCCTCCGGTTACCGTAACCGGATCGAGCTCAACGATGGCCCCGATCTGGGTTCCGTCCGAAACCGAGTCGTAAAGCGAGAACCGCATCTGGTAAGTACCATTTGCGTTTACGGCCCCGTCGGTCAGTTTTCCCTGGTAAGTAAAAATGTTTGTTTGGGAGCTTCCAGTGATACAAAATATAAGAACCGCTGCCCATGTAAATATTCCTCTTTTCATCGCCATATTTCTCCCGTACATTTTTTCAGTGAATCCAGACAGACGAACAGCCTTTTGTGCTCTACTGAATGAACCATACCGAGTTCGATCAGTTGGAAGATCTCACGTTCGGTTATGCCGCTAACGGCACTTGCTATCCAGGGTGTTGCCATAGCAACCTTTTCACCGCAAGCAGGACAGAAAACGGCCGCGGTTATCTCGCCGCTGCGGAGCACGACCGTTTCCTCTACCTCGATCACCACTTGTCTAAGGCTCCTCATGGTCAAATCAGGAAAAGTCCCCTTCTATTGCTCCGGTTTCGGCGGCATGACCTTTTCCAATGTCAACTTTGCAGCTTGTGCGATTTGCGGGGTTAGAACGTCTTCCCCATCTTTTTTTGCCTTTTGTTTTGTAATGGTCGGCGGAATGATCACCGCGCCTTCCACGGTTGTGACGCGATATTCGAAAGCGACTTCGTCCTTGGATTTGAAGCCGCCCGACATAGACGCAACACTGATGGCCGTTGCGGCGGCAGTGGCTGCTACGGCTCCTGCTATACCGCCGACACCGGGGGTCATTCCCGCCATGCCGCCAAGCATGCCCATGCCGCCAAATCCACCGCCGCCCTTTTTGCGGGTGACCTTGCTAATAAATATGTAGTCGCATTTTTTTAGTTTTGCTTCTTTTTCCGGCAGGGACGATTCAAGGAAAATTACTTCGACGTTATCCTCCGTAAGTGCCACCTCGAGCGCATTGCGAATGGCCATCGGCGCATCGGCAAAACTGAAATCCTTACCCATTTCGGCGATCGGCGAGGATACGCCGATCCTAATGACACCCGGTTTTTTATCTGGCGCAACGATCGCAGTGTTGCCGGGGATCATATCTCTGATATCCGGTGGAATGGTCTGCGAAAAACCGGTGATCGCGAGTGCGGTCAGAATTGCTAATATCGAAAGTTTCCTCTTACACATTTTTGTCATTTACCTCCATAAATTTTCTGGTCAATTGAAATACCAACGCCCGCTCTGTACAGAAAATAGGTCTTGCTACACTCGCTCACTCGGCAGTACAATTAGCTGATTTTTCTGTAACGCCAGTTAGGGCCTGTGCGTATGATCTTCGCCTTGTGTGGGCCGTAAGGTCTTGCGGTTTTTATGGTTTTTCTTTGACTTATTTTTGACTCTTGTGCAACCAGTTGAAAATAAAAGGTTTGTTTACCGATTCGAACGGTTTGTTCTTGACCCGAATGAGAGGACCTTGTTTTCTGAGGGTGTTCCCATTCATCTGCCGGCAAAAGAATTCGATACGCTGCTGTTACTGGTTGAGAACAATGGAAAGGCTTTATCGAAAGATGAAATGATGACAGCGGTTTGGCATGATGCATTCGTCGAAGAAAGCAATCTTGCCAAACAGATCTCGCGATTACGAAAGTTGTTCAACTCTGACGGCGAAGTAACCATTGAGACACTTCCTAAACATGGCTATCGATTTTCAGCAGACGTGAAGCGGATCGTACGTTCTGAAGACCAGGCGATTTTTGAGAAACGCACATTAAAAAGACTGACCGTTAACTTTGAAGAAGACGACGAAATTGACGAATCGCCGCACGCTCTCCCGCCAAAGAAAAGAATTTCAGCCACCGCATTTGTTGTTGCAGTGTTGGTTATTCTTATAGGGTTGGTTGGTTCCTGGCTCTGGCTTGCTCGAAATGGGACGAAAAAAATCGGTTCGATTGCTGTTCTGCCATTGAGATCTTTAACTGATGACGAAAGCAACAAGGCTTTAGGACTCGGGCTGGCAGACGCCTTGATAATGAAGATCGGCGGACTGCGACAGATCGTCGTCCGTCCGGTGAGTTCGGTCGCTGTTTACACTGACGCAACGCAAGACGCGCTCGAGATCGGGAAAAAATTGAAGGCAGATGCGGTGCTGGAGGGGACCATCCAACGAACTAACGGCCAGATCCGCATAAACGCACGTCTCCTGAGAGTAGAAAACGGCGAACAGATATGGGCAGAAAGATTTGATGGCGAAAGTGCAAACATTTTCGATCTCGAAAACCGCCTTGCGGAGGGAACTTTGCGGGCTTTGAAGTTAAGTTTGGGGGCGAGCGAAAGCGAGCGGATCGCGCGTCGCGACACTGAAAATAGAGATGCCTTCGATGATTACCTGAAAGGGCGCTATTTGTGGAATCGTCGCACCGAACAAGATCTGAAAGAAGCAATCCTCTTTTTTAATCAGGCGATAGAGAAAGATCAGAATTACGCCCGTGCCTATTCCGGTTTGGCGGATTGCTACATTCTTCTGGGAATCTGGGGATCACTGCGTCCAAACGAGGCGATGCCAAAGGCAAAAGAAGCCGCTTTGATGGCGCTCAAAGCCGATGACTCACTGGCAGACGCTCACACGTCGCTGGCGTTTATCAAATGGGTTTACGATTGGGATCAAACCGCAGCGGACAACGAATTTCAAACAGCATTGCGGCTAAACCCGAATTATTCGACAGCCCATCACTGGTATGCTTATTTTCTGGCAGCTACTGAACAATTTGACCGGTCAATTGCGCATATCAAACAGGCTCATGAGATCGAAGGCTCGCTTTCATTGAGCATCAGCACGGATATTGGTGAAATATATTGCTGGGCTCGCCGATATGACGAATCGATTACGCAGCTAAAGGAAATGACTCGAATCGCCCCGGATTTTGCGCCGGCGCGTAATGCTCTAGGCATCGCATATTTGAAAACAGGCCGGATCCCGGAAGCAATAACCGAATTTGAAACGGCTAGGCGGCTTCATGACGGCCCGAGCACGATCGCTCTGCTCGGCTACGCATTTGGGATATCCGGCCAGCGGGAAAAGGCACTCGAAATCGTAGCTGATCTTAATAAGCTTTCAGAAACTCGATATATCAAACCCTTTTGGTTCGCGGTTGTTTATTCCGGCATTGGTGACAATGACGAAGCGCTCAAACGGCTCGAGGAAGCCTTTAATGAACGCTCCGACACGATGGCTATCCTGCGTGTGTATCCTCTTATTCAAGGCCTTCATCCCCATCCCAGGTTTATCAGATTGCAGGAACGAATAGGCTTATAACTCATTGAATTCACCAGTGATTTCTAAATCAGAATTTGACTATTTAAAGGTGGCGATTGTCTTGTAGTTCAGCATTTCGGGGTTCATCGGCCTTCGCGGCTGGCGGGGCATCGGTTCCGAACTTCTCTGGGGCTGGCTCCACGCCGCGTTTGTTATCGTCGCCATCGCAACCGCCGGCCGAAAGACTAAGACGCCGGTGAAAACTTGATTGACATTACCACGGTAATGCGTCAAGATTCGTTTATGGAAAAGGTCAGGTCGCGGATCACGGCACAAGGACAGATCTCGGTTCCCGCATCGGTGCGGAAAAAGCTGGGCATCGGCCCGGGATCCGTCATCGAATGGGAAGAAAAGGGCGAAGAAATTATCGTGAAGAGGTCGAACCTCTATTCGCTCGACGACCTTCATAAAGAGGTCTTCGGCAATGAAAAGCCACCTAAGAAGACGCTCAAAGAATTGAAAGAAGGTATCGCTGAGTACGTCCGAAAAAAGCATGAAAGCGGTCGATGCTAACGTCCTGGTCCGCATATTTACTGAAGACGACCAGCGGCAATCAAAGCTTGCAAAGGCTTTTGTTGGAACTCAGGCTTGGGTTTCTCACATCGCGCTCGTCGAGACCATCTGGGTGCTAGGAACTGTGTATGAAAGGCCTAAGGCCGACCTCGTTCGTGCGGTCGAGGTCACATTGAAGAACGAGGCATTGGTGCTGCAAGAGCCGGAGATTGTGTCGGCGGCCCTGTCGCTTTTCAAGACGCATACGGGCGTCGCTTTCTCGGATTGTATGATCCTCGCCGTTTCAAAAAAGGCCGGCCACACGCCGCTCGGCACCTTCGACACGAAGCTTGCTAAGATCGACGGCACTGCGTTGATCTAAGATCTTACGGCCGTTCAACGCCAATGCCTTTCATCGCAAAACACATTCTCTGGGTCGATTGCCTCGGGGCCCTTTTGACCGGCATCTTGCTTGCCGCCCTGAGCGGCTACATCGCCCCGATCTACAACCTGCCGCAGTCCTGGGTCATCGCCCACGCCTGCGTCCATCTTGCTTACGGCAGCTTTTCGCTCTCGCTCGCCGTCCGTCGAACCCGGCCGATTGGCCTCATTTCGACGCTTGCCATCGCCAACGCCGCATGGGCAGTTCTTTGCATAATTTTCGCCGCGAGAATGGTCGAGGGCGACTCGGTCCTCGCCGCCGCACATTTCCTAATCGAAGGCATCTAC
>ERZ761602.5245-NODE-5245-length-15531-cov-4.720729_pt1 | contig 15531 bp, 14 predicted proteins | sample MGYA00512165_ERZ761602 | MGnify/ENA primary metagenome ERZ761602 (study PRJEB28899, sample SAMN02445085) | bioreactor sludge metagenome | biome: EBPR sludge; isolation source: Thorneside wastewater treatment plant | place: Australia: Brisbane, Thorneside...
CTGGTGCACGACCCCTACAAGACGGTGGCGCCGCCGCTGGTGCAGACCGCGCTCGCGGCGCTGCTGGGCGAAGCCGATTTCGTCGTGCCGCTCGCCGTCGCGAACGAAGAGACCGAGAACCTCATCGATGCGGCCGCGCTGACGCAGATGAAGCGAACCGCGTGGCTCGTCAACGCCTCGCGCGGCAACCTGGTCGACGAGACGGCGCTGGAATGGGCCCTCGACGAGCAGCGCATCGCCGGCGCCGCGCTCGACGTCGGCCGCGCGCCGGACCAGATGCCGTCGCCGCATCTCGCGCGCCGCGCCGACGTGATCGCGACGCCGCACATCGCCGGCCTCACGCCCGAGGCGATCGAGCACCAGGCGCTCGAAACCGCGCGGCAGGCGGCGGCGCTCATTCGCGGCGAGATTCCGCCCGGCGCGGTCAATGCCGGCCAAGCCAAGAAGCTGGCGCGCCTCAAGCGCTAGCGTCACGAGGGAGAAACCCGATGGCATCGCAAGAAACGCGCCCGCACCTTACGGCGCCGCCGGGCGCGTGCGATACGCACATGCACGTCTACGACGACCGCTTCAAGCTCGCGCCGACGGCGGCGTTCACGCCGCCGCACGCGCCGACGGCGGATTACCTCGCGATGCGCCGGCGCATCGGCGTCGCGCGCACCGTCGTCGTGCAGCCGACGGCCTACGGCTTCGACAACGCCTGCACGCTCGAGGCGATGGCGGCGATGGGCGGCAGCGCGCGCGGCATCGCCGTCGTGCCGCGGGACGTGACGGAGGCGGAGCTCGATCGGCTCACCAAGGCCGGCATGCGCGGCATCCGCTATTTCATGCTGCCGGGCGGCGTGCTGCCGTGGGAAAGCCTCGATGCGATGGCGGCCAAGGTCGGCGCGTTCGGCTGGCACGTGCAGCTCCAGCTCGACGGTCGGCAGCTGCCCGAGCGCGAGGCGGCGCTGAAGCGGCTCACCGGCACGCTCGTCATCGACCACAACGGCAAGTTCCTGGAGCCGGTCGGCGTCGGCGATCCGGCGTTCAAGTGCCTGCTGCGCCTGCTCGAGAACGGCCGCACCTGGGTCAAGCTCTCGGCGCCCTACGAAACCTCCAAGGAAGGCCCGCCGCTCTATGCCGACGTCGGCGCGCTGGCGAAGGCGCTGGTAGGGGCCGCGCCGGAGCGCTGCGTGTGGGCATCCAATTGGCCGCATCCCTCGGTGCCGCGCGAGCAGCGCCCCGACGACGCCGATCTGCTCGACCTGCTGCTCGACTGGGCGCCCGACGAAACGACGCGCAACAAGATCCTCGCAGACAACCCGGCGAAACTGTACGGTTTCTAGCGATGGCCAGGCACCGCATCGCGATCGTCGGGCTCGGCATGGCGGTCACGCCGCACGCCAAGAGCCTCGCCGATCTCGGGGACCGCGCGGAAGTCGCCGCGGCATTCAGCCCGAGCGAGGCGCGGCGGCGCGACTTCGCGGCGAAGTTCCCGTTCCCGATCGCGACCGATCTCGATGCGATCCTCGCCGACCGCGGCATCGGCGCGGTGCTGTTGCTGACGCCGCCCGGCACGCATCGCGATCTCGTGCGCCGCGCGGCGGCGGCGGGCAAGCACATCCTGCTCGAGAAGCCGCTCGAAATCTCGACGCCGCGCGCGCACGAATTGGTGGCTGCGGCCGGAGAGGCGGGCGTGACGCTCGGCGTCGTGCTCCAGCACCGCTTCCGGCCGGCGGGCATGAAGCTCGCGCAGATTCTCGAAAGCGGCGCGCTCGGGCCGATCGTCAACTGCTCGACGACGATCCGCCTCTGGCGCCCGCAGAGCTACTACGACCAGCCCGGACGCGGCACGAAGGCGCGCGACGGCGGCGGCGTGCTGCTCACGCAGGGCATCCACACGCTCGACCTCATGCTGAGCCTCGCCGGCCACGTCGAGGAGGTGTGCGGCTTCGCGGCGACGACGCGCGTGCACCGCATGGAGACCGAAGACCTGGTGTGCGCCGCTGCGCGCTTCACCAGCGGCGCCATCGGCACGATCGAGGCGACGACGGCGGCCTATCCCGGCTTTCCCGAGCGCATCGAGCTCGCCGGCACGCGCGGCACCGCATCGCTCGCCGGCACCGAGCTCAAGGTGCAGTTCCACGACGGCAGCAGCGTCGAGATGGCGCCCGACAACGCGGGCAAGCCCGGTGCGGGCGGCACCGGCGCCGATCCGATGGCGTTCCCGCACGACTATCATCGGGCCGTACTCGCCGACTTCCTCGACGCGATCGACGAGAAGCGCCCGCCGCGCGCGAGCGGCGAGGAAGCGCTGCGCGTCCACCGCCTGATCGACGCGCTGCTCGAAGCGGGTGAGTCCGGCAAGAGAGTGACGGTCGAACGCGATTAGCCGGCGCGACCCTCACTTCCCATCCGCCGCCAAAGCGGCGGATGGGCCCCTTCTCTCCCACTTCGTGGAAGAGAGAAGAAAGAGTTTTGCCGCCGCGATCTTACTTCTCTCTCCCGCGTGCGGGAGAGAAGGGGCCCATTCGCCTCTTGGCGAATGGGAAGTGAGGGCCGGCGATCAGACGGGAACGTCGCCCTTCACCACGGTGCGGTGAATCACGCGGCGCTCGCGGGCGGCGTCGTATTCGGTCGCGCGGTGCATCGTCAGCCGGTTGTCCCACATCACGACGTCGCCGCTCCGCCAGCGATTCGCGTAGACGAAGCGCTCGCCGGTCGCATGCGCCATCAATTCGCCGAGCAGCGCGCGCGAGTCCGCCTCCGGCAGCCCCTCGATGCGCGAGATGTGGTGGCTGATGTAGAGGCCCTTGCGCCCCGTCTCGGGATGCGTGCGCACGAGCGGGTGATCGACCGGCGGCGCCTCGGCGCGCTGGACGGCGGTCATCGGCGGCGCGCCGGCGCGCTGGCGCGAATGGTCGAGATCGTGGATCGCGCGCAGGCCGGCGATGCGCCGCTTCAGGGCGCCGTCGAGCGCGTCGTAGGCGGCCGCGAGATCGGCGAACAGCGTCTCGCCGCCCGCCTTCGGCACCGCGATGCCGTAGAGGATCGTGGCGAGCGCGGGACGGCGCTGGAACGAAAGGTCGGAATGCCACACGAGCGTGCCGAGGTCGGGATGGCGGCCGGTGGTCTCGCCGGTCGCGCGGTCCACGTTCGAGAGCACGTAGATCTCGGGAAAGCGCGGATGCCGGTACTCGTCGAGCACGTGGATCTGCAACTCGCCGAAGCGCCGGCTGAAGGCGACGAGCGCGGCCTCGTCCAGCGTCTGCGCCGGGAAGCGCAGCAGCCCGTGGCGGTTGAACGCGGCGCGGATCGCGGCGAAGGCCGGCGCGTCCATCGGCGCCGCGAGGTCGACGCCCTGCACCTCGGCGCCCATCACCGGCGAGATCGGCGATAGATCGAGGGCGAGTCCCATCGCGGCTTCTCCCGAACGCCTACGCCGGCCGGCGTCCTCGGCCGAACAGGCCGCGCACGCCGGCCTTGATCTTGCGCTGCGCCGGCGGGATCGACCACAGGATCGCGAAGATCGTGATCGCCGCCAGCACGCCGCTGACCGGCCGCGTGAAGAACGGCGCGACGCTGCCGGACGAGATCACGAGGCCGCGAGTGAGATTCTGCTCCAGCAATTCGCCGAGCACCAGCCCGAGGATCAAGGGCGCCATCGGGAACTTGAGCTCGCGCATCACGAAGCCGACGAGGCCGAAGAACAGCATCACGTAGATGTCGAACACGCGCTGCGTGATCGCGAACGCGCCCACCGTGCACAGCACGAAGATGATCGGCATCAGCCGCTCGCGCGGCACGAGCAGTATCCACAAGAGCGGCCGCACCAGCGTGAGCCCGAACACGAGCTTCGCCATGTCGGCGATCACGAGCATGGCCACGATCTGATAGAAAAGCTGCGGCGTCTCGATCATCAGCATCGGGCCGGGCTTGAAGTCGTGGATCATGATCGCGGCCATCAGCGCCGCGGCCGGCGCCGAGCCCGGCACGGCCAGCGTCAGCACCGGGATGATGGCGCCCGGCACGCAGGCGCTCTCGCCGGTCTCGGCCGCCATCAGGCCCTCGACCGAGCCCTTGCCGAACTTCTCCTTCTCCTGGCTCGCGCGCCGCGCGGCCGCGTAGGACGACCATGCGGCCGTGTCTTCGCCGAGGCCGGGCAGCACGCCGATGAACGTGCCGATGGCGCCCGAGCGGAAGATCGTGCGCTTGTACTTCCACACGTCGGCCAGCCGCGGCAGGATCGAATCCACCGCCTTGCTCGTCACGCGATAGGCCGGCCCGCGCATCGCGGTCAGCACTTCGGCTACGCCGAACACGCCCACCAGCGCGGGCAAGAGGCCGATGCCGCCCGAAAGATCGGCCCATCCGTAGGTGAAGCGGTGATAGTTGTAGTGCGGCTCCTGGCCGATCGTCGCGATCCACAGGCCGAGGAAGCCGGCGATGTATCCCTTGAGCGGATCGCCGCCCGCGAGCGTGCCGGCAATGACGATGCCGAACACGCCGATCCAGAAGAACTCGTAGCTCTGGAACGAGAGCGCGGCCTCGGCCAGCAGCGGCGTGAATAGCGCCACGCAGACGATGCCGAACAAGGTACCGAGCCACGAGCCGCTGGTCGAGATGCCCATCGCGCGGCCGGCGAGGCCCTGGCGCGCGAGCGGGAAGCCGTCGAGCGTCGAGCAGGCCGAGGCCGGCGTGCCCGGTATGTTGAGCAGGATCGCGCTGCGGCTGCCGCCGTAGATCGCACCCACGTAGACGCATACGAGCACGAGGATCGCCTGATCGCGGCCCATCGTGAAGGTGAGCGTCGTCATCAGCGCCACGCCCATCGTGGCGGTGAGGCCCGGCAGCGCGCCGATCACGATGCCGAGGAACGTCGCCCACAGCACGTTGAACAGCGTGCCCGGCGTCATGAAGCCGGCGAAAGCGGAGCCGAACTGCGACAGGCCTTCGAGCATCAGGGCAGACGCACGAGGAAAAGACGCGTGAAGACGAGCACCACCGCGGCTCCCGTACCGCCGCCGATCAGCGCCGCAGAGGCGATACGGATCGCGCGCTCGCGCCAAGGCTGATCCTTGCGCCACTCGAACAGCAGGATGAACAGGAACACGAAGATCGCGGTGGCGAGCCAGAAGGTCAGGCGCCCCACCATGCCGACGGCGAAAGCGAGACACAGCGCCGTCGCAAGCGCGAGGCGCAGATTGCTGTAGCCCTCGCGCGGCGCACGCATCCGTTCGTCGCCGCGCCGCAGCGCGCCGCTGCCGATCGCGCGCGCGGCGAGCCAGATCGCGAGAAGGACGATGACGATGCCATAGAGCGCCGGTACCAGGCCGGGCGCCGTGTAGGTCTGCTGGAGCTGCTCGTAGAACGTCGGCATCCGCCACGACGCGTAGACGATGGCGATGCCGACCGCGAAGAACACCGCCGCGGTGACGAGGTCGACGCGCGGCGGCAGCGGCGCTTCGTTCGGAAGGACGCTCTGGGCCTCAGGCTCGGACATGGCGCGGCGCGAAGCCCCCGACGGAATGCGGGCGGCGGCCGGTTCGCTCCGGCCGCCGCCCGCTTCTCTGCGGCACTACTGCAGGCGCTGGATGCCGACCGTCTCGGGCGAGACCTTCGACTTCCCGGCGTCGTGATAGAGCCACGCCGTGTAGCGCACCATCTTCATCGATTCGTTGAACGCCTCCTGGCCCATGATCGGCGCGAACAGCGCGGCGCGGTCGTCGGCGTATTTCTTGAGGCGCTCCGAGGTCGCGATCTTGTTCTTCCAGACCGCGTCCATCGTCTCGAGCACGTCCTTGGGCGCGTCCTTGTGCACCCAGATGCCGAAATAGTTGAGCGGCGCCGGCATTTTCGGCAGCCACTTCGTCACCGGCGGAATCTCGCCGTAGCCGGTGAGGTTCACCGGCTTCTCGGACTGCGCGGCGAGCGGGATCAGCCGCTTGGCCTTGATGTGCTCCGACATCTCGACCAGCAGCTGCGCCACCGCCTGCGTCTCGCCGGCGACGGTCGCCAGCACGGCGGGCGCGCCGCCGTTGTAGGTGACGTGCTTGTACTTGATCGGCGCGTTGGCGCGGATGCTTTCCATCATGTTGTGGCCGGCCGAGGAGAGGCCTGCGGTGGCCACCGGGATGTTGTCGCCGCGGGTCTTCAGCGCTTCCATGAAGGCCGCGAAATCCTTGAACGGCGCGCTCGGGTTGACGGCGACGACGTTCACGTTGGCGACGGCGAAGTAGAGCTTCCAGTCGGCCAGCATCGTGTCGAGCAGGCCGAGCACCTTGTAGGTGCCGACGTCGACCGCCGCGCCGGCGGCCCAGGTGTAGCCGTCCTTGGCCGCTTCGAGCGCGTTCTTGGTGCCGATCGAGCCCGAGGCGCCCGGCTGGTTGACGACGACGAATTTCTGCTTGAGCTCGGCCTCCAGCTCGGCGGCGACGATGCGCGCCATCTGGTCGGTCGAGCCGCCGGCCGCCCACGGCACGATGATCGTCACCGGCCGGTCGGGCTTCCAGGAATAGTTCTGCGCCGCCGCCGGCGCGGCGGCCACCAGCACGGCTGCAAGCGCCGTCGTCACGATTCGCTTCATCGAGCCCTCCCTTTGCCTGGACTTTGAAGTACCCAATTGGTTACTTATTCGCCACAGATTGACCTTGCGCCGCGGAAGCCGTCAAGGGCAACCGGAACCCGGATGAAGCTCTCCCTCTGCAATGAAGTGCTGCGCGAGTTCGAGTTCGCGCGGCAATGCGCCTTCGCCGCCGAGCTCGGCTATGCCGGGCTCGAGGTGGCGCCGTTCACGCTCGGCGAGAATGCGTATCGCATGCCGGACTCCGAGCGGGCCGCGCTGCGCCGCGCGGCGCAAGAGGCGGGCGTGGCGGTGAGCGGCCTGCACTGGCTGCTGGTGGCGCCGGCCGGGCTTTCGATCACCAGCGCCGATCGCGCGGTGTGGGAGCGTACGGTGGAGGTGATGCGCCGACTCGTCGAGCTTTGCGCGGAGCTGGGCGGGGCCTATCTCGTCCACGGCTCGCCGGCGCAACGGCGCATCGGCGCCGGGCCCGATCGCGCCGAGGCCGCGAAGCGCGGCGAGGCGGCATGGGCCGCGGTCGCCGACCACGCGGCGAAATCCGGCGTCGCCTATTGCGTCGAGCCGCTCGCCGCGCCGGATGCGGACTTCGTCAACACGCTCGACGAGGCGGCGGCGCTGGTGCGGCGCATCGGCAAGCCGGCGCTCAAGACGATGCTCGATACGTCGGCGGCCGGTCTCACGGAGAAGATGCCGGTCGCCGATCTCGTGCGGCAATGGATGCCGACCGGCCTCGTCGCGCACGTGCAGTTCAACGACCGCAACCGCCGCGGCCCGGGCGAGGGCGAGGACAGATTCGCGCCGGTCGTGCGCGCGCTGCGCGAAACCGGCTATCGGGGCTGGATCGCCATGGAGCCGTTCCAATACAGGCCCGACGGCGCGGCCTGCGCGGCGCGCGCGATCGGCTACGTGCAGGGATTGATGGAGGCCACGGCATGAGAACCGGCGATCCGCGCAAGGTGAAGATCGAGAACGTGGAGCGCTTCGAGCGCGACGTGAAATTGCGGCTGCCGTTCCGCTTCGGCGTCGTCACCGTCACCGAGGCGAAGCAGGCCGTGCTGCGCGTCACGGTCTCGACGCCCAACGGACGCAGCGCCACCGGCGTCGCCGCCGAGACGCTGGCGGCCAAGTGGTTCGACAAGAACCTCGCGCTCACCGACGAGCAGAACGTCGTGCAGCTGCGCCAGGCGATCGACATCGCGGTCGATCTCTACCGCGCGCGCGGCACGGCCACGCCCTATGCGTTCTATGCCGACACCTATCGCGACCAGCTCGCGCGCGGCGCGGCGCTCGAGCTCAACCCGCTGGTGGCGAGCTTCGGCCCGGCCTTGCTCGACCGCGCGGTCGTCGACGCGCTCCGGCGCATTCTCGGCCTGGGTTTTGCCGACATCATGCGCGCCAACCTCGCGGGCATCGAGCCGGCGGGCCTCGCGCCCGATCTCGCCGGCTTCGATTTCATGCGTTTCCTCGTGGGGCTCAAGATGGCGCCCAGGATCGACGTGCGCCACACGGTGGGCCTCGTCGATCCGATCGTGGCGGCCGATCAGCCGGCCGAGCATCGGGTCGACGACGGGCTGCCCGAGACGCTCGAAGAGGTCGCGCGCCATTACGGCTGCCGCTACTACAAGCTCAAGGTCGGCGGCAAGGTCGATGCCGATCTCGACCGCCTCGCGCGCATCGCCGCGGTGCTGGATAGAGAGGCCGGCGAGTACAAGGCGACGCTCGACGGCAACGAGCAATACGACAGCGTCGAAGGCATCGCGGAACTCTGGCGGCGGATGGCGGAGACGCCGCGGCTGATGCGCCTCGTCGATTCGATCCTGTTCATCGAGCAGCCGATCAAGCGCGCGGTGGCGCTCGCGAAATCCGTGGCGCCGCTGGCGCGGCACCGCCCGCTCGAGATCGACGAATCGGACGGCGATCTCGGCGCGTTCCCGGCCGCGCTGAAGCTCGGCTATGCCGGCGTCTCGAGCAAGAACTGCAAGGGCTTCTACAAGTCGATCATCAACGCCGCGCGCGTGGCGAAGCTCAACGCCGAGGCGGGCGAGGCGCGCTATTTCATGTCGGCCGAAGACCTCACCACCTGGGCCGGAGTCAGCGTGCAGCAGGATCTCTGCCTCGTCGCGATGCTCGGCCTCACCCATGTCGAGCGCAACGGCCATCACTTCATCGACGGCATGGGCTTCGCGCCCGAGGGCGAGCAGCGCTCGTTCGTCGCGGCCCATCCCGATCTCTACCACAAGGGCAAGGACATTCCGGCGCGGCTCAAGATCGAGAAGGGCCAGCTGCGGATCGGCTCGCTCGATTGCGACGGCTTCGCGGTGGCCGGCGCCCTGGATTTCGCCTCGATGCGCCCGATGCCGGCGGCGCCGACGGCGGCGCTCCGCCCGGCCGGCCAGACGGTGTCCGCATGAGCCCCCGCGCGCTGCCCGAGCGCTTCGAGAACGTCGAAGCGCTCGAAGACTTCATGACCGCGCCCGATGCGGCGCTCGTCGCCGATCTCGCCGCGGTGCCGGGCGACATCATGCTGCTCGGCGTCGGCGGCAAGATGGGGCCGACGCTCGCGCGCCTCGCCAAGCGCGCGGCACCAGACCGGCGCATCGTCGGCGTCGCGCGGTTCAGCGAAGCGGGCCTGCGCGAGAGCCTCGCCGCGGCGGGCATCGAGACGATCGCCTGCGATCTCCTCGACCGCGCGGCGATCGAGAAACTGCCGAAGGCGCCGAACGTGCTGTTCATGGCCGGGCGCAAGTTCGGCGCCAGCGGCGACACGCCGCTCACCTGGGCGATGAACGTGCTCGTGCCGGGCACCGTCGCCGAGGCGTTCCGGCGCTCGCGCATCGTCGCGTTCTCCACCGGCAACGTCTATCCGTTCGTGCCGGTGACCGGGCAGGGCGCCACCGAGGAGACCGAGCCGCTGCCGCCGCCGAACGACTATTCCTACACCTGCCTCGGCCGCGAGCGCGTGTTCCAGTATTTCTCCAAGCTGCACGGCACGCCGGGCCGCATCTACCGCCTCAACTACGCGATCGACATGCGCTACGGCGTGATCCACGACATCTGCCGCAAGGTGCGCGACGGCGTCGAGATCGACCTCGCCATGGGCCACGTCAACGTGATCTGGCAGGGCGACGCGAACGCGGTCGCCTTGCGCTGCCTGCGCCACGTCACGGCGCCGACGACGCCGATCAACGTGAGCGGGCCCGAGACGATCAGCGTGCGCTGGGTCGCCGAGCAGTGCGGGCGCCTGCTCGGCAAGAAGCCGCTGTTCGCCGGGCAGGAGAGCGCCGCGGGCTGGCTCACCAACACCGCGCGCATGTGCGCCGAGTTCGGCTATCCCTCGGTGCCGCTGATGCGCATGGTCGAGTGGACCGCCGACTGGCTCGGCCGCGACATGCCGACGCTCAACAAGCCCACCCGCTACGAGCTGCGCGATGGACGATTTTAGGGGTGCCGTCGAGCGGGGCCTGGCGCCCGAGCACGCCGAGAGCCTGGTGGCGCTCTCGACGGAGGCGGGCTGGAACCAGGTCGCCGCCGACTGGCGCTTCATGCTGCGCCTCGGCAGCGGCATCGGCATGGCCGACGAAGCGGGGCGGTGGATCGCGAGCGCGCTCGCGCTGCCGATGGCGCCGCGGCTCTGGTGGCTCAGCATGGTGCTGACGACGAAGGCATGGCGCGGCCGCGGCATCGGCACGCACCTGCTGCGCCGGTGCATCGAGACGGTTCGCGCGCAGGGCGCGACGCCGGGCCTCGATGCTACCGAGCTCGGCCGGCCGGTCTATCTGCCGCTCGGCTTCGCCGACGTCTACGCGCTGAGGCGCTGGCACATCGAGCGCGCCCCCGAAGCGGCCGCGCCGCCGGCCGGCATCCGCATCCGCCGCGCGGCGGCCGCCGACATGGCCGCCGTCGCGGCCTACGACGCGCCGCGCAGCGCGATGCGGCGCGGCGACATCCTCGCGCATCTGCAAGGCCGCGCGCCCTATCTCGCCTTCGTGGCGGAACGCGGCGACGCGCTGGCCGGCTTCGTGCTCGGCCGCGAGGGCCGGATCGCGCACTCGCTCGGCCCCATCGTCGCCGACGGCGAGGCGATCGCGCTGGCGCTCGCGGCGCAGGCCGGCCTCGCCGCCCGCCCGCCCTTCGTCGCCGACGTGCCGATCCGCCACGACGGCATGCGCCGCTGGCTCGAGGCTTCGGGCGCGGTTTCGCCGCGCGGCTTCACGCGCATGGTGCTCGGCGCGGCGCCCGGCCTCGCCGCGAACGAGCGCGTGTTCGCGATCTCCGGACCGGAGCTGGCCTGATGCGCGACCGGCGCGCCCGCAAGGCGGATGCGAACGGCGGCGGGCGTCCGCCGCGCGCGGCGTCCAAGGCCAGCGTGCGCGCGCGCGATCCCGGGCGCACGCGCGTCCAGATTCTCGATGCGGCGACCGACGAATTCTCGGCGCGCGGCCTCGGCGGCGCGCGCGTCGATTCGATCGCGCGCGCCGCCGGCGTCAACAAGCGCATGCTCTATCACTACTTCGGGAACAAGGAGGATCTGTTCCTCGCCGTGCTCGAGCGCGCCTACGAGAAGATCCGCGGGCAGGAAAGCGCGCTCCGGCTCGAGAACCTGCCGCCGGAAGAGGCGATGCGCCGCCTCGTGCGCTTCACGTTCAAGTATTTCGTCGAGAACCAGTATTTCGTGGCGCTGCTCAACAGCGAGAACCTGCACAAGGCGCGCCACATCCGCCGCTCGGGCCGCGCCACGGCGATCAACAGCCCGGTCATCGGCATCCTCGACAGGCTCCTGAAGCGCGGGCGCAAGGCGGGCGTGTTCCGCGGCGGGGTCGATCCGGTGCATCTCTACATCTCGATCGCCGGCGTCGCCTATTTCTACTTCTCGAACATCCACACGCTGTCGACGATCTTCGCGCGCGACCTGAACGCGCCCGCGGCCCTGGCCGAGCGCGAGCGGCACGTCACCGAGGTGATCATGGGATATCTCCGGCCATGAGCGGCCTGCGCTTCACCGACATTCCCGCGCCGGCGCTCTCGCTGCTGCGCCGCGGCACGGTCATTCCCGCGCATCCGCTCGCGCTCGACGCGGAGCGGCGCTTCGATCGCGAGTCGCAGAAGGCGCTCACGCGCTACTACATCGACGCCGGCTCCGGCGGCCTCGCGGTCGGCGTCCACGCGACTCAGTTCCGGATCCGCGAGGCGCAGCTCTACCGCCCGGTGCTGGAGCTCGCCGCCGAGACGGCGAAAGCCTGGACCGAGGCGCCGCTGTTCCTGATCGCCGGCGCCATCGGCAAGACGGCGCAGGCCGTGGCCGAGGCCGAAACCGCGCGCGCGCTCGGCTATCATGCGGTGCTGCTGGGCCTCGGCGCGATGAAGGGCGCCAGCGAAGACGAGCTGATCGCGCATTGCGAGGCGGTGGCGGCGGCGATGCCGCTGGTGGGCTTCTATCTGCAGACGGCGGTGGGCGGCATCCCGCTCTCGCGCGCATTCTGGACGCGCTTCGCCGGGATCGAGAACGTGATCGCGATCAAGGTGGCGCCGTTCGACCGTTACCGCACGCTCGACGTGGCGCACGGCATCGTCGCCGCCAAGGCCGAGCAGCGCGTCACGCTCTATACCGGCAACGACGATCACATCCTGCTCGATCTCGTGGCGCCGCTCGGCGTGCGCGCGAACGGGCGCGAGGCGCTCTTGCGCTTCAAGGGTGGCCTGCTCGGGCATTGGAGCGTGTGGACCGCGGCGGCGGTGCAGGTGCTGCACCAGGCGCAGAAGGCGATCGCGGCCGACGCGATCCCGCCCGGCCTGCTGGCGCTCGACGGCTTCGTCACCGATTGCAACAGCGTGATCTTCGACGTGGCCAACGATTTCGCCGGCTGCATCCCCGGCTGCCACGAGGTGCTGCGGCGCCAGGGCCTGCTGCGCAGCAATCTCTGCCTCGATCCCAACGAAGTGATGAGCCCCGGCCAGAGCGAAGGAATCGACCGTCTCTACGCCACCTATCCCGAGCTGACGGACGACGCGTTCGTGTCCGCCAACCTCGCGCGCTGGCGAAGCTGAGCGGCGGGACTGTCCGCGCGGATGCAAAGGGAAGTGAACAGGAGCCGGGGATAAGAACTCTTGCGCGCCCTTGGCGCGCGTTCCTTTCTTCTCCCCGGCTCCCCGGCTCCTGTGAATCTACCTTCGCTTCCGCGCGACGCGCGTCAGGCCGCCGCGATCTTCGGGCGGCCTTCGTAGAGATCGCGGCCTTGCACGAGCGCGCGGATCTTGGCGTCGGCGATCGGGCGCTTCAGCATCCAGAAGCCGCAATCGGGGTGGATGTAGCGCACGCGGCCGCGGCCCAGCACGGTGTCGGCGCGCTCGATCGCGCGCGCGATCGCGTCGGCGCTCTCGACGTCGGTGCGCTTGATGTCGACGACGCCGAGGCCCATGCCGATCTCGGGGCGCAGGTCGCGGAACGCCGCCAGCTCCTCGGCCGGACGGTGCGCGTTCTCCATCACGATATGGTCGACGTGCAGCGCGTTGAGATAGTCGACCAGCGAATTCCACGTGCCCTTCTGGATCGTCTGCCCGCCGTAATTGCCGAAGCAGAGATGCACGGCCGGCACGGTCTTCACCGCCTTCAGCACGCGGTTGATCGCCTCGGCCGCCCAGCGCCACTCCGAGGGCGCGCCCGGCAGGTTCGCCTCGTCCACCTGGATCACCTCGGCATCGCAATGCGCCACCTGTTCGGCGAGCACGTCGGCGATCGCCATCGCGAGCTTGGAGACGTCGCCGTAATGCTTGTCGAGCAGCATCTTGGCCAGCATGTGCGGCCCGGTGAGCGTGAACTTCAGCGGGCGCGCCGTCATCGCCTTCGCGCGCGCGCAGGCGGCCGGCAGGTCGAGCGTGCCCGCGCCGATGGGGCCGACGACGGCGCCGGGCGGGCGGCTGCGGAACCGCGTCGCCGCGCGCTTGCGGTAATCGACGATCTCCGAGAAGTGGATTCCGGTGCGCACGCCCTCGAGCGGGCGCACGAAATACTCGATCATCCCGTTGGTCTCGGGATGGTTCACGTCGAAGCGATACAGCTCGCCGTCGCAGACCAGGTCGATGCCGGCCTGCTCCTGCGTATGGATGACGACGCGCGTCGCGTCGGCCAGCGCCTGCTCGCTCGGCAGCGCCGCGAGCCAGTCGGGCAGGGGATAGGACCCGACGACCGTGGTCTGGATTCTCGCTGGCGTCGCCATCTTCGTTTCGCTCCCGGTTGTGCTTGCCCGCTGACGTGCAGGACCGTATAAGTATCCAACTGGTTACTTCTTGCAAGACGTAACCGGCATTGCCACGCGATCGAGAAACGAGAGACGGATGGGGAGGATCGTGCGCGTCGACGTCGGGCGTCTCGACTACGCGCTCGTCGGCGAATTCAAGTTCTTCAAGACGGCGGCGCGGCCGACCGTGCTGGTGCGCCTCGCCGACGAGTCCGGCGCCGAGGGCTGGGGCCAGTCCGTCCCGGTCGAGACCTGGACCTACGAGACGGTCGAGACGGTCGAGACGACGCTGCGGAATTACCTCGCGCCCGCCGTGCTGGGGGCGGATCCCGCCGACCTCGCCGACGTGCATGCGCGCATGGAGCGCGCGATCAAGCCTTCGTTCTCGGTGGGCCAGCCGCTCGCGAAGGCGGCGATCGATCTCGCCTGCTACGACCTCTGGGGCCGCGGCGTCGGCAAGAGCGCGGCCGCGCTGCTCGGCGGCGCGAAGCGCGCCGAGATCAAGCTCTCGTGGACCGTGAACGCGACGAGCCTTGACAAGGCCGAGGCGCAGCTCGAGGCTGGGCGCGCCGCCGGCTACGGCAGCTTCAACGTGAAAGTCGGCCCGCCGCAGACGCCGGATTACGATCTCGCGCTGATCCGCCTCGTGACGCAATTCGCGCCGGGCGGCTTCCACTGGTGCGACGCGAACACGAGCTACGATCTCGAAACCGCACGGGGCATGGCGAAGCGCTTCGCTGACGCCGGCCTTCGGGCGCTCGAATCGCCGCTGCCGCCCGCCCGCATCCGCGACTATCGGGCGCTGCGCCAGGACGGCGCGCTGCCGATCCTCATGGACGAAGGCATCGTCTCGCCGGTCGAGGCCGAGGAGTTCATGGCCCTCGGCATGATGGACGGCATCGCGATGAAGGTCGCGCGCTGCGGCGGCCTCTGGCACGCCGCCCGCATCGTGACGCTGCTCGAAGAATGCGGATTGAAGCTGTTCGCCTCCGGCCTCACCGACGCCGAACTGTCGATGGCGGCCTCGGCGCATCTCTTCGCCTGGGCCGGACTCGCGGCGCCGGCGGCGCTCAACGGCCCGCAATATCTCGCCGGGCGCGGCACGGAGGACGACGCGTTCCGCGCCAACGGTGACGTCATGCCGGTGCCGGCCGGGCCGGGGCTCGGCGTCGCGATGAGCGCGCGCGCGCGGCAGGCGATGACGGTGGCGGCACGCGCATGAAGACCGCAAGCTCGACGAACGCCGCGTTCCTGGCGAAGCTGGTTCCGCTGTCGGGAATCCTGGCCTTCCTCGCCGTGTGGGAGGCGGCCGTGTGGCTCTTCAAGGCGCCGGCCTATCTCATCCCGCCGCCGACGCGCATCGCCGAGGTGATCGTCGCCGAGTTCGGCAAGCTCGCCTTTCACGGATGGATCACGACGTTCGAGATGCTGCTCGGATTCGCGCTCGCGGTCTTCGTCGCGGTCCCGCTGGCGATCGGCATCACGGCGTCGTCCCGGTTCGACCGGTTCATCACGCCGCAATTGCTGTTCTTCCAGGTGGTGCCGAAAGTCGCGATCGCGCCGCTGTTCCTCGTCTGGTTCGGCGTCGGCACGACGCCCAAGGTGCTGGTCGCGTTCCTGATCGCATTCTTCCCGATCGTCATCGACGCGGCGGTGGGCCTGCGCTCGATGTCGTCGGAAATGCGCGACCTCGCGCGCTCGATGGGCGCCAGCAAGTGGCAGGTCTTCGCG
>ERZ761602.5246-NODE-5246-length-15525-cov-41.252101_pt1 | contig 15525 bp, 14 predicted proteins | sample MGYA00512165_ERZ761602 | MGnify/ENA primary metagenome ERZ761602 (study PRJEB28899, sample SAMN02445085) | bioreactor sludge metagenome | biome: EBPR sludge; isolation source: Thorneside wastewater treatment plant | place: Australia: Brisbane, Thorneside...
GCGCAGGTTCCGGCACCAGCTCGACCAGGGTGTAGCGTCCGTAGCGGGCCACGGGCACCAGTCGCTGCTCCGGAGCTGGCTCGTCGGGCAGCGCTGCTATATGGTCAGGGGTGGCCGGTGTCGTCGTGCAGCCGGACAGCAGGCCGCCAAGCACGGCGAAGATGCAGAGGAAACGAGGCAAAGACGGCAGCATGTGGCACCCCATGGCGACGAGATGCCTTCACCATTGCAGAACCGTGCTGCGCGGGATGCCGGAAATCCGAAACGCGCGGCGCCCCATTTCCCCAGGGAGGGGCACATGCTTCACCCTTCCTATCAAAGTCGGTGCTTCGAGCAGACACCTTCGACCATGCAGTCGTCGCCGTCGTTAAAGCCGCAATCTTCCGAAGCCGGAAGCTGCGATGGTCAGGTATTACCTACTCGCCTCACGGCTGACTGTCACTACGTACCTTCCAGGCATCTGCTTTGCTGCGCCGCGCCGACATCGGCCATGCGGCGGAGAATCAAACCAGCGTGACTGGCTCGCTGCTTCGTAGGAACTGCGACGATGGATCTATGGCGGCTGGAAAGTGCTGCCGGGGCTGGTAGCTCGGCGGGAGGCCGAGGTGGTACGGCTTCGATGATTGCAGATCCTGAGAGTATCCCTATCGGCAGGCCTCCAGTAACATTGCTCCACAAAAAAGGAGTTGCGGTCACCCCATGCCACGGGTATTGCTAGCTTCGAATAATAGGAATCCCAACCATGCCCCACTCCATGTCTGCCGATTTCGAGGACTTCCGGACTGAATACGACGTCGGGGGAATCGAGCGACTTGAAACGTTTCCAAAGTTCGTCCAGATCGAGACCGTTTCTGGCTGCAACGCCAGGTGCAGGATGTGCTCCGTTAACGACTGGGCACGCAGCAAGTCAGTGATGTCGGAGGCACTGTTTGCTAAGCTGCTTGTCGAGTTGGCATCGCGCCGCGACTGGGTCGAGCAGGTTACTCTGCAACTGGGCGGTGAGCCGCTGCTGGATCGACGACTGGAAGATCGCGTGGCCGCTTTGAAGCAGGCAGGTATCCGATCGGTCGCATTCACCACGAATGCATCACTTCTCGACGAGGCGCGCTCGCAGCGCCTGCTTGAGGCCGGAGTCGACGCAATTGACTTTTCAATCGACGGCGCTTCTGCGGAGACTTTTGAGGCCATCCGCGTCAATCTCTCATATGCTGAAGTGCGCGACAACGTGCTGCGGTTTGTGGCAATGCGCAATGCCGCTGGTCGTGCGGTGCAGGTGCGGGTGCGAATGGTGATTCAGCAGAACAACGCTCACGAGCTGGATGCCTTCGTCAGCTACTGGCGCAGCCAGCTCGGTTCGAATGACTACGTGATTGGCCGTTTCCTCAACTGGTGGGCCGGCTGGCGCGACGATCTGGCCACGGTGCCTGGCGATCTTCTGCACCAGAAACCGCCGTCTGCCGATATCAATTCACTACCGTGCCTCGCGCCATTCTCGACGTTAGTCATACTTTCTGACGGACGAGTTCCGCTTTGCTGCCTTGATTACAACGCAGATACTCCGATGGGGAGTGTCGTTGAGTCGGGAATTGCCGGTGTGTGGCAGGGAGAAGCGTTCCGTAAAGTTCGTGCTGAGCACCGCGCGCGCGGACGCGCTTCGATGCCTTTTTGTCGCGATTGCCACATCTTTGCGAGTGGCTCAGGCTTCGATTTCCGCGGCACTGGGCGGTTGAGCAAGCAAGCCTTCGAATGATCAACAGTGATGCACCAGCGAATGGCGATCCAGCGGCGTTGCGGCGCATCGCGGGCTTCTATCCAACGCCCATAACCATCGTAGAGATGATGCTCTCGCGGCTCGCGCCACTGGAGCGCTATCAGCGCGTGTTGGAGCCGTCCGCTGGTCGCGGCGATATCGCCGATCGGCTTCGCGCGTACGTCGATCAGGTCACCGTTGTCGAGCCTCATCCGCAGCTCGCGGAGCTGCTTGCCGGTAAGGGCTATGGGCCCTTCGCGGGTTCTTTCGAAACCTTCGACCCGTCGCAGTCCTTCGATCGAATTGCGATGAACCCTCCGTTTGCGAGTGGCCGGGACATGGATCACGTACAGCGTGCGTTCGGAATGCTGGCGCCTGGAGGTGTGCTCGTAGCACTGATGAACGATGGCGTTGCACCCGGAGATGGCACCGACGAGCAGCGTGCAGCTTTCGCCGACTGGTTGCGCGACATTCAATCGATCGCCGAGGTTACGATAGAGCAGATCGATCCTGCGCTACTGCTCACAGCGGAAAACTTACGGCCCAGTAGTGTTCCGGTGAAGCTCGTCACATTGAGAAAGTGCACGGTACGCACACCGTCAACCACAGACTATGACAGCGATCTACGCTTTCTCAAACGTAGCTTCGACGGAGGAGGAGAAGGATCCTTCTACTTTCGAGTACTGGAGCGTTTGGCAGAAAGGCGGCATCTCGACTGGCTCGACATCGGCATCGGTCGCGATGGAGGTGCGCTGCTACCATTCGTGGCTGCGTGCCGAGAGCGCGGCCAGACGCTGGCGATCACTGGCATCGATCCCGATGTCACGCCGGGCGAGTTTGAGGAAAACGGTGTTCGTTGGCGGCTGTTACGCGAAACCTTTCAAAGGTGGTGCGATGACGGGCAATACGACGTCGTCAACGCCGATCAGGCGCTCTACTACCTCGGCGATCCGCAAGAAGCCATGGCTCGTGTCCTCCGCCTCCTGCGGCCGGGTGGCATCTTCATCGCCACCTGCTGGGCGAGCGACGATGCGCTGCATCGGCTGCGCACGCGGCTGTTCCCGTACGCCGGCGACGATCTGGTGGGCGAGGACATGTTGGCGCTGGTGCGTCAGACGCCGGGCTTCACCCGTGTCGAGACCGCTTCCTTCGAAACCCGCGTGCGGCTGCGCGCGTGGCGCGATGACCCGGGCTTTCTCGACGCTGCGCTGCGCGTGATCGCGCGCCGGCCCCTCGATCCGTCTACGGACCCTCAGCCCGAAGCGTTGCTCGCGGTACTCGACGACTTCTCCGACGAGGAAAAGCGCATCAACGTGGCATTGTGCGCGACGCGGGCGGCGCTACAGACACCCGCCGAATAAGTTGCTCGCGAACCGGCTTAGTAATCGATGACGCGCTCGTCGTAAAGCGCGCTGCACTCACGTCGGAAGGCGCGTTCGTTCACGACATCGGCCATCCATTCGTAGTAGAGCGCGCGTAGCGACAGCACCGTGATGCCAGCTCGATCCATGCGTTGCAAGCCCTGGGCATGGGCTTGCCCGGGGGCGTACATCACGTCTTCAACCACAACCACGCGATACTGAAGACCCAAGAGGCCGAGCGCCGACTGCGCGATGCACACATCGGTCTCGAAGCCGATCAGGACCACCGAGCGCCGCCCGGTTGCAGCGAGCGCCTCGAGAACGGCCTCGTCGCGTGCCACGCTGTAGAAGATCTTGCGAAGGACCGGAGCGTCGCCGACCGTCGCCTGCAGAGCAGGGGCCAACATGGGGTATCGGCCGTCTTCGATGCAGGCGATGACCGGAATGCCCAGGTGCCGGGCCACTGCGGCGAGCCAGCGTGCCTTGCGCAGCAACCGCTCGCCTTGCATGGCGTCGATCTTGTCGAGAAAGGTCTGCTGGAAGTCGACGATCACCAGTACGCAGTCGTGAGCCTGGAGCAAGGGGGTGCCTTTCATAACCTGACGTACAGCCCCTCGACGATGGCTCGCCGCACGCCGGTTTCCGCGCAGTAGCGCAGCAGGTCGTCCACGTCGTCGATGAAGCCGCGTCCCTTGAAGTTGAGCGACGTGTTGCACAGCACCGGCACGCCGGTCTGCGCCCCGAATCGGTCGAGGATCGACCACAGCAGCGGGTTGTCGGCGCGCGCCACGACCTGCACGCGCGCGGAACCATCGACATGCGTCACTGCGGGGATACGCGCATCGCGCACTCGCGAGAAATAGAGCATGTACCGATCGAGGCAGGGCATGTCGAAGAACTCGGCCGCGGCTTCGGCGGTGACCACGGGTGCGATCGGGCGGTAGCTCTCGCGCTGCTTCATCTCATTCAACCGCGCGACCATCCGAGCGTCGCGCGGGTCTGCGAGCAGGGAGCGGTTGCCGAGCGCGCGCGGCCCGATCTCGCAGCGCCCGTGCATGGCCGCCACGACGTGACCCGCGGCCAGATCGGCGGCCACCTGGGCAGGATCGAGGGGCGTCGCGTCGCAACCCAGGGCGGCGGCACGCGCTTCATGGGGCCGCGCGATCGAACCGCAATACACATTCCACGTCACCGCGGCGCTGCCGGTCAGGACCTGCTGCGCCTGGATCGCCGACCCGATGGCTGCGCCGGAGTCGTTCACGCAAGGCGGCACGAACACCTCGGAGAACAGGCCCGAGCGCAACCAGTTCGTATTCCACTCGCAATTCAGGCCGCAACCGCCGCCGATGGCGATGGGCAGCCCAGGCTCCAGGTGCCGGCGGGCCCAGTCGAGGTAGCGCCGGAAGATCGCGTCCGAGACACCGCGCACGAGGTCCTTGAACGCCTGCGACTCGACCCCGACGTCGTGGAACGGCGAATCGGCGAGTTGGCTTTTCACCGTGCCGATGATGTCGGGACAGTCGAGGACCCACTCGATGAGACGTGCCTCGTCGGGGTTCGGCGCGCGCGAGGCGCCGAATGCTGCGAGCGCCATGATCTTGCCGGCATCCTCGGGCGGCCGGTGCTGCACGCGCGGCTCGTTGCGGCCAGGGTCGGCGAGCGTGTAGAGGAACTGGTACTTGCAGCCGGGCTGCTCGATCACCTGGGGATAGGCCGTCACGCGGCCTCCCGCGTCGAGCCGGTAGAAGCGGCCGATCTGGCCTTCCCAGACCAGCACATGGCACGGGTAGCGGTCGGCGAAGGGCGAAAGCCCATAGGTGGACCAGACGTGCGAACTCTCATGGCTCGCTTCGAACAGACGCACCGAGTGCCCGAAGAAGCGCGCGCCCGTCAGGCGGAACGTCGCGTCGCCCACGCCCCAGTAGCCCATCCCGACATGCTTGCCCTGGGCCGGGCTGCCGTGTCGCCAGCCACCGAATGCGATGCAGTCGGGCGGCGCGCAGGTCGCACTCGCGGCATCGAGCAGCGACGAGGGCGTCATGTGCATGTATCGCTCGAAGGAGTTCTTCTCGCCCTCGATCGAATACACGAGCGTTCCGTCCTCGATCAGCGCGACGGCGCCATCGTGACCCGGCTTGATGCCCACGATCCTCATGACCCAGTCCCCGGAGCTGCCCGGTGCAGCCCGAGCACCGAACGGTTGTGTATGCCACCGAAGCCGTCGAACCCCGGATTGCGCGTGACGGCGCGATCGGACAGCACCGCGATGCGCTCATCGGTCGAGACCACGAAAGCGTCTGTCACCAACGGCGACACTGCGTGCCGCCAGGTGACCCCGGCCTGTACCAGGTGCAGGTTGAGATCTTCCTGGTCCAAGCCACGACGGCCTGGCTGCAACGCGAGCCAAGCGTCGAGCAGCGGCATTGCGGCGGGCTTGGCGATGTAGAAGCCGGTGCACAGCGAAAAGCCCCACGCCTTCAGCGCGACGTCCGGGAAGCCGAGGCCGCGCGAGATCACGAACGGGTACGGCAGCGCGGCGTAGGTCGTGGGGTCGACGTGAAAGTAGCAGTCGAGGTCCACCTGCAGACAAGTGCGGCCCGCGTTGCACAGCTCGCGGATCCGGCGCAACCGGACGTAGTCGCCCTCGCCCCATTGCGGATTGGCAAGACCGATGCGCTCGACCGTCAGCGCCGGGTCGTCGAAGCGAGGTTCCGTTGCATCGAGCACGATGACGTGGAGCGCCGCGCGGCAGCCGGTTGCGCGCAGATGGGCGATCCAGCCTGCAACGCAGTCGTGGTGTGTGCCATGCACCACGGTCACGACGGTGGTCGCTTCGCCGCGGGCCAGCATTTCACCCTCGTCCATCTGCCGCACGCACGGGTGGGCATGCCTGGATGTGCCGCGCCACCGCCAGCCCCATCACCGCCGCGGGTGCAACGCCTACGCCCTTGCCGGAGCAATCGCCGATGAAGTAGATGCCCTCGCGGTTGGTCTCCAGGTGCTCGTTCAGCGCGAGCTCGGGGAAGATGCGCTCGAGGATGGGAGCATACACGAGCGCATCGTCGCTGATGGCGCCGGGCGAGCGTGCGTTGATCTCTGCGACCAGTGCGAGGAAACCATCAACTACAGCCGAGGGAAAGTACCTCGGCAAGTCGCTCAGGCGGTAGTCGGAGAGGCTCGGGACGACAGAATTCGTGCTGAGTGCTTCGGCGGTGGTCGGCTGGCGGCGCCGGAAGTCGCCGAGCCGCTGCATCAGCACGCGCCCCTCGGCGAGCGCGCTGACGTAGCGCGAGAATGCCACTGAAGCTAGCGTGTTCGATGCCCCTTCGGGAAGCTCGACCGTCGTAATGACGCCGAAGCTGGTGTTGCTTTGCGGTCGGCCATAACAGTGCTCGCCGTCGAGTAGGCGTGCGCCGCCGAAGTCGTAGGCCATCACTGCGCCGTTCTTGCACCAGCAGAAGGTTTCCGTGACGACCCCGTCGTGCACGATGCGGATCTTCGGGTTCTCGCGCCCACCCGCCGCGGGGTTGACGCTCGCGGCGCGCTCCTCGAGGCGAAAGCCGAGTGCGAAGCTGCTTCGGTTGGTGTGTGTGATGTCCAGGCGCTGGAGGAATTCACCCAGCCAGATCGCACTAAGCTTGCCGGTGGCGAGCACGACGTGATCGGCCTCGACCTGGGTGCTTCCGCCCTCGCACAGGAGCGTGAGCCGCCATCGGCGAAGGGATCCGGGTGTGACATCTTCGAGCGTCGTGCGCAGCCGCAGCTCAATGCGCGGGTCGTCTTCCATGCGGCTACAGAACTTCGCCACGATGCCTTTCAGCGTGGGCTCATCCACAGCGTAGGAATACCTGTCGACCGGGTCGTTGGGCTTGTAGGGCAGCCCGTATCCATGCAGCGCCTCGTAGGACTCCAGCGCGAGCGCATCGGCCAGGGCGCGTGAGCCAAGGGTGCGCTCGCCGAAGTCGCTTTGCGGCGGAAACCCGGTGATGTTTTGCAGGTTGACATCGGTCGCGAACGCCGCGCCGCCGATCTGCGCTGCCCGATCGACGAGCAACGTGGTAAAGGTCGACCGCGGCGAATCCACGAGCGCGTGGGCGACGAGTATCCCTGCCGGGCCGAGGCCGATCACTGCGACATCGAACACCCGGTTCATGAGCAGTAATCCTCTAGCGACCCTTCCCGGTGCAGATCGAGCGTCACGCAGTGAAAGCCGCCGCTCAACAGGCGCGCATGGCGCATCGGCAGAGGGATGCAGGTGATGCGATGGCGTTCGAGTTCGTGCATCAATGCGGTTTCGCGGCGATCGACGCACACGAGATCGGGCGCCACCGACAGCACGTTCAGACCGATGTATGGGCTGCACGGAAGCATGGCGTCGCCGGTGGGCGGCTGCTTGAGGTCGGCCATGTCGTCGAAGTAGATCTTGTCCCAACCGGCGAACATGGTCGGGCAATTCTCGGGTGTGACTCGGCTCGCGTTGAGCAGCACGAGACCAGGGCGCAGCGGGATGATGGTGCTGTCGAAGTGCGCGAAGCTGTAGAGATGCTCGGCGAGGTGCAGCCGGTAGCCACGCCGTTCGAGCACGGTCTTGAGCCACTGGAAACCGAGAGAGTTACCGCTGTTGGACACTTGGTAAAGCAGGTCTCGGCCGACGCGCACGACGTTTGGCGCATCGAACAAGGGCTCGAGGTTGCACAACGTGGGCCGCGCAAGATCCTCGAACGTGTAGCCCGCATCGGGGAGGATGGGCTTGGGCGCGGCGATCCACTCGACGCCGTCGGCCACGGCTTCCAGCATCACCTCGTGATACGCGCGGGTCTCGAAGTAGCGCGCACGCATTGGGCTAGGCACTTCGATCATGAGATTTTCCAGCGGCAGCAGCAGATCGCGTGGGCACCATGTGTACCAGCCGGTAGTGCACCACTCAGGGGTCGAGAACTCCGCCGCAGTGTCTAGGGGCGTCGGCCGGCGAACGTTGACGCCCGCTTCGCGCAGCGCCGCGGCGAGCGCCTCGACGTCTTCGTTGGCTTCGTCGATGATGCCCTGCGGCAGCGGCCCTTCGATCGCGCGGACCTGCTCGATCGGCTGCGAGGCATAGCTGAAGCTCATCGTGCTCGCGTCGACCGTCGGAACGCGCGCGTTGTGGGCGCTGCCGACGATCACGTCCTTCAGCGGGTCCCAGTCGTTGTGGGTGGAGATCTTCATGGCTTGCAACTCGGTTTGCATAAGATAAAACTGCCGATCGCGAGCGCATCAAGCCCCGACGCGAAGAACGTGCGGATCGCGTCGCACGGGCTCTCGACGACGGGCTCGCCGGCGACGTTGAAAGAGGTGTTGAGCACCAGCGGCACGCCGGTGTGCCGTTCGAACGCTTCGATCATCGAATGGAAGAGCGGATGGTGTGCAGATTCCACAGTCTGAATTCGGGCGCTGCCGTCCGCATGCACCACTGCCGGAACCTGCGCGCGTAGCGTCTGGCGGATCGGCAACGCCTTGTCCATGTACGGGCTCGCGATGGCACGGTCGGCCGCCACGTAGGCGCTCTGGCGGGCGGCGAGGATCGACGGCGCGAACGGGCGGAACGCCTCCCGGTACTTCACTGCGCGATTCAGTCGCTCCTTCATGCCCGGGTCGCGTGGATCGGCCAGGATCGAGCGGCTGCCGAGCGCACGATCACCGAACTCCATGCGGCCCTGGAACCAACCGACCACGTATCCGGCCGCGATTAGCTGCGCGGTTCGTTCGGCGACGTCCGGGCAGTGTTCGAACTCAAGACCGAAGCGTTCAAGCGTCGCGCGGATTTCGGCGTCAGTATAGGAGGGCCCGAGGTACGGCGGTGTGGCGGCCTGCCGGCCCGGCTCGACCTCGCCCTCCTGCCACGCGACCCACAGCGCCGCCCCGATACTGTTGCCGTTGTCATCGGGAGCGAAGGGCACGAAGACGCGCTCGAACGGCCCGTCCATGGCTGCCTTCCCGTTGAACACCGAGTTCATCATCACGCCGCCGGCAAGGCATGCGACGGTAGCGCCGGTCGTACGGTGAAGCGCCGCGAGTACCGTGCGAAGGTAGTCCTCGGTCAGCTTCTGGACGGCCGCGGCCAGATCGAAATGGCGTTGGTCGAGCGGTTCATCGGGCCGCCGGGCCGGGCCGATCAGTTGCTCGAGCTTCGGGCGATGCATCGGCGAAACGTCGAAGTCGAAATAATTGAAGTAGGAGAGATCTACTTCGAGGTCGCCTTCAGCCGTCCAGGCGAGCGTGCGGCCGAGCGTGTCGCGATGGCGCGAAGGGTCGCCGTACGCGGCCGCTCCCATCAGCTTCCACTCGTCGCCATGCGGGGAGAAGCCGAGGAACTGCGTCATCGTGGCGTAGAACATGCCGATCGAATGCGGGAAGTCGACTTGCTTGGCGATCTCGATGCCGCCGGTGTCGGCGCGGCCCATGGTGAGCGCCGCGCGCTCGCCGTAGCCGTCGCAGGTGAGGACCGCCGCGTGCGTCTCCCCCGACAGCAAGAACGCGTTCGCGGCATGCGCGATGTGATGCGTGACGTAGCGCAGCCGCGTCTCGTCTCCGTTGGCGGCAAGGAAGATCTGCTGGGTCTCGCGCCACTCGGCCGGTGAGAGCTGCGGCAGCAGGTGGTTGGGGTTCGACGCGAATCGGTAGCCGGGGTAGCCCGGCCATTCTGAGAAGCCCGCACGCGGCCGGCCGGCCACGCTGATGGCCGGGTTGTAGCCGATGGCGAAGCAGTCGACGTCGTCCATGCGCGCGCCGATGTGTTCAAGCCCGGCGCGCATCGCCTGCATCGGAAAGTACTTGCTGTACTTGCGCCGGTCGAATCGCTCCTGTGCGGCTGCGAATGCGACTTTCCCGTCGACGACGATGGCGGCCGAGCTCACGTAGCCCGAGGTGTTGAGCCCGACGATCAGCATGGGCGGTGGAGCTCCCGTTCAGAGTGGACTGCGTAGAAAGCCTTGATTGCCGAGCACACATGGTCGATGTCTTCGTCGGCCAGCATCGGGTGCACCGGCAGGCAAAGCCCCTCGGCGTAGCCGCGGTCGGAGACCGGATACGCACCGCGCGAGTCGGGAAGGCCCGCGAAGCAGGGCTGGCTGTGCAGCGGATGGAAGAACGACCGGCTCTGCACACGGTGCTCGTCGAGCCAAGCCATCAATGCATGGGCCCGCTCGGCAAGCAGCACGACACGGAACGGCACATGAGTTCCCATCGCGTGTCGTGCGAGGAAGCGCAACTGCGGGACATAGCGTAGCCGATCGACGTAGCGGGCATGGATCTCGCGTTTTCGCGCAACGATACCCTCCAGCCGGTCGAGCTGTGCGAGCCCGATGGCCGCCTGCAGGTCGGTGATGCGGAAGTTGAAACCGATCGCCGGATGCACGAACGACCCGCGGTCGAGGCGGCCTTGGTTGCGCAGGAGACGAAGTCGCTCGTAGATGGCCGGGTCGCGACAGGTGACATAGCCGCCCTCGCCGGTGGTGATGGTCTTGTCGGCGAAGAACGAGAAGCAGCCAATGTCGCCGATGGTGCCGACGTGCCGACCATCGAAGTGCACCGCGATGCCTTGCGCCGCATCCTCGATCACGCGCAGCCCGTGCTCCGCGGCGAACTGGCAGACTGCATGCATGTCGCACGGGCTCCCATACAGGTGTACCGGCATCACGGCGCGCGTGCGCGGGGTCATCCTCCGGCGCGCGGCTTCAGCGTCGAACTGGAAGCTCTCGTCTTGCACATCGACGAACACTGGGGTTGCGCCCGCGAGCACCACCGCTGTGGCCGACCCGGCGAAGGTAATGTCGGGCACCAGGACCTCATCGCCCGCGCCGACGCCCAGCGCCAGCAAGCCTAGCGTTAGGGCCAGCGTGCCGTTTGGTGCGAACACGCCGTAGGGCGCGCCTGTGAGCGCATTGAGGCGATCGCCGAAGGCGCGCGTCAGCGGCCCTTCGGTTAGCCAGCCGCTTCGCAGCACCGCGGCCACAGCGGCTTCTTCCTCTGTGCCGAGCCACGGCTGCACCTGCGCAATGGTCGCTCTTTCGGCGGCCTGGGCGTCGTCGCTTGGCGGGCAGTCCGTCATGCTCTCACCTTGTGATTAGTGTGTCGCAGGAACAGGTTGTAAAGCCCCGCGAGGCCGGTCGCGAGGTCGATGCGCGGTCGCCACCCGAGCGCAGTGAGCTCGCTCGAGTCGATGAGTTTGCGCGGTGTGCCGTCCGGCCGCGAGGTGTCGAAGTGCAGCGAGCCCTCGAAGCCCACGGTTCGGCAGACCAAAGCGGCGAGTGCGCGGATCGAGATTTCCACGCCACTGCCGACATTGATCGGTTCATGCGCTGAGTAACACTCAAGCAGCATGACCAAGGCATCGGCGAGGTCGTCGACGTGCATAAACTCGCGCAGCGGCGCACCCGAGCCCCAGACGGTGATCCCGTATGCGCCGTCGCGCCGGGCCTCGTGTGCCTTGCGCATGAGCCCCGGGATTACATGGCCGGACTCGGCGTCGAAGTTGTCGCCCGGGCCATAGAGGCTCGTCGGGATGGCGCTGATGAAATCGAGGCCGTGCTGACGGCGAAACGCCTGCGCCAGCTTGATCCCTGCGATCTTGGCAACCGCATACCACTCGTTAGTGGGCTCCAGCGGGCCGGCTAGGAGCTGCGATGTCGCGATCGGCTGCGGTGCGAGCCGCGGGTAGATGCAGCTCGACCCGAGCACCATCAACTTGGCCACGCCACAGCTTGCGGCGGCGCCGATCACCGACTGCTGGATGGCGAGGTTGTCGAAGAGAAAGTCCGCCGGACGGGTGTCGTTGGCACGGATACCGCCGACGCGGGCAGCCGCGAGCACTATGACCTCGGGCCTTCGATCGGCTATCCAGACCCGCACCGCTGCTGCATCGCGCAGGTCGAGGTCCGAACGGTCCACGGTGAGCAACTCGACGTCGCAGCCGGAGAGTCGTCGTACGACCGCAGAGCCGACCATCCCACCGTGACCGGCCACCCAGACACGGCGCCCGTTCAATCGAAAAATGGGTTCCGCAGCCAACTCAGCGTCTCCGGCGCGGCACTGCGAGATCCGCCATGACCATCTCGCGGATCAAATCATCGAACGAGGTCTGCGGCCGCCAGCCAAGCAGTTGCCGTGCCTTGGCCGAATCACCACACAAATGCTGCGGATCGGTCGGCCGGAAATGGGTGGTGTCGACTTGCACTAACACATGTCCGGTACGTGCGCATCGGCCGACCTCTTCAGCCCCGCTGCCGCTCCATTCCAAGGTGCGGCCCACCACCGCGAAGGCCTTTTCAACGAATTCGCGGACCGAGTGCGATTCGCCGGTCGCGATCACGTAGTCGCCCGGTTGCGAATGCTGTGCGATACGCCACATCGCCTCGACGTAGTCACGTGCATGGCCCCAATCGCGCCGCGCGTCTAGGTTGCCGAGGAACAGCGTGCGCTGCTCACCGCGCTCGATGGCCGCCACGGCGCGCGTGATCTTGCGGGTGACGAAGGTCTCACCGCGCCAGGCGCTCTCGTGGTTGAACATGATCGCGTTGGACGCGTGGCAACCATACGCCTTACGATAGTTCACAGTGATCCAGTGTGCGTAGAGCTTCGCCACTGCGTAAGGCGAGCACGGTGCAAAAGGCGTGACCTCGCTTTGCGGTACTTCTGGCTGGTCGCCAAACATTTCGGAGGTCGACGCCTGCACAAATCGGGTTCGGTTGGCCAGGCCGAGTAGCCGGATACCTTCCAGCAGTCGAAGCGTCCCGAGACCGTCGGCATTGGCGGTGTACTCGGGCGTCTCGAAGCTCACCGCGACGTGGCTCTGCGCGGCGAGGTTGTAGATCTCGTCCGGCTGCGTCTGCTGCACCAATGCGATGAGGTTCGTCGGATCAGTGACGTCCCCGTAATGTAGATGGAAGTGCGTCGCATGCTCGCGCGGATCGAGGTAGATGTCGTCAATGCGGTGGGTGTTGAACGACGAGGAGCGCCGGCGTACCCCATGTACGATGTAGCCCTTCGCGAGCAGCAAGCGCGACAGAAACGCGCCGTCTTGCCCCGTTACTCCTAGAACGAGAGCACGGCGCGCATCAGTCACTATGCGCTCCTTCACTCGTCGCGGCGAGCACCAATCCGATAATGTCGTCGTACTCATCGGGCGTTAGCCGCTGCACCGCCATTGGACGTGCGTGCGTCTTGGTCGCCACCGGCTCGTAGGCGAGCGACGGCTGGAACGCGGGCTCCCACACAGTGAGCGTGATCACCGGGCTGGTGAAGCCCTGTGGCGTATCAACGCGATGGATCCCCGCAGCAGGAAACTGATAGGTCTCTCCGGCGTGGTGCGTCTTGCTTCCAACCGGCCGCAGGCCTACCAGCGATCCAACTTCAAGACCCGAACAATTGTTTGCAAAGTCCGAGTGCGCTGGCCCGGAAACGCCCAGTTCCTCGAACAATTCCGCGCTCTCGTCGTCGGTAGCAGCCCGTTCGTAAACCGTCGAACGCAACGTACCCGCAATCACGTGGGAGACGAAGCCCATCCGATGCCGATGTGGCTGCTCGTGGTGCGGAGGCCGATCGGGCACCCATACGTGCAAACGCACCTGCAACCCGAGATCCGGATCAGCAACATACAGGACGAAAAATCCATTGTTGTGGATGTATGCGTAGTCGAGAAACGGGCGGGTCTGCGAGAGGGCTACGCAAATCGGGTGCAGTGCCCCCGGTGCCCGCACCGAATTAAGCAATGCCCAGAGCGGAGCCATCCGGGTCGCTTCGTCGATACTAGCGGTGCGATACGCCCGCACCGCTTCGGTCACGGCCAACTCGACGGAGGATAGCGATTCGGAGACGCTGAGACCCGACGAAGATGACCGACGGGGTGACATCGTGCCGTTCGGGGCTCTCTGCTTATTGCTTTCGACCTGCTGGGTCATCAACTCCTCCTTTGGCTACGGCTTTTCGGCTTTTCCGCCCCGCGATTGCTGCTGAATCCATTCAGTGATCTCCGCTTTGGAGAACCGCCATGTTCCGCCAACCTTGAACGCAGGGATCTTTTTGGCTGAGGCGAGCCTGTAGATCGTCCGGTCCGTGACCTTCAGGAACTCTGCGACCTGTCTGAGGGTGAGGATCTCGCCCTCGCTGGTACTTGTAGGCATGGTGATGGCCAATCCAGGTAAAGCTACGACAGGATAGTGCAGAATTTTCAAGGTAACAGTAACATGATAGATGGCTGACTTCAGTGTCGGCCGGATCGACGACACCGTCGAAGCGTTTAGCGACTGGGCGTCCATCGTCACGGCGGTCACTCTGCTGTGCGCTGGTTTCATCCTGAAGTGGGCCTGGTTCTCGGACACCCCTCCCTACGTGATCTACTACCCGCCGCTGGATCAAGAACTGCGGGACAAGGAACGGGAAGCCCGCGGGCTTTGCTGAAGAAAGAAGCGGCCCCCGAAGGGGCCGCCAAGTTCAGCAACGCTCAATGCACCAACTGCCGGGCCAGTGCCACCTCCACCGAGTCGCCGTCCTGGTTCAGGACATCGAGTCCGGACTCGGGCACGTCGCCCGACGTGCTCTGCGACACCATGATCTTCCTGGCCATCAACCCCAGGCAGGTCATCTGCGAGGAGTTGGCATAGCCCAGGTAGATCACGCGCACCGGCTGCTTCTGGCCGATGCGCCATGAGCGCCGGGCGGCCTGCTGCAACGAATACACGTTGTAGCCGGACTGGAGGAACACGATGGTCGGGAACTCCAGCAGGTCCAGGCCGGTTTTCACCAGCTCGGGATTGGTGATGAGCACGTCGATGCCACGGTCCAACTGCTCGGCGATCCAGTCCTCGCGGCGGGAGGCATCCACGCTCGCGCGCAGTACCGCCACCTTGAAGCCTTCCTGCTCCAGCAGCACCTTCAAACGCGACGTGGTGTCGCGCGTGCCGGTGTAGACCGAATAGACCAGGGTCTTGCGACCTTCTGCCTTCTCCTGCTTGCAGATCTCGATCAGCTCGCGCTCCTTGGGCATCACCTCCAGCTCGTTGAACTGAGCCGGAACGAACGCCAAGGTGTTGCGCGTGCGCGGATGCACCACCGTTTCCGACCGGAAGCAGCAGTCCGGCCAGGCCAGCAGCACGTTGAGGACCACACCGAGCAGCGTCGTGTCGCGCTTCGCCAGGGCCTGCTTCAGCTCCTGGGTCAGCCGACCCGCCAGATCGCGGTAGGCCGCGGCTTGCGCCGTGTCCATCGCGACTTCGCGGAACTCCTCGTCGTAGGGCGGCAGCACGTTGCCGCCGATGTCCTTCAACTTGAGGAAGACCGTGAACGGCAGGACGCAACGCAGCACGCCCTTCGGACCGAAGCCCGGCGCCTTGACCGTGCGCACCGATACCTTGGTGCCCTTGGCCGTCTTGTGCGCCGTGC
>ERZ761602.5247-NODE-5247-length-15525-cov-11.433484_pt1 | contig 15525 bp, 13 predicted proteins | sample MGYA00512165_ERZ761602 | MGnify/ENA primary metagenome ERZ761602 (study PRJEB28899, sample SAMN02445085) | bioreactor sludge metagenome | biome: EBPR sludge; isolation source: Thorneside wastewater treatment plant | place: Australia: Brisbane, Thorneside...
CCCTCCCGGCTGCCCCGCGTCCGCCGCAGCCCCCCGCCACCGACGTCGGGCGGCTTGCAGATCTGGTGGCCGGTGCTGGCCATCGCCGCGGTGATGGCCATCATGGTCTACCTGCGCCACACCGAGCAGGCCCGCGCCGAGCGCACCCCCGCGGTGGCCGCGGTGGCCGACCGCAGCCCCCCTCCCCTCCCCGACCCGGCCAGCTTCCCGGCCGACGCGCAGAGCGCCCTGCTGGACCTGGAGCGCGGCGACTGCCGGCTCGCCGCCCTGCGCCTGCGCACGGCCCGGATGCAGTACCCCCAGCGCAGCGACATCGCCTGGACCGAGGCCGGCGCCTGGATCTGCAGCGGCCAGGGCGACGAGGCCTCCATCGCCCTGAGCTCCTACGAGCAGAGCGGGGGACAGCGCGTGCCCGAGCTGCTCTGGTACCAGGCCCAGACCGCGCTGCTCCAGGGCGACGCCCGCACCGCGCGGGAGAGCCTGGTCCGCTTGCGCCCCCTGGTCGACCTGGAGCGGGGCCGCGCGATCGACGATCAGCTCGACCGGCTGCGCAGCTTCGGCAAGTAGAGGAGCACCAGGCCGGTGCCTGGCACACTAGCTAGTGCCTGGCACTAGCTAGTTGCACCCAGCACGGCGACGAGGGGCGGGCAGTCGTCCTGCTCCAGGTAGCAGTCGAAGAAGCCGTCGCAGGCGCCGGCCAGCGCGCAGAAGCGGCAGGCCTCGCGGCGGGCGTAACGGAGCACGTCGGGGAGGAAGAGCAGCGCCTTGTCGCTCTGGTGCTCGGCGTCGACGTACCAGCGGTTGCCGGTGCGGTGGACGAGGTCGGCGTGCGGGCCGAGGAAGCAGGCGGGCAGGCCCTTCACGCTGAGGCCAGAGCGCGGCCGGTCGAGGCCGTGGACGAGCGGCCGGAGCCGGTCGAGCACGGGCAGGAGCCGGTCGAGCGCGGCGCGGAGCGGAGGCGCCGAGGCCACGGCCCCCGGCCCCGTCGGCAGTGGCCAGGTGAGGGTGTGAGGCCCCCCCAGCCTGCTCAGCAGGGGCACAAGCCCGTCGAGCGAGGCCAGGGCCGCCCGGTCGAGCAGGGTGGTCGTCGAGACGGGGACCCCCCGGCGGCGGGCCCGGGCGATGGCCTGGACCTCGGGAGCGGCGGGATCCACCACCGGCAAGGCCAGCGCGATCCGAGGGGGCCTCCCAGGCAGGAAGGGCGGAGGGTCGATCTCCTCGACGGTGGCTCCGATGTGCAGGACCACCTCCTGTATGCCCTCGGCCGCGGCCAGGGCGAGCAGCTCGGGCAGCTCGGGCAGGCTCAGCAGCCCCTGCCCGGAGAGCAGCAGCGTCGTGCAGGGTCGGGTCCTCGGCGTGCGCATCCCGGCGGTGAAGTGCAGGATGGCCGCCCGCAGCTCCTCGGGGCGCAGCGAGCGGCCGGGCGTCGGAGCCCCCGCCGCGACCGAGCTGCCCGCCAGCGGGTGGACCCGGATCTGCACGCTCGTCGGGGCGCTCACCGCCCCGGAAGGGGTCCATCGCAGCATCGGGCCTCCTCCTCGGGCTCAGAGGTGCAGCCGCTAGCCCATCCCAGCCAGGCGCGCAGGCCCGGGCTCGGCCCCGACGAGGCCAGGCCGTGGCTCAGCTCCGCCCCGGCCAGCAGCGGGCAGCGCGCTTCCAGCGAGAGCGCGAGGCTGCCGATGGGCCGAGGCCGGGGGCCGCCGGGCAGGGCCGAGAGGCGACCGACCGCCTCGACCGGGCCGAGCTCCCAGCCGAAGCGGGCCTCTCCCTCGGGCAGCCAGGTTCGCCCTCCGCCGCTGAAGGGATCGCCCAGGGAGGCGAGGCCCAGCCAGGCCCGCAGCGAGGCGGCCCCGCGGCGGCTGCCGGCGGTGGCGGCGAGGTGCAGATCGGTCTCGTCGGTCCCCAGCTCGGTCAGATCGTCGGCGTTGGGCAGCTTGACCCAGGTGGCGAAGCCGCCGGGCACCGGGCCCCGCCAGAGGCGCCCCCAGCTGTGCAGGCTGAGATCGCCGGGTCCCGAGACGGTCCCCTCGGGGCGCGCATCCCAGCGCCGGATGTCCAGGTCCAGGCCGAAGCCCAGGCGAGGATCCGGCTGCACGGTCGCCTGGAGCGAGGCGGTCGCGCGGTCGCGCGGCTCCACCCAGAAGGGCGGCACCCGTTGCCCCTCCCAGGAGAAGCCCAGGCGCGCGGAGACCGGGGGGAGCGCCTCTCCCGCGAGGGCAGGCCTGCCCGCCAGCAGGAGCGGGATGAGTCGGGCGAGAGGCGGCAGCACGTCCGGGGATGATATCGCTCCGGGCAATGCCGGGTCTGCCTCCCCCTCGCCAGATGGCCCTCCTGCTCCTGCTCCTGGCGCTGTCCTTGCTGCCGGGAGCGGCCAGCCTGCCCCTCTTCGATCAGGACGAGGCCGCCTATGCGGGCTTCGCCCGCGGCATGGTCGAGTCGGGCAGCTGGGTGCTGCACGACTACCCCTGGTCGGAGATGCACCGCAAGCCGCCGCTGGCCCTGTGGCTGATCGCCGCCAGCTTCACCGTGCTCGGCGAGAGCTGGTTCAGCCTGCGCCTGCCGGGCGCCCTCTGCCTCTCGCTGAGCGTGCTCTGGGTCGCCTGGCGGGGGGCCGCTCACTTCGGGCGGGAGCGCGCCGCCCTGGCCGCGCTGCTGCTGGCCACCAGCCTCGTCCCCCTCTTCGGCCGGGTGGCGCTGGTCGATCCCGCCCTGCTGCTGGGCGAGACCATCGCCTTCTTCGGCCTGCTGGATGTGCTGAAGGGCCGCCGATCGGGGGCCCTCTCCGTCGGCCTGGGCCTCGCCATCGGCCTGCTGGCCAAGGGCCCGGCCATCCTGGTCTTCCTGGGGGTCGGTCTGCCGGCCCTGGCCATCCTCCACCCCGAGCGCCGCCGGCTGCTGAGCACCTGGCTGGCCCTCGCCCTGCTGCTCGGCTTCCTGCCGCTGCTGGCCTGGGGCTGGCGGACCTGGCAGGAGGACGGCGGCGCCACCGTGCGCTGGATGCTGGACTGGTACCTGCTCAAGCGCACCTCGGGGGCGGTGCTGGGCCAGTCGGGCCCGCCGGGCACCTACCTGCTGCTCTTCCTGCTCTTCGCCACGCCCTGGACCGGGCTGCTGCTGGCGGGCGCCCTGCAGCTGGTCCGCCGCCGGGACCTCGCCAGCGAGCGGGCCCTGCTGGCCTGGCTCCTCGGCGGCTGGATCGTCTGGGAGCTGCTCTCCAGCAAGCTGCCCGCCTACAGCCTGGGCGCCTGGCCCGCGCTCGCCCTGGTGGCGGCGCAGCCCCTGCTCGACGACGAGGGCCCGCCGCGCTGGAGCCTGTGGGTCTCGGCCCTGGTCTCGGTCGCCCTCGGCCTGGGCCTGATCGGCGTCGGCCTCGCCCTGGAGGAGGACCTCGTCCTGCCGGGGCTGGCGCTCTGCGGGGCCTGGCTGCTGCTGAGCGGGCCGACGGCGATGGTCCTGCTCGCCCGCGGGCGCCGCGCCCTGGGGCTGGGGGTCGGCGCGATCTGCGCCCCGGTGCTGCTGGCGCTGGCCTTCACGGTGGGCCTGCCCGAGCTGCGACCTCGCCTGCACATCACCTGGAGCGTGGCCCAGACCGTCGAGCAGCTCGCTCCTGGCGGGGCGAGCGTGCACCTCGTCGACGCCTGGCGGCTGCCGAGCTTGATCTACTACCTGGAAGGCCAGGGTCGGGAGGTGGAGATCGTGCCTCGCGAAGCCCGCCCCGGGGATGGGGTCTGGATCCTCGCCGAGCTGCCGCAGGAGCTGGACGGCAAGCGCTGGGCCCGGGTCGAGGGCTGGGTGCCCGACAAGGGCGTGCCCACCAGCTTCTACGTGGTGGTCACGGGCCCCTGACTCAGGGCGCGAAATCCGGGGTGGCGCAGGCCGGCACCAGGCCCGCCAGGGCCCCGCGGCGCAGCAGCTCGACGATGCCCTGCCGACCGTCCTCGCCGTAGTCCAGCGTGTCCTGGTTGGCGTACAGCTCCAGGTAGGCGTCGACCTGCTCGGGGCGGGTCAGCGGACCGGGCCTCTGAAGCAGCCAGTCGATGGCCTCGTCCCGGTGCTCCAGCCCGTGTCGGATGCTGGCCCGGATGGCCTGCGAGATGCGCTCGATGAGCTCGGGCCCCAGGTCGCGGCGGATGACGTTGCCCCCCAGCGGCAGGGGCAGCCCCGTCTGCTCGAACCACCACTGCCCCAGGTCCAGGATGGCGTGCAGGCCGTGCTCCTGGAAGGTCAGCCGCCCCTCGTGGATCAGCACAGCGGCATCGACCTCGCCCGCGGCCAGGGCCTGGAAGACCCGCTCGGGAGGCACGATCGGCAGCACGACCGGCTGGAAGCGCGCCGCGAGGCCCATGACCAGCCGGGCCGTCGTGGAGAGGCCGGGCACGCCGATGCGGGCGCCGTCCAGCTCGGCCAGGGAGAGGGGGCGCGGGGCGACCAGGACCGGGCCGTAGCCGCGACCGACCGAGCCGCCGTGGGGGAGGAGCTGCCAGCGGTCGGCGATGCGCGGGTACCAGGCGACGCTGATGGCGTTGACTTCCGCATCCAGCGAGCCGTCCGCGAGGCGGTTGAGCGCGTCGGTGTCGGCGGTCTGGACGACGAAGTCCAGGCCCGGGGTGGGGACGAGGCCCAGGATCAGCGCCCGGAACATGAAGAGGTCGTCGGCGTCCGGGCTGACGGCGCAGCGCACACGCTGGAGGGTGCTCATCGGGGGCCTGTCGGGCGCTCGATCATCGAGCGGTCGGCGCGGCGCCGAGGGTCCGGGCTGCCAGCTCGTTGGTCGTGGCGAGGCGGGTGCCCAGCGCCGAGAGCAGCCGCCACAGGATCTGGCTGCCGACCTCGGGCTCGCGCTGGCAGAACTCGGTGAGCAGCCGGCGGCGCACGACGATGGCCGAGCCGAAGGAGGCGCCCTCGACCGTGGCCGTGCGGGTCTGGATGGGCTCGACCAGGCCCAGCTCGCCGAAGTGCTGGCCGGCGTCGAGGCGGGCCAGCTCGACCCCGTGGTTGAGGACGCGCACCTCGCCCTGGACGATGGCGTACATGGCGTCCCCGGTCTCGCCCTCGCGCACGAGCTGCTGGCCCGGCGTGAAGAAGAGCTCCTCGCAGATGCGGGAGACGCGCAGGCGCACGTGGAATGGCATGCCCTCGAAGAGGAAGAGGGTCTCCATGATGCGGGCGCGCGCGCGGGCGGCCTCGGTCTGGGGGGTGGCCTCGGGCTCGACCATGACGACCGTGACGTTGTCGTGCCCGCCGCCGGCCAGGGCCTCCTCGATCAGGCGGCGGCCGGCCGTGTCGATGTCGTTCTCGGCGGCGACGGCCTCGATGCGCGGCTGGTCGACCATGTCGGAGAGGCCGTCGGAGGAGAGCAGCACCCGGTCTCCGGGCAGGCTCTCCATCGACATCAGGTCGGCCTGGACGGTCGGGTAGAGGCCGATCGCCCGGGTGATGACGTTGCGGTAGCGCGAGCGCAGGGCCTGGTCGCGGCTCATCTGGCCGCTGCGGACCAGCTCGTTGACCATCGAGTGGTCCTCGGTGAGCTGGCGGATCAGGCCGTCGCGCACGAGGTAGGCGCGCGAGTCGCCGACGTGGGCCAGGAAGCAGGCCCCGCCCCCGACCACGCAGGCGACCAGGGTGGTGGTCATGCCGCGGCGGTTGTTGGACTCGGCCTCGTCGTAGACCCGGCGGCTGGCGCTCTGGCAGACCGACTCCAGCAGCTCGAGCACGGCGTTGCGCGTCGACCACTCCGGGCGGGCGGCGTAGGCCCTGACCGCCTCGGCCAGCGAGGGCGCGGCGGCCTGGAAGGTCTCGATGGTGATGCTGCTGGCCACCTCGCCGGCGGCGCGACCGCCGACCCCATCGGCGACGACGAAGACGCCGTTCTCGACATCGGCGAGCATCGCGTCCTCGTTGCTCTTGCGGCGACGACCGGTGTCGGAGAGGGCGGTGTATCGGATCACGACGGGCCCCGTTGTCGAGGGAAGGGAGGAGAGACTACAGGATGGAGAGGGGGATCCGCTGGACGAGGATCGGAGCCCCGGCCTTGTCCGGGTTCCAGCGGGCGTCGAGCCGCTCGGCCGGGCTGACCCGGTAGACGGCCACCACGAGGCTGCCCCGGCCCGCCTTCAGCTTCTGGTCAGCGGTGAAGCGGTGCTCGAAGCTGCGCTCGGAGCCCGCGACCAGCCGGCTGTCGGCCAGGGTGGTCCATGGCGGCGCGTCGCTGACGTCGCGGGCGAGGTCGAGCAGGCCGGGCGCGACGAGGCTCTTGCCGTCGGCGTCGCGCAGGGTGGAGACGACCCGCCAGCCGATGAAGGGGCTGCCGGTGGGCAGATCGTGGCCCGCGCCGGTGTTCTGGAGGGTGATGGTGGCGACGAAGGGCTGGCCGCGGGTGACCTCGACCGCGTCTGTGCGCACCAGGATGGAGAGGGCGCGGGCCGGATCGGCGGGGAAGCCGTGGTCGGGGACGGCGGCGAAGCGGGTCCCGGTCGCGCTGCCAGCGCGGGCGGGCATATGGCAGTCCACGCAGCCCACCCCGGCCTGGGCGTAGGCGCTGCGGCTCCACTCCCCATAGGTGTCGTAGAGGGGCTTGTCGGCGCCGGGCCAGGTCAGCTGGTGGCAGGAGGCGCAGTGCTCGCTGCTGCCGAGCTCGGCGCTGGTGGCCAGCGGGTGCGGCGCCTGCCCCTCGGTCCGGGTCGTCAGCACCTTGCCGTCGCGCACATGGCAGGCCGCGCAGCTGACCCCCTCGCTCATCAGGGTGGGCTCCCAGGCGGGGTTGGGGCGCAGATCGGGCCGGGCGAGGTCGCCCTCGATGTAGCCGGCGGCCAGCCGGGCGTGCTGGTTGGCCAGGGGCAGGTGGCAGCCCGTGCAGCCGGTCGTCTCGCCGACGCGCTCCAGCGCGGTGCGGAAGGTCGGGGAGGACCAGGCCTGGGCGTGGGCGCTGTCCTGCCAGCGGTCGTGCAGCTCGCCGTGGCAGGCGTTGCAGGCCTGGGCGGAGAGGCTGGCGAGGCCGTCGGGCAGGGCCTGGGCCGAGACCGGCAGCGTCCCCGGGAAGAGGGGCGCGGCGGTCGGCAGCGCGGGCACGGCGGCCTCGACCGGCGGGGGCGGCTCGACCGGAGGCGGAGGTTGCCGGGCCTTGCGGGCGGCCAGGGCCATGCCGCCGCCGATCAGCAGCACCAGGAGGGTTCGGCGGAAGATGACCCACCTCGTCGAGGACATCGGGGGAGACCGGGTGGAGGCTTCAGGACCTCGGCCTCCCCCTAGCGCGGAGGGCCGGCGGGAGCACGCTCCGCAGCCCGCTCTGCCGACGCTTTCGCGCAGCCGCCACACAGGGGGTGCCGGAGCTCCGTCGATTCCGGCAGGCGTTCGGCCGGGATCTCCACGACAACAAGCCCGCGGCGCGGATCGTCCCCTCTGGCACGGGGCTTGCTCCAAGGGCTGTCGCAACCCACGGAGCCCCGATGACGACCCTCTCCCTCTCGCTGCGCGCCTACTCCTCGCTGCACGCGACCTGGCTGGCCGCGCAGGCCGTGCTCGCCAGCGCCGGCCTCGCCCTGATCCCGATGGGCTGGCAGTCGCCCGAGCTGCTCTCCCTCAGCGCTCCCTTGCCCGACAGCCCGCTGCTCGTCGGCGCGATCGCCAGCGGCGCCGTGCTGCGGGTCTGCTGGTTCTCGGTGCTCTTGATGGCGCTGGCCCCGTCCGTCCTGCGCGCGGATCGAGCCAACCGGCGCTGGGCCCGGGCGGTCGCCGCGCTGGAGCTCGGCCGGGTCGCGCTCTCCCTCGGACTGCTGGCCATGGCCTCGCGCTGGCCCGGCGCCAGCCTGCCCCACTTCGGGGGCGACCCCGGCGACGACCTCTGGATCCTGCTGCCGACCAGCCTGGCGCTCGGGCTGCTGGGCCTGGTCCTGCTGCGGCCCGCGGCCCGCTGAGCCTCAGTAGGTCGGCATCGTCGGGTCGATCTGCCTCGCCCAGTCCAGGATGCCGCCCTCCAGGTTGCTGACGTCGCCGTAGCCCGCGGCCACCAGGGCCTCGGCCGCCGCCGCCGAGCGCACCCCCGAGCGGCAGCTGACCAGGATGGGGCGATCGCGGGGGATGCCCGTGAACTCGCCGGCGACGACCCGCTCGTGCTCGCGCTGCATATCCATGAAGGGCAGGGCCACGATGGCCAGCTCGTGCGGCTTGCGGACGTCCAGCACGAAGGGGCGCCAGCCGGCTTTCATGCGGGCCTGCGCGTCCAGCACGTCGACCCGGTGGAAGCCCGGCTCGCCCTGGTGCACGGGCTGGGCCCCCTCGGCGGCGGAAGGGACCCCGCAGAACTCCTGGTAGTCGATCAGCCCGCTGATCTGCGTGCGGTTCGGATCCCGGCGCAGCTTCAGCTCGCGGAAGCGCATGTTGAAGGCGTCGTAGAGCAGCAGGCGCCCGGAGAGGCTGCTGCCCTTGCCGAGCAGGATCTTGATCGTCTCGGTGGCCTGGATGCAGCCGATGACGCCGGGGAGGATGCCCAGCACGCCGCCCTCGGCGCAGGAGGGGACCAGCCCCGGCGGCGGCGGCTCGGGGTACAGATCCCGGTAGTCCGGGCCGGGCTCCCCGCCGGGCGGGGTGTGGTTGAAGACGCTGGCCTGCCCCTCGAACTTGAAGATGCTGCCGTAGACGTTGGGCTTGCCCAGCAGCACGCAGGCGTCGTTGACCAGGTAGCGGGTCGGGAAGTTGTCGGTCCCGTCGACGACGACGTCGTAGGGGGCCAGGATCTGGAGCGCGTTGCTGCTGTCCAGGGCCACCGGGTACAGGTCGACCCGGCAGGCCGGGTTGATGTCCAGGATGCGATCCCGGGCGCTCTCCAGCTTGGGCCGGCCGACCGTCGAGGCGCCGTGGATGATCTGCCGCTGCAGGTTGCTCTCATCGACCACGTCGAAGTCGACGATCCCGATGCGGCCGACGCCCGCGGCGGCGAGGTACAGCAGCAGCGGGCTGCCCAGGCCGCCGGTGCCCACGCAGAGCACGCTGGCGCCCTTCAAGCGCCGCTGGCCTTCGACCCCGACCTCCTCCAGGATCAGGTGCCGCGCGTACCGGGCATAGTCGCCGCCGTCCAAGGGGGGCAGCTCCTCGACCGGCCGCTGCCAGATGGGCGGCTCCTCGGCGTCCGGGGCGCCGCCGGCGATGCTGGGCACGATGATCAGCTGGTCGCCCGCCTTCAGCGCGGCCGCCTCGCCCCCCGGCACATGGCGGATGTCCTCGTCGTTCAGGTAGACGTTGACGAAGCTGCGCAGCCGCCCCTCCTTGTCGCGCAGGTGCGCGGCCAGCTGGGGGTGCGCGGTCGTCAGCGCGGAGAGGGCGGCGCCGACGGTGTCCGCCTCGACGTGGACCAGGGCCTGGCCTCCGACAAAGGAACGCAGCGCGGTGGGGATGGCGATCTCAACGGCCATGGAGGCTCCAACTTCTGGAGAGAGGGGGACTTCTGGAGAGAGGGGGACTTCAGGAGAGGGGGGCGAGCAGGTGGTCTTCGAGCATCTCGCCGCGATCGTCGCGCAGACGCCAGCACCGCAGCTCGAGCAGCTGAGGCGTGGAGACGCCGTTGGACGTGGAGCCGACCGAGGCGATCAGGTAGGCCATCTCGGGCAGGGCGAGGTCCCGATCGGTGTCCGAGTACATCGCCGGGTGGTCGGGGTGGCTGTGGTAGTAGCCGACGATCTCCAGGCCCTCGGCCTCCAGGGAGCGCTCGGCCTTCATCAGCGCCAGCGGGTCGACCTCGTAACGATCCGCGGCCCGATCCTGGCGTCGGTTGACCAGCCGATGGATCTGCGAGACCCGCCCGCTGCCCCGATGGCCCGCCAGGATCCCCACCACCTCGTGCGGGTAGCCCCCCAGGGCGTGGGCCTGGATCGCGGCGGCGGCCTGGGGCAGGAGCTCGACGGACTGGCCGCTGGGGCTCACCGTGCGCTGAATTCGTGAGGACACGCTCAGCCCTGCTCGCCAAAGACATGAGGCTCGGAGAGGTAGCGCTCGCCCGAGTCGCAGAGCAAGGTGACCACCACGCCCCGCTCCAGCCGCCTGGCCACCTCGATCGCCCCCCAGAGCTGCGCCCCGCTGCTGATCCCCGCCAGCAGCCCCTCCTCACGGGCGAGGCGGCGGGTCAGCTCCAGGGCCTCTTCGGTCGGGGCGAAGAGCTGCTCGTCGGCGAGGTCCGGATCGTAGATGCCCGGCTGGATCGAGGTCTCCATGAACTTGAGGCCCTCCAGCCCGTGAAAGGGGCTGTCCGGCTGGATCGAGACGCACTGCACGTCCGGGTTGCGGCTGCGCAGGTAGCGGGTCGTACCGGTGAAGGTGCCGCTGGTGCCCAGGCTGGCCACCCAGTGGGTCACCCGGCCCTGGGTGTCCCTCCAGATCTCGGGCCCGGTCGTGTGGAAGTGCGCCTTCCAGTTGGCCTCGTTGTTGTACTGGTCCAGGTAGACGAAGCGCTGGGGCTGCTCCTCCGCCATGCGCCGCGCCACCCGGATGGCCCCGTCGCTGCCCTCCAGCGGGTCCGTCTCGACGATCTCGGCGCCGTAGGCCCGCAGGACCGCCTTGCGCTCGGCGTTGGCGTTTCGCGGCAGGCAGAGGGTCAACCGATAGCCCCGGGCCGCCGCGATCATCGCGTAGGCGATGCCCGTGTTGCCGCTGCTGGCGTCCAGGATCGTGTCGCCGGGCTTGAGCCGGCCGTCCTCCTCGGCCGCCAGGACCATGGACAGGGCGGGCCGGTCCTTGACCGAGCCGCCCGGGTTGAACCACTCCAGCTTTGCCCAGACCTCGACCTGGGGCGAGATGTCCGGGGGCAGGATCCGGGAGAGGCGGACGAGCGGGGTGTCCCCCACCCGCGCGAGCAGCCCTTCGACCCGATCGCGGAAGTAGTGCTGCTCTTCTTCGCCTTTGCGCGCCAGCTTCATCGACAGCTCCCTCATCCCAGCAGTTAGCACCGGAGGGCCGCCAGTCAATACCCTTACGCTAGGGTGAGGTTTGTGGCCTCCCGGAAGCGCCGCTCGCAGACCGCCAGCAGCTCGGCCGGCTCCGCCAGCCCGCCCGGGCCGACATCACCGCAGGCCAGCCGCTTCGCGACCGGGGCGACGATTGTGTACCGACCGAGCTCCTGGAGCCAGCCCAGGTTGCGCACCACGACCGGGTGCTCCCACATCTGGGTGTTCATCGCCGGCCCCAGCACCACCGGCTTTGCCGCGGGGAGGGCCATCAGGGTGGTGCTGAGCAGGTCGTCGCAGAGCCCGCAGGCCAGCTTGCCCAGCGTGTGCGCGGTCAGCGGGGCCACGCAGGCCACCTCGGCCCAGCGCGCCAGCTCGATGTGGTCCATCGCCTGCTCGCTGTCGTCGCTGAACACCGGGTGGCCGGACAGCCCGGCGAAGCTGAGGGGCCCGACGAAGTCCTTGGCCCGCCGGCTCATCAGGACCCGGACCTCGTGGCCCGCCTTGACCGCGAGGCTGGTCAGCTCGCAGGCCTTGTAGGCGGCGATTCCCCCCGTGACGCAGAGCAGCAGCTTCATGGCCTCACTCCTGGGGCATGTCGATCAAGGGGCTGGACTCGAACAGCGCCGTCTCCAGGAAGGTCGCGTAGACCTTGGCGGCGTCGCTGTCGTCGAAGATGGGGAAGTGGTCGGCCTCGGGGAACTCGGCCAGCCCGCCGCTCAAGGCGATGCCCTCCCAGGAGAGCAGGTTGTCCGAGGTCGGCACCTCCTGCCCGACCAGGCCCAGCAGCTCGTTGATGTCCTGGCTCTCGCTGACCGGGTCGAGGATCGGCAGGCCGCCCGCCGCGGCGAGGACCTGGCTGGTGACCGTCGGGGTGTGCTCGTCGAGCAGCCCGGTGGTCATCAGCACCGGCAGCGGCTGGTTGACCCACCAGGGCTGGCGCTGGCTCCAGTAGGGCGCGTAGTTGAGCGGATCGACCGCCTCTCCCAGCAGCTGCACCATGCCGATCAGGGGGTGATCGGCGATGACGCTCTCCGGGCCCGGCAGCTCGAAGGTCGTGGCGATCAGGGCCTGGATGTCGATGCTGTCCTCTTCCCGGAGCTCGATCGAGAGGGAGAGGCCGCCTCCCGCGCCCGAGAGCACCGCGGCCCTGAGCCCGTCGCCGAGCCAGGGCCCGGCCATCGCCCCGATGATGCCGCCGTGGGAGTGGCCCAGGTAGGCGACCCGGCTGGGATCCAGGCGGGCGCTGCCGACCTCGCGGCCCTCTTCGTCCTCCAGCGTGAAGCGGTGGTCGAAGGCGCTTAGCAGGTCCACCTGGTAGACCAGGTCCAGCGCCGCCTGCTGGAAGTTGCCGCGCGCGGCGGCGGGGTTGAAGTAGTTGAAGGAGACCAGCGAGGGGTCGGCCCCGCTGCCCCGATCCCCATGCAGCGGCAGCGAGACGGCGAAGCCGGCGACCCCCCGACGCCCCAGCACATTGGCCGGCGAGAGCATCGAGCTGCCCATATGCGAGCTGGCGTCCCCGCCGGTGCCGTGGCCGTGGATCACCACCGGCCAGCCCTGCGCGCCCTCCTCCTCGCCGATCGGGATCGACAGCCGGAAGGCCACCCGCTCCCAGCCGGCCTGCACGGCCCGCCCCTCCTCGTCGAAGGCGAAGCCCCCGCCCTCGGTGAAGTAGGGCTTCTCGCCATGCTGCCAGATGGGCAGCCACACGAAGCCCTCGTAGGCGGTGAAGCCGGTGGACTTCGAGACCTGCCGCAGGCGCTGGTCGAGGCGGGGGAGCTCGATCCGGGCGCGCATCGCCGCGGTCGCCACCCGCACGGCGCTCAGCGGGTCCTGGGTGGTGAAGACGGTGGCCACCGCCACCTCCTCCAGGGGGATCCCGCGGGCGAAGAGGACCTCTTGCAGGGGCTGGTAGCGCTCATGGTCGGGGTGCTCGGGGGACCAGACCTCCTCCATCCCCGGGGCGGGACGCGCGACCGAGGTGCGGACCACCAGCGCGTAGCGGCGCTCGGGGTGGAGGGGGGCGCCCCACAAGGGCTGCACGGTCAGCAGATCCTGGGCTTGGAAGGTGCTGGCCTCGGCGTTCCAGCTCCAGCGGATCGGCACGAGGCTGCCCCGGGCGGGGCTGCGGTCGTCGATGTCGATCAGCATCAGCGGCGAGTCGTCCTGCGCGCTCCCGGCGGGATCGGGCAGCGCCGCCAGGTCGAGCGCGCCGTCGAACGGCACCCAGATGGGCGCGTTGGTCCCGAAGCCCTGGAGGCCCTCGACGTCAGCGATGTAGGTGTCCAGCAGGTCGAACTCGCCCTGCCCGGGGAAGCCCTGCAGATCGGGGCTGCCCGCCACCGTGCGCCCGTCGCTGGGGAAGGGCGAGCCGAAGAAGCCCTCGCCATCGAGCAGCGGGGTGGGGCCGGACATCGATCCGGAGCAAGCGAGCAGCAGGAGGAGGGTCATCGCGAGCGCTCCAGGTCACGGGACCGATATCATGCCCGGTCGACCGCAGGACCGGCCGCGGACGCACCGGGCGGCCACCCCTCGGGCACGGACTCCAGGTACAGGCTTCGGCTGGGGAAGGCGAAGGAGATCTGCAGCTCTTCGGCGATCCGGATGAAGCTGAGCAGCAGGCGCTGGCGATGGGCGAGCTCCTCGGACCAGGTGGGCACGTCCAGGAAGCAGTACACCATCACGTTCAGCGAGCTGTCGCCCATGCTGTTGAAGTGGACCTCGAGGGTCCGGTCCCAGACCACGGGATCCTCTTCCAGCAGCGTCCGGATCCGCTGGACATAGGCCTCGATGCGATCCGGGGGCGTCCCGTAGGTCAGGCCGAGGTCCAGCTTCAGCCGGCGGACCGCTCGCTGGCCCAGGTTGTCCACCCGGGCGTTGGCGACCCGACCGTTGGGCACCGACATCAAGGAGTTCTGGAAGGTCCGGATCCGGGTCGTCCGGAACCCGACCTCCTCGACCACGCCCTCGGCGCTGCCGTCGATGACGACCCAGTCTCCCACCTGGAAGGGCCGGTCGATGAAGATCACCATCGAGCCGAAGAAGTTCTCCAGCGTGTCCTTGGCCGCCAGGGCCACCGCCAGGCCGCCGATGCCCAGGCCGGCGACGAGGCCGCCTACGTCGACCCCCATGTTCTCGACCACCACCAGGATGGTGAGCACCGCGAGCAGCACCTTGGCCGCGCGCCGGGCGAGCGGGACGATCTGGTCGTCGACCTTGCTGGTCGTATCGGCCGCTCGGGCCTGGAAGAGCCCGGCCAGCACATCGATCGTGCGCATGGCAGCCAGCAGTAGCGCCCCGGCCAGCACGACCCGGGCGAGGAGCATCAAGAACAGCGTCGGACGGACGCCGAGCTGCAGGTCGGGGATGCCCCACAGGAAGACCAGGCTGGTCGCCAGCCAGGTCAGGGGCGCGCGCGTGGTCCCCAGCAGCTCGGCGGTGGTCTCGATGCCCAGGCGCCGCGCGAGGCGGAGGATCTGGTCGGCGAGCAGGAGCTGCGCGAGCCGACCCGCCGCCAGGCTGAGCCCGACCAGCATCAAGAGGTACAGGCCCTGCCAGATCTCCACGCCCGCTACGCGACGCATGAAGACCTCGGGCAGCATCGCCTGGAAGGCCAGCGAGGCCGGGCTGAAGGTCGCCTGGTACAGCCCGTCGATGCGCGCCACGGTCGAGCGGTCATACATCCAGCGGCCGTCGATCCGCTGGAGGCTCATCTCCGGGAGCTCGGGCACCGGCTGGATGCGATTCCGGCCGCTGTCGTCGACGTAGGCCGGGTCGGTCGGGATCTCGTCCAAGGCCACGTACAGCCCGCGCGCGTCCAGCACCTTCTTCAAGCGAATCGCCAGCCGCTGGGCCTCCGCGGCCCGCTCGGCCGGCACGTCCATGCATGCCGCGGCCAGGGACGGCTGCCAGTTGTTGGGCTGGAGGTGATCGAGCAGGGTCGCGGTCGCCGCGCGCGGGTTGGCGCAGAGGCGGTCGGTCGCCGCTTCGGGTGCGGCCCGCACGGGCAGGCTGAGGATGGCCACGAGGACCACGAGGAGGGTTCGCCAGCGCATGGGCTCTCCGGGTGGGGGCCCCCCCCTATTGCAAAACTTCAGCTATGGTGCGGATCCGCCGCAGCGGAGTGGGAGCCTGATGTCCGCCGACCTCGTCCAGGTCCTGTCTCCCTGCCCTTCTTGCCGGGTGGAGTCCGCCCTGGTGGAGCTGGTCGAGCTGACCGCGACCGGCAGCGCCGTCTTCGAGGGCCGCTGCCGGATGTGCGGGCGCTGGGAGCGCCAGGGCAGCCTGGTGGACCCGGGCATCCCCTTCCGCGAGGCCGTCCAGGTCGAGGCCGCCCTGGCACGCTGGGCGGAGCGCGAGGGCGAGCCCGATCTGGACGCCTTCGTCGCCTCGGGCTTCGGCGGCCTGGATCGGGCCGCCCTCTGCGAGGCGCTGCTGGCCGGGCGACCGGTCGAGACCACCTTCGACGTGATCGCCTGGCTCTTCCCCGGCATGGCCGGCGGCGGCGCGCGCAGCGAGCCCCTGCTCACCCCGGATCCCCCCGCCGCGCAGACCTCCCCTCCCCCTTCCGCGCCTCCTCGGCGCTCCCCGCCTC
>ERZ761602.5248-NODE-5248-length-15522-cov-11.697550_pt1 | contig 15522 bp, 10 predicted proteins | sample MGYA00512165_ERZ761602 | MGnify/ENA primary metagenome ERZ761602 (study PRJEB28899, sample SAMN02445085) | bioreactor sludge metagenome | biome: EBPR sludge; isolation source: Thorneside wastewater treatment plant | place: Australia: Brisbane, Thorneside...
GCGCTGTTGCCGGCGGCGTTGCGACGGGCGATCGAGGCGCGGGAAGGGTGAAGCGCTGTTGGTTGTTGGTGTCGGTGTCGGAAAAGGCGATATGAGGTAGGTCACGTTGGCCCGCAGGGGCTACGTGACGGCTGCGCGAGTCACGTAGTCCGCTCCGCGGCCAACCTGACCTACGCCGATCGCCCCCGCTCTTGCCAACACCAACACCAACACCCAACACCTGCTGTCATAGCGTCACCGCCAACCGGGTCCCCTGATCAATCGCCCGCTTGGCATCGAGTTCGCCGGCCGTGTGCGCACCGCCGATGACGTGCGCTTTGACGCCTGCCGCAACCAGTTCGTCGTAGAGCGCGCGATTGGATTCCTGCCCGGCGCAGATGACCACGTTGTCGACTTCCAGCACGCGCACATCCTCGCCGGTGCGGATCTTCAGGCCGCGGTCGTCGATGCCCTCGTAGCTGACGCCGCCGATCATCTCGACGCGCGCCATCTTCAGCGTCGAGCGGTGCACCCAGCCCGACGTCTTGTTGAGTTTGTCGCCGATCTTTCCGCTGGAGCGCTGCAGCAGGTAGACCTGCCGCGCCGGTTTGCCGGGTGCCGGTTTGGCGAGGCCGCCGCGGGTGGCCAAGGTGGCGTCGATACCCCACTGGCGATACCACGCTGGCGCGTCGAGCGTCGGCGAATGGCCTTCGTGGGTGAGGAATTCGGCGACATCGAAACCGATGCCGCCGGCGCCGATGATCGCCACGCGCGCGCCGACGGCTGCGTTGCCGGCGAGCACGTCGACATAACTCAGCACCTTCGCATGGTCGCTGCCGGGAATCGCAGGATTGCGCGGTATGACGCCGGTGGCGACGATAACTTCATCGAAGCCCTTCAATGCCGCCGCATCGACGCGAGTATCCAGTTTCAGCGTGACACCGAGGCGCTCCATGCGCACGCGGAAGTAGCGCAAGGTCTCGTAGAACTCTTCCTTGCCGGGGATCTTCTTGGCCATGTTGAACTGGCCGCCGATTTCGCTGGCGGCGTCGAACACCGTGACCTGATGGCCGCGTTCGGCCAGCGTGGTGGCGGCGGACAAACCGGCCGGACCGGCGCCGACCACCGCGAAACGCTTCTTCTGCGTGGCCGGCTTCACCACGATCTCGGTCTCATGGCAGGCGCGCGGATTGACCAGGCAGGAGGCGCGGCGGTTTTCGAACACGTGATCCAGGCAGGCCTGGTTGCAGGCGATGCAGGTATTGATCTCGTCGGCCTTGTTCGCCGCGGCCTTGTTGACCCAGTCGCTGTCGGCCAGCAGCGGGCGCGCCATCGACACCATGTCGGCCTGCCCGCTGGCGATGATCTTTTCCGCCACGTCCGGCATGTTGATGCGGTTGGTGGTGACCAGCGGGATCTTCACTTCGCGCTTCATGCGCTCGGTGACGAAGGCAAAGGCCGCGCGCGGCACGCTGGTGACGATGGTCGGGATCCGCGCCTCGTGCCAGCCGATGCCGGTGTTGATCAGCGTGGCTCCCGCCGCTTCGATCGCCTTGGCCAGTAACACGATTTCTTCCCAGGTCTGGCCGTCTTCGACCAGATCCAGCATCGACAACCGATAGACGATGATGAAATCGCGGCCGACCTTGGCGCGGATGCGGCGCACGATCTCGGTCGGGAAACGCATGCGGTTTTCGTAACTGCCGCCCCATTCGTCGCTGCGCTGGTTAGTGCGTTTAACCAGGAACTGGTTGATCAGATAACCTTCCGAGCCCATCACCTCGACGCCATCGTAGCCGGCCTCCTGCGCATAGGCGGCGGTGCGCACGAAATCCTCGATGGTGTTTTCGATGCCGCTCTTGCTCAGTTCGCGCGGTCGGAACGGCGTGATCGGCGACTTGATCGGCGAGGCGGATACCGACAGCGGGTGATAGCCGTAGCGGCCGGCGTGCAGGATCTGCATCGCGATCTTGCCGCCGTGCGCATGCACCGCGCCGGTGACCTTGCGATGGCGCTTGACCTCCCACGGCCACGACAACTTGGAGGCAAACGGCGCCAGCCAGCCATTGATCGACGGCGCAATGCCGCCGGTGACGATCAGCGCCACGCCACCCGCCGCGCGTTCGCCGAAATAGGCCGCGAGCTTGTCGTAATCCTTCGCACGGTCTTCCAGGCCGGTGTGCATCGAACCCATCAGCACCCGGTTGCGCAGCGTGGTGAATCCGAGATCGAGTGGCGACAAGAGGTGCGGGTAGGGCGAAGTCATCGATCCGGTGTCCGTACGCGTGGGTATGGAGAGGCTGCCCGCATGGCGTCGAGTAGGCAAGTGGGGATGAAGCGGTGTGGGTTGATGGTGTTGGTGTTGGCGAGAGCGCGCAAGCTGCGGAGAACGCTGCAAGCTGATGGTGGGTCCAGACTTGTCTGGACGCTTCTGGCTTGGCCCAGGAAAGAGCGTCCAGACAAGTCTGGACCCACAAAAGCTCGGCTCTTGCCGTCTCCAACACCCACAACCAACTCCGCTTCGCGCTAGTGTGGTTTGCCATTAATTGGCTGAAGAAATTTCCGATGCATTTTGGCTCGAGGCTAGGCGAGAGGAGGAGTCATAGCAGGGCTATGGCGACGACGAACAACGACGCATTCGGGTCAAAAGGCGCGGAAATTATTCAACGAATTAATGGCAAACCACACTAGACCCGATTCACCCCGGCCTTGCCGCTCTCCACCACATAGCGCGCCTGAACCGCAAACTCCGCCTCGCGCACGCGCACGTCCTTGACCACTTGCAGCGTGGCCGCCAGGCGCTCGCGGTCGAAGTCGAACAGCGTGTAGCCGCGCTGGTCGGAGCGCAGGTGGCTGATATGCGGGTTGTCGGGGCGCAGTTCATCGTAGTGCGACTGCGGCCAGGCATCGGCAGAGATCGAGGTGGCGACGAACTCGCTGGCCACCGGCGCCGAGTCGAAATCCTCGGGATCGCTCGGGACATTGGCGACCACCGCGCAGTGCAAATCGCCGCCGGCGATCACCGGATTGCGCAGGCGGGTCGACTTCAGATCGCCCAACAGGCGTTCGCGCGCCAGCGGATAACCGTCCCAGCCGTCGGTCCAGACGCCGCGATCCTTGCCCGGCTGCTCGTCCATTGGGGCGACCAGGGTTTGCTGGCCGATCAGGTTCCAGCGCGCGCTGCTGTCGCCAAAGCGCGCTGCAAGCCAGTCTTCCTGGGCGCGGCCGAGCAGGGTTTGCTGCGGGTCGCGCAGTTCGCCGCAGTCGGCGAGGTAGCGCGAACTGTGGCGATTCGGCTGCGGACAGGCCTGCGGCGTGCGGTACTGGCGGTCGTCGAGCAGATAAACGCGCAACAGATCGCCGATATCGAAGTGCGTGTAGGTGCGCATTTCGCTGGCGCGCGGATACATGCGGCGTGGCACCGGCATGTGTTCGAAATAGGCCTGGTAGGCCGCCGCGCGACGCAGCAGAAAGGCCGGATCGAGATTTTCCGACTGCTCGCCGGCGTAGTCGTTGTCGACCTCATGATCGTCCCAGGCGAAGGCCCACGGCCCGGCATGGTGCATCGCCTGCAGGTCCGGATCGAGTTTGTACTGGCCAAAACGCGTACGGTAGCCCTCCAGCGTCGCCGCTTCCGGGCCCAGGTGCCGGCGGATCGGGTCGCTGCCCCATTGGCTCTCGTAGATGTAGTCGCCGAGAAACAGCACCAGATCCGGTGCGTCTTGTTGCATCTGGCGATAGGCAGTGAAATAGCCGTGTTCGTAATTCTGGCAACTGGCGAAGGCGATTCGGTAGCGATCGAGGCGGCTGCCGGCTGCGGGCAGTGTGTGCGTGCGACCTGCCGCGCTGGTGGCGTCGCCGCAGTGGAATCGATAGTGGTATGTGCGTGCGGATTCGAGGCTGTCGATGTCCAGGTGCACGCTGTGCGCGACTTCCGGCGTGGCATCGAATTCGAGCGTGCGTCGGATCGATTTGAAGTGCTCGTCGTCGGCGATCTCGCAGCGCACGCGCACGCGTTCGTCGGTCATTCCGCCATCCGCGCGCAGCGGGGCGGGGGCGAGGCGCGTCCACAGCGTGAACCCGCTGGGCGTCGGGTATCCGCTGGCCACACCGAGTGCAAATGGGTCGGCGATGAAGCGGATTCGTGACGCGTTCTGCGCCGAGGAGACGCGACCACTGCCGGCCCCGATACCCAGTGCTGCCGCGGTCCAGATCGATTGCGTCAGAAAGCGGCGGCGGCCGAGCGGGTCTCGCGGCAGCGTGGTATTGCGGGTCAGGTGACGAATCCACTCGGCGAGCGTGGGCATTCTTTGGCTCCGGGTCGGTACCCATGAGTTTGCCAGTGTGGCGGGCGGTTGGCATTTCGGAAAGTCGTGGCGATTGTCCGACGTCTTTGCGAACTTCATTTGTTGGCCCGAAACTGTCCGCGGGCGATGAACCGTAGGTCACGTTGGCCGTGCTCCTTGGCCTACGTGACATCGTGGGCGTCATTGTCACGTAGGCCGAAAAGCACGGCCAACGTGACCTACATTCATGGCAATCCGTGCCGGCGGGCATTCAGCAAAATAAAACGAACGGTCGTGCTATTATGTGATCCATGAACACAACAACCGCCCTGTCCAAAGGTGCCGCGACCCGCGAACTGATCCTGTCGCGGGCCCTGGAGATTGCCGATGCGCGTGGCATCGATGCGTTGACCATCGGTACTTTGGCCGACGCCGCCAGCATGTCCAAGAGCGGCGTGTTCGCGCATTTCGGTTCGCGCGAGGAATTGCAGTTGGCGGTGCTGGATGCCGCGGCGCGCGGATTCACGGAAGAGGTGTTTGTGCCAGCCGTGCGCGAGCGTCGCGGACTACCGCGGCTGCGCGCGATCCTGGAAGGCTGGAAACGGCGCACGCTGCGCTACGGCGAAAGTCGCGCCTGTCCGATCGGTGCGGCCGCCATCGAGTTCGACGACCGGCCCGGCCCGATCCGAGATCGCGTGTTTGGGCATCTGATCCACCTGCGCAAGGAAATCGCGCGGGCGGTGGCCATGGCAGTGCAGCAAGGTCATGTGCATGCCGATACCGATCCGGATCAGATTGCGTTCGAAGTGCACGGACTGGTGTTGGCCTTCCAGTTCGAGGTGAAGTTGTTTGGTATCGAGCGCGCGGTTCCGCGTGTCGAGGCAGCGGTCACGCGCATGCTGGATGCGTTGGCGCTGCCTGCTCAGGACACAACCCCGGTTTGATTGGCGCGCCGCGCGCGTATCGAGCGCCCACCAGTGGCGCACAGGAGTAGAGGAATGGAAAGGGCGACGACACAAAAAAGCACGAGCGTTCGATCAAATCAGGTTCCGTGGACGCTGCGTGCGGCCGTTTCGCTGGGTAGCGTGGTTGCGCCGGCGGCGACGACGGAGCGCGCCCTGGCGCTGTTCTGCACGCCAATGAGCAGTTCACGTACGCGAGCCGCCAAGTCCGAGTTGGGTGGCGCGCAACTCAAGCGTCTGCACGTGGGTCGGGAAGAAATCGCCACTTACACCTGGGGCGATGTCGGCGTGCAGCCCAGCGTGCTGATGAGCCACGGTTGGTCGAGCTTCGGGCTGCGTTTCCTGCCCTGGGTGGCGATGCTGCGCGAAGCCGGCTACGCCGTGGTCTCCTTCGACCAGCCGGGTCACGGCCGCAACGGACCGGCGCAGATCACCTTGCCCGGTTTTGCCGACACCGTACTCGCCGTCGGTGCACACTTTGGTCAATTTGCTGCCGCGATCGGTCATTCGCTGGGTGGCGCCGCCATCGCCATCGCCATGCGCGACGGGCTCAAGGCCGACCGTGCCATCCTGATCGCACCCGCCGCTGATGGCGGTGCTGCAAGCCGGCGCTTCGCCCGGGCGATTGCCTTGCCCGAGCATCGGCGAGCCGCGATGCAGCGCCTGCTGGAGCAGCGCAGCGGACGTGCGATCGACACGCTCGCCATCCACCGCGTGGCACCGCATCTGGCACAACCGGCACTCATCATTCACGACCTGGTCGATGTCGACGTGCCCTGGGAAGAGGGCGAGCGCTACGCGCGCTTCTGGCCGGATGCGCGCCTGCTCAGCGTGCAGGGCCTGGGCCACCACAAGATCGTCAACGATCCCGAGGTGATTGCCGCCGGGCGCGCTTTCCTGCGCGGCGAGGCGGTCGGCGAGCGCGTGGTGTCGACGCAGGAACTGGCTTACGGGTACGCGTGAGCGGGCGCTGCTTCTGTGGGTCCAGACTTGTCTGGACGCTCTTCGCACATGGAGGGGAAAGCGTCCGGATGAATCCGGACCCACCAAAGCGCCGGGTTCGCGGCGCAGGTGAGCCCGGATTCGCATGGTGGGTCCAGACTTGTCTGGACGCTCTTCGCACATGGAGGGGAAAGCGTCCGGATGAATCCGGACCCACCAAAGCGCCGGGTTCGCGGCGCAGGTGAGCCCGGATTCGTATGGTCACCCGGCAAGGCTGGGTCATTTCCGGCCATGGGTCATCAAGCCATGCGGACAACGTGACAGACAAGTCTGCCTGCCGCATTCCTTTGCGTTCTTTGTGTCGTTTGCCGATAAAGTCCCTTTCCATGAGGCATGCAGGCCCCGAATGAGCGCAACCCGCTACGACACCGCCGTGATCGGCGCCGGTGTGTTCGGCGCCTGGATCGCATGGCACTTGGCCAGCGCGGGCGAGCGCGTATTGCTGGTCGACCAGTACGGCGCAGCCAATAGCCGCGCAAGTTCCGGTGGCGAGACGCGGGTGATTCGCATGGCCTACGGGCCCGATGTCGTCTACACGCGCATGGCGCAGAACTCGCTGCAACAATGGCAGGCGCTGTTCGCCGCAACCGGGCGGCCGGAGCTTTTTCAGCGCACCGGCGTGTTGTGGATGGCGCGACGCGGCAATGATTCAACCGAGCAGTCGCTCGGCGTGCTCAGTGATGCCGCCGTCGAGCACCAGGTGCTGGACGCTGCGGAACTGCGCCGGCGCTATCCGCAGATCAGCGTGCCCGACGACGGTTGGGCAATCTTCGAACCTGCGAGCGGCGGACTGCTGGCCCGCCGCGCGGTCCAGGCGGTGGTCGCCGATGCCTGCCGCAAGGGCGTGGTGCTGCAGCAGCAGTGCATCGCGCCAGTTGGCGGCATCGGCCGGCTGGCGACGCTGCGCACTGTCGACGGCCGCGCCATCCACGCCGATCGCCACGTGCTGGCCTGCGGACCCTGGCTCGGCAAGCTGCTGCCGGAGCTGCTCGGCCGGCGCATCTTTCCGACGCGCCAGGAGGTTTGTTACTTTGGCGTGCCGGCCGGCGAGACCCGCTTCGCTGCGCCGCAGATGCCCACCTGGATGGACTTCGATCGCGAATGGTATGGCCTGCCCGACATCGAAGGGCGCGGCTTCAAGCTCGCATGTGATGTGCACGGTTCGGCGATCGATCCCGATGGCGCCGAGCGCGTGCCGAGCGCGGAGGCTATCGCCGCCGCACGCGCGTTCATGGCCACGCGCTTCCCGGCGCTGGCCGACGCGCCACTGATCGCCGCCGAGGTGTGCCAGTACGAGAACACCTCCAACGGGGATTTCCTGATCGACCGCCACCCGGATTTCGACAATCTGTGGATCGCCGGTGGCGGCTCGGGCCACGGGTTCAAGCATGGGCCAGCGGTGGGCGAGTACCTCGCCGGGGTGCTCGGCGGCGCGACGTCCGCCGAGCCGCGGTTCAGCATCGCCGGCAAGCAGACCACGCAAAGGCGCGAGGTGCATTGAGGCGGCAAATTCGGCTGTGAAAGTGATCTTGTATCGTGGCGCTTGCGATTACCGATCGCGATACAGGGTCTCACCAAACATGCCGTAAGGCCCTGATTTTACGGTGGGAGCGGATTTACTCCGCGAGAGCTTTCGCGGGATGAACCCGCTCCCGCAGGTTCGATGCGCCAATGAGCGCACCACCAAGTGGCGTCCATTGCTCTCTCCAGACTTCCGCAAGTGACTGAATGAAGATCAATTGTCCGCAAAGGACGCAAAGGAGAGCAAACCGAGCAAGTGATTCGGCAGGGGAAATCTGACCTCTGCACAAACACTGCTTCCTGCTCTCTTTGCGTTATTTGCGTCCTTTGCGGACAAAGATGCAGCCGGCATGGTCGCCGTCAGTTCGATGCGCGATCAAGCGTGCCGGCAGGGACCAGGACTCCTGCCTGGGCGTGCGCCCCTACCAGCGCCCGCTGGCGCCTCCTCCGCTGCTGCGACCGCCGCCGAAACTGCTGCCGGAACTCGACGAGGAACTGCTCGGCGGCGGCAGCACCGGCAGCACGCGGCGTTCGGTGCGCACGTGGTTGCAGTTCTGGCAAGTCTCGGTGACTTCGGCGAGGCCGGTCGAATAGCGGGTGGCGGACGTCAAGGTCTTCGACACGCTCGACATTGCCCGCGAATGGCAGCTCTTGCAGTCGCTGTAGCGGGTGAACCATGCGCGCCGCGCGATCTGCTCGATCTTGCCGCAGCGCGGGCACTGGAACACCCGGTGATCAACGCTGCCGAGGCGTTCTTCGGTGCGTTCGGATGGCGTCAGGTGGTTGTCGTCGATGTGTTCGGGCAGCAGTTGCATGGCGCTGCCGCAGGCGCCGCACTTGCGCGTGAACCAGCGCGAACCGGTGAACCACCAGAACATGCGCAGGATCTTGTTCACCAGCCAGAGCACCGCTGCGGCAAGCGCCGCGAGGATCGACAGTCCGATCGCCAGTGCGCCGGTGGGCGCCTCGGCCGACGCGTCCGATCCGCGGCTTGCCGGGCTCGCCGGCAGTGGCGTGGCGGGCGGGCGATCGTCGCCGGTCCCGGCTCGCACCGGTTCGCCTGCATCCCCGGCAAGCGCCATCGGCGCGTCGTTGCTATCGAGCCGCGCGGGCGCCGTCGCTGATTCCCCATTCACCATTCCCGGTTCCGGCTGCTCGGCCGGCCTCGACAAATCGACGGCGTAAACGCTCTGCAGCAGCAGTGTGGCGCCGGCGACCAGTCCCTGGTCGTAATCGCCGTTGCGGAAGCGTGGCACCATGGCGTCGTTCATCGCGCGCTCGGCGTGCGCGCGATTGGTCGGATTGTCGATGCCGTCGCCGAGCACGATTTCGGCGGCGCGGTCGCGTTTGGCCAGCAGGAACAGCGTGCCGTCGTTGCGCTGCCGGTCGCCGACGCCCCATCGATTGAAAACCTCGGTGGCGAACGTCCGGTGGTGAATGCCGTCGGTGCTGTCGATGACCACGAATGCCAGTTGGCCGCGCCCCGCGCCATCGAGGGTTGCTGCCAGGCGATCGAGTTCGGCACGGGTGTCGGCGGCCAGCAGTCCGCGAGTGTCCGACACGTGACTGGCAGGCAGAGGCGAGCGCAACTGCTCGATGCCTTCGGCGCGCAGCCCGAAGACCAGCGAGAGCAACAACGTGGCCACCATCCAGCGCTGGTTCAAGGCTGCTTCCTCGATTCGAAGGTGTCGTCGGCGACCCGATCCGCGCCTGCAATCCAGGCGTCGATCTCGGCACTGACGCTGGCCTCGACCGGCAACAAGCGCATCCACGGCGCGTCCAGCAATTCGTGAGTTTCGAGCAGCGCCCGCGTCTCGTCGGGATTGCCGAAAACGTACACCCAGAACCCACTGCTCAGCGCATTGCGGCTACCGTCGGCGGCGCGGTCGCGCTTTTCGATCCAGCCCGGCACGCGATCGTCGACGATCAGATGCGCCGCAGCCTTGAGGTCGATCTGGCGCAGCACCAGAGCGTCGTCGACCTGATCGTAGGCAACCAGCGTGTAGCCGCTCGGCTTGTCGTCGGCAGCGCTCGCCTTCGCCGGGTCGGGCCGATCGCGCGCAGCAACGAAGGCCTGCTTGTCGCTGCGCGCGAATCCCAGTTCGAGGTCAACTTCCAGATCGTCGACATCGGGCACCCGTTGACCCTCATCGTTGCGCTCGATCCCGACCGAATACCAGCGATCGCAATCGGCCGTGATGCGCAGGTAGAGCACGCCGTCATCCGGCTCGCGGCGCAGGTCCTCGGCACGCCAGTCGCCGACCAGTAGCGGATCGCACGCCGTCATCGCGCCCGGCGGCGACTGGAATTCCACGGTGTCGCAAGCGGCGAGGGCGACGCCGGCAATGCCCAGAACAAGCGTGCGGCGCATACGACAGAGGCGGTTCATCGGCGGGTCTCCAGGGCCAGAGTTGGCCGGCAGGCGTGCCTACAATACGGCTTATCGAGGGGGCGTCGCTCTGGTGGGCCCAGACTGCTCTGGACGCTGTTGCCCCTGGGTGGGTGAAGCGAAGAGCGTCCAGACCAGTCTGGACCCACCAAAGCAGGACTCAGCGCTCATGACACCAGCTGCACCAGCACCATGTCGGCCTCGACGAACTCGCCAACCGTTGCGCGGATCTCGGCGACCTTGCCGGCGCGCGGGGCACGCAGGGTGATCTCCATCTTCATCGCTTCCATGACGATCAGTTCCTGGTCGTCGAGCACTTCGGCATCGGCGTCGACGCGCACGGCGACGATGCGCCCCGGCATGGGGGCGCGCACCGCGTCTCCGCCGCCGGATTTGGCGCGCTCGAATGCATACGGATGGCGTAGCGTCAGCGAGTAACGTTGTTCGCCATCGTGCGCCAGGTAGCCGTTCGGCAGTGCGCGCACGCGCAGGCGGACCGCGCGCTCGCCGAGCAGGAAGTCGACGCTGTCGGCAGCGAGCTGCGCGCCGCGAACTTCCAGTCGCCTGGCGCCGATGTAGAGGCTGTAATCGCCGTCGTGACCATGCGCCGCGACTTCGATCAGCGCGTCGCGGTGCAGCAGGTGCTTCAGCCGTTTGCCCGGATGGCCGTGGCGCCAGCCATCGGCCAGACACCACGGCGAATGTGGATCGCTGCCGCTGCGCCCGCGTGCACTGGCAGCGTATTCTTCGTCGAGCAGCGCGCGCACCGCGATCGCGACCAGTACGTCCTCCGGCAGCCCCGTGTTCACCGTCATGACCTCGTCGAGGTGGCGGTCGAGATAGCCGGTGTCGATGGTGGCGTCGACCACCGACGGATGCCGGCTCAGGCGCTCGAGGAACTCGACATTGCTCTTTGGCCCGACCACGATGGTGTCGGCCAGCGCACGTCGCAGCAAGGCCAGCGCCTGGCTGCGATCGGCTTCATGCACGATCAGCTTGGCGATCATCGGATCGTAGTGCACGGTCACGCTGTCGCCCTCCACGACCCCGGAATCGAGACGCACCGACGCGCTCGGCTGCGGCAGGCGCAGCATCTCGACGCGGCCGCTGCCGGGCAGGAAGCCCGCTTCCGGATCCTCGGCGTACAGGCGCACTTCGATGGCGTGGCCGCGCGTGGGCACCGGGCGCAGCGGGACCAGCTCTGCAAGGCGACCGCCGGCGGCGATCTGCAACTGCAGTTCGACCAGATCCAGGCCGGTCACCATCTCGGTCACCGGGTGCTCGACCTGCAGCCGCGTATTGATTTCCATGAAGTAGAAATCGCCGGCAGGGCCGACGATGAACTCGACGGTGCCGGCATTGGCATAGTCGATCGCGGCGCCAGCCTGAATTGCCGCGGCGCCCATCGCCGCGCGCAACTCGGGCGTCACGAACGGCGAGGGCGATTCCTCGATGACCTTCTGGTAGCGCCGTTGCGCCGAGCACTCGCGCTCGTTGAGGTGGATCACCTCGCCATGCAGGTCGCCGAAGATCTGGATTTCGATGTGCCGCGGGCGTTCGACATAGCGCTCCAGCAGCACGCGATCGCGGCCGAAGGCGCCGCGCGCCTCACGCTGGCAGGATTCCAGTGCCGCCATGAACTCGGCTGCCGTGCGCACCACGCGCATGCCCTTGCCACCGCCGCCGTGGGCAGCCTTTATCATCAGCGGGAAACCCACGCGTTCTGCCTCGCGTGCCAGCAGTTGCGGATCCTGGTCCTCGCCGGTGTAGCCCGGCACCACCGGTACGCCGGCAGCGCTCATCAGGATCTTGGCGCCGGCCTTGCTGCCCATCTTGCGCATCGATGCCGCGCTCGGTCCGATGAAGGTCAATCCCGCGTCCGCGACCGCCTCGGCGAAGTCCGCGTTCTCGCTCAAGAAGCCGAATCCCGGATGGATCGCTTGCGCGCCGGTCGCCAGCGCCGCCTCGATGATCCGCTCTCCGCGCAGGTAGGAATCGGTTGGCCGCGCGCCACCGATCCAGCGCCCTTCGTCAGCCAGTCGCACATGCTGCGCCCGCGCATCGGCGTCCGAGTACACCGCCACCGTACCGATGCCCAACCGCGCGCAAGTACGCTGGATGCGGCAGGCAATCTCACCGCGATTGGCAATCAGGATCTTGTTGAACATGCGGCGGAGCCCCGGAAGCTGGAAAAAGGAAAAAGGAAAATGGAAAGGGGAAGGGCGGTTCGAGGCAACAACCTGAACCTGTCGCTGTCATTGCGAGCGCAGCGAAGCAATCCAGCGCCTCGTCTTTGCCCTGATTCGAAGAAGGGAAACCAGGAAGTGACGCTGGATTGCTTCGTCGCTTTGCTCCTCGCAATGACGCCGAAGCACTGAAAAGAACCGGCCGCGTGCACTGGCTCTTCCCCTTTTCCATTTTCCTTTTTCCTTTTCCCGCTCCAATCACAGCCAGTTCGGAGGTCGCTTCTCAAGGAACGCGCTGAGGCCTTCCTGGCCTTCCATCGAGCCGCGCAGGCGCGCGATCAGGGCGGCGGTCTGTTCGTCGAGCTTGCGTTGCGCGGCTTCGTCGCGGCCGAAGATGCCCTCGACCAGGCGTTTGGCGACCAGCATGGCGGTCGGCCCCGCCTTGAGCAGGGCATCAAGCTCATGCGCGACCAATTCGTCGAGGCCGCCATCCGGGGCCACTTCGTGCACCAGTCCCATGTGAAATGCGTGCTGGGCGTCGAACATCGCGCCGCTCTGGAACCAGCGCTTCGCCTGGCGTGCGCCGATGGCGGCGACCACGTACGGCGAGATCACTGCAGGAACCAGCCCGAGCTTGCTCTCGGTCAGGCCGAAACGCACGTGTGGGGTAGTGATTGCGATGTCGCAGCAGGCGATCAGCCCGACGCCGCCGCCAAACGCCGAGCCTTGCACGCGGGCGATGGTCGGTTTGGGCAGATAGGCCAAAGTACGCATCAGATCAGCGAGTTTGAGCGCGTCGGCGTGGTTCTCGGCTTCGCCGAAGCCGGCCATCGCCCGCATCCAGTTGAGATCGGCGCCGGCCGAAAACGACTTGCCCTCGGCTGCCAGTACCACCGCACGCACCTCGGGATCGGCGCCGACGCGCGCCAGCGCGGCGGTCAATTCGGTGATCAGTTCAGCGTTGAAGGCGTTGTGAACCTCGGGACGATCCATGGTCACCGTAGCAACCCGTCCCGACAGGCCGACGCGTACCAGAGCAGCCATTCGTCGCTTCCCCATGTGAGATGCCATCGAGTCTACACGCGCGGGGTTTTCGAACGGGCATCGCGACCCGCGCTACTGAAGAGAGGGTTCGCCCGCTGTTGTTGAGCCGAGCTTGCTCGGCTTGGCGTTGCGGCCCTTGGAGGGCGCCGCGCCTGCGGCGCCGCCTTTCGGCCAGTAGAGCAGCGGAGCAAGCTCCGCTCTACAGGAGCAAAACAGCGGAGCAAGCTCCGCTCTACAGAAGCAAGGCAGCGGAGCAAGCTCCGTCCTCGCGAGCTGAAGAGACGACTCGCCCGCTGTTGTAGAGCCGAGCTTGCTCGGCTTGGCATTGCGAAGAGCAGCGGAGCAAGCTCCGCTCTACGCGAGCTAACGCCAGCGGCAAAGAATCTCTTCGCGATTGAAACCGCGGCGAACCCAGCGGAACAGGCTCCAGGTCAATGCGAGCCCGACGCAGCAGGCTCCGATCAGCAAATCGAATCGCGTGATCAGGGCCGGGCCGATCAGCGAGAACACGATAAGCAGGGCCGGAACCAGAATCATCGCGGTGATCTGATTCGCCGCCTGCGGGTCCTGCATGCGTGCCGACACGCGCAGGCAAACCAGTGCGGTCATCGCACCGATCTCCGGAGCCAGCACGATCACCGCGGCCCAGTAGAACTTGTCCGGCCACACCAACAGGCCGCTCGACCACCAGAAGCTCACCACCGATGCCAGCGCGCCGAGCACCGCCGCGATCCACGACATCAATACGGCAGGCAGCGTGACCGCGACCAGCTTGGCGAGCAGGAAGTCGTTGGTGTTCAGCGGCGTCGCCAGCACCGGCTCCAGCGTGCGTTGCTGTTTTTCACCGACGATCGCATAGGCGCCGGCGATCGACACGATGGCCAGTGGCATGAGCAGGAAGTAACCCGCCGACACCCGCAGCAGCACCGTTGCGGCCGCCACTTCGAGGTCGATGCCGCTGGCCATCGCCAACATGCGCACGGCGTTGACCATCGACTGCATTTCGGGTTTGACTGGAGCGTCGCCGGAGAGCAAGGCAGCACTGCCGGCCGCCAGTAACGCCGGCAACGCAGCGCCGATCAGCGGCATCAGCACATACACCGGCCACAGCATCCTGTTCTGCCGCTGATCCAGGAATTCGCGCCAGAGCATCCAGCGCAGCGCCTGCAGGGTTCGGCTCATCGTGCCAGCAACTCCAGATAGCGTTCGCGCAGGCCGCGCCGGACTGGCGCGACGCCGAGCAGGGGCAGGTCGGCGCCGACCAGGGCCGCGACCAGTCGCGGCGTGTCCAGCAACGGATCGGATACTTCGACGCGCGCTCGCCCCGGGGCCACCTCGATCAGGCTGCAGCCCAGCGGCAATGCCAGGTCGATGGGCCAGGCGCCGCGGTATTCGATCAGCAGTTCATGCCCATGTTGCGGCTGCAGATCCTGTGGTCGGCCAAGGAACCGAAGGCGCGTGTCGATCACCAGGATCTCGTCGGCCAGCGCTTCGGCTTCCTCCAGTGTGTGCGTACTCAGCACGATGCCCTTTCCGGCGGCGCGCAAGTCGCGGATCAACTGGTGCAACTCGGAGGTGGCTTTCGGGTCGAGACCGGCGGTTGGTTCGTCAAGGAACAGGAGCTGCGGTTGGTGCAACAGCGCGCGCGCCAGGCTGAGGCGCTGTTTCATGCCTTTGGAGTAAGTGCCGACGCGGTCGTCGCCACGATCGCCAAGTCTGAAACGTTCCAGTTCGGCGTCCACGCGGCGATCGACCTCGGCGCCGGGCAAGCCGTGCAGACCGGCAAAGAAGCGCAGATTCTGGCGCGCCGTAAGGCGTTCGTAGAAGCCCGGCGCCTCGGGGACCACGCCGCAGCGCGCGCGGATTGCGTCGTTGTCTTCGTCGCGCTGGCCAAGCGGGTAACCGCACACGGTTGCCTCACCTGACGTCGGTGCCAGCAGCCCGGCGAGCATGCGCATAGTGGTGGTCTTGCCGGCGCCGTTCGGGCCGAGCAAGGCGAGCACGCGACCGGCTTCAAGCGTCAGCGACAGGTCGTCGACGGCGAGCCGCTCGTCGAATCGGCGGGTGAGCGCGGTTGCGGAGATCAGTGGAGCGGGCGTCATCGCGTCAAAGAGCGGGGCACGGGGTAAGGGGGCACGGGGCACGGGTAGAGC
>ERZ761602.5249-NODE-5249-length-15521-cov-4.782426_pt1 | contig 15521 bp, 15 predicted proteins | sample MGYA00512165_ERZ761602 | MGnify/ENA primary metagenome ERZ761602 (study PRJEB28899, sample SAMN02445085) | bioreactor sludge metagenome | biome: EBPR sludge; isolation source: Thorneside wastewater treatment plant | place: Australia: Brisbane, Thorneside...
AAGCCATCTTCTCCCCGCCTCCCCGCCTCCCTGCATCTTCGTCCGCGGCGGCGCAGACTCGCGGGCGCGCGACTCGTTGATTCGTCCACATCGTCTTCACGATCGCGCGCCGCCGCTCGCCCTGGCCGCGGCCGCGCGGCGCGAACGCGCGGCGTGCATCCGATGCCGATTCCGCAAGGATTTTTCGCATGCCGCGCCGCTCAACCGGCGCGCGCCGAGGTGTGATCGCGGTCACACGCGCGGCGAAAAAAATTCGCCGCCGGATCAAAAACGGCTTGCATTTTTTCGCGTTTGCTCCAGATAGTGCGCTCGCGTCGCAGGCGAAGACGAAATCCATCGCGGTGACGCTCCGGCAGATCACCGGACCTTCGCGAACTGCTTCTGATTGGGTGGACCAAAGGAATGCGCAAAGCTGCCCGGTTGGGGGGGTTCTCGAAAGAGAGGCTCACGCCCACTCGCGAGACGAACACCAACGTTACCTATCTCGCCCCGGCCCAGCGGCCGGTTGAGTCGACCACCGAAGACCACTTCATCCGCAAGGACGGCGTCGAGTACGCCGGCACCCACCTGCTCGTCGAGCTGTGGGGCGCCTCCAACCTCGCCGATGTCGCGGGCATCGAGAACGCTCTTCTCGAGGGCGCGCGCAAGGCGGGGGCGACCGTCCTGCACAGCTACATGCACCCGTTCGGGGAAGGCATGGGCGTGTCGGGCGTCGTGGTGCTCGCCGAGTCGCACATCTCGATCCACACCTGGCCCGAGCGCGGCTATGCCGCGATCGACCTCTTCATGTGCGGGAAGGCCGATCCCTACAAGGCGATTCCCGCGCTGAAGGCCGCGTTCGCGCCGAGCGCGATCCAGGTGGCCGAGAGCAAGCGCGGACTCGTCGTCTAACCGACTGGCTACCGTCGCAATCGCGTGCGGGCAGAAAGGCTACCGCCTTTCTGCCCGCCGCCGTTTGCGCTCCGGTTCGTCGGAAGCGAACGGGGGCCGGGGAGCCGGGGAGGGTGATTGAAAGCGTGCGTTGCGCGCGGTAGGTCATTCTCCCCGGCTCCCCGTATTCGTGATCGGCATCGCCGCCGGCGAGGCTTCAGCCAACGTGCTTCATCAGGAGATCCGCCTCGTGGATTGGTTCCAGGAAACGCTCCACCCCGCGATCCGCCAGACGCTCAGGGTCGAAGAGGTGCTGCATCGCGACAAGACCGCGCTGCAGGACCTCGTGATCTTCCGCAACCCGACCTTCGGCCGCGTCATGGCGCTGGACGGCATCGTCCAGACGACCGAGGGTGACGAATTCGTCTATCACGAGATGCTCGCCCACGTGCCGATCCTGGCGGTGAAGGCGGCCAAGGGTGCCGTGCGCAAGGTGCTGATCGTGGGCGGCGGCGACGGCGGCTGCATCCGCGAGGTGCTGAAGCACAAGGGCCTCGTCTGCACGATGGTCGAGATCGATCCCGGCGTGATCGAGCTGTCGCGCAAGCACCTGCCGAACCACCACGCCGGCGCGTTCGACGACAAGCGCGCCAACATCGTCATCGCCGACGGCGCCAGGTTCGTGAAGGAGACGCCGGAGCGCTACGACGTCATCATCATCGATTCCACCGACCCGGTCGGCCCCGGCGCGGTGCTGTTCACGCGCGAGTTCTACGCCGACTGCAAGCGCTGCCTGGCGCCCGGCGGCGTGCTGGTGACGCAGAACGGCGTGCCGTGGCTCCAGGGCGAGGAGCTGCAATCCTCGGTGCGCTCGTTCCGCGCGCTGTTCAAGGAGGGCGGCTGCTATCTCGCGGTCGTGCCCACCTACAATGGCGGCTTCATGGCGCTCGGCTGGGCCACCGACAATGCGAAGCTCCGGAAGACGCCGGTCGCCAAGATCGCGCGCCTAGCCAAGGCGATGAAGCTCAAGACGCGCTACTTCACCCCCGAGCTCTTCGCCGGCGCGTTCTGCCTGCCGCAGTTCGTCCACGCGCTGATCGACGGCATTCCCCACGGGAAGCGGGCGAAGAAGCGGTAGGAGCTCCTACGCGTTCGCGCGAAAGCCCAGCCGCGCCGAAAGCCGCGCCGCCGCATCCTTCACGGCGCGCGCGTGGCCGCCGTCCCACGCCACGTCGAAAGCGCCCTGCGGGCCCAGCGCCGCAATCACGGCGACGATGCCGCCGCCCTGCCCGAATACCGGCGCTGCCACCGAGGCGACACCGCGCAAGAGGTCGCCTTCGACGCGCGAGAGGCCGTGGGCGCGGATCTCGTCGAGGCGCACCGGATAGCGGATGCGCTCCTCGGGCATCAGGGCCAGCTCGGCCTCGAGCAGCGGCGCCGCAGCCGCCGCGGGCAGGTAGGCGGCGAAGCATCGCCCGGTCGCGGAATTCAGCAGCGGCATCACCCAGCCGGCGCGGACGTTCGTGGCCACCGGCCGCGTCGATTCCTCCCAGCGCGCCACCACCGGCCCCTTATTGCCCCAGATCGCGAGCAGCACGGTCTCGTCGATCGCCGCGCGCAGCTCGGCCAGCGCTTCGCCGCCGAATTTCAGAACGTCCACCTGGCGCAGTGCCGAGAGGCCGATGTCGAGCGCCAGCGGGCCCAGCCGATAGCGCCCGCTTTCGCGATCTTGCTCGGCCATGCCGGCGCGGATCAGGCTCACGAGATAGCGGTGCGCTTTGGCCGCCGGCATGTGCGCGCCGGCCGCGAGGTCTTTGAGGGCCAGCGGCTGCGCGCGCTCGGCCAGCAGCTTCACCAGCCGCAAGCCCACCTCGATGGATTGGACACCCTGCCGATCGCTCATCACGCTCAAGGAGTTGACACTGATTTACGGGATGCGTAATGCATTATGAATATCATAATTCAATTGGCCCGTCGCCCCCAATGCGGCGACGGTGGCCGAAGCGGCGGAGGAAACGGTCCATGCGCTACTCGATTTTTTCGGTCAACGACCACCATCCGCGGCTGCCGCGCACGGTGCCCGAGCTCTACCGCCAGGTGATGCGCCACGCCGAGCTGGCCGAAGCGCTTGGCTACGACACGTTCTTCTGCGCCGAACACCATTTCCACGAATATGGCGTGGTCCCCGATCCGGCGGTGATGCTGGCGGCGCTCTCGCAGCGCACGAAAACGATCCGGCTCGGCACCGCGATCTCGATCATTACGTTCCACGATCCGCGGCGCATCGCCGAGACCTATTCGATGCTCGACATGATGTCCGGCGGGCGCCTCGTCTTCGGCGTGGGTTCCGGCTACCTCGCGCACGAATTCGTCGGCTACGACGCCGATCCCAAGCAGAAGCGCGATCTCTTCAACGAGAATCTCGACATCGTGAAGCGCCTGATGGCGGGCGAGACGCTGAGCTATCGCGGCACGTTCTCGAAGAGCGACAAAGTCGTGCTCAACGTGCTGCCGCACGAGGGGAAGGTGCCGCCGATCTACGTCGCCGTGCTGGCGCGCGATGCCGCCTATCACGTCGGCAAGCAGGGCAACCAGCTGTTCACGGTGCCCTACGCCTCCTGCAAGGATTTCGCCGACATCGGCACGATGTTCGCCGAATTCCGCAAGGGCCGGGCCGAGGCCGGCCTCAGGGCCGAGGACGACGATCACGCGTTCGTCCTCCACACGCATGTGGCGGACAACGCCGCGGCCTGCGAGGCCGAATGCAAGGCGGCCTACGATCTCTACGTCGCGACCCGCCTCTACGCGAAAAGCCATGTCTACGAAGACATCCTCTCCAACGGCATCTGCCTGTTCGGCTCGGTCGATACCGTGGTCGAGAAAATGTGCCGGCTCCACGAAATGGGCATCCGGCACGTGGCCATCCTCAACAATTTCGGCGCTCTGTCGCCGGCGATCGTCGAGCGCTCGATGACGCGTTTCGCGCGCGAGGTGATGCCGGCCGTGCGCGCGCGGCTCGGCGCGAAGAAGGCGGCGGAATAGCCCGGAGCCCGGTCTGCGTCGCATGCACGCGATCATCGTCGGCGCCGGCATCGGCGGCCTCGCCGCCGCGCTTGCCTGCCGCAAGGCCGGCATCGCGGTCACGCTGCTCGAGCAGGCCGGCGCGCTCAAGGAAGTCGGCGCCGGCGTGCAGGTGTCGAGCAACGGCACCAAGGTGCTGCGCGAGCTCGGCCTGCTCGCCGCGGCCGACGCGGTCGGCGTGCGGCCGGTGTCGTTCCGCGTCTCGTCGTTCGAAACCGGCGATGCGATCGCCGATTTCCCGCTCGGGCCGGAAGCGGCGGCGCGCTACGGCGCCACGTTCTATCAGTTCCATCGCGCCGATCTGCTCGACATGCTCGCCGCCGCGCTGCCGCCCGGCATCGTGCGGCTCGGCGCGCGGGTGGTGTCGGTCGCGCAGGACGACCGCGGCGGCACGGCGCGCCTCGCCTCGGGCGAGGCGGTGCGCGGCGACCTGCTGGTCGGCGCCGACGGCATACATTCCGCCGTGCGCCCCGCGCTCGGCGTCACCGACGAGCGCAAGTTCTCGGGCAAGCTGGTGTGGCGCGCCTTGGTGCCGGCGGAGCGTATCGCGCGGCACGACTTCAAGGCCCGCTTCTACGGCTATGCCGGCCGCGATCGCATGGTCTGGGCCTATTGGGTGCGGCCGGGCACGCTGATGAATTTCGGCGGCGTCGTGCCGTCGGCCGAGGTGCACGCCGAAAGCTGGAGCGCCACCGGCGATCTCGGCGAGATGCGCGCCTCGTTCGCCGAAGCCAATCCGCGCCTCCGCGGGCTGATCGAGGCGGTCGACGAGGCGTTCATCACCGGCCTCTACGATCGCGATCCGCTCGCGCGGTGGACGTTCGGCCGCGTCACGCTGCTCGGCGACGCCGCGCACGCGATGCTTCCGTATCTGGCGCAAGGCGCCTGCCAGTCGCTCGAGGATGCGTCCGTGCTGGCCGAGTGCCTTCGGCGCCACGGCGAAAGCGCCATCGAAGCGGCGCTCGCCGACTACGAGATCCGCCGCCGCCCGCGCACGACGAAGGTCCAGGTGACGGCGCGCGCCACCTCGATCTTCTGGCTCGAGAACGATCCGGTGCGCGCGCGGGCGCGCGACGGCCGCATGAAGGGCCTCGCCCGGATCGATCCGCTCGCCACCACGATCTGGAAATGGCTCTACGACTACGATCCGGTCCAGGCCGGGCGCGCCGCGTCGGTGGCGCCCGACAAGCGCGGCCTGCGCCAGCGTTTCGCCGAAGACGGCGCCGAGCAGCAGCGCGCCTGGGACATGTGGCACGATCTGTTCACGACCGACGAAGAGGCGGGCGGGCTGCTGGGGCTGCGCAAGGGCTACGATCGCTTCTTCAAGCAGTTCGCGCCATCGCCGGGCACGCGCGTCGGCGAGGTGCCGATCGGGCGTGCGACGGGCCTCTGGGTCGATCCGCCGGGGCCCGCCGGCACGCGCGTCGTCTTGCACTTCCACGGCGGCGGCTATTGCTTCGGCTCCGCCGCATGCTCGGTCGAGTATGCCGAGCGGCTGGCGCGCGCCGCCGGGGGCCGCTGCCTGGCGCTCGAATACCGCCTCGCGCCCGAGCATCCGTTCCCGGCCGCGCTCGAGGACGCTCTGGCGGCCTATCGCTGGCTCCTGCAAACCCATCGCCCGGACGACATCGTGTTCAGCGGCGAATCGGCCGGCGCCGGCCTCGCCATCGCCGCGGCGATGGCGCTGCGCGACGCCGGCGAGAAATTGCCCGCGGCGATCGTGGCGCTGTCGCCGTTCGTCGACTGCGCCCTCGAGGGCGAGGCGATCCACCGGCGCAACGGCGAAGACCCCATCGTCGAGATCGACACGCTCGCCTACATGGTGAGCTCGTATTTCCAAGAGCGCTCGCCCACCGATCCGCTGGTCTCGCCGGTCTACGGCTCGTTCCGCGGCCTGCCGCCGCTGCTGATCCAGGCGGGGCGGAAGGAGGTCCTGGTCGAGGAAGCGCAGCGCCTCGCCGAGCGCGCGACGGCCGCCGGCGTCGAAACCGAACTCGAGCTCTACGACGAGCGCCTGCACATCTTCGCGCTGTTCCCGTTCCTGCCGAACGCGGCGCGCGCGCTCGCGGCGATCCGCGCCTTCCTGGCGCGCCGGCCCGGCAGACCGCAGGCGGCGGAATAGCCGTGCGCCGCGCGGCACCCCCGCGAGGCCCGGGGGAAGGATGCCGGCCTGTCGCGCCGCCTTGATCCAGGCCAAAGAGCCGGGCACGGTAGCAGGCTAGAGGTGCGCCCAACCCGGCAGGGGACGGGCGCCGCCCGGCCGCCGTGCCGCGGCGGAGAAACCTTTCGATGGGAGGAGAAGCGATGCAGTTTCGCAGTTGGAGAGCCGCCGCGCTGGCCGCGGCGGCGGCGGCGCTGGCCGGCACCGCCGGGGCGCAGGACAAGGTCGAGCTGAAATTCTCGCACTACGCGCCGCCGACGCACGGCTTCCAGAAAGACCTGCTCGAGCCCTGGGCCGCCGAGCTCGAGAAGCGCACGGGCGGCAAGCTCACGGTGCGGATCTTCGCCGCCAACTCGCCGTTCGGCAACGTCGCCAACCAGGCGGACCAGGTGAAGGCCGGCGTCACCGATGCGGCGTGGGGCCTCAACGGCGTGCCGCGCGGCCGCTTTCCGCGCTCGCTGATCATGGAGCTGCCGTTCATGGCGTCGAGCTCCGGCGCGGCGTCGAAAACGCTGTGGTCGATGCGCGACGGGCTCCTGGCGGAAGAATACAAGGACTTCAAGGTCCTCGCCGTGCATTGCCATCCGACCGGCGGCTTTTTCACGCGCGCCAAGCGCGTCACCGATCTCGAGGGGCTGAAGGGCCTGCGGCTGCGCGCGCCGAGCCTCCAGGTGCAGAACCTGTTGCAGCATCTCGGCGCGGTGCCGGTCACGATGGGGCCGGCGCAGGCCTACGAGGCGCTCGAGAAAGGGACGATCGACGGCGCGTCGCTGATCTATGACGGGCTGGTCGCGTTCCGCCTGCACGGCCTCGTCAAGCACTATCTCGAAGCGAAGATCTACACCGCCTGCTTCCACGTCGTCATGAACCCGCGCAAGTTCGAGGCGCTGCCGGCGGAGTTCCGCAAGGCCATCGACGAGACGTCCGGCCAGGCCTGGGTCGATCGCGTGGGCCCGCTCTGGGACAAATGGGACGGCGCGGCGCGGACGGCGGCGCTCGAGAAGGGCATCGAGGAGATCAAGGTCCCCGACGCCGTGCGCGCGAGTTGGGAAAAGCAGCTCAAGCCTTACATCGACAAGCAGCTCGCCGACATGGAAGGCGAGGGCGTCAAGAACGCGCGCGCCATCTACGACGAGATGAAGAAGCGCCTCGCGCAGTACGCGCAATAGCCGGCACGGGCCGTTTCGCCGCGATCCGGCTGCGGCGGAACGGCCCCCTCGGCGCCCGGCGCCATCGGAACGATCGCATCATGTCGCGTGTCTTTCTTGCCCTCGACCGCGTCGGCGAGGCCCTCGTCATCGCCGGCATGGTCTGCCTGTCCGGCACCGTGCTCGTGTCGATGGCCGACATCGCGGGGCGCAAGACGATCGGGTTTTCCGTCCTCGGCATCGACGACATCGTCTCGCTGACGGTCATGGCCTGCATCAGCCTCGCCATGCCGCTCACCTATCTGCGCGAGGGCCATGTCGCGGTCGAATTCCTCACCGATCCGCTGCCGCCGCGTCTCTTCGCCGTGACCAAGGCGGTGACTGCGGTGCTCGTCGCGGGCTTCGTCGCGCTGCTCGCGTGGTATGCGCTGAAGCAGGCGATGCAGCAGATCGCCCAGGGCGACAAGTCGAACACGCTGGCGATCCCGATCGTCGCGTTCTGGGCGCCGCTGCTGATCGGCATGGCGATCTCCACGCTGTGCGCGCTCGCGCTCGCGGTCCGCTGGACCGGCGCGGCCCTGGCGCGCGATCCGGCGGCCGCACGGGCCCCGGCAGCGCCGCGATGAGCGGACCCACGCTCGGCCTCATCGGCTTCGTCGCGGTCATCGTCCTGATCATGGGGCGGGTGCCGATCGCGTTCGCGATGGGCATCGTCGGCGCGCTCGGCTACGGCCTCATCAACGGCTTCGGCTCGCTCGGCTTCGTGCTCGGCCGCGCCACCTTCGAATCGGTATTTCCGGTCAGCCTGTCGGTCGTACCGCTGTTCGTGATGATGGGCGTATTCGCGGCGCATGGCGGCCTGTCGCGCAGCCTCTACGACCTCGTCGTGGCGATGATCGGCCACTACCGCGGCGGCCTCGCGATGGCCACGGTGGGCGCCTCGGCGATCTTCGGCGCGGTGTGCGGATCGTCGATCGCCACCGCGGCGACGATCGGCAAGATCGCGATGCCCGAAATGCGCCGCCTCGGCTACGACGACCGGCTTTCCGCGGCCGCCGTCGCGGCGGGGGGCACGCTGGGCGTCATGATCCCGCCCTCGATCCTGTTCGTCATCTACGGGCTGCTGACGCAGAACGACATCGGCGTGCTGTTCATCGCCGGCATCGGCCCCGGCATCCTCGGCATGCTGCTCTACATGGGCGCCGTCGCGTGGATGACACGCGGCAACGCGAAGCTCGGCCCCGGCGCCGCCCGCATCGGCTGGGCCGATCGCGTGCGGGCCGCGGCCCGCGTCTGGGCAGTCGTGATCCTGTTCGCCGTGGTGCTCGGCGGCATGTATGCCGGGCTGTTCACGCCCACCGAGGCGGCCAGCGTCGGCGCCTTCGGCGCCGTGGTCTTGACGGCCGTCAGCGGGCGCCTCAGCCGCGGGGTCGTCCGCGCCGCCTTCGTCGAAACGGCGACGACGTCGGCCATGATCTTCACGATCCTGATCGGCGCCACGATCTTCAACTATTTCATCGACGCGAGCGGCCTCACGCAGAGCATGATCGCCGCGGTCGAAGCGGCCGGCCTCGGCAAGTACGGAACGTTCCTGGCGCTCTGCGTCTTCTACATCATCCTCGGCTGCCTGATGGACAGCCTGTCGATGATCTTGCTGACGATCGGCGCGGTCTATCCGCTCGTGAAGGCGCTCGGCTTCGATCCGATCTGGTTCGGCGTCATTCTCGTCACGCTCGGCGAGATCGGCATGATCACGCCCCCGGTCGGCATGAACCTGTTCGTGCTGAACGCGACCGTGCCGAACCTGCCGCTGCAGACGATCAGCCGCGGCATCCTGCCGTTCGTCGCGGCCGATTTCGTGCGCATTCTCGTCCTGACGCTGGTGCCGGCGATCGCGCTCTGGCTGCCGTCGATGATGGCCCGCTGAAAAGTCGGTGCCGCGCGGCTTGATTTTTTGTTCTTTTTCTGTTCTCATACGTTTCGAGGCGCGCCCTCCGGCGCGGCGGCGTCAAGGCGCCGGTCACCCGCGCCGCATGCCGACGGCGCCCGGAATTTCTCATCGCGGGTTTGCCCTTTCTCATCGTTCGCCGCGGAAAAACGATGAGAAAAGCCAGGAGATGATGAGAAAAGCCCAGCCGCTTCGCACTCCCGTCTTTGCCGGCCGCCGATGGCGGCCGGAGCCGGCGTTTGCCTGCGCCCGGCGGGGGCCTCAGTTCGTGCCCGGCACGCCGAAGCTCTTCGGGGGATCGCCCACCACCTTCAACTCGTCGCGGCCGATCTCGACCACCGCCAGTCCGCGCTCGGACAGGCCGTCGGGCGTGAAGCGGAAGATGCCGTCGACGCCGGCGAAGCCCGAAGGATCGGTCAGCCGCTGGCTGCCGTAGTCGATGCCGTCCGGCTGCTTGGCGATCGTCGCGGCGAGCGCCACGGCGTCGTAGGCGAGGGTCGCGATGCGCGGCGGCTCGTCGCCGTGCGCGCCCTTGTATTTCGTGGCGAAGCGCTCGAACTGCGCCGGGTCCGGCGCCGCGTACCAGCCGCCGCGCAGGCTCAGCTCGCGGCGCAGCGCGCGGTCGTCCCAGCGCCCGGTGCCAAGATAGCGCACCTTGTCGGGATCGACGTCGTAATAGGCGAGCAGGCTCGCCACCATGCGCAGCTTCGTGCCGCCGTCGGCGATCAGCACCGCGTCGAAATCGAGCGGCGCCGAGCGGCCGACGCGGCCCTTGCGATCCACGCCGGTGGCGCCGGCGAACGCCTTGATGTCGTCGGTCACTTCCATCGTGTCGGGCTTGTAGGTGCCGGTGCGCGTCACCTCGGCGCCGTTCTTGCCGGCCACTTCCTTCGCCAGCGCCGTCACCTGGTTGCCGTAGTCGTTGGCCGGCGCGATGTTGCCGATGCGCTTCCTGCCGTTGCGCGCCGCGTAGCCGATGACGTTGTCGACCTGCTGCTTCAGGCTGAACGACAGAAGGTAGACGCCGTTGCCGGCCACCGCGGCGTCGTTCGAGAACGCGATCACGTTGACCTTGCCGCCGACGCGCGCGCGCACCGCGCTCACCTCCGCCGCGAAGACCGGGCCGAGGATCAGTTTCGCGTCCTGCTGCATGGCCTGCTCGGCTGCGGCCGTGGCGCCCTCGGCGGTGCCGCGCGTGTCGAACGTCACGAGCTGAAGGTTGCGCGCGCCCTGCTCCAGCACCGCCATTTCGGCGGCGCGCTGCATCGCGCGGCCGAGGCTGGCGCGGTCCCCCGACAGCGGCAGCAGGATCGCAACCTTTACCTGCGTGCCGGCCGGAAGCTTGCCGGCCACCGGCGGCTGCGGCCGCGCTGCGGGCGGACGCGGGCGCGCCTCGTCGGTCGTCGTCGAGCATGCCGCGAGGCCGAGGCCGAGCGCGGCAAGACCGGCGCCGGCCAAAACTCGGCGACGCGAAGGAAACCGGGCGTGGTATGACGTCACGGCAAAGACCCTCTCGGAGCCCACAAGGATATGGTTGGTTTACGCGATCGCGAGACTATCCGTGCCTCCGGGCAAACGCAATCGGGCCAGCCCGGCGAAGCCCTGCCGCCGGGCCTTTATCTCGTGGCGACGCCGATCGGAAACCTCGGCGACATCACGCTGCGCGCGCTCGACGTGCTGAAGCGCGCCGATCTCGTGGCCTGCGAGGACACGCGCGTCACCGGCAAGCTGCTCGCGCATTTCGGCATCCGCGCCCGGCTCCAGCGCTACGACGATCACAGCGGCGAAGACGAGCGGGCGGCGCTGCTCGGCCGCCTCCGCGCCGGAGCCAGCGTGGCGCTGGTCAGCGACGCCGGCACGCCGCTCGTGTCCGATCCGGGCTACAAGCTGCTGCGCGCCGCGGCGGAGGCGGGCGTGGCGGTCGTCCCGGTGCCGGGCGCCTCGGCGGTGCTGGCGGCGCTGCAGGTGTCGGCCCTGCCGCCCGACCGCTTCCTGTTCGCGGGCTTTCTGCCGCCGAAATCCGCGGCGCGGAAGAAGGCGATCGCCGCGCTGGCCGCCGTGCCCGCGACGCTCGTGTTCTACGAAACCGGCCCGCGCCTCGCCGCGGCGCTCGCCGATCTCGCGGAAACGCTCGGGCCGCGCCCGGCCGCCGTCGCGCGCGAGCTGACCAAGCTGTTCGAGGAAGCGAAGCGCGGAACGCTCGCGGACCTCGCCGCCGACTACCGCGACGCGCCGCCGCCCAGGGGCGAGATCGCGATCGTCGTCGGCCCGCCGGCCGAGGAGGCGGCCAGCGGCGCCGACACGGATACGCTGCTCGAGCGCGCGCTCGCGTCGATGTCGGTGCGCGATGCCGCCGCCGCCGTCGCCGAGGCGAGCGGCCGGCCGAAGAAGGAGGTCTATCGCCGCGCGCTGCAGATCGCGGAGCGGCGCCGATGAGCGCGGCCGCCAAGGGCGGCGCCAAGCTGCGCGCGCAGCGCTTCGGGCGCCGCGCCGAATGGCTCGCCGCGCTCTACATGCGGCTGAAAGGCTTCCGCGTCGTGGCGCGCGACGTGCGGCTGCCGGGCGGCGAGATCGATCTCGTGCTGCGGCGCGGGCGCCTGCTCGTCCTGGTCGAGATCAAGGCGCGCGCGGGCGGCGAGAGGCTCGAAGAGGCGATCGGCGAGCGCCAGTGGCGGCGCATCGCCGCGGCGGCCGAGCAATTCTGCGCGCGGCGGCCGGGCTATGCGGACTTCGGCCGCCGCTTCGACGCCTTGTTCCTGGCGCGCGGGCGCTGGCCGGTCCACCGGCCCGATGCCTGGCGCCCTTCGCGGTGAGGCGCGGCGTGGACGCGGCGCGGCGGACGGACGCGGCGGGCCATCGGCCCGAGACGGAGGCCGAATGAGCGCGCCGCGCCATTTCCCGTTTCTCGCCGGCCGCGATCCGCTGCGCATGGGTCTCGCCACGGTTGGCGCGCGCGACTGGTTCGAGATCGGCGACGATTACGCGGCGCAGATGGCGGAGAAGCGGCGCCTGCTCGCCGCGCGGCGAGACGAGGTCTTCCGGACGCTGCCCGAAGCCGAGCCGGCGGCGCGCGAACTGCTCGCCGCCGTCGCCGACTGGTGCGCGGCGACATTTCCCGATCGCTTCGCGCGCGACGGCGACGGGATGCGCTGCCCCGACGGCCGCCGCGTCGCGTTCGCGGGCGTGCCGCCGCTCGAGGCCGCGGCGCTGCTGGTGCAGGAAGATCTCTGCCTGATGCTGCCCGACGAGGCCGGAACGCCGATCCTGATCGGCGCCTGCCTCTGCTTCCCGTCGCGCTGGCGCCTCGCCGAGAAGATCGGCCATCCGATGCTCGCGATCCATGCGCCGGTGCCCGGCCTCAACCCGAAGATCGGGGCCACGATCGACCGCTTCCTCGCCGGTTTGAAGTCCGGCCACATCTATGCGCGCACGAACTGGAGCCTGACCGCCGATCCCGCGCTGTTTCAGCCGGTGGCGGTGCCGCACGAACCGGTCACGGCGGCCAATGCCGGCGAGCGCGTCTTCTATCGCGTCGAGCGGCAGACGTTGCGCCTCCTGCCGCAGTCCGGCGCCGTGCTGTTCGGCATCCGCATCCACCAGCACGCGCTCGCCGCGCTCGCGGCGCTTCCCGCCGAGCGCCGCGCCTTCGCCGAAACGCTGGCGGGGCTCGATCCGGGCCTCGTCGCCTACAAGTCGATGGGCGGCATCAAGGACGCGGTGGTCGAATACCTGAGTTCGTAGCGGCGGGGATTCGCCCCGACGAGACTATCGCCGCGTCGGGTCGGGCCGGATGCGAACGAGCTGCTTGCCGAAATTCTCGCCCTTGAACAGGCGCAAGAGCGCGCGCGGCGCGTTCTCGAGGCCGTCGACGACGTCCTCGCGGTATTTGAGCTGGCCCGACTTCACCCAGCCCGACATCTCGCGCAGGCCCTCGCCGAAGCGCTGGCGGAAGTTGAGGATGATGAAGCCTTCCATGCGCGCGCTGTTGACCAGCAGGTGGCGCGTGATGCGCGGCGCCAGCTCCGGCTTCTCGAGATTGTACTCGGCGATCATGCCGCAGATCGCGATGCGCGCCTTGAAGTTGACGAGCGGCAGCACCGCGTCGGTGATCCAGCTCCCAACGTTGTCGAAATACACGTCGATGCCGTCGGGGCACGCGGCGCGCAGCGCCTTGATCAACTGTCCGGTGTCGCGGCCCATCGCCTGGTAGTCGATGCAGGCGTCGTAGCCCAGCTCCTTCACCGCGTAGTCGCACTTGGCCTTGCCGCCGGCGATGCCGACGACGCGCTTGGCGCCCTTGATGCGCGCGATCTGGCCGACCGGCCCGCCCACGGCGCCGGTGGCCGCCGAGACCACGACGGTGTCGCCGGCCTTCATCGCGCCCACGTCGAGCAGGCCGAAATAGGCGGTGAGGCCCGGCATGCCGAGCACGCCCAGCGCGGTCGAGATCGGCGCGAGGCCGGGGTCGATCTTCCGCATCCCCTTGCCGGTGCCGATGCCGTATTCCTGCCAGCCCAGCCGCTCCTCGACGATGTCGCCTTTCTTGAACGCCGGATTCTTCGACTCGATCACCTCGCCGACCGTTCCGCCCTCCATCACGGCGCCCAATTGCACCGGCGGCACGTAGCTCTTCACGTCGCGCATGCGCCCGCGCATGTAGGGATCGAGCGAGAGCCAGATGTTGTGCACCAGCACCTCGCCGTCCTTGGGCGAAGGCACCGGCGCCTCCTCGAGCTTGAACGCGCTCTCGTCGAACTCGCCCGGCGGGCGCGAGGCGAGCAGCCAGCGGCGGTTCACGGCCATCTATTCTCTCCGGTTCAGCCGTTGCTCTTGCGGTGATCGGCCACGGCCGCCGCCGCCGCGGTGCGCAGCATCGAGATGTCGGAGGCGTGGCAGATCGCGTCGTAGCCCTTGTCGAAGAGCTGCTGGAAGTTGAGTCCGCTGTGCTGGATCGAGGCCAGCTTCTTGCCCGAGGCCTTGATGAGGTCTTCGGCGCGGGTCAGCAGCTTCTTGTAGGCCTCCGAGGGCTTCAGCGGGTTCTCGCCCGAATTGCTGGCGAGGTCGTTGGGTCCGATCAGGAACGCGTCGACGCCGGGCACCTTGGCCATGGCCGGGATCGCCTCGATCGCCTTCGGCGTCTCGATCTGCAGCATCACGAACATTTCCGGGTTCGCCTTGGCCCAGGTGTCGGCCGCGTCGGCGCCGTAGGCGGAGTGGCGCGTCACGCCGAAGGCGAGGCCGCGATAGCCGATCGGCGGATAGTAGCACGCGCGCACCATCGCATCGGCCACGTCGGCGTCCTCGACGTTGGGCACCATGATGCCCTCCATGCCGATATCGAGCGCCCTCTTGATGTAGACCGGGTCGTGCCACGGCACGCGGATCACCGGCGAAGGCGCGTTGGCGCCGCCGCCCGAGCGCAGCGCCATCAGCTGGTTCATGGCGCCCACGAAATCGCCCGGCCCGTGCTCGTGATCGACGATGACGAAGTCGTAACCGGCCAGGGCGAACGCCTCGGCGACGATCGGGCTGTTGGCGGCGAGCCAGGCGCCGAGGCATTTCTTGCCGGCCTTCAAGCGGGCCTTCAACGGATTGGTGCGCATCGATGTACTGGTTGTTTGAGGGTGATGGGCCGCTGGGAATGCGGGGCCGCGCGAACGGCGGGCCGCCATTGTACCGACGATGCGCCGCGCCGCCAGCGTTTCCTGCCGGTCAGAACGCCGGTTTCAGCACCATGAGGCCGAACATGCCGAGGATGGCGAGGGTCGATGGCCAGCCGAGCCGGTACCAGACGCGCATCAGCCGGAAATAGCGCGGCGGCAAGGGCGTTCCCGCGCCGGCCGCGGCGGCGGCGAGGCGCCAGGCCGCTCCGTGCAGCCAGAGCCCGGCCGCCCAGCACAGGCCCGATATCGCGAGCAGCGCCATCGCGAGGCCCAGCCAGCCGCGCCAGAGCGAGAGGCCGTAGGCGCCGGCGATCAGCACGCCGGTGACCGCCATGCCGGCAACGGCGGGTGCCGTGAGGAGCGCTTCGGCGAGCATCACGATGCGCCCGGTCGCCGCCACGATCGCGGCATCGCGGCCGCGATCGGCGCGCCACATGAAGAAGCCGATGCCGATGCTGCCGCCCAGGACCACGGCGGCGGATAGCACGTGGACGATCTTGAGCCAGAGAGGGTCCATCGCGTTCACAGCGCGGGCTTCAAAACCATGAGGCCCGCGACGGCGACGACGGCCAGGAACGCCGGCCAGCCGAGCCAGAACCACCAGGCCATCGTGCGCCGGTAGCTCGCCGGCAGCGGCGCGTTCTCGGCGG
>ERZ761602.5251-NODE-5251-length-15518-cov-61.925564_pt1 | contig 15518 bp, 9 predicted proteins | sample MGYA00512165_ERZ761602 | MGnify/ENA primary metagenome ERZ761602 (study PRJEB28899, sample SAMN02445085) | bioreactor sludge metagenome | biome: EBPR sludge; isolation source: Thorneside wastewater treatment plant | place: Australia: Brisbane, Thorneside...
GCCAGTCCCAGCACAAACAGGCGAGATTGGAGAAAAACTCTCACGCTCTCAGGCGGCGGGATGGGCGGCCCGGCAGCTGCGGGCGGGTTGTTTTCATGATCGATCTCCTCATTTTGGGCCGGCTATGTGCTGGGATGCGGGAGCACGACAGGCGCAGAGCACCGCCTCCGGCTGTCTTCTTGCCTCAAAGCATGAAATGTGCCCAATAAGGGTTTCTATTAAAATCAATGATATGAAGGCTAGAAAGGGGCGAAACTGTAAATTTATCCGACAGGATCGGGGCTTTCCCACGGGCGAGTGTGCGACCCTTCGCGCATGAGCCGACGAATCCGCTCCTCCTCGCTCGCGCGCGCCATCGAGCGCGCCACCACCGAGATGACCCGGCGCGCGTTCCGCGCCGGCGCGGATGCGGCCGGCAAGGCCGCGGCGCGCGGGGTCGAGGCGATGTCCGCGCCCTTCCGCCTGCCGGCGTCGACCGGCGACTGGATCACCGGCCAGGCGATCGGGCCGGCGGGCCTGTTGCGGTTCAGGCTGTTCCGCCCCGCCGATGTGCGCGGCAGCGAGCACCTGCCGCTGCTGGTGATGTTGCACGGCTGCGGCCAGAACGCCGCGGCCTTCGCGCGCAGCACGCGGATGGACCGGCTGGCCTCGCGCGAGCGCTTCCTGGTGCTGTACCCCGAGCAGGACCTGGCCGCCAACCCGCAGGGCTGCTGGAACTGGTACGACACGCGCAGCCACCGCGCCGAGGCCGAGGCGGCGACCCTGATCGCCGCGATCGACCAGGCCTGCCTGCTCTACCCGGTCGACCGCGGCGCGGTCGCGGTGGCCGGGCTGTCGGCGGGCGCGAGCATGGCGGCCCTGCTCGCGGTGCACTGGCCGGAGCGCTTCTGCGCGGTGGCCATGCACGCCGGTGTCGCGCCAGGCGCGGCGCACTCGGCGGCCGGGGTCCTGGCCGCGATGCGCGGACGCAGCCTGCCCCCGACCGCGGTCGAGCGCGGGAACCGGCCGCCGCTGCTGGTGATCCATGGCAGCGAAGACCACGTGGTGTCGGTGCGCAACGCCCACGCCGCCGCGGAGCAGTGGGCGGCCGCGCTCGGCGCGCGTGCCGCCACACCGCGGCGGGTGCAGCGCGGGGCGCGCCACGCGATGACGGTGAGCGACTGGCGCGCACAGCGCCGGGTGTGCGCCCGAGTGTGCGAGGTCGAGTACCTCGGCCACGCCTGGAGCGGCGGCGTCGCCGGCGAGCCCTTCAGCGACCCCAAGGGACCGGACGCCTCCACGCTGATCTGGCGCTTCGTGCAGGCGAATCTTGGGGGGCGTGAGGAGTGAGGCGTACGGCGTGAGGCGCCTGGGTCTTCTGCCCGCGCGTGGCGGTGAAGATGGTTTGTGTAGGAGCGCCGCAAGGCGCGAATCCGACGCTGAAGAGCGCGATGGCGCAGATCGCCTGCGTCCACGCGAACCGGGCATCGGATCGCCGGTGGCGCCAGGTGGTGCCAAACACCCGCGCCGATGTCCGCCTCTCCTGCACGATGCACTGTCTCTACAAGGGAGAAGGATCGATGGTTTCATCCAGGTTGCAGCCACGCCGCCGCGTGCTCGGCGCCCTGCTCGCGCTCGCCGCGGGCGTCTTCGCGCCGACCGCCACGGCGGGCGAGCGCATCACGGTGGCGGCGGCCTCCGACCTCAAGTTCGCGCTTGACGAGATCGTCGCCGAGTTCGGCCGCGCGCATCCGGGCGATGTCGTCGAGGTGGTGTACGGCTCCTCGGGCAAGTTCGCCACGCAGATCCGCCAGGGCGCGCCCTTCGATCTCTATTTCTCCGCCGACATCGCCTACCCGCGCGCGCTCGAGGCCGAGGGCCTCGCCCACGGCAGCACGCGGCCCTACGCGCTCGGCCGCATCGTGCTGTGGAGCGCGATCCGCGACGCGCGCACCTTGGAACTGAAGGACCTCGCCGACCCCGCGCTCGGCCGCATCGCCATCGCCAATCCGCGCCATGCGCCCTATGGCAAGCGCGCCGAGGAGGCCTTGCGTGCCGCCGGCGTGTGGGAGGTGGTGCAGCCGCGCCTGGTGCAGGGCGAGAACATCGCCCAGACCGCGCAGTTCGTGCAGACCGGCAACGCGGCGGTGGGGATCATCGCGCTCTCGCTCGCGCTCAACCCGACGCTGGCTGCGCAAGGCGGCTACCACCTCATCGATGCGAGCCTGCACGCACCGCTGGAGCAGGGCTTCATGCTCACCCGCGCCGCCGCCGGCAAGCCGCTCGCCGGCGCGTTCGCGGCGTTCATCGGCAGCGAGTCCGCACGCGCCGTGCTGCGGCGCTACGGGTTCGAGCTGCCTGCGGCGCCCGCGGGGCGTTGAGGGGGCTGGCGCAGCTCGCCACCGCGGAGCGGCAGGCTTCGCGGCTGGCGCCGCTCCTACATCGCCCCGGACCGAGTCGACATCGTCCCGAACCGCGCCGGTTCCTGTAGGAGCGCCGCAAGGCGCGAATGCGGCGGTGAAGATCTCGACACGCGCCGATCGCCGGCCGCCCGGTTCGCGGCTGGCGCCGCTCCTACATTCGGCCCCGGCCCGCGCGGGTTTCTGCAGGAGCGCCGCCAGGCTCGAAATTCGACTTGCGGGTGCCCGTCCGGCTTCGACGTCATGAGACCTTGCGGGGTGCGGTGCGCTTTCAATCCGCGCGCCGGGCGCGGCACAATGGGGGCCGCCGCCGCACGGGCGTGCCGCCTCGACGATCCTGCCCCCTCTTCATGCCCGCTCCATGCCCACCCTGACCGGCGCCGACTGGTCCGCCATCCTCCTCACCATCGAACTCGCCGCGGTCAGCACCGCGGTGCTGCTGCTGCTCGGCACGCCGCTGGCGTGGTGGCTGGCGCGCACGCGCTCGCGCTGGAAGGGCGTGGTGGGGGCGCTTGTCGCGTTGCCGCTGGTGCTGCCGCCGACCGTGATCGGCTTCTACCTGCTGGTGGCGATGGGGCCGAACGGGCCGCTCGGGCGGCTCACCGAGGCGCTCGGCCTCGGCCTGCTGCCGTTCTCCTTTGCCGGCCTGGTGGTGGGCTCGGTGGTCTACTCGCTGCCCTTCGTCGTGCAGCCGCTCGCCAACGCCTTCGAGGCCATCGGCCGCCGCCCGCTGGAGGTCGCCGCCACGCTGCGCGCCGGGCCCTGGGACCGCTTCTTCAACGTCGCGCTGCCGCTGGCGCGGCCGGGCTTCGTCACCGCCACCATCCTCGGCTTCGCCCACACCGTGGGCGAGTTCGGCGTGGTGCTGATGATCGGCGGCAACATCCCCGACAAGACGCGGGTGGTCTCGGTGGCGATCTACGACCACGTCGAGGCGCTTGAATACGCCCAGGCGCACTGGCTGTCGGGCGGCATGCTGGTGTTCAGCTTCGTGGTGCTGCTCACGCTCTACGGCCGACGGCGCGGCAACGCGGGCGGAGGGGTGGGCTGATGGCCGACCATCCGCTGGCAACCGGCGCAAGGGCTGCAATTGCCGCAAGTCCTGTCGCCACCGCTGCGACCGGCGGAATCGGCGGCACCCAAGGCGTCCAAGGCGCCACCCCGCCGACCGCCGGCATCGAGGCGCGCTTCGCGGTGGCCTACGCCGGCTTCCGTCTCGACGTCGACCTGCGCCTGCCCGGGCGCGGCGTCACCGCGCTGTTCGGCCATTCCGGCTCGGGCAAGACCACGCTGCTGCGCTGCGTCGCCGGGCTGGAGCCGGCGGCGCGCGGCCGCCTGGTGGTCAATGGCGAATGCTGGCAGGACGACGCGCGCCGCATCCTGGTGCCGACCCACCGCCGCGAGCTCGGCTATGTGTTCCAGGAGGCGAGCCTGTTCCCCCACCTGACGGTGCGGCGCAACCTGGAGTTCGGCCTGCGCCGCATCCCGGCGGCGGCGCGCCGGGTGCAGCTCGACCACGCGGTGGCGCTGCTCGGCATCGAGGCCCTGCTCGAACGCATGCCCGAGCGCCTCTCCGGCGGCGAGCGCCAGCGGGTCGGCATGGCGCGCGCGCTGCTCACCAGCCCGCGCATCCTGCTCATGGACGAGCCGCTCGCCGCGCTCGACCACCGTCGCAAGCAGGAGATCCTGCCTTACCTCGAGCGCCTGCACGACGAGCTCGACATCCCGGTGCTCTACGTCAGCCACTCGCCCGACGAGGTCGTGCGCCTCGCCGACCACGTCGTCTTGCTCGGCGAGGGCAGGGTGATGGCCGCCGGCGAGCTGCACGCGACCATGGCGCGGCTGGACCTGCCCACCGCCTTCACCGAGGACGCCGGCGTGGTCATCGACGGCACGGTGGCCGCGCACGACGACCACTACCACCTCACCCGGCTCGACTTTCCCGGCGGCGCGGTCTGGGTGCAGCGCCAGGCGGTGCCCCTCGGCCGCTGCCTGCGCTTCCGCATCCATGCGCGCGATGTCAGCCTCGCCGACCACCGGGTCGAGGGCAGCAGCATCCAGAACCTGCTGCCGGCGACCGTCGAGGAAGTCGTCGGCGCCGACACCCCGGCGCACGTGCTGGTGCGCCTGGACGCCGACGGCACCGCGCTGCTGGCGCGCATCACCCGCCGCGCCGCCGAGCAGCTCGTGCTGCGCCCGGGGCGGCGGATGTGGGCGCAGATCAAGTCGGTGGCGCTGCTGGGCTGAGATCCTGCCATCATTGCAGCCACTTCGCACATCCAGAGTGCGTGGCCATGGCTGCATTTCTCCGGAGCGCAACGCCGATGACGATGACCCTCTATCACTGCATCAACGCCAGATCCTTCCGCGTGCTGTGGATGCTGGAAGAGCTCGGCCTGCCCTATGAACTGAAGGTGCTGCCCTTTCCGCCGCGCAGCCGGGACGAGCAGTACCTCGAGGTGAATCCGCTCGGCACCATCCCCGCCTTCCTCGACGGCGACGTGTGGATGAGCGAGTCGGCGGCGATCTGCCAGTACCTGGCGGCGCGGCATTCCCCGCACGCGCTCGATGTCGGCGTGGATGAGGCGGATTTCGGCGTCTACCTCAACGACCTGCATTTCGGCGAGGCCACGCTGACCTTTCCGCAGACCCTGATCCTGCGCTACGGCCGCTTCGAGCCGCCCGAGCGCCGCCTGGCGCAGGCGGCCGAGGACTACACGCGCTGGTTCCTGTCGCGCCTGCGCACGCTCGAACCCCGGCTCGAAACCCACGACTTCCTGTGCGCGGGGCGATTCACCGCGGCCGACGTCTCGGTCGGCTACGCGTTGATGCTGGCCACGGACATCGGCTTGCAGGACCGTTTCAAGGCGGCGACGCTGGCGTACTGGCAGCGGCTGCGGGCGCGACCGGGCTTCCTGCGTGCGCTGGAAGCCCAGGCGCATGCGGCGCTCGAGCAGGGCGTGTCGACCGCATCCGTCGCGTGCTGGGACGGCCGCTGATCCGGGGGCGGAGCTCGCGTCCCGTCACGTGCGGATGCGATGATGCGGCCTCTCCGACCGCATGGACATCCCGATGAGCGACAAGCCCCCCATCCGCGCCCGCAACTTCCCCTCCGCCGAGGACGAGGCCAAGGCCGCCCAGCCCCGTGGCCGCTATGACGGCCCCGGCAGCTCCTTCCGCATGGCCTTCACCGACACCGAATTCCTGCTGCGCGACGAGCTGCGCCCGGTGCGGCTGCAGCTCGAGCTGCTCAAGGCCGAGCTGGTGCAGCAGGAGCAGGGGGTGGAGTCCACCGTGGTGGTGTTCGGCAGCGCGCGCTTCAAGGCGCCGGACGTGGCCGAGGCCATGCTGCGCGACGCGCTGGCGAGCGGCGACGAGGCGGCGACCGCGCGCGCGCGTCAGATGGTGAGGAACGCGCGCTGGTACGAGGAGGCGCGCCGCTTCGGCGAGCTGGTGACGCGCGAGTCCGAGGCGCTCGGCGAACCGGTGATCGTCGCCACCGGCGGCGGCCCGGGGATCATGGAGGCGGGCAACCGCGGTGCCTTCGATGCCGGCGGGCGCAGCATGGGGATGAGCATCTTCCTGCCCTTCGAGGAGGCGCCCAACCCCTACATCACGCCCGAGCTGTGCTTCCAGTTCCACTACTTCGCCATCCGCAAGATGCATTTCCTGATGCGCGCGGTGGCGCTGGTGAGCTTCCCCGGCGGGCTGGGCACGCTCGACGAGCTCTTCGAGGTGCTGACGCTGACGCAGACGCGCAAGATCCGCCGCCGCCCGATCGTGCTCATCGGGCGCGACTTCTGGGAGCGCCTGATCGACTTCGACGTGCTGGTCGAGCACGGCGTGATCAGCCCGGAGGACAAGAACCTCTTCCACTACGCCGAGACCGCAGATGAAGCCTGGGGCTTGATCAAGGACGCCTACAGCGGCGACAACCCTGCGCTGACCGCGCGACAGTTGAAGGGTAACTGAGCTCGCCGCGATGGAGACCGAGAAGCCGCTGATCCTCTTCGTCCACGGCCTGTGGATGCACGGCGCGGTGTTCGCCGCGCACCGCCGCCAGCTGAACCGCATGGGGCGCGAGAGCCGGGTGTTCTCCTGGCATTCGCTGCTCGGCTCGCTCGACGGCGCGGCGGACGAGCTGGCGGCGCACATCGTTGACCTTGGCCGCCGCCCCTTGCATCTGGTCGGGCACAGCCTGGGCGGTTGCGTCGTGCTGAACATGCTCGCGCGCCATCACCCGGAAGGCATCGATCGGACGGTCCTGCTCGGTTCGCCGTGCTGCGGGTCGTATGCGGGTGAGCGCATCCTGCGCGTCCCGGTGCTGCGCGGCGCCCTCGGCCGGGTGCTGCCGCAGTGGCTGGCGCGGCCGCTGCCCGAGGTGCCGCCCGGCTACGAGATCGGCGTGGTCGCCGGCAACCGGCCGGTCGGCATGGGGCGCATCGTGCCCGGCATGGAGAAGCCCAACGACGGCATGGTGACGGTGGCCGAGACGCGCTGGCCGGGCGCGCGCGACCATGCCGTGCTGCCGGTGACCCACATGCAGATGCTGTGGTCGCGCGCCTGCCTGATCCAGACCCTGCACTTCCTCGACACCGGGCGCTTCCTGCGCGGGGGCGTGCGCGCCTGAGCGGGCGGCCCGCCCCCCGGGGCGGGGGCGGGTGCTCAGATCGCGTCGCGGATCCGCCGCAGGCGATCGCCGAGCACAGGCGGGCCGCCTTCCAGCAGCACGAGCAAGGCGTCGAGGTTCTCCACCAGCGATGCGCGTTCGCGCGGGCTGGCGCCGCGGGCGAGGGCGTCGCGGTAGGTAGCGAGAATCTGCCCTGCGAGCGCTGCGCACGCGTCGGCCGTGGCGGCGGCACGCTTGCGGCCGCGCGCGGCAGGCTCGGCCGCGTGCAGGCTGTTCGCGAGCAACTGCACGAGGTCGAGGTCGGCCAGGCTGGCGGCGGTCCAGAAGTCGGGGTTGCGCCCGCCGCGCTCCTGCAGGCCGGTGCGCAGGCGCGGGAGCTCCTCTTCCAGCGCGGCCGGCGACAGCCTCGGGTGGGCAGTGTCGAGATGCGCTGCGAGCAGCACCGCACTCGCCCAGTTGGTGAAGGGGTAGGCGTCCTTTGCGCCGCCGGCTTCGAAGGCCTCGCGGTAGGCTTCGGCGCTGGCGTCGAGCGCCTCCAGGCGAGCTGCGGGCGTGGTGGCGACGAGCGCGTGGCGCTTGTGCGTGCTGCCGAGCAGGCTCAGGCGCTCGACGGTGGGTGCGCGCCTGCACAGCGGCTCGAGCTCGGCGAGCACCGCCTCCACGAGCGCCTCGCGCGCCTTCGCCTGCGCGGCGTCCGCGGCGGCGCCGCGCCGGTGCGCGGCCAAGGCCTCGTCGGCGGCGAGGCGGGCGCGGCAGTTGGCGAGCTGTTCGAGCACGCGCAGCGGGCAATCGCCGCTGGCGGCGCGGATCGCACGATCGAGCTGCTCGATCGCCTCGGGCCAGGCGCGCGCCTCGGCCCAGGCAAAGCCGAGCGCGGCGCACAGGTCGGCGCGCGCGAGCCACTCCTCGCGGCCGCTTTCCGGGATGCCTTCCAGAAGCGCCGCGATGCGCGCCGCGGCGTCGTCCCCGCCGCTGCTGCGCAGAGCCTGGGTGAGGTTGTCGAGCTCCACGCCGAGCTCGGTCGGGCAGTGGAAGCGGCGCGCCTGCGGCCGCGGCGCGGGGCGTCCGCGCAGCAGGGTGTAGGACGGGTCGCCGTAGCACTGGTAGGCGCCCCAGGTGTTGACCCCGCGGAAGCGCAGCCACACCTCCTCGCGCGCGCCACGGACCGCCTCGCCGAAGGTCTCGCCGGCGAGCATCAGGCGGTAGAAGGTGTTGGCGAAGGCGAGCGCGGCGGCGTCGTCCACCGCCCAGCCGGCAGCGACCACCGCGCGCACGCCCATGCGGATGAATTGCATGCCCAGGTTGGCGGCGAGCGCGCCCTTGTCGCCGCCGCGCATGCTGCCGAGGTGGCAGCAGTTGATGAAGACCAGCTCGGGCACCCAGCGCATCTGCTCGACGTCGCCCGGGGTGAGGAAGGTGTCGCGCCCGATGACCATGCCGGAGACGGTCTGTGGTTCCGCCGCCGGCGGATCGCCGGGTTTGCGCCTGGCCTGCAGCAGGGGAAAGTCGTGCTCGCCATGGCCGGCCAGGTGGAGGATGCGCCAGGGGCTGCGGTGCAGGCCGGCGAGCACCTCATGGGTGGGCGGGTCGATGCAGCGTTCAACCCGCCAGCCGGCGGTCTCGAAGCATTCGGCGACCTCGCGCGCCTCGGCGCGCGCGCCCGGCAGGTCGGGGAAGTCCTCCCAGCCGTCGAGGTCGGGGTTGCCCACCACCAGGATGCTGGCCTCGTCCGCGTGCACCGGCCGGGTACGGTACTGCGTGGTGCGGATCTGGCGCACCACGCCGGCCGCGACCGCCGGCGGGCGGCCGCTGTCGCTCCAGCGGTTCTCCAGCAGCTCCCAGGGATAGCGCGCCGAGCGCGGATCGACCAGCAGCACCAGGTTGCCCTGGCGCGAGGCCGCCTCGCGCAGGCTCACCGGCAGCAGCATCTCGTGCAGCGTGAAGGCCGCCTCGGGGTTGGCCGCCGGCGAGGCCGAGGCCTCGCGGATGAAGGCGTCGGCGAGCGTGAGCTGACCGCTCGCCAGGGTCTCCTCGGCGCGCGCGCGATCGGTCACGAAGATGAAGCGCAGGCTGTCGCGTCGGCCCTCGTCCTCGATGATCTCCAGACGCTGCCACCATTCCGGGGCCTCATCGAAGCGCACTCGCACACGCCCGCCGCGGCCGGCCTCGATGGTCTGCGCCGGCCAGCGCGCCGCGGCGCCGAGCTGCGGGATGGCGAGCACCGCCTGCAGGCTCTCGGCGGCGCCGATCGCCACGTCGGCGAAGAGCTCGACGAACTCGATGCGGTCGATCCACACCCGGCCGTCGAGCGCGGTCTCTTGCAGGCGCGCGTTGGCGGCGATGGCCGCGCGCACGATCGCCTCGACAGAGTCGCGCACCGACAGCGCGCCGGCGCCGGTGCCGACCAGCAGGCAGGACACCGAGGCCCGGCGCGGACCGCCGGCCGGGCCGAAGCGCTCGTCCGGCCATTGCGCGATCTGCAGGGCGTGGTCGAGCAGCGCACCGCGCACCCCGGCCTCGAGCAGGCCGGGGGTGAGCTCGCCGACGTCGCCGAGGCCGACCACGATCGCACCCCCAGACTGGCCATTGGCGCGCGGGTTGAAGAACTGCGCGCTGCTGCCGTGTTGCCCGGGGTAGAGGCCGAGCGCCTGGCGGCGCGACAGCGCGCCGTCGAGGCGGCGGTCGAGCGCGGCTTCGGCGCTGACGATGGTGTCGCCGCGGTAATGCCCGACCAGCACCGGAAAGCGTGCATAGGACAGGTCGCCGTGGCGGATCGAGAGCTCGATCGGAGGCGTCGCGGGGCGGCTCTCCGGCGGGCTGGCGGGCACGCCGCCGCCGAAGCCGAGGCTGCGCAGCTCGGACGGCGCGGGGATGCCGTCCGCGGGCGGCAGCGGCGGCAGCTCGAAGCGCGCCGGCTCGTCGACGAGCGCGCGCGCGCGCTGCGGAGGCGCGCTCGGCAGGCGGGTGGTGGCGCCCTTGGCGAGGATGTCGAGATAGGCGGCGAAGGCCTTGCGCTGCACGCACAGGGCGTCGTGGGCGGTGTCGTCCACATACCAGGTCGGCACCCCGGGCAGCAGGCCGGAGCCCCAGCTCACCGTGCCGTCGCCCTCGCGCCCGGCGATGAAGGCGATGCGCTTGCGGCCGGAGAGCCAGCTGTCCTCGTCGTGGTCCTGCAGCTCGTAGTCGATCACCGTGGCACGCTGGCAGCCGGCGACGTAGCACATGTAGGCCGGCTCGGGCGGTGCGGCGCGCAGCAGGGCCCAGGTCTCGCGCGCGCTGCGCAGGGCCTCGTCGGGCGGGGTCTTCCAGCGCGCCTGGAGGGATTCGCGCAGCAGCGTCCACCGCGCCGGATCGGCGAAGTCGGGGTCCTCGGGGGCGAAGGGCAGCAGCTCGACCAGGCCGGGGTATTCGCGCACCAGGTCGACGATCTCGTTCGTGCTGCGGGTGAAATCGAGCAGGGCGAGGCGGGCCTGTGTGGGGTTGAAGCCGGTGAGCCAGCGCACCGCCTCGTAGGAGCCGAGGTTGGGCGTCCCGAGCATGAGCAGGCGGCTGCCGGGCAGGCGGGTGATGCGCTGCCACACCGCGGCGCCGCGCCCGCCGTCGGCGATCATTGCGCGCGCCACCAGGCCGCCCATCGAGTGCGCGACCAGATACACCGGCTGACCCTCGCGTTCGGCCTGCGGCAGCCAGGCTTCGAGCGCCTCGGCGAGGCGGGCGGCGGCGGCGCGTACCGACAGCCGCCAGTCGTAGGGGAAGATCTCGACGCGGTGGTGTTCGGCGAGGAACTCGAGCAGCGGGCCGTAGAAGTCGTCGAGCAGGTCGTCGGCGGAGACCTCGCGTGCGCCCAGGGCGATCTTGCCGAGCCCGCCGCGCAACAGGGTGAAGTAGTGCAGCCACACCGCTCGCCCGCCAGCGCTCAGGGCGCTGCCCATGGTGCCCGGCAGCATAACGGTGAGCGGACGCGGAGCGCCGCCACGCGCACGGCGCACCGCCTCGCGCCAGCGCGGCGGCGTCTGCGGCGCCTCGGCGAGGGGGCGGAAGCCGCCGTCCTCGTGATCGCCGCGGGTCAGCCCGGCGAGCAGCCAGCCGACGCTGTCGGCGTTGCGGAAGTAGCTGAAGTGGTCGACCCGCGCGCCGCGGTCCAGGCGGAAGCGCGCGCCGCCCTCGGGCCGGCGCAGGCCCCCGGACATCGAGCCCGTGTTGACCACGAGGTCGTGGTCGGCGCCGTAGAACCAGTCGGTGACGAGCAGCTTGAGCTTCTGCCACACCGTGTCGCCCTCGGCATCGCCGGCGATCACGCTGAGGTCGGCCGCGGTGACGAGGTCGGGGTGGTGCAGCAGCCGGGTCAGCGCCGAGCCGGGCATCATCGCCTCCAGCCCGGGCAGGGTGCGCGGGTCGGTGCGCTCCTTCACTACCGCGAGCAGGAAGTCGAGGCCGTCGGCGAACAGGCCGCCGCCGAGCGCGCGCCCGGCGAGGAAGTCGAGCATCGACAGCCAGCGGTCGAGGCGGCCGGAGGCGAGCGTGGTGCCGCGCGCCGGGCAGGCGGCGCGCACGAAGCGGGTGACGCGGACCTTGCGCTCGACCAGCAGCTCGACGAGCTCGGCGAGCGCCGCGCGGTCGGCGTCGTAGGCGTGGTCGCGCGCCTTCGCCTCCTTGGGCGACAGCGGCTGCAGGCCGAGCTGTTCGGCGATCGTGCGGTCGGCGGCGAACAGCGTGCGCAGGCCGTCGGCGTCGAGCAGGCGGCGAACCGCCTCGCACTGGCCGAGGCAGAGCACCTCGCCGACGAGGCCGCCACGCGAGTGGCTGACCAGGTGCAGCTCGGCGTCCTGCGGCAGGCGGCGCGCGAGCGCGAGCGCGTTTGCCACCGGGCTTTCGGTGAGGCTGCGGTGTTCGAGGGCGAAGGCGCGCTCACCGTACGCGGCGGCGAGACGGGTGCGGGCGGCCGCGCCGGCGGCGTTGCCCGCATCCCACAGCTTGCCGAAGCTGCCCTCGCAGCTCGAAGCCGTGCCGTGCAGGAAGACCAGCAGCGGCCCGCCGCCGGGCAGCTTCGCGTCCGCCGCGAGCGGCGCGAGCGCGAAACCGTCGCCGAGGCTCACGCGGTGCAGGCCGGGGGCCAAGGGTTTGAGCTGGCGCTCCTCGAAGTGCTCGCCGAGCTTGCGCGCGGCGCCTTCCTTGACGCGCACGCCGAAGAACTCGAGCACGCGCACGCCCAGCCCGAGCAGGCCGCGTTCGGCCGTCGCCGCGTTGGCCGAGGGCGCCAGCGCGTCGACCTCCCAGGCGTCGCCGCCGTCGCGGGCGCGGCTACGGCGGCCGTGCTCGCGCACCAGGGCGTCGGCGCGGGTCCACAGCACGAAGCCGTTGTCGAGCTCGACCCGGACCACCTCGTCGCCGGCGACCTCGAGCTCGCCGCTCACGCCGTCGCGTGCGCGGCCGGGGATCAGCGTGCGCCGGGCGGTGATCGTGACCGCGTCGTCGGCGGGCGTGGGCTGGGTCGCAGGGGACGGCGAGGGGGCGATGCTGCCGCGCAGGCGGAAACGCGGGATGCTCATGGGGATCCTCCGCTGGACGTCCGGACGGCGGGCACGGACGTGCCCGGCTCGATTCAGGCTAGTCCAGCATCGGGGCGGCTGCCAGCCGGATCGTGTGCTTGCAGGTCGCGGGTGTCGATGTGGAGGACGTGGCCGTGGTGGCGGCTCACCTCCTCGACCATGTGCGCGGTGCCTCCGGCGCCGTCGCCGCGGCGCCCGTCCCACAGGCACAGCAGCCATACGCGGTCGCCGCCGCAGGCGAGGGCGGTGTCGAGCAGCCAGCGGTTGCAGCGCTCGAAGGGGTTGTCGGGCACTTCGGCGCCGGCGGCTGCGGGCGGCATGGCGCGCGGCGGGCTGGCGAGGCGGGCGGCCACCGCGCGGTAGCGCGCCACCCATTGCTCGCCCTCGCTCACCGGGCGCACCGAGCGCGCGATGAACTCGTTCTCGCCAAAGGGCTGCAGGAACAGCAGCGGCAGCGCGCGCGCCTGCGCCGCCTCGGCGAACAGCAGGTCCGCGCCCGCGGCGCCCTGGGTGAGGCCGAGGTCGAGCGGGCCGGCCTCCAGGCGATCGAGCGCCGCGGCGATGTGCGCCGCCGCCGCGGGCGCGAGCGCGGGCGGGAGGCGCGGCTCGGCGCGGCCGGGGGCGTCGATCATGTGACCGCTGAAGAGGATGACGCGGCGCGGCTGCAGGCAGCTCGGCAGGACTGGCTCGGGGGCGGGCATCGCGGGTCTCCGGTGGTCGATCGGTGCTGCGCCCATTCTGGAGCGATCACCGTCGTCGCGGCTATCGGTGCCCGCCTGGGCTGAATATACTTACAGCCATGGTGATCCCTATCGAGACCCTTCCTGGGCCCCACCCCGCGTCCCGCGCCGGAGTCGATTCCCCGCAACCGCCGGCCGCCGATCCGCTCGCCGCGCTCGACCCCGCCCAGCGCGCCGCGGTCGAGCACGGCATCGGCGCCGAGGGCCGCATCGACGCCGGGCCGCTGCTGGTGATCGCCGGCGCCGGCTCGGGCAAGACCGGCACGCTCGCACACCGCGTGGCCCGCCTGGTCGCCGCCGGCGCCGACCCCGGGCGCATCCTGCTGCTGACCTTCTCGCGCCGCGCCGCGGACGAGATGGGTCGGCGTGTGCGCCGCATCCTCGCGCAGGCCGCCGCCGACCGCCCCGGCCTGGCGCGCGCCGAGCTGCAGTGGGCGGGCACCTTCCACGCCATCGGCGCGCGCCTGCTGCGCGACTACGCCGGCCGCATCGGGCTCGACCCCGGCTTCAGCATCCACGACCGCGAGGACTCCGCCGACCTGATGAACCTGGTGCGCCACGAGCTCGGGCTGTCGGCGACGAAGCGGCGTTTTCCGCAGAAGGGGACCTGCCTGGCGATCTACTCGGCGGTGGTTAACACCCGCGCCGCGCTCGCCGAGGTGCTGCAGGCGAGCTTCCCGTGGTGCGCGGAGTGGGAGGACGCGCTCAAGCGCCTGTTCCGCGCCTACGTCGAGGCCAAGCAGGCGCAGCAGGTGCTCGACTACGACGACCTGCTGCTGTACTGGGCGCAGATGGTGTCCGATGCCGGGCTCGGCGCCGAGATCGGCGGCCTCTTCGACCACGTGCTGGTCGACGAATACCAGGACACCAACGCGCTGCAGGCGGCGATCCTGCTCGCGATGAAGCCCGACGGCCGCGGCCTGACCGTGGTCGGCGACGACGCGCAGTCGATCTACGCCTTCCGCGGCGCCACGGTGCGCAACATCCTCGACTTCCCGGCGGCCTTCGCGCCGCCGGCGCGGGTGGTGACGCTGGAGCGCAACTATCGCTCCACCCAGCCCATCCTCGACGCCGCCAATGCGATGATCGCGCTCGCCGCCGAGCGCTTCGCCAAGAACCTGTGGAGCGAGCGCGCCTCGGCGCAGCGCCCGCGTTTGGTGACTGTGAAGGACGAGGCTGCGCAGGCGGACTTCGTGGTCGACAGCGTGCTGGCGCGTCGCGAGGAAGGGCTCAAGCTCAAGCAGCAGGCGGTGCTGTTCCGCGCCTCGGCGCACAGCGCGCGCCTGGAGCTGGAGCTGACCTGGCGCAATATTCCCTTCGTGAAGTACGGCGGGCTCAAGTTCCTCGAGGCCGCCCACGTCAAGGACGTGCTCGCGCTGCTGCGCTGGGCCGAGAACCCGCGCGACCGCATCGCCGGTTTCCGCGCCATCCAGCTCCTCGCCGGCATCGGCCCGAAGACTGCCGGGCGCGTGCTCGACAACGTCTGCGCGGCGCCGCCGGGCTGCGCGCTGCTCGCCGAGCAGCCGGTGCCGGAGGCGGCGCGCGCGGGCTGGCTGGAGTTCGCCACGCTGCTCGACCGGCTCGCCGGGCGGGAGGAAGGCTCGAACACTGCGTTCGCGCCTTGCGGCGCTCCTAGAGTAAGCAGCGTGGCCGCAGCCCATGGAGGAGCGCCGCCAGGCGCGAATGCGGCTACCCCGCCTGCGTTGGATGCAGGAGCGGCGGCAGCCGCCAATGTCCGTGCGGAGAAGGGCGTGGGCGGGTTGCCCTGGCCGGTCGACTTCGAGCTCGCCTGCCGCTGGTACGAGGCGCAGATGCCGCGCCTGTACGACGACTTCGCGGTGCGCGCGCTCGACATCCAGCAGCTCGCGCGCATCGCCGCCGCCAGCCCGAGCCGGCAGCGCTTCCTCACCGAGCTCACCCTCGACCCGCCCAGCGCCACCAGCGCCGAGGCCGGCATGCCGCTGCTCGACGAGGACTACCTGATCCTGTCGACCATCCATTCCGCGAAGGGCCAGGAGTGGAGCGCGGTGAGCGTGCTCAACGTGGTCGACGGCTGCATCCCGTCGGACGTCGCCACGCGCAACAGCGCCGAGATCGAGGAGGAGCGTCGCCTGCTATACGTGGCGATGACGCGCGCGAAGGACTCCCTCGACCTGATCGTGCCGCAGCGCTTCCACGTCACCCAGCAGATGGGCCTGGG
>ERZ761602.5252-NODE-5252-length-15516-cov-12.102645_pt1 | contig 15516 bp, 29 predicted proteins | sample MGYA00512165_ERZ761602 | MGnify/ENA primary metagenome ERZ761602 (study PRJEB28899, sample SAMN02445085) | bioreactor sludge metagenome | biome: EBPR sludge; isolation source: Thorneside wastewater treatment plant | place: Australia: Brisbane, Thorneside...
GCGAGGCGGCGGTTCGCCAGCGTCGGCTCCTTGGCCAGCGTGATCAGCGGCTCGACGACCCGGCGCAGTTCCTTCGCCTTGGGCAGCGTGGTCTTGATGGCCTCGTGTGTGATCAGCGAGTTGGCCATGTTGCGCAGCATCGCCTGGCGATGAGCGCTCGTTCGGTTGAGCTTGCGAAGCCCGTTGCGGTGGCGCATGTGCGTGTCCTTTCGTCTGTTGTGCCCGCGGCCGGATCAGGTACCGCGGGTTGCGCTTCGGGCGCCGGCCTCGCCGGCGTCCCGCCGTCTCAGCGGCGGTCCAGGCTCTTCGGCGGCCAGCCTTCCAGCCGCGTCCCGAGAGTCAGGCCACGCGATGCGAGGACCTCCTTGATCTCGTTGAGCGACTTGCGTCCGAGGTTCGGGGTCTTCAGCAACTCGGTCTCCGAGCGCTGCACCAGATCCCCGATGTAGTAGATGTTCTCCGCCTTCAGGCAATTGGCCGAGCGGACCGTGAGCTCCAGTTCGTCGACCGGGCGCAGCAGGATGGCCGGCGGCTCCGGGCCCTCCTGCTCGGGCATCGTGGGCATGATGCCGACACCCATGCCGCCGTCCAGCGCCGTGAAGACGATCAACTGCTCGACGAGGATCTTCGCCGATGCGCGGATCGCCTCTTCCGGCGTCATCGCGCCGTTGGTCTCGATCTCCATCACCAGCTTGTCCAGATCGGTGCGCTGTTCGACACGGGCGTTCTCGACTGCGTAGCTCACCCGCTTGACCGGCGAGAAGGACGCGTCCAGGACGATCCGGCCGATCGACTTGGTCGACTCGTCGCCGAAGCGGCGCAGATTGCCCGGGACGTAGCCGCGGCCCTTCTCGACCTTGATCTGCATGTCGAGCTTGCCGCCCTGGGCGAGATTGGCAATGACATGCTCGGGGTTGATGATCTCGACGTCGTGCGGGGTCTGGATGTCGGCAGCCGTGACCGGACCTTCGCCTTCTTTGCGGAGCACCAGCGTGACCTCGTCGCGGTTGTGCAGCTTGAAGACCACGCCCTTCAGGTTCAGCATGATGTTGACGACGTCTTCGCGCACGCCGTCGATCGTCGAGTATTCGTGCAGAACGCCAGCGATGGTGACCTCGGTCGGCGCGTACCCCACCATCGACGACAACAGCACTCGGCGCAGGGCGTTACCCAGGGTATGGCCATAGCCGCGCTCGAAGGGCTCGAGGGTCGCCTTCGCGCGATGCCCGCCGAGCGGCTCGATCTGGATGGCCTTGGTGGGTTTCAGCAGATTCGTTTGCATGGGATCCTGTTCCTCTCAAAACCCTCGGCTCGTTACACCGATAAGGCTGATGGACCACGCCGGGCTTTCGAAAGGGGGGCTTCGCCCGGCCGCGGGCCCCCGCGGGGCGGCACCAGGCGCAGGGCCGGGCGCCGCCAGGTGTCGGGGGTCAGCGCGAGTACAGCTCGACGATCAGCGCTTCCTTGATGTCGGCGCCGAACTCGTCGCGATCCGGAGCCTTCTTGAAGACCCCTTCCATCTTCGCGGTGTCCACCTGAACCCAGCCCGGCAGGCCGACCGACTCGGCCAGCTTCAGGGCATCCTGCACTCGAAGCTGCTTCCTGGCGTTTTCTCGCAGCGCCAGGGTGTCACCGGCCTTGATCGCATAGGAGGGAATGTTGACGACCTTGCCGTTCACCAGCACCGCGCGGTGCGACACGAGCTGCCTGGCTTCGGCCCGGGTCGAGCCGAAACCCATGCGATAGACGACGTTGTCCAGACGCGACTCGAGCAGGGCCAGCAGGTTGGCACCCGTGTTCCCCTTGCGGCGCTCGGCTTCGGCGAAGTAGCGGCGGAACTGCCGCTCGAGGACGCCATACATGCGCTTGACCTTCTGCTTCTCGCGCAGCTGCAGGCCGAAGTCCGAGGTGCGCGAGCCGCTCGTGCGGCCGTGCTGGCCAGGCTTGCTTTCGAACTTCGCCTTGTCGGCTATGGGCCGGCGTGCGCTCTTGAGAAACAGGTCCGTGCCTTCTCGGCGGGACAGCTTGGCCTTGGGGCCGAGGTAACGTGCCACGTGTCTTCCTTCGGGTCGTCTGCTGACGCGGCGGCGTCTCGCCTCGGCGAGACGTCCCGCGCGAGTCGGGTCACGGTCGTTGGAGCGCGTGCCCGACGGTGGGCTTCGGGGGGGCGGTGCAGATGGCTCTGCTTGACGAGAACGAGGGCGACCGGCTGCCCGGGCAGCGGTAACCGGAAAAACTGCGCATTATACGGGTACGCAGCGGGATGAGCGCCGGACAGGCGCCGCGTTCAGATGCGGCGTCGTTTCTGGGGACGGCAGCCATTGTGCGGGACCGGCGTGACGTCCGAGATCGAGTTGATGCGGATGCCCAGCGACGCCAGCGCGCGCACGCTGGACTCACGGCCTGGGCCCGGTCCCTTGATCCGCACGTCCAGGTTCTTGATGCCCTGTTCCTGTGCGGCACGCCCGGCGACCTCGGCTGCCACCTGGGCGGCAAACGGGGTCGACTTGCGCGAGCCCTTGAAGCCCTGGCCGCCGCTGGACGCCCAGGCCAATGCTCCGCCCTGGCGGTCGGTGATCGTGATGATCGTGTTGTTGAACGAGGCATGCACGTGTGCAATGCCGTCCGCGACGTTCTTGCGGATCTTCTTGCTCACGCGGCGTGCCGCGGAGCTGTTCGGTGCTTTGGCCATGGTCTGGAGGCTTCCTGGAATTCGACGGTCGGCTTACTTCTTCAGCGACGCCGCACCTTTGCGCGGACCCTTGCGGGTGCGCGCGTTGGTCCGCGTGCGTTGACCCCGCACGGGCAGCCCGCGACGATGCCGCATGCCGCGATAGCAGCCCAGGTCCATCAGCCGCTTGATGTTGATCGACATCTCGCGGCGCAGATCGCCTTCGATCGTGAGCCGCCCGATCTCCTCGCGGATCTTCTCGAGGTCACTGTCGGACAAGTCCTTGACCTTCTTGGAGTAGGCGATGCCTGCGGCGTCGCAGATCTTCTGGGCCGTGGTCCTGCCGATCCCGTAGATCGCCGTGAGGCCGATCTCGGTGTGCTTGTGCTGGGGAATGTTGATGCCGGCGATGCGTGCCATCTCGTGGGTCCTTTGTCCTTCGGTGCTTCGCGCTCGGGTCGGGACGCGTGCGGATGCGTCGGGCCTCAGCCCTGGCGCTGCTTGTGACGCGGATCGGTGCAGATCACGCGCACGACGCCCTTGCGCCGGATGATCTTGCAGTGGCGGCACATCTTCTTGACGGATGCAGCGACTTTCATGGTCTTCTCCTGGAGCTCGGCGGCTCTCGAATCTCGATTACTTGGCCCTGAACACGATGCGCGCCCGGCTCAGGTCGTAGGGCGTCAGTTCGACCGTGACCTTGTCTCCCGGCAGGATCCGGATGTAGTGCATCCGCATCTTCCCGGAGATGTGCCCGAGCACGACATGCCCGTTCTCCAGCTTGACGCGGAACGTGGCGTTGGGGAGGTTCTCGAGGATCTCCCCCTGCATCTGGATGACATCGTCCTTGGCCATCAAGCCTCCGGCTTGACCTCGTTGCAGGCGGTGCCACACGCAAGGGCTGCGCGCGCACGGACGGCGAAACAGCGGCTCATCAGCTGGCCTTGAAGTTGGCCTTCTTCAGCAGCGACTCGTACTGCTGGCTCATCATGTAGGACTGCACCTGTGCCCAGAAGTCCATCGTCACCACGACGATGATGAGCAGCGACGTGCCGCCGAAGTAGAAGGGCACGTTGTAGCGCAGGACCAGGAACTCGGGCAGGAGGCACACCAGCGTGATGTAGACGGCCCCTGCCAGGGTGAGGCGGCCGAGGATCTTGTCGATGTGCTTGGCGGTCTGGTCGCCCGGCCGGATGCCCGGAATGAAGGCTCCGCTCTTCTTGAGGTTGTCCGCGGTCTCCCGGCTGTTGAAGACCAGCGCGGTGTAGAAGAAGCAGAAGAAGACGATCATGCCGGCGTACAGCATGACGTAGATCGGCTGGCCGGGCGACAGCGCAGCTGCCGCGTCCTTCAGGGCCCGCGTGAACCAGCCGCTGTCCTGGCCGGTGGCGAACCAGCCGACGATGGTCGCGGGCAGCAGGATGATCGACGAGGCGAAGATCGGCGGGATCACGCCGGACATGTTCAGCTTCAGCGGCAGGTGGGAGGACTGGCCGCCATAGACCTTGTTGCCGACCTGGCGCTTGGCGTAGTTCACGAGGATCTTGCGCTGGCCCCGCTCGACGAACACCACCGCGAACGTCACGAGCAGCACGAGGGCGATGATGAACAAGCTGGTCAGGATGCTCATCGCCCCGGTGCGCACGAGCTCGAACAGGCCTCCGATCGCGCTCGGCAAGCCCGCGGCGATACCCGCGAAGATCAGCAGCGAGATGCCGTTGCCCAGGCCGCGCTCGGTGATCTGTTCCCCGAGCCACATGAGGAACATCGTGCCGGCCACAAGGCTGGCGACGGCGGTGATCTTGAAGCCGATGCCCGGGTTGAGCACCAGGCCGGGGGAGCCCTCGAGGGCGAGCGCAATGCCGAGCGACTGGAACAGCGCCAACGCCAGCGTGCCGTAGCGCGTGTACTGCGTGATCTTGCGCCGCCCGGACTCGCCCTCCTTCTTGAGGGCCTCGAGCGACGGCACGACGTAGGTCATCAGCTGCATGATGATCGACGCCGAGATGTACGGCATGATGCCCAGCGCGAAGACGCTGAACCGGGCCAGCGCGCCACCGCTGAACATGTTGAACAGGCTCAGGATGCCGCCGCCCTGCGACTTGAACAGCTCCTGCATCTGGGCTGGATCGATCCCCGGGACAGGCACGTGCGTGCCGATCCGGTAGACGACCAGCGCCAGGACCAGAAAGACCAGCCGGCGACGCAGGTCGCCGTACTTGCCGCTCTTCGCGAGCTGGGTTGCGTTGGTGGCCACGAGCCGCGTGTTCCTGTGATCAGCCGCCCGCGGCGACGCTGCCCCCGGCTGCCTCGATGGCTGCCTTGGCGCCGGCCGTGGCACCGATGCCTTTCAGCGACACCTTGCGGGTCAGCTCACCGGACTTCACGACCTTGACCGACTTGGCGATCTGGCTCACCAGGCCCACCTGCTTGAGGGTCAGCAGGTCGACCTCGTCGACGGCGATGCGCTGCAGGTCGCCCAGCGTCACTTCGGCGTTGAACTTCAGCGCGGCCGACTTGAAGCCCCGCTTCGGCAGGCGCCGCTGCAGTGGCATCTGGCCGCCTTCGAAACCGACCTTGTGGAAGCCGCCGGCCCGGGACTTCTGCCCCTTGTGCCCGCGGCCCGCCGTCTTGCCCAGGCCGGATCCGATCCCGCGGCCCACACGGCGGCGGTCCTTCTTGCTGCCCGTGGCGGGCTTGATTCCATTGAGCTGCATCAGATCACCTGCACCAGGTACGACACCTTGTTGATCATCCCGCGCACGGCGGGCGTGTCCTCGAGCACGCGGGTGCTGTTCAGCTTGCGCAGCCCGAGCCCGCGCACGGTGGCGCGATGGCTGTCGCGCGTGCCGGCGACGCTGCGCACCAGCTTGACGGTCAGGGTCTTCTTGTCGGACATCGTGGTCTCTCCGTGGGTCGTGCTCAGTTGAAGAGCTCTTCGACCGACTTGCCTCGCTTGGCGGCAACCTCGGAAGCCGTCGTCGACCGCCGCAGGGCGTCCAGCGTGGCCCGCACCATGTTGTACGGATTTGTGGAGCCGTGGCTCTTCGCAACGATATCCGTGACGCCCATGACCTCGAAGATGGCGCGCATCGGCCCGCCGGCGATGATGCCGTCACCCGGTCGGGCAGGGGCCATCAGGACCCGGGCCGCGCCGTGCTCGCCGTGCACGTTGTGATGGATGGTGCCGTTCTTCAGCTGCACCTTGAACATGCCGCGGCGGGCCGCTTCCATGGCCTTCTGCACGGCCACCGGCACCTCGCGGGCCTTGCCCTTGCCCATGCCGATGCGGCCGTCGCCGTCGCCGACCACGGTCAGGGCGGCAAAGCCGAGGATGCGGCCACCCTTGACGACCTTGGTGACGCGGTTGACCGCGATCATCTTTTCCTTCAGGCCGTCGTCACGGCCTTCGTCGGCGACGCGGGGTTGAAACTTCGCCATGTCTATCCGTTCCTTCGTTGACGCTGCGCGCGTCGGGTCAGAATTGCAGCCCGGCTTCCCGGGCAGCCTCGGCAAGCGCCTTCACGCGGCCGTGGTAGGCGAACCCCGCCCTGTCGAACGCGACCTTGTCGACACCCGCGGCCTTGGCCTTCTCGGCGATGCGGCGGCCCACCAGGGAGGCAGCGGCCGCATTGCCGCCCTTGCCGGCGGCGCCGAGCTCGGTGCGCAGGTCCTTCTCGGCCGTGGAGGCGCTGGCCAGCACGCGTTCGCCATCGCCGGAGATCACGCTGGCGTAGATGTGCAGGTTCGAACGGAAGACCGTCAGGCGCGCCACACCCTGGGTCGCGATGCGCTTGCGGCCCTGCCGCGCGCGACGCAGACGCTGTTCCTTCTTGTTCAGCATGGTGCAGCTCCTTACTTCTTCTTGGTTTCCTTGAGGGTCACCCGCTCGTCCGAGTAGCGGATCCCCTTGCCCTTGTAGGGCTCGGGGGGCCTGATCGCACGAACCTCGGCCGCGATCTGACCCACGACCTGGCGATCCGCCCCCTTGATGACGATCTCGGTCTGCGTCGGGCACTCGACCTTGACGCCTTCCGGCATGTCCTTCACCACCGGGTGCGAGAAGCCGACCTGAAGGTTCAGCTTGCTGCCCTGCGCCTGGGCGCGGAACCCGACCCCGACGAGGTTGAGCTTGCGCTCGAAACCCTTGCCGACGCCCGCCACCATGTTGGCGACCAGCGCGCGCATCGTGCCGCTCATCGCGTTGGCCTCGGCGCTGTCGTTGGCCGGCGCGAAGCGCAACTGGCCAGCGTCGTTGGTGATGGTCACCAGGCCGTGCAGGGGCCGCGACAGCGTGCCTCCGCTGCCCTTGACGGTGATCTGCTCCGCCGTGAGCTGAACGTCCACGCCCTGCGGGACGGCAATCGGCATCTTTCCTACGCGTGACATCGTGTGCTCTCCTCGATCACGCCACGTAGCACAGGACTTCGCCGCCGACGCCGGACTGGCGCGCCTTGCGGTCGGTCATCACGCCCTTGGGTGTCGTGACGATCGCCACGCCCAGACCGTTCATCACCTGCGGGATCGCGTCGCGACCCTTGTACACGCGAAGGCCGGGACGGCTGACGCGCTCGATGCGCTCGATGACGGGGCGGCCAGCGTAGTATTTCAGGCCGATCTCGAGCTCGCTGCGGCCGGCGTCGTTGCGGACCACGAAGCCGTCGATGTAGCCCTCGTCCTTCAACACCTGCGCGATGGCGACCTTCAGCTTCGACGCCGGCATCGCCACGACGGCCTTCTCGACCATCTGCGCGTTGCGGATGCGCGTCAGCATGTCCGCGATGGGATCACTCATGCTCATCGGAATCTCCTGCTCTGCCTGACGCCGCTCACCAGCTCGCCTTGACGACACCCGGGATGTCGCCGCGGAAGGCCAGGTCGCGGATCTTGCTGCGACCCAGGCCGAACTTGCGGAACGTGCCGCGCGGACGCCCGGTGATCTCGCACCGGTTGCGCAGGCGAGTCGGGTTGGCGTTGCGCGGCAGTTTCTGCAGCTCCAGGCGTGCGGCATAGCGCTCGTCGTCGCCGCGCTTGGCGTCATCGGCAACCGCCTTGAGGTCCGCGTACTTCTTCGCGAACTTGGCGACCAGCTTCTCGCGCTTCTGTTCGCGCTGCTTGAGGGACAGTTTGGACATGGTGCGGCTGCTCGTCAGTTCTTGAACGGGAACTTGAAGGCCGACAGCAGCGCCTTGCACTCGTCGTCGGACTTCGCGGTCGTCGTGATGCAGATGTTCAGACCACGGATCGCATCGATCTTGTCGTAGTCGATCTCGGGGAAGATGATCTGCTCCTTGACGCCGATGTTGTAGTTGCCGCGGCCGTCGAAGGAACGCCCCGAGACGCCCCGGAAGTCGCGGACGCGCGGCAGCGCGATCGTCACGAAGCGGTCGAGGAATTCGTACATGCGCACGCCGCGCAGGGTGACCGTCGTGCCGACGGGCACCCCCTCGCGGATCTTGAAGCCGGCGATCGCCTTCTTCGACTTGGTGACCACGGGCTTCTGGCCGGCGATCTTCGTGAGGTCTCCGACCGCGTGGTCCATGACCTTCTTGTCCGAGACCGCCTCGCTGACACCCATGTTCAGGGTGATCTTCGTCAGGCGCGGAACCTGCATCGTGGTCTTGTAGCCGAACTTCTTCATGAGTTCGGGCACGACTGTCTCTCGGTAGTGGGCCTGCAGGCGGGACACCGGCCGGGCAGCTTGCTGTTGAGCCATCTGTTTTGTCCTCTCGCGCCGGCTCAGGCCTTGGCGGTCTTGATCTCTTCGCCGCTGGACCTGTAGACGCGCACGCGCGTCTTGTCGGCCATCAGCTTGATGCCCACGCGGTCGGCCTTGCCGGTCGCGGGGTTGAAGATCGCGACGTTCGACTGATGCACCGGCATCGTCTTGTCCACGACCCCTCCGGTCGTGCCCTTCATCGGGTTGGGCTTGACGTGCTTCTTCACCACGTTGACACCCTCGACGATCACGTGCTCGTCGTCCACCCGGCGAGCCACCGTGCCCCGCTTGCCCTTGTCGCGGCCCGCCAGGACGATGACCTGGTCACCCTTGCGAATCTTGTTCATCGACTGTCCTCCGTCACCCGGTCACAGCACTTCGGGAGCGAGCGACACGATCTTCATGAAGCGCTCGGAACGCAGCTCGCGCGTGACCGGCCCGAAGATGCGGGTGCCGATCGGCTCCAGCTTGGCATTCAGCAGCACCGCCGCGTTGCCGTCGAACTTGACCAGCGAGCCATCCTGCCGGCGCACGCCCTTTGCCGTGCGCACGACGACGGCGTTGTAGACCTCGCCCTTCTTCACGCGGCCACGCGGAGCGGCTTCCTTGATGGAGACCTTGATGACATCGCCGATGCCGGCATAGCGACGCTTGCTGCCGCCGAGCACCTTGATGCACATGACGGACTTCGCGCCCGTGTTGTCCGCGACGTCGAGTCGCGACTGCATTTGGATCATTGGTTGTCCCCAACTTGATCCGCTTCGGCCGCACGACGCGCGTGCCGGCGCAGATCAGTCTTGGGCCCGTCGTCGGCCATGGCCGGCTGCCGGCCATGGCGTCCGCTTGGGCGGAAATCGAAGCGGTGCGACTGCATTGCCGCACCGAGCTCGAAAGAGCCGAAGATTATCTTCCGAGGCTGGGCCGGATGTCAAGCGCCGGTGATCTGGCGCAGCATGGTCGCGGCATCGCTGACCTCGAACTTGCCCGGGGCCTCGAGGTTCAGTTGCTTGACCACGCCGTCGACCACGAGCATCGAATAGCGGGTCGAGCGCAAACCCATCCCGCGCGTGCTCAGGTCGAGCGTCAGCCCGGTCGCCCGCGCAAAGTCGGCGCTGCCGTCGGCCATCATCCGCACCTTGCCCGCGGTCTTCTGGTCCCGCCCCCAGGCACCCATCACGAACGCGTCGTTGACCGACACGCACCAGATCTCGTCCACGCCGGCCGCCTTCAGGGCGTCCGCCTTCTCGACGTAGCCGGGCACGTGCTGCGCCGAGCAGGTCGGGGTGTAGGCGCCCGGGAGCCCGAAGATCACGATCGTCTTCCCGGCGGTCGCCTTGGTGATGTCGAAGTCGTTCGGACCCACCGAGCAGCCGTTGCCCTCGACCTCGATGAACTCCTTCAGGTTGCCTGCAGGCAGCCGGTCTCCGATCTTGATCATGCGTGAAACTCCTCCAGCAGCGAAAAGAGAAAGCCGAGGCGCCAGTATCCCGGCGGCTCGGCTCGTGCGTCGTCGGGGCGCGGAATGCCCCTTCGCGGGCGACCGTCGGCCGACGGCGCCAGCCCGTTGCTCAGACCAGCTTGGCCTTCTCGATCAGGCGGGTTACGGCCCAGGACTTGGTCTTCGAGATCGGGCGGGTCTCGCTGATCTCGACGAGGTCGCCCAGGCGAATCTCGCCCTTCTCGTCATGGGCGTGGTACTTCCGGCTGCGCGCGACGATCTTGCCGTACAGCTCGTGCGCCGCACGGCGCTCGACCAGGACGGTGACCGTCTTGGCTCGCTTGTCGCTGACGACGCGCCCGATGAGCGTGCGCGTGTTCTTGGTGGTCTGGGCCTCGCTCACTTGGCGGCTCCCTTCTTCTTCTCCGCGATGATCGTGCGCACGCGGGCGATGTCGCGCCGCGTGCGGCCCAGCTGGGCGTTGTTCGTCAGCTGCTGCGTGGCCTTCTGCATGCGGAGGCCGAAATGAGCCTTCAGCAGTTCGGACACTTCCTTCTCGAGCGCGTCGACGTCCTTGGCGCGCAGTTCAGATGCCTTCATGCGAGCGGCTCCTTCAGATGCCAACCTGGCGCGCGACGAACGTGCAGCGCAGCGGCAGCTTGGCGGCCGCGAGCGTGAACGCTTCGCGGGCCAGCGTCTCGGACACGCCGTTGATCTCGTAGAGCACCTTGCCGGGCGTGATCTCGGCGACGTAGTACTCCGGGTTGCCCTTGCCGTTGCCCATGCGGACCTCGGCCGGCTTCTGGGAGATCGGCTTGTCGGGGAAGATGCGGATGAAGATGCGTCCGCCCCGCTTGATGTGGCGGCTGATCGCACGCCGCGCGGCTTCGATCTGGCGCGCCGTCAGGCGGCCGCGCTCGGTGGCCTTCAGGCCGAATTCGCCGAACGAGACGGCAGCGCCGCGCGTCGCCACCCCGGTGTTGCGGCCCTTCTGCTCCTTGCGGAACTTGCGTCGGTTGGGTTGCAGCATGCTTATTCTCCTTTGCCGTCACCGGCGGCGGGCGCCGCGCGACGAACGCGCTTGACGGCGGGCGTCTTGGGCGCGTCACCGGCTGCCGGCGTCGGCGCGCCGTCGCTGCGCGGCGCCCTGTCGGCTGGCGCGCGGCCGCGGCCGCCCGGTGCACCACCGGGGCCGCCCGGGCGGGGACCCCGGCGCGAGCGGCGATCGTCGCCATGTTCGTCGGCCTTCTGCGCGCCCGGGGCTTCGCCCCGGCCGAGGTTGTCGCCGCGGTAGACCCAGCACTTCACGCCGATCACGCCGTATGTGGTCTTGGCTTCAGAGAAGCCGTAGTCGATGTCGGCCTTCAGGGTGTGCAGCGGGATGCTGCCTTCCTTGTACCACTCGCAACGCGCGATCTCGATCCCGTTGAGGCGCCCGGAGGACATGATCTTGATCCCGCGCGCCCCGAGGCGCATCGCGTTCTGCATCGCACGCTTCATCGCGCGCCGGAACATGATGCGCTTCTCGAGCTGCTGCGTGATCGAGTCGGCGATCAGCTGCGCGTCGATCTCGGGCTTGCGCACTTCCTCGATGTTGACCGCGACCGGAACGCCCAGGCGGCGGGTCAGTTCGGCCTTCAGGTTCTCGATGTCCTCGCCCTTCTTGCCGATCACGACGCCGGGCCGGGCGGAGTAGATCGTGATCCGCGCGTTCTTCGCGGGACGCTCGATCAGGATCCGCGATACGGCGGCGCTCTTCAGCTTGGTGCGCAGGTACTCGCGGACGTCCAGGTCCTCTGCGAGCATCTTGCTGAAGTTGCGGTTGTTGGCGAACCAGCGCGAGGCCCAGGCCCGCGTGACGGGCAGGCGGAAGCCGGTCGGATGGATTTTCTGTCCCATGGTCTTCCTTTGCGCCTCAGTTGCCGACGGTCACGTAGATGTGGCAGGTCGGCTTGCTGATCCGGTTGCCCCGGCCCTTGGCCCTCGCCGAGAAGCGCTTCAGCGTGGCGCCCTGTTCGACGAAGATCGACGTGACCTTGAGTTCGTCGATGTCGGCACCGTCGTTGTGCTCGGCATTGGCGATGGCGCTGTCGAGCGCCTTCAGCACGATGCCGGCGGCCTTCTTCGGCGTGAAGCGCAGGATGTTGCGCGCCTGGTCGACCTTCTTGCCGCGGATCAGGTCAGCCACGAGCCGGCCCTTGTCGGCCGACAGCCGCACGCCGCGAACGCTTGCTTTGGTTTCCATTGGCATCGCCCCTTACTTCTTGGCCTTCTTGTCGGCCGGGTGGCCCTTGAAGGTTCGGGTCAGCGCGAATTCGCCGAGCTTGTGGCCCACCATCTGGTCGGTGACGTACACCGGCACGTGCTGCTTGCCGTTGTGCACGGCAATCGTCAGCCCGATGAAATCCGGCAGGATCGTGCTGCGGCGCGACCAGGTCTTGATCGGCTTCTTGTCCTTGGTCGCCGACGCCTTCTCCACCTTGCCCATCAGGTGGTGGTCGACGAACGGGCCCTTCTTGAGGGAACGGGTCATGACACGATCCTCTTACTTCTTGCGGCGCGAGACGATGAACGTCTGCGTGCGCTTGTTGCTGCGCGTGCGGTAGCCCTTGGTGAGGGTGTTCCACGGCGACACGGGCGCCTGCGCCTCGCCGGTGCGGCCCTCGCCGCCGCCGTGCGGGTGATCGATCGGGTTCATCGCGACACCACGCACCGTCGGACGGATGCCCTTCCAGCGGATGGCTCCGGCCTTGCCGTACTGGCGCAGGTTGTGCTCCTCGTTGGAGACCTCGCCGATCGTTGCGCGGCAGTCGATGTGGATCTTGCGCACTTCACCCGACCGCAGGCGCACCTGCGCGTACGTGCCCTCGCGCGCCATCAGCGTGACCGAGGAGCCGGCCGAGCGGGCGATCTGCGCGCCCTTGCCCGGCAGCATCTCGACGCAGTGGATCGTCGAGCCGACCGGGATGTTGCGGATCGGCAGCGTGTTGCCGGCCTTGATCGGCGCCTCGGCCCCACTGACCAGCGTGGCCCCCGCCTCCACGCCGCGCGGCGCGATGATGTAGCGGCGCTCGCCGTCGGCGTAGCACAGCAAGGCGATGTGCGCCGTCCGGTTGGGGTCGTACTCGATGCGTTCGACCTTCGCCGGGATGCCATCCTTGTTGCGGCGGAAGTCGACGACGCGGTAGTGGTGCTTGTGACCACCCCCCTTGTGGCGCATCGTGATGTGGCCGTTGTTGTTGCGGCCCGCCTTCTGCTTCTGCGGCTCGAGGAGCGAGGCCTCGGGTTTGCCCTTGTGCAGGTGCGAGTGGACGACCTTGACGACGGCGCGACGGCCCGGCGACGTCGGCTTGACTTTGACGATGGCCATTTACGCGGCCTCCCCGGAGAAATTGAGCTCCTGCCCGGCCTTCAACGAGACATAGGCCTTCTTGACGTGGTCGCGGCGCCCGATGCTGCGACCGAAGCGCTTGGTCTTGCCCTTCTGGTTCAGCGTCGCGACCGAGGCCACCTCGACCTTGAACATCGCCTCGACGGCGGCCTTGATCTCCGGCTTGGTGGCGTTGCGCAGCACCTTGAACATGACCTGGTTGTGCTTCTCGCCGACGCGCGTGGCCTTCTCGGAGACGATCGGCGCGACGATCACCTGGGCCAGGCGGCCCTCGTCGAACTTCTTCTGCGGCGCGCTCATGCGAACATCTCCTTGAGCTGCTCGATCGCGCCCTTGGTCACCAGCACCTTCTTGAAGAAGACCAGCGACAGCGGATCGGCATAGCGAGGCTCGACGACCAGGACGTTGGCCAGATTGCGCGAGGCCAGCGCGAGGTTGTCGTCGATCTGGTCGGCGATGACCATCACCGAGTTCTTCGTGTCGGTGCCCAGCCCCATCGCCTTGAACTTGGAGGCCAGCAGCTTGGTCTTGGGCGCCTCGATCGACAGAGACTCCACGACGGCAAGGCGACCATCGCGCGCGAGCTGCGACAAGATCGACGCCATGCCGGCGCGATACATCTTCTTGTTGACCTTGTGCGAGAAGTTCTCGTCGGGCCGGTTCGGGAAGATGCGGCCGCCTCCGCGCCACAGCGGCGACGAGGTCATGCCGGCGCGGGCGCGGCCGGTGCCCTTCTGCCGGAACGGCTTCTTCGTCGTGTGCTTGACCTCGCCGCGGTCGAGCTGGGCACGCGTGCCCTGGCGAGCGTTGGCCTGGTAGGCGACGACGATCTGGTGGATCAGGGCTTCGTTGTAGTCACGCGCGAACACCGTGTCCGGCGCGTCGACCTTGGCCGTGGCCTGACCTTGTTCGTTCAGGAGCTCGAGTTGCATCGTCAGGCCCCCTTCTTCTGCGCCTTGACGGCAGGTCGGACGACCACGTGGCCGTTCTTCGCTCCCGGCACCGCGCCCTTGACGAGCAGCAGGGAGCGCGCCTCGTCGACGCGCACCACGTCGAGGTTCTGCGTCGTGACCGTCTCGTCGCCCATGTGTCCGGTCATCTTCTTGCCCGGGAAGACCCGCCCTGGGTCTTGGGCCATCGAGATCGATCCGGGGACGTTGTGCGAGCGGCTGTTGCCGTGCGAGGCACGCTGCGAGCCGAAGTTGTGGCGCTTGATCGTGCCCGCGAAGCCCTTGCCGATCGACGTGCCCTGGACGTCGACGAGCTGACCCGCCGCGAACAAGGTCACCGGCAGCGTGGCGCCGGGCTGGTACTGCGCGACCACCTCGGCGGGGACGCGGAACTCGCGAAGGAGCTCACCCGCCTCGACACCGGCCTTGGCGAGATGCCCGGCCTCGGGTTTGTTCACGCGGGACGCCTTGCGGGCGCCGAACGCCACCTGGAGGGCGTTGTAGCCGTCGGTCTCGACGGTCTTGACCTGGGTGACGCGGTTGTTGGACACGTCCAGCACCGTCACCGGCACGGCGTCGCCGTCGTCGGTGAAGATGCGCATCATGCCCACCTTGCGGCCCAGCAAACCGAGCCGGTGGCTCGACTCTGCGGTCGTCATGATCGTTCTCCAGCCCCGGCTGCGCTCACGCGCCGCAAGGCCTTGTTGCACATGCCCGGCATCGATTGGTCGGGCTGACTGGGTTTTCGCGCGAGCCGCCGAGACGGTCTCTCACGGAAAAGCCCGTTAGTATAGCAGCCCTTGCCGCTCGCGCGGCAAGGGCTGCGACCTCACTGCAGCTTGATCTCGACGTCGACGCCGGCGGGCAGGTCGAGCTTCATCAGCGCGTCGACCGTCTTGTCGGTGGGGTCGACGATGTCCATCAGGCGCTGGTGGGTGCGGATCTCGAACTGGTCTCGGCTGGTCTTGTTCACGTGGGGCGAACGCAGGATGTCGAATCGCTGCATGCGCGTGGGCAGCGGCACAGGGCCCTTGACGATGGCGCCGGTGCGCTTGGCGGTATCCACGATCTCGAGCGCCGACTGGTCGATCAGCTTGTAGTCGAACGCCTTCAGGCGGATACGGATCTTCTGCTTCTGCATGGTGGTTCCTAAAGAGCGGGGTCACGTCCCGGCGGGCCGCGACGGGTATGGATCTGCCGCGAGGGAGACCGTCTCGCCTGGGCAGGTGCCCCGGCGCGGTCCGCCTCCGACGGCGGTGAGGCGCCGGCGCGGGGCCGGCGCCCGTTTCACCATGTCACTCGATGATCTTGGCGACGACGCCGGCGCCCACGGTGCGGCCGCCCTCG
>ERZ761602.5254-NODE-5254-length-15512-cov-5.116452_pt1 | contig 15512 bp, 12 predicted proteins | sample MGYA00512165_ERZ761602 | MGnify/ENA primary metagenome ERZ761602 (study PRJEB28899, sample SAMN02445085) | bioreactor sludge metagenome | biome: EBPR sludge; isolation source: Thorneside wastewater treatment plant | place: Australia: Brisbane, Thorneside...
GTTCTCGTCGAACGCCTGGCAGCGCTCGCCGATGGCGAACTTGGCGGTCGGGATCTCGCCGTCCTTGGTCATGATGGACGAGCCGAAGCCGACGCCCTCGGAGGCGCCGAAACTGTCGGTCATCGCCGCCTGGGGCAGGTGCTCCAGCAGGCCGCGCTTGTTGTCGACGCTCCACATGACGCCGGACGAGATGATCGTCACGACGCTGGATACGTCCCATTTGCCGGGGTTCTCCTGCAGGGCGCGCAGCATCGGCTTGGCGAAGACGTCGCCGACGATGGCGATGGTCCCGACGCGGTGGCGGTCGACGGCGCTCCACAATTCGGCCGCGTCGAAGGAGTGATGCTCCAGCGTCACCACGGCGCTGCCGCCCGAGGTCGCGCCGATCGCCGAGAAGAGGCCGGTGCCGTGCATCAGCGGGCAGGCCGGGATGAAGGGGGCGCCGGGGCCGTTCGCGCGGATCGCCGCCGCCAGCTCCTCATGCGTCTCGGGCACGGGGCCGAGCTTTCGCGGTCCTGCGAGCTGCACCTCGCGTAGCGCGCGGTGCGGCCACATCACGCCCTTGGGCATACCGGTGGTGCCGCCGGTATAGAGCAGCAGCAGGTCTTCCGGCGATCGCGCGATGTCCAGCCGCGAACCGTCGCCCTCGCCGGACAGGCGCTCGAACGCCGGTCCGGTCTCCAGGAACAGCTTGACCTTGGGCAGGCGCGCCCGGATCTCGTCGATGGTCGGCGCGAATTCGGGGTCGAAGACCAGCGCCGCCGCGTCCGAATTGTCGACGATGTAGGCGACCTCGTCGGGCCGGTAGCGATAGTTGACGTTCACATGCGCGAAGCGGCCTTTGAAGCAGGCGCGCACGCTCTCCATGTAGGCCGGGGCGTTGCGCATGTAGTGCGCGACCTTGTCGCCGGGCTTGAGGCCCGCCGCCTGGAAGGCGCGCGCCAGTCGGTTGCTGCGCGGTCCCGCCTCGCCCCAGGTGAGCGTCCGCGCGCCATGCGCGAAAGCCAGCGCCTTGGGATCGATCGCCGCTTCGACGGTGTCGAGGATGTCTCCGAAATTCCAGTCCATGGGTCTCGCACTTCAGTTGCTTTACGAATGCAGATGCGGCGCGCCCGCTGCGGCCTTGGCCGCGCGGCGTCTGCCTTTGGCGGGCTTGGCCGCCTGGGGTGTCCCGGCCTCGCTGGTCGGCGGCGCGGCGGCGGCCGCGGCGATGGCGGCCTTGAGTTCCTCCAGCGCGTCGCCGAGATAGCCGGCCAGCTTCTTCACGTCGGGCATGGCGCGGCGGCAGGCGGTGAGGCCGAAGTCGAGCTGTCCGTTATAGGACTGCACCGTGATGTTGCAGCCGACGCCGTGGGTCGGGATCGAGACCGGATACATCGCGCGCAGCATCGCCCGCGTCATGTAGAGCGGGAAGTTCGGGCCCGGGACGTTCGAGATCGCCACATTGGCGACCGGCGGCAGGTTGTCGGCGAGATGGGAGCGGCCATAGAGCGAGACCAGCCCGGTCATCAGCCAGGGCGTGCCGATCGAGGGCACGTCGAGCGAACCCAGCCCCTTCATCTTGCCGCCCAGATCCTTCATCCGCCCCGCCGACTTGCGGATCGCGGCGAGGCGCTTCAGCGGATCCGCGATGTCGGAATGCAGCGACACCGGCAGCATGGTCACCTGGTTGTTCTGCGAGGTGTCGCCCTCGGGCCGCATCGATATCGGCACGGCGGCGATCAGCGATTTCTGCGGCGTCTCGCCGTAGTCGGCGAGATAGCGCAGGAGGGCGCCCGAACACAGCGCCATCACCACGTCGTTGACGGTCGCGCCGACGGCCTTGCCGGCCGCCTTCACCTCGGCGATCGGCAGCGACTTGGAGCCGAACGCGCGCTGGTTGGTGATCGAGACGTTGAAATGGGTGCGCGGGGCGAGGGCGAAGGCGCCCTTGAACTTGGCGAGGCCCCATTTGCCGTCGGCATCCGTCGCGCGATAGGTGTCGATCGCCGACTTCACCACCTTGGGCGCGACGCGGGCGAGCTTGACGTATTGCGACAGCGCGTTGGTGGTCGCCGACCACAGCATCTCGCCGATGCCGAGATGGTAGTCGCGGCTGCGGGCCCGCGGCGGCGGGGCGCCGACGTCGCGCGGCTCCTCGGTCGCATCGAGCAGCGCCAGCGTCAGCTTCATCCCGGCCTGGCCGTCGAGCGCGGCGTGGTGGACCTTGGAGTAGAACGCGAGGTCGCCGTTCTCCAGCCCGTCGATGACGAAGAACTCCCACAGCGGCCGCGAGCGGTCGAGCAGCGAGGAATGCAGCCGCCCGACCAGCTTCTCCAGCTGGTCCATGGTGCCGGGCTTGGTCAGCGTCACCTGGCGGATGTGGTAGTCGAGATCGACGTCGTCGTCCTCGATCCACACCGGATTGGCGAGGTCGAACGGCATCGCCGCCAGCTTGTGGGTGAAGAGCGGCGCGGTGTGCATCCGCGCGGCGATCATCGCGCGATAGTCGGCGGCGTAGTTCTCGCAGCCGCGGGCGGGGGGCTTCAGCACATAGAGCGCGCCGATATGCATCGGCATCTCCGGCGTCTCGATATAGAGAAAGCCGGCGTCGATGGCGCTGAGGTGGCCCTTGTGCATGTCGTCCTCCCGCCGCGGGTCTGACGCCCGCTGGCCGGGTGGAGCGCACAACCAAACGACGCCTCGCGCAAGGGAAAGCTGCGGCGCGGCGCTGCCGGACCGCCGATTTCGCGATCCGTCTGCCGTTTGCGTAAGGGAAGATGCGCCTCAGGGGCGGCAGAAGACCGAGATCTTGTTGCCGGTCGGATCGCGCAGATAGCAGCCGTAGAAGCTGGTGGAGTCCGCCGGACGCGGCCCCGGCGCACCCTCGTCGCTGCCGCCGTGGTCGAGGCCCGCCCGGTAGGCGGCCTCGACCGCCTCCTTCGAGGCGCCGCGGAAGGCGATCATGATGCCGTTGCCGGCATGGGCCGGTTTCCCGTCGAAGGGCGGACAGAGATAGATGTTCTGATCGGCCGCGCCAGGGGGGCCGTAGCCCGCCCAGCCCTGGTCGAAAAAGGCCCGCGTCAGCCCGATCGCGCCCAGCACCGCGTCGTAGAAGGCCAGCGCCGGCTCCGCCTCGCGATAGCCGATGGTGACATAACCCAGCATCTCTCTCTCCCGTCAGAACCTGCCCGCAGCCTGATGCAGGACGCAGAACAAATCAAGAACTTTCTTCAAGGTCCCACTCGAAGACCGCGTCGGCCTCGGCCAGGCGGCCGCCGATCGCCCGATAGAGGCCCATCGCCGCCGCGTTGCTGCGTTCGGTGCCCAGCCAGGCCGTGCTGCAGCCCAGCGTCCGCCCATGATCGAGCATCGCGCGCATCAGGGCGCTGGCGATGCCCCGGCGCTGGAGGGCGGGCGCGACGCCGACCTCGTTGATCCACAGTTCGGCCGGCTTGTCGGGGTGGATGTAGTCGACCGCGCTGGCGAACCCGACCACCTGGCCGTCCTCCACCGCCACGGCGATGTGGTGGCGCGGGTCGGCGAGGAAGCGCCGCGTCAGCGCCGGATCGACGTCGTTGTCGAAAACGCCCTGCGCCACCTGCGCCAGCACGGCCTCGTCGCCGGGGCCGAGCAGGCGGATCTCGATCGTCATCGCCCTTCTCCCATGAAAAACGGCGCGGGTTGCCCCGCGCCGTTGTCCGTTCCGCCGCGGCGGGTTGCTTACGCCGCCTCGTAGCCCAGCACCGCCTTCACTTCCAGGAAGTCGTGGAAGCCGAATTCGCCCCACTCGCGGCCGTTGCCCGACTGCTTGTAGCCGCCGAACGGCGCCTTCAGGTCGGGGCCGGCGAGGTTGAGGTGGACGTTGCCGGTGCGCAGCTGCTTGGCGACCGCGCGGGCGTGGTCGATCGAGCCCGACTGGACGTAGCCCGACAGGCCATAGACCGTGTCGTTCGCCATCTCGATGGCCTCGGCCTCGCTCTTGTAGGGCAGGATCGACAGGACCGGCCCGAAGATCTCCTCGCGGGCGATGGTCATGTCGTTGGTGACGTTGCCGAAGACGGTCGGGCGCACGAAATAGCCCTTGTTCACGCCCTCGGGACGGCCGAGGCCGCCGGCCGCCAGCGTCGCGCCTTCCTTGATGCCCTTCTCGATCAGGGCCTGGATCTTCTCGTACTGGCTCTTGTTCACCACCGGGCCGATATTGGTGCCCTCGGCGAACGGATCGCCGGCCTTGGTGGCATTGGCGGCGGCGGCGGCGATGGCCAGCGCCTCGTCATGCTTGGCGGCGGGCACGAACATGCGCGTGCCGGCGTTGCAGCTCTGGCCGGAATTGATCATCAGGCCCTGGACGCTGCCGCCGACCGCCTTCACCAGATCCGCGTCGTCCAGGATGATGTTGGCCGACTTGCCGCCCAGTTCCTGCGACACGCGCTTGACCGTCTCGGCGGCCGCCTTGGCGACCAGGATGCCGGCGCGGGTCGAGCCGGTGAACGACATCATGTCGACGCCGGGATGGGCCGACAGCGGCGCGCCGACGCCGGGGCCGTCGCCGTTGACCAGGTTGAAGACGCCGGCGGGCACGCCGGCCTCGTCCAGGATCTCGGCGACGATCAGCGCGTTGAGCGGCGTGTATTCGCTGGGCTTCAGCACCATGGTGCAGCCGGCGGCGAGCGCCGGCGCGACCTTGCACATGATCTGGTTGATCGGCCAGTTCCACGGGGTGATCATGCCGACGACGCCGACCGGCTCGTAGACGATGCGGGTGCGGCCCTGGGTGCGCTCGAACTCGAAGTTCTTGAGGACTTCCATCGTCTCGTTGAGATGGGCGAGGCCCATCGCCGCCTGCGCCGCCTTGGACAGCCAGATCGGGGCGCCCATTTCGCGGCTGATGACTTCGGCGATCTCGTCCTTGCGGCGGGCGAAGACGCCCATGATCTTGCCCAGCAGCGCCAGGCGTTCCTCGCGCGTGGTCTGCGACCAGGCGGGGAAGGCGGCGCGGGCGGCGGCGACCGCCTTGTCGACGTCGGCCGACGAGCCGAGCGCGATGTCGGCGAATTTCTCCTCCGTGGCCGGGTTGATGAGATCCCAGCTGCGCTCGGCCGCCGGCTTCACCCAACGCCCGCCGATATAGAATTCGTGATTGTGCGACATGGTCTTGTTTCCTCCTGACGATAGCGGCGGGCCCTTATATAGGGGCGGCGGGCCTTCCGCAAAACCGCCTCGTCTTGAGGCTACAGCCGCAGGCCGAAGCGCGGCCCCAGCCACAGCATCGCCGCATAGAGCGCCATGGTCAGAAGGCAGCCGGCGATCAGCGCCGGCCAGAAATCGATGCCGCGCCGCAGCATCGCCGGAATGACCAGGAACATCGGCAGCGAGGGCAGCACGAACCAGAACGTGCCCTCGGCATGGGCGGCCATGCGGGCGCTGTCCGCGGTGTCGCGCCACAGCCAGATCATGCCGAGGACCGACACCAGCGGCAGCGAGGCGATGAGGCCGCCGATGCCGGGATAGCGCTTGGCGACCTCCGAGATCGCGGCGACCAGAATGCCCGACAGCACCGCCTTGAGGATCAGATAGGTCATGAACGCCAGCCTAGCCCATCCTGCGCATGGCCCAACTCGAATGATCTCGCCCTCATGGCCGGGCCCGGTCCGGCCATCCAGCCTCACGCCCGGGCGATCTGCGCGCCCGTCTTCAGGTCGAACTGGCGCAGCGGCAGGCTGCGGATGCGCTGCCCGGTCAGCGCGAAGATCGCGTTGGCGACCGCGGCGGCGACCGGCGCCGTGCCCGGCTCGCCCGCGCCGCCCAGCCTGGCGCCGGACTCGACGATCTCCACCTCGTGGCGCGGCGCGTCGCCGAGGCGCACCATGTCGTAGGCGTCGAAATTGCCCTCCACGACCCGGCCCTTCTCCACCGTGATGCCGCCATGGAGCGCGGCGGTCACGCCATAGATCGCGCCGCCGGTGATCTGCGCCTTGAAGGTCGCCGGGTTCACCACCTCGCCGGGATCGGCCGCCGACCACATCCGGTGGACGCGCGCCCGTCCGTCGTCGCCGACCGAGACTTCGGCGACCTGCGCGACGATGGTGCCGAAGGCCTCGCGCATCGCGATGCCCTTGGCCCGGCCCGGCTCGTTCGTGCCCCAGCCGGCCATCCCGGCGACGCGCTCCAGCACCGCCTTGTGGCGCGGCGCGTTGCCGAGATGGGCGAGGCGGAAGGCCAGCGGGTCGGCGCCCGCCGCGGCGGCCAGCTCGTCGATGAAGGATTCGATGGTGAAGCCGTGCACGGTGTGATCGACGCTGCGCCACGGCCCCCACGGCATCGGATTGGTGCCGGAGACATAGCGCGCCGTGCGGTCGGCGACGTCGTAGTGGATCGCCGTCGCCTCGGGCGGATCGTGGCGTTCGGCGAAGTCGTGGACCCAGCCCGCGATGCGGCCCTCGGCGGTCAGTCCCGCCTTGAGGCGGGCGATCGAGGCCTCGCGGTAATAATCCTGCCGCATGTCCTCCTCGCGCGACCAGGTCACCAGCACCGGCGCGCCGGTCGCCCGCGAGGCGGCGATCGCCTGCTCGATGTGGCGCGGCGTCATCGCCATCATGGGATTGAAGGCGCGCCGGCCGAAGCCGCCGCCCATCGGCAATTGATGGACGGTCACCTCGTCCATCGACACGCCGGCGAGCTTGGCGGCGACGGCGCGGCAGCCGAGCCCGTCCTGCACGCCGCTCCAGATCTCCACCATGCCGTCATGGACGGAGACGGCGGCGTTCATCGGCTCCATCGCCGCATGGGCGAGGAAGGGCACGCTGTAGGACGCGGCGACCGTGCGCGCCGCGCCGGCGATCGCCTTTTCCGGATCGCCCTCGGCGAAGTCGGCGTCGAACTCGCCCTTGTCGAGAGCCGCGTTCATGCCCGCCTCGATCGAGGCCGACGACAGCGCGGCGTTCGCGCCCTCGTCCCACACCGGGGCCAGGGCTTCCAGCGCCCGCTGCGCCCGCCAGGTATTGTCGGCGACGACGACGACCGCGTCGGCCGTCGTCACGACCTTCTTGACGCCGCGCAGCGCCAGCGCCGGGGCCTCGTCCACGCTCTTCAGCGTGCCGCCGGCGACCGGGCAGTTCAGCGCCGCCGCGAACAGCATGCCGGGCAGGCGCATGTCGATGCCGTAGCGTGTGCTGCCGTCGACCTTGCCGGGAATGTCGAAGCGCTGGCGCGAGGTTCCGGAAATCGTGTAGGCGGCCTTCGCCTTCAGCGGCGCATCGTCCGGCACGGCAAGGGACGCGGCGCGCGCCGCCATCTCGCCATAGCTGGCGCTGCGGCCCGAGGCGGCGTGGCTGAGGCGGCTTTCCCTGGCCACGATGTCGGCTTCGGCGACGCCCCAGCTCTCGGCGGCGGCGCGGATCAGCATGGCCTTCGCCGCGGCGCCCGCGCCGCGCATCCCGATGACCCCGGTGAAGCGCACCGCGGTCGAGCCGCCGGTCACCTGCAGGCTCATGAACTCGGCGGCCTTGCGGCCGACGAAGTCCGCCGAGCCGTCCAGCCAGCGCGGGATCGACATGTCGCCGGCGAGGAAGCCCTTGGCGAGCGCGCCGTTGGCGAAGGCGAGGTCGGCCGGCGCGGTCTCGGCCGAGACCAGCGCCCAGTCGGCGTCCAGCTCCTCCGCCGCCATCATGGCGAGCGCGGTCGGCGTGCCCTGGCCCATGTCGCCGTGCGGGACATAGACCGTGACGCGGTTGTCGGCGGCGATCTTCAGCCAGGCGGCGGGCATCAGATCGCCCTCCCTGGCGGTCAGGCGGCGGGCCCGGTCCAGCGTCGAGAAGGGCGACAGCGCATAGCCGACGACCAGCGCGCCGGTCGCCGCGAGGCCGGAAAGGATGACGAAGCGGCGCGAGGGCTTGAAGGCCATGATCGTCTCCTTCAGGCCGACGCGGCGGCGATGTGGATGGCGGCGCGGATTTCCTCGTACGAGCCGCAGCGGCAGATATTGGTCATCGCGGCGTCGATGTCGGCATCGCTCGGGCGCGGGATTTCGGCCAGCAGCGCGGCGGCGGCCATGATCTGGCCCGACTGGCAATAGCCGCATTGCGGGGCCTGCGCCTCGATCCAGGCGGCCTGCAGCTTGTGCAGCGCCTCGCCGGTCTTCAGCCCCTCGATGGTGACGATCGAGCTTCCCGCCAGATCGGCGGCGGCGATCGAGCACGAGCGCACCGCCTGGCCGTCCACCAGCACCGTGCAGGCGCCGCAGGCGGCGATGCCGCAGCCGTATTTGGTGCCGGTGAGGTTCAACACGTCGCGCAGCGCCCACAGCAGCGGCATGTCGGGCTCGACATCCAGCTCGTGCTGCGCGCCGTTCACGGTAAGCGTGACCATGCGGGACCTCCCCTGTCGCCTGACGGCCCGCCGCCGCCCGGGGACCTGTCGCGGGGCCGAGGCTAGTCCCGGACGGTGTTGACAATCAACGTATCGATTGTCCACGCTTGCCCGCCATGTCCTCAGCCCCGTCCCCCGCCTTGTCCGCCTTGTCCGCCCTTCAGCCGGCCGCGTCGCCCGGCGCGCCGGAAACCCGCCGCCGTCTGCTGGGGGCGGCGCTCGCCGTGTTCGGGCGCTACGGCTATCGCCGCGCCTCGATGGAGGCGGTGGCGGCCGAGGCCGGGATCTCGCGCCAGGGCCTCTATCGCCACTATGCCGGCAAGGAGGCGCTGTTCGCGGCGGCGATCTCGCATCTGCACGATCGCGGCGATGCGGCCGGAGCCGAGGCGGCGGCGGCGGCCCGGGCGGCGGGGGGCGGCATCGCCGCCGTCGCCGGGGCGCTGATCGGGGCGCGGCTCGCCTTCTACGCCGCCGAGATCTACGCCTCGCCCCATGCCGCCGAGCTTCTGGAGGAATCGGGCCGCCTCGGCGGGCCGGAGATCGCCCGGCGGGCGCGCCGCTTCCGGGCCGCTCTCGCCGCCGAGCTGGCGCGCGCCGGGACGCGCTTCGCCGATGGCCTGACGGCCGGCGATCTCGCCGATCTGCTGATCCTGGCGACGGCCGGGGTCAAGCACGGCGTGCGTCCCGGCCGGGTGCGGGCGGAGGCGCAGAAAATCGTCGGCTATCTGCTGGAAGGCGCCGCGGGCGCGCGTCGGTCGCCGCGCAACGGGGGCCGCCATCATGCTTAAGTTCCGGATCGCCTTCTACAACGTCGAGAACCTCTTCTCCCGCCCCCGCCTCTTCTCCCCCGGCGATGATGCGGGCGCGGCGGCGGCTCTGAAAGCTGCGTCACAGCTTCAACGTATGCTCGATGCGAGGACTTACAAGACCGACGATATCGTGCGAATTTATAACGAAGCGCGCCTTGGTGACTATCTGGTCGTCCAATGCGATCGGGTGAACGCAGCCGACGCGCGCTCCCAGCGGTTCTTCTTCCATGAACGTGAGGGCGACGAGTCCTCGCCCGTCGTCTCGCTCAACGCGGCGATCCGGGGCCGCAGCGACTGGATCGGCGGCATCCGGATGAAAGGTGAGACACTGTCTGGCGCGCAGGTGCAGGCGATCGCCAAGGTGATCCGCAGAGTCGATGCCGACGTCATCGGGCTCTGCGAGATCGAGAACCGCCATGTCCTGGAACGCTTCAATCTGCAATATCTCGGCGGCAAGTACCCTTATGCGGTCCTGCTGGAAGGCAACGACGAGCGGGGCATTGATGTGGGTCTCCTGTCCAAGCAGCCTGTCGGCACCTTGCGGACGAACGTCTTCACCGCCGATCCAGCCGAGCGCAAGCGGCGTGACGGAGGCTCTGCCCGTCTCTTCAATCGGGACTGTCTTGAAGTCGCTGTTGAGCTTCCGGGCGGACGCGGCGACGTGACGGTGGGGGTGACGCATTTCAAGTCCAAGGGGGGCGGGGAGATTGAGACGGACGGCAAACGACTTAGGCAAGCGAGCGAAGTCGCGCGCATCGTCTCCCAGCGGCACTCGCGCGACGGTCGACCGCACCGCATAGCGATTCTGGGCGACCTGAACGAGCGACCGGACCGCGACGGCGCCAACGGCGCCATGCTGGAAGGGCACAAGACCTCGATCGACCCGCTGCTGGTCCATGCCGGGCTCTCCGACGTGATCGGCCAGACGCTGGGGCCGGACAAGGCCTACACCCATATCGAGCAGCGCCGCGGCGAGATCGCCCGCTCGCAGATCGACTACATCCTGCTCTCTCCCGACCTGCGGGCGGCGGCGGCCAATTGCGGCATCGACCGCTCCGGCCAGGCTTTCTGGAGCCCGAAAGCCCCGCCGCGCGCCCTGGCGGCGTCGGACCATGCCTGCCTCTTCGTCGATCTCGACCTCGAGCGCCTTGTCTGAGGCAATTCGCGACGTTCGAGGCCAATTGTGACGAATGAACGCTAGGCTCAAGTTTCAGCTAGACAGTGTCTAGTTTGCGGTGCAGTATGATCTAGACATCGACTAGATCGAGAACACCATGCGCCGCTTCTCCGGATTTCTGCAGGTTCTGGCCGTGCTTTCCCTGGGGCCGGTTCTTGCCGCCTGCGGCGGGTCTTCCTCGGCGCCCGTGACCGGGGAGGCCGAGACCAAGGCTGCCCCGGTTCGCGTGGCGACCGCGGGGCCCGCCGATTTTCTCTCCGAGATCGCGGTCGTCGGGCGGGTGGAACCCGATACCGCCTATGTCCTCGCCTTCAAGACCGGCGGCGTGGTCAGTTCCCTCGGCGTCGAGGAAGGCGACGTCGTCAAGAAGGGCGACATCCTCGCCGAACTCGACCCGCGCGACGTCGACGCCCAGTTGCGCCAGGCCCAGGAAGCGGCTGACAAGGCAGCCCGCGAGCTCGCCCGGATCCGCCAGCTCCACACCAAGGGATTCGCCTCCGACGCCGCCCTGCAGGACGCGGAGGCCCAGGCCAAGGCCACACGGGCCAGCGCCCAGGCGGCCCGCTCGAATCGCGGCTATGCCAGCATCGTCGCGCCTTCCGACGGCGTGGTGCTGAAGCGCCATATCGAGGCGAACGGCGTGGTGGCGGCCGGAGCGCCCGTGCTGACCCTCTCCGACATGACCGAGTCTTTTGTGCTTTCCGTCGGCCTTGCCGACCGCGACGCGCTGCGCGTGGCGCCCGGCGACCCGGCCGAAGTGAGCTTCGACGCGTTCCCCGGCCAGGCCTTTGCCGCCAGCGTCTCCGAAATCGGCGCCGACGCCGATCCCCGCACCGGCACCTTCCAGGTCGAGCTGCGCATCGCCGCCGCCGCCGCCACGCTGAAGAGCGGCCTCGTCGGCCGCGCCTCCATCAGGCCGGCCCGCCAGGTCGCCGCCAATGTCGCGGTGCCGGTCGATGCCTTGCTGGAGGGACACGGCAATGAAGCCTTCGTCTTCGTCGTCGATCCGCAGACCGGCATCGCCCGGCGCACGCGCATTTCCGTCGGCCGGATGTCGGGCGGTCTCGTCGCCGTGGTCGCAGGGCTCGAGGCGGGCCAGCAGGTCGTGATCGACGGCGCGGGCTATCTCAACGACGGCGAAAGGGTGGCGATCGCCACCGCCAGCGCAGCGGAGCGCGGGCAATGAACGTCGCGGCCTTCGCGGTCCGCAACTGGCAGTTCACGCTGGTGATGACGCTGCTGTTCGCGGCGCTCGGCTATGGCGCGTTCCAGTCGATCCCGCGCGCCGAGGATCCCTCGTTCGACGCGCCGTTCTTCACCGTGATCACCCAGGCGCCGGGCATGGAAGCGGTCGAGGTCGAAAAGCTGATCACCGACCCGATCGAGGACGCCTTCAACGAACTCGACGACGTCCACGAAATCCGGTCCACGACGACTTCCGGCGTCGCGGTCGTCAACGTGCAGTTCGAGTGGGGCCTCCCCAACATGGACCGCAAGTACGACGAGATCATCCGCGAGATGAACCGCCTCAGGCCCGATCTTCCCTCGGCCGTGCGCAGCGTCGTCGTTCGCAAGGGACAGCCGGGCTACACCAACATCGTCCAGTTCTCGCTGATCGGCGATGTCGCCTACCGCGAACTCACCGACCGAGCGCGCGACCTGAAGGACCTGATCGAGGGCGTCGCCGGCGTCCGCCAGGTCGAAGTCTGGGGCGCGCCGCAGCCCGAAGTCCGCGTTGCGCTGGATCTCGGCCGGATGAGCCGGCTCGGCGTCACGATCAACCAGGTGAGCAACGCCATCCAGGGCGAGAACGCCGAGATTCCAGGCGGCGCCGTGCAGGCGGGCGGCGTGCGCTTCAACCTCAAGACGACGGGCTCCTACGACAGTATCGACGAGATCGCCGACACCGTGGTCGCTGCGGAAGGTGCGGCGCTGGTGCGCGTGCGCGACATCGCCGAGGTTTCCTGGGCCGAGGACGAGGCGACCTATACGGCGCGGCACGACGGGGCCAAGGCGGTCTTCGTCACCGCCAACATGCGCGACGGGCAGAGCATCTTCGAGGTGCGCGACGCGATCGTCGCGAAGGCCGAGGCGTTCCGCGCGACGCTGCCCGCCGACCTTCGCCTGGAGATCGCCTTCGACCAGTCGGAGAGCGTCGACAAGCGGCTCGGCCAGCTGGCCAAGGACTTCCTGATCGCCATCGGGCTCGTCATGCTGACCCTGCTGCCGCTCGGCTATCGCGCGGCGCTGGTCGTGATGTTCTCGATCCCGCTCTCGCTCGCCCTCGGCATATGGCTGCTCGGCCATGCCGGCTTCACGCTGAACCAGCTCTCGATCTCGGGCTTCGTGATCTCGCTCGGCCTGCTGGTCGACGATTCCATCGTGGTGGTCGAGAACATCGCGCGCCATCTGCGCATGGGCAAGAAGCCGGCCGACGCGGCGATCGAGGGCACGCGGCAGATATCGCTCGCCGTGCTCGGCTGTACGGCGACGCTGATGCTGGCCTTCCTGCCGCTTCTCTTCCTGCCCGAGGGCGCAGGCGCCTTCACGCGCTCGTTGCCCGTGGCGGTGCTGCTGACGGTCGCCGCCTCGCTGTTCGTGTCGCTCACCATCATCCCCTTCATCGCCTCCAAGATCCTGAAACCCGAGGCCCACGAGGAGGGCAACTGGCTGCTGCGCACCGTGATGGGCGGCATCCACGCGCTCTACCGCCCGCTGCTGCACAAGGCGCTGGCGCGGCCGCTGGTGACGGTGGCCATCGCGCTCGTGCTTTTCGCCGGCACGCTGATGCTGGTGCCGCGTATCGGCTTCAGCCTGTTTCCGCTGGCCGATTCGCGCCTTGTGATGATCCAGATCGAGCTGCCCGAGGGCGCCTCGATCCAGAAGACCGACGCCGCGCTGCGCTTCGTCGAGGCCGAAGTGATGAAGGCCGACGCGGTGCAGTCGGTGATGGGAAATCTCGGGCGGGGCAATCCGCGCGTCTACTACAACGTCAACCAGCGCGAGCTCGCCTCCAACATTGCCGACGCCTTCGTCATGCTGAAGGCCTACGATCCGGCGACCACACCGGCCCTGCTGGATTCCTGGCGCCGGACCTTCGACGCCTATCCGGGCGTCCGCGTGCTGGTGAAGTCGATGGAGAACGGCCCGCCGCTGGAGGCTCCGATCGCCATCCGCGTGCGCGGGCCGGACGTCGAGGGCGTGCGCGCCATCGCCCGGGACCTCGAAGACATCATGCGCGCCGTTCCCGGAACGCGTGACATCAACAATCCCTCGCGCGCGACGCGCACCGACCTGAAGGTTGATGTCGACGAGGGCAAGGCGGCCCTGCTGGGGATCGCACCCGGGACGGTCGACCGCGTGGTGCGCCTCGCGGTGGCGGGCGAGGCGGCCGGGGATTTCCTCGACACCGACGGCGAATCCTATCCCATCACGCTGCGCCTGCCGCTGGACGAGCATCACGGCCCGGACGTTCTGGACCGGATCTACGTGCCGACGGCCTCAGGAGCGGCGGCGCCGCTGGCCCAGATCGCAAGCCTGGGCTTCGAGGCGAGCCCGGCCCGCATCGATCGCTTCGACAGGCTGCGTTCGGCGACCGTGACGGCCTATCCGGCGACCGGCTACCTCACCTCGAACCTGACGGCCGAGATCGTCAGCCGCGCCAAGGCGATGAAGCTGCCGCCCGGCTATGAGCTCCAGACCGGCGGCCAGTCGGAAGCGAGCGCGCGCTCGTTCGCCGGCATGGGCAGCGCGGCGCTGGTAGCGATCTTCGGCATCTTCGCCGTGCTGATCCTGGAGTTCCGCTCGTTCAAGACCTCGATGATCGTCGCCAGCGTCATCCCGCTCGGCATTCTGGGCGGGATCCTCGGGCTCTATGTCTCGGGCTATACGCTCTCGTTCACCGCGATGATCGGGATGATCGCGCTGGTGGGAATCGAGATCAAGAACTCGATCCTGCTGGTCGACTTCACCAACCAGCTGCGTGCGGCGGGCACACCGCTGCGCGAGGCGATCGAACGGGCCGGCGAAGTGCGCTTCCTGCCCATCCTGCTGACCTCGGTGACGGCGATCGGCGGCATGATGCCGCTGGCCGTGCAGGGATCGGGTCTCTACTCGCCGCTCGCCTGCGTCATCATCGGCGGCCTGATCACCTCGACGCTGCTGTCGCGGCTGGTGACGCCGGCCTGTTACCTGCTGCTCGCGGCGCGCGACGAGGCGAGCATTGTGCAGGCGCCCCCCGGCCGTGCTATGGCTGCCGCGGGGGAGTGACGATTTGAGCGAGACGGCCGACCACGGCGCGCGCGCCTATCATCACGGCGATCTGCGCAAGGCGCTGCTGGAAGCGGCGCGCGGGATCGTCGAACAGGAAGGACTGGACGCCTTCACGCTGCGCGAATGCGCGCGTCGCGCCGGCGTCAGCCACGGCGCGCCCGCCCATCATTTCACCGACCGGACCGGCCTCCTGACGGCGCTCGCGGTGCAGGCGCTGGAGGAGCGGGTGGCCGCCGCCGAGGCGCGCATGGCCGCCGCCGGTCCCGATCCGCTCGACCGGCTGAAGGCCTGCGGCCTCGCCCATATCGAATTCAACATCCGCCATCCACGGCTCGACGATCTGTGCTCGCACAACGGCGTGACCGACCATTCCGACCCGGCGATGCAGGCGGTCTTCCAGAAGATGACAGCGGCGCTGGTGGACGCGATGAGCGCGGCCACCGGCCAGCCGATGAAGCCGGAAAAGGAAGCCAATCCCGAAACGCTGCTGGCGCTCGTCGTCGTCACCGGCTTCGCCAAGGTCTTCAACGACGGCATGATCCTCAGGGATGTGCCGGAGCGCGAGCGGTTCGGCCGCGCCCTGGCACTCGCCAGCGATCTGCTCGATCTGCTCGACAGCGCCTTCCGCGGCCGGGGCGTGTCGGCCGACTGAACGCCATAGACCGGAAAAGGATGGCCCCGGCGTTTGCGCGCCGGGGCCGTTGCTACTGGGCCGTCTCCTCGCTCGCCGGCGGGGGCGGCGGCGGAGGGGCAGGCTCAGGAGCGGGAGGTGGCGGCGGGACATAGGCCTCGACCGGGGCCTCGTAGGACGGCTCGGGCGCGGCATAGGCCTCGGCGGGCGGGGCATAATCCTCGACCGGGGCCTCGTAGGACGGCTCGGGCGCGGCATAGGCCTCGGCGGGCGG